>Ga0272447_1000272_pt1 | contig 40079 bp, 36 predicted proteins | sample YNPCB0133_FD_194589 | JGI IMG/M metagenome (GOLD analysis project Ga0272447, IMG submission 194589) | Hot spring microbial mat communities from Yellowstone National Park, WY, United States - YNP-CB-013-3 | ecosystem: Environmental > Aquatic > Thermal springs > Hot (42-90C) > Sediment | place... | reverse complement strand
TGCGCTGCCCTACAGCGAGGCGCTCCGCGTCGCTGGTCCTACGGCGTTGAGCGATAGAGAGATCCGCCATCAGGTGCAAACGATCCTCGAGAGCGTTCAGCAGCCCTCTGTGATCTGAAGGGGGCTCAAAAAGGAGGCGCGATGGAGCGGCTCTTCTGCGACCCGCGGCGGTGTGTGGGCTGTCGGGCGTGCGAGATCGCGTGCGCGGTCGAGCATACGCCCTCAAAAGATCTCTTTCGTTCTGTGCTGGGCGGGGAGTTAGGGCCGCCGCGGCGGCGCGTCCAGACCGTCGGGGCCGAGCCCTATCGAGTCGCTATCGGGGGTGTGGCGCTGTCGCTGAGCTGTCATCACTGCGACCCGGCGCCGTGCGTGGACGCGTGCATCACCGGGGCGATGCACAAAGAGAACGGCCAAACTCTCTGCGATACAGAGAAGTGCGTCGGCTGCTGGATGTGCGTGATGAGCTGCCCCTACGGGGCGATCACGCCCAGGGTGAAAGCCCTCAAGTGCGATCTCTGTCCCGATCGCAGGGGGCGCACGGGGCGCTCGCGCTATGCGTGCGTCGAGGCTTGTCCCACCGAGGCGCTCTTTGCTGGGACGTTTGAGGAGTTCCAAAGAGTGCTCGCAGAGCCGATCAAGGCTGTCTGGGAGGGAGCGCAATGACGGAACGCTATGTCATCATTGGGGCGTCGGCGGCGGGCAGCAGCGCCGCGGAGACCCTGCGGCGCCATGCGCCCAAGGCGCAGGTCACCGTCGTCTCCGACGAGAAGATCACGTACTCCAAGCCGCTGCTTTCGTATTATTTAGCGGGTCATCTTGGGGAGGAGCAGCTCTTCTTCAGAGCCCCAGATTTCTATGAGCGCTACGGCATTCAGAGAATTCACGCGCGGGCGGTGGGCTTGCGCCCGGAGAAGAGCACTGTCGAGCTTTCGGACGGGCAGAAGCTTCAGTACGATAAGCTCTTGCTGGCGACCGGGGCCGCGCCGCGCTTCCCCAAGATCGAAGGGATTCGGCGCGAGGGGGTCTTCGGGCTGCGCAAGCTCGAGGACGCTCAAGGGATCTTAGCTCGTCTGCCCAGCACAAAGCGCGCGGTCGTGCTCGGCGGGGGTCTTGTGGGGCTGAAGGCCGCGGCAGCCCTGAAAGAGCGCGGCTTGTCTGTCACGGTCTTGGTAGACTCGCCCCACGTGCTCTCCCAGATGCTCGACGAAAGCTCGGCGCGCATCTTCGAGAAGATCTTTGAGCAGAACGGCGTGACTATCTATACTAAAGCCAAGCCCGTCGCCGTGCTGGGCACACAGCACATAGAAGGCGTGCAGCTTGCTTCTGGTGAGGTCTTCGAGTGCGATGTCGTCGTCGTGGGCAAGGGCGTGGATCCTCGCTTAGAGCTTCTTGAGGGCACGCCGATCCGCAAAGACTACGGGGTCTTAGTAGACGATTATCTGCGCACGAGCGTGGAGAATATCTATGCTGCGGGCGACGTGGCGCAAGCGCGCGATGTGCTGCGCGGCGAGCCGTGGATCAATGCGCTCTGGCCCTGCGCCGTCGAGCAGGGGCGTGTGGCTGCTCTCAATATGCTGGGCAGAGCGATGAGCTATCGCGGCTCGATGCGCATGAATTCTGTGCAGTTCTTTGGGGTGCCCGTGATCTCCGCGGGGCTGGCGGTGCTCACGCCCGGCCCCTTGGGCGGCCGCCCCGGCGAACACGACGAGACGTTAGAATCCCGACCTGCCCCGGGGATCTATCGCAAGATCTTCCTCAAAGACGAGACGATCGTGGGGTTTGTGCTTGTGGGGGATGTGCAGGCCGCAGGGGTGCTGCGCATTCTGATGGAGCGGCGCGTCAACGTCGCTCCCATCAAAGAAGAGCTCTTGGAGCTGGGGCCGGATTTGGGTCGGGTGCTGCCCCTGATCGTCGAGCATAAAGAGCGCTTTGTCGAGCGCGAATTCCAAGAACTCGTGCAGACCGTGGGGGTGTAGAGTATGTCAAAGATCATTGCGTCCGCAGCGATCCGTGGCGCGCACAAGTACGTCGCTGAAGCGGAGCAGAAGCTTGCAGAAGCTATAGAGACGTACAAGCCTGAAAAGAAGGTGGGCTTCCCGAACACGGCGTACCATCTCCCATTAATCTTGGCACTGTTGGGCTTGAAGGTCGAGACGCTCAAAGATTGCCAGGAGGCGCTGAAATACGCCAAAGAGCTCTTGCCGCCGCTGCCTGAGGAGCAGCTCTGGCTTCCCTATTTGGGAGACGCTCTCGATGCGGGGATCGCCACTCTGATCGCCGAGGAGATCATCGAGGCGCTGAGATATTTGGACCCCAGCTACAAGCCCGAACCCCCCTGGCTGGGCTTCACCGATGACACAATTTTGAGAACTCAAGGGATCAAGCTCGTAGACGGCCGGATGCCCGGCTTTGCCGCGTGCGTGGGGGCGCTGCCGACCAATAGGGACGCCGTCGAGCTCGCCCGTGCCCTGCAAGAGAGAAATATCTTGGTCTTCATGGCGGGGGACTCCAACGGGCGCTCGATGGCCGAACAATTGGCCGACGAGGGCATCGAGATGAGCTGGGACACGTTCTTGGTCCCCTACGGCAAGCCCGTGAGCGCAGCGGTGTTCGCGCTCAACTTTGCGGCCCGCGCGGCTATGACCTTCGGTGGGATCAAGCCCGGCAGCTTCGACGCGGCCCGAAAGATCCTTCTGTATAACAAAGAGCGCGTCTTCGCGTTCGTGTTGGCGCTTGGGGCCGATCCTGGGGTCAACGGCACCGGGCAGCTCCTCACAGACGAAAAGTACGCGACGGCCGCCGGGGCGATCAACTTCGGCTTCCCAGTCATCGCTGACGTCCCCATCCCCCAGATTCTGCCCCGCGGCATCTGTACGTATGAGCACGTCGTCTCTGGGGTCTCGCTCGATAAGATCGTGCAGAAGGCCATCGAGGTGCGCGGGCTCAAGATCAAGATCTCCAAGATCCCCATCCCCGTGCCCTACGGAGCGGGCTTTGAGGGCGAGCGCGTGCGCAAGGAGAATCTCTATGTTGAGTTCGGCGGGAAATACAGCACGGCGTTTGAGCTCTTGCGCGCCCGCCCCATGGACGAAGTCGAAGATGGCAAGATCGAGCTGATCGGGCCCGATATAGACCAAGCCCAAGAGGGCGGGGCCATGCCCCTGGGGGTGATCGTGGACGTTGCTGGGCGGAACTTAAAGCCCGACTTCGAGCCCGTCCTCGAGCGCCGGATCCATCACTTCATCAGCTGCATCAACGGGGTGATGCACATCGGGCAGCGCGATATCCCCTGGGTGCGCATCAGTAAAGAAGCGTACGAGAAGGGCTTTCGCTTGAAGCACTATGGCGAGGTCTTGGTGGCGAAGTTTAAAGAAGATTTCGGAGCTCTGGTGGACAAAGTCCAAGTGAAGATCGTCACCGACCAGGCTCAAGTCGAGGCTCTCCTCAAAGAAGCGCGGGAGATCTATCGTGCTCGCGACGAGCGCGTCATGGGCTTGAAGGACGAAGACGTGGATACGTTCTATAGCTGTATCTTGTGTCAGAGCTACGCGCCCAATCACGTCTGTATAGTCACCCCGCAGCGCTTGGGCCTGTGCGGTGCGTATACGTGGCTCGACTGCGGCGCGTCGTATGAGATGGACCCGCACGGCCCTAATAAACCCGTGCCCAAGGGCGTCTGCCTCGACCCTGTCTTGGGCGAATGGCAAGGGGTCAACGAGTATGTCCGCGTCGCCTCCAATGGAAACTTAGAAAGAGTCTCGATGTACTCTATCATGCAAAACCCCCAGACGTCGTGCGGGTGCTTCGAGTGCATCGTTGCGGTCCTGCCCGAGTGCAACGGCGTGATGGTCGTCAACCGCGAGTTCAACGGTATGACGCCCATCGGCATGACGTTCTCGACGATGGCTGGGGAAGTGGGCGGCGGGGTGCAGACGCCGGGCTTCTTGGGCGTGGGCAAGCTCTATCTCACGAGCGAGAAATTTATCAGTGCCGAAGGTGGCATCAAGCGCTTAGTCTGGATGCCCAGCGAGCTCAAAGAAGAGATCAAAGAGCGCTTGCAGAAGCGCTTGGAGGAGATCGGGATGCCGGAGCTCTTCGACAAGATCGCCACCGAAAAGGACGCGACGACTTCCGAAGAGCTCTTGGAGTTCTTACAGAGAGTGGGGCATCCCGCGCTGGAGATGGAGCCGATCGTGCAATAGGAGCTGAGCATCTATGGCCAAACTCACGGGAATAGAGATCTATAAGCATCTGCCCAAGACCAACTGCGGCGACTGCAACTTCCCCACGTGCATGGCGTTTGCGATGCAAGTCGCCGCCAAGAAAGTCGGGCTGGAGCAGTGTCCGCACGTCTCGGCGGAGGCCAAAGCGGCGCTCTCGGAGGCGCAAGCTCCACCGATGCGCACGGTCACTTTGGGCGCGGGGGATCGCGCCGTAAAACTTGGCGGTGAGGCCGTTCTGTTCCGACACGAAGAGAAGTTCCATCATCCGACGGTGATCGCTATTCGCGTGCGCGATGATCTCCCCGAGGGCGAGATCGTCCAGCGCGTCGAGAAGATCAATCAGTTGCAGTTTGTGCGCGTGGGCCAGCTCATCGGGGTCAACGCTATTGCCGTCGAGCACGTGGCTGGTGATGCTCAGCGCTTCTCCCAAGCAGTTAAGCTTGCGGCGGAGAAGTCGCCGTTGGCGCTCGTCTTGTCGAGCCCAGACCCACAGGCGCTCAAGGCAGCGCTCGACATCTGTGCGGAGCGGCGCCCGCTGCTCTGTGGCGCGACCAAAGAGAATTTCAAAGAATTCGCGGCGCTTGCGAAAGAATCCAAGTGTCCGCTTGCTGTCCGTGCCGCAACGCTGGAGGAGCTTGCGGAGCTGACGCAGCAGATCAAATCCCTTGGCGTCGAAGATCTTGTGCTCCACCCAGAGATTGGGGGGCTCGCCGATGGCTTGGCAAAACTGACGCAGCTGCGTCGGCTTGCGCTCGAGAAGAACTTTCGAGCTGTGGGCTACCCCGTGATGGTCTCCGTGAGAGTGAGCGATCCGTTCCTGGAGACGGCTCTTGTCTCGACGTTCGTCTGTAAATACGCGAGCCTTATCATAATGGACGGGGCGGAGCGCTGGCAGCTCTTGCCCATTCTTACTGTGAGACAGAACATCTTCACAGATCCACAGGTGCCCAACGCTGTGGAGGCGAAGCTCTATAAAGTTGGCGAGCCCGGCCCCACCTCCCCTGTGCTCGTCACCACGAACTTCGCGCTCACATACTTTACTGTTGAGGGCGAGGTCGAGAACAGTCGCGTCCCAGCGTATATTGCCGTGGTGGACACGGGAGGCTTGGGCGTGCTCAACGCCTATGCTGATGACAAGCTCACGGCGGAAGCGATCGTCAAAGCCGTAAAAAGCTACGGCGTTATGGACCAAGTCGCGCATAAGAAGCTCATCATTCCGGGTTTGGTAGCGGTGCTCAAGGGGGAGATCGAAGATTTAGGGGGCTGGGAGGTCTTGGTCGGCCCAGAAGAAGCCGCGGGGATTCCTGCGTATCTGAAGAACGAATGGCCAAAGTAACGTTCCGTCCCGATGAGGTGAGCGTTGAGGTGGAGCGCGGCGTGACGCTGCTGGCCGCGGCCAAGGCCGCTGGTGTGGAGGTAGCCAGCATCTGCGGCGGCGACGGCATTTGCGGCCGCTGCCGCGTCATCGTCAAGGACGGCACTATCGAAGCCGCACCCACGACGCTCCTCACCCGTGAAGAGATCCAGAAGGGCTACGTGCTGGCGTGTCAGACGAAAGTCCTCGGTGACGTCGCGGTCGAAGTTCCTCCGGAGACCCGCACCGAAGAGGGCCAGATCTTAATAGACATAGACGCGCAGCGCTTCCGCGCCCTCTACCAAGAAGAGAAGATCTCTTTCCGACACGAACCCCTCGTGCAGAAGCTCTCTCTGGAGCTCTCCCCGCCCACGCTCCACGATAATGTAGCCGATCAGCAACGACTCTATCGGGAGATCCGACGGCACAAAAACTACCCGATCATGCAGATGGGGCTGAAGGTCCTGCGGACGCTCCCCAAGCTCGTGCGCCAGCACCATTGGAAAGTGACGGCAACAGTTGGGCTGCGCGGCGGGGTCGTCGAGGTGTTGCAGCTTGAGGGCGGCGATACCTCCCAGCGGGCTTATGGGATCGCCGTGGACGTGGGCACGTCCACCGTCGTGGCCCACTTGGTGGACCTGAACACGGGCCGGACGGTAGACGCCGAGGCGATGTATAACTCCCAGAGGGCCTACGGCGAAGAGGTCACCCGAAGAATTCTCTACGCCGAGCGCGGTGGGTTAGAGCAATTACAGAAGACCATCGTCAACGATATTAATAACTTAATCACAGCGCTGGTGGAGCGCAACAAGATCGCGCTCCATGACTGCTTGGCCGTTGCCTGCGCGGGCAATACCACGATGATGCACTTATTGTTGGGGCTTGATCCCGGCTCGATCCGGCGCGATCCCTATGTCTCGTGTTCGACGGCGCCGCCGCCGGTGCGCGCCGCGGAAGTCGGGATTCACATCAATCCCCGGGGGTTGCTCTATTGCGTGCCGGCCATTGGCGGCTGGGTCGGCGGCGACGTCACCGCGGGGATCTTAGCCACGGGACTCTACGAGTCTGAGCAGACCGCGATGCTCATAGACGTGGGCACTAACGGGGAGATTGTCATCGGGCGACGCGAGGACGACAGCTATTGGCTGGTGACGTGTTCGGCGTCGGCGGGGCCGGCGTTTGAGGGCTCCGGGGTCAAGTGCGGTATGAAAGCGAGCCGGGGCGCGATCGAGCGCGTCCAGATCTCTCCCGATGGGAACGTTCTCTATAAGACGGTGGGCAACGTCCGGCCCAAGGGGCTCTGTGGCTCAGGGCTGATAGACTTGGTCGCGGGGCTTTTAGAGGCTGGGTTTATTGATCGCTCCGGGAGGCTCATCCCCGAATCGAGCCCGCGCATTCGAGAATGCGACGGGCTCTTGGAATTCGTGGTCGTCCCGGCGCAGCGCTCCGCCACCGGGAAAGATATAGTCCTCACCCAAGCAGATATCGAGAATCTCTTGCGCGCTAAAGCCGCGATCTACGCGGGAACCCTGATCTTGCTCAAATCGCTCAATCTCGATGTCACTGATATAGAGAGAGTCTTTCTCGCGGGGGGCTTTGGGAACTATCTCGACCGCGAGAAAGCTATAATGATCGGGCTCATCCCCGACTTGCCGCTGGAGAAGATTCGCTTTGTGGGCAATACGTCTATCATTGGGGCGAAGATGGCACTGCTGTCGCGGGAGGCCTGGGCCACCTGTGAGCAGATCGCCCAGAGCGCGACGTATTACGATCTCATCAGCTTCCCGCACTATTACGAAGAATTTCTCGCCGCGAAGTTTTTACCGCATACGGAGCTTGAGAGATTTCCGTCGGTGCAGGAGCGATTGCGGGTGAAGGAGACGGTATGGCGTTCACGATAGCCGTTGCCGGCAAGGGCGGCGTGGGCAAGACAACTGTCGCAGGGCTGATCGTGCGAGAGCTCGTCGAGAGGGGAGACGGGCCGGTGCTCGCTATTGACGCCGACCCCAATACGAACTTCCATCAAGTCTTGGGACTGACCGTCGAGCGCACGATCGGGGAGCTGCGCGAGGAGACGCTGCAGCGCATTAAGGACCTCCCGCCAGGGGTCACGAAAGATCAGTACTTAGAGTATGGGCTGCAGCAGTGCCTTGTGGAGAGCAACGGGGTTGATCTGTTAGCGATGGGCCGCGGCGAGGGCCCCTTCTGTTACTGCGCTGTCAATCACGTCTTGAGGCGCTATATAGACATCCTCAGCAAGAACTATAAATACGTGGTGTTAGACAACGAAGCGGGGCTGGAGCATCTCTCGCGGCGCACCACCCAAGACGTGGACGTTCTCTTAGTTATTAGCGACGCTACGCCGGTGGCCCTGCAAGCGGCAGCGCGCATCAATAGACTTGCAGATGAGCTCCAATTGCGCATTCACAAGAGATTTTTAGTGCTCAATCACGTGAGCGCTGGGGTGCAATCAGAGCGAGTGATGGACAAGATCACCCAAGTAGGACTCAGCTTAGTGGGGGAAATTCCCAAGGATGAAGCGCTCTTGCGTCTCAGTTTTGAGGGCAAGCCCCTGAGCGAGCTCTCTTCCGCTTCCCCGGCTAAAGTCGCCGTGAAGGAGATTGTAGAGAAGATTTTGCGGGATGGAGGAGGATCGTAAGATGCCCGTCACACTTCCTGATGTCAAGAAGACCTGGCCGAACGCGATCAATACCGTGACATTGGGCGCGACCCGCGACGAAGGCGGCACCCGCACAAAGAAGGTCACCGTGGGCGGGGCAACGGCCCTGCCGTTCCATCACTTTGAGGGCGCGATGCCCTACCCTCCGGCGATCGCTATGGAGGTCTGGGACGTCGCTCCTCAAGATTGGCCGGATGTGCTCGCGGAGCACTTCCGCGATGTCTGGCACGATCCGGGGCTGTGGGCCAAAAAGTGCGTCGAGCAGTACGGCGCGGACTTGATCTGTCTGAGGCTTGCCGGCTGCGACCCCGTGAAAGAGAATCGTGGGCCTCAAGAGGCGGCCCAAGCCGTCAAGAGGGTCTTAGAGTCTGTGGGCGTGCCGCTGATCGTCTGGGGCACGGGCAACGACGACAAAGATAACGAGATCTTTCCCGCGGTCGCTGAAGCCGCTGCGGGCGAGAATTGTCTGTTGGGCACGATCACTGAAGACAACTATAAGACGTTAGTAGCGCTCTGCACCGCGTATAAACATAAAGTGATCGCCGAGTCGCCCTGCGATGTCAACATCGCGAAGCAAGTCAATATCTTGGCGACGGATATGGGCTTCAAGCCCGAAGATGTCGTGATCTACCCCACGAGCGCGGCGCTCGGCTACGGGCTGGAGTACGTCTATTCGGTGATGGAGCGGGCGCGACTCGCAGCCTTGCGCGGCGATAAGATGCTCTCGCAGCCCATGATCTGCGACATCGGGATCGAAGTCTGGGGTGTGAAGGAAGCCAAAGCGAGCGAGCGCGAGCTTCCTGAATGGGGCGAACAAAAAGAGCGCGGCCCGCTGTGGGAGGCCACGACGGCCTATGTCTATCTTTTGGCGGGCGCGGATATCTTAGTGCTGCGCCATCCCAAGGCCGTCGCGAGTGTCCGAGAAACGATCACACAGTTGATGGGAGATGGTCTGAGATGATTTTGATAGGGGAGCGCATCAACGGCTCTTTCAAAGACATTGCGCAGGCGATCAAAGAGAGGAACAAAGCCCCCATCCAAGAGTGGGCGAGGCGACAGACGGAAGCTGGTGCAGACTATCTGGACGTGAACTTGGGCGCGGTCTCCAAGAGCGCCGACGACTTCCGCTGGCTCATCCAGACGGTCTGTGAGGCCGTCCCAACCCCGATCTCCATTGACTACAACAAGCTCGATCTTATGAAGGCTGGCTTGGAGGCATATAGAGAGTTTGGGGGTGGGCGCCCCGTGATCATCAACAGCACGACTGCTGAAGATAGCAAGCTCATTCCCCTTGTGGAGTTAGCAGTGCAGTACAACGCGGGGCTGATCGGTGTGGTGATGGACGAGCGCGGCAGCCCGCAGGACGTAGACCGCAGGGTCGAGCTTGGGGCGAAGATCTTCGCTGTGGCCAGCGAAGCGGGGCTGACTCCAGATCGCATCTATCTTGATCCGATCGTCATGCCCCTGAAGTTTATGCAGGAGCAGGCAAAGAACGTCTTGGAAGCGATTCGACAGTTCGCGATGATCTCCGATCCGCCGCCGCACATCTCGATTGGGCTGAGCAATATCTGCTCCAAAGCGCAAGAGAAGTCGCTCATCAACCGGACGTTCTTAGTGATGGCCATGGCTATGGGATGTGATACGGCGATCTGCAACGTCTGCGATCAGGAGCTGATGAACGCCGTGGCTACGGCCGAGCTGATTCTCAATAAAGAGATCTACAGCGACAGCTATCTGAAGGCATATCGGAAGAGAGGGTGACAACGCCGTGAAGGCAGCGACAGAAGGCATGTGTTCAGGTCAAGTGCAGTGTGATCTTCAAGGCTTGCTCGATGTGCTTCATCGTCTCCGGTTGAAGCTCTCCCAGCCTCTGCTTCACTGGCGTTTTAACCCCTCTTCCAACTGGAGGGCTTCCCAGTCGGAACGCTCGAACTCGTGGGCTATCCGGAGTTGTTCTTCGATATATCGCTCATCGCGGGCCATCTCGGCGAACTGGACGTCGATCTGGGCCTCCTCCAGATCCTTTAGAAATCGCTCCAGTGCCTCAACGATGAGACGATTGCGGCTGCGGGCTACACCGCGTCTCACCAACATGTCGGCTTGCTCTACAAGAGCCTTGGGGAGATCTATCGTGAGTCGGGTGCGTCCTTCAGATGCCATAGTCACCTCTAGATCGCTTTGCCATGCTGATGTCATTGTAAGAAGTGCTTGGGGAAATTGCAAGCAAATCCATGATCGCCATATAGGAGCAAAGGAGGAGCCATGAGAGAGCGCAGCGTAGATCGTGCGACGCAAGAGATGCTCCAGCGCGCCAAGCAAGAGCGCCTGGAGACGGCGTGGGATCGCTGGGAAGCGCAACAGCCCCAGTGCGGCTTTGGACAGTTGGGCATCTGCTGTCGCATCTGTAATATGGGGCCCTGTCGCATTGACCCCTTTGGGAAGGGGCCGCAGCGCGGCGTCTGCGGCGCCGATGCCGATACCATCGTGGCCAGGAATCTCGCGCGCATGATCGCAGCGGGAGCGGCCGCCCACTCCGACCATGGGCGCGATGTCGCCCATACGCTGCTCCTCGCTGCTGAAGGCAAGGGCGGCTACCAGATCAAAGATCCCATAAAACTCAGAAAGATCGCAGCCGAGTTTGGCATCGGGCTAGATACCAAGAGCGATGCTGAGGTCGCCAAGGCCCTCGCGGAGAAAGTTCTCGCGGAGTTCGGTCAGCAAGAGGGCGAACTGACGTTTGCCAAGCGTGCCCCCAAAGCCAGACAAGATCTCTGGCGCAAGCTCAATATTATGCCCCGTGGCATAGACCGCGAGATCGTCGAGGTCATGCACCGGACGACCATGGGCGTGGACAATGACTATAGAAATATTCTGCTGCATGGGATGCGCGCGGCGCTCGCCGACGGCTGGGGCGGCTCCATGATCGCTACCGAGCTCCAAGATATTCTCTTTAGGACCCCTGCGCCCCTCAAGGCCAAAGTGAACCTAGGCGTCCTCAAGCGCGACGAGGTGAACGTCGTCGTCCATGGCCACGAGCCTACGCTCTCGGAGATGCTCGTCGCTGCCAGCCGCGACCCCCAGCTCCAACAGCTCGCCCACCAGAAGGGCGCCAAGGGGATCAATCTCGCGGGCATCTGCTGCACAGCTAATGAAATTCTTATGCGCCACGGCATCCCCATCGCCGGGAACTTCTTGCAGCAAGAAGTAGCCCTAGCCACGGGGGTCGTGGACGCCATGATCGTGGACGTGCAGTGCATCATGCCCGCGCTCAGCAGCCTCTCTCAGTGCTTCCATACGAAGCTCATCACGACCTCTCCCAAAGCGAAATTCTCCGGTGTGGAGCACATTGAGTTCCACGAGGAGCGCGCCTACGAGATCGCCAAAGAGATTATCCAGCGCGCTATCGAGAACTTCCCCAATCGGGATCATCAGCGGGTGAGCATTCCCGCGCATACGACGGACCTCATCGCGGGTTTTACCACCGAGTCCGTCTTTCGATTCTTGGGCGGGCGGTATCGCGCGACCTTCAGACCCCTCAATGACGCGGTCATTGACGGGCGGCTGCGCGGCGCAGCAGCTATCGTCGGGTGCAACAACCCCAATATCACTCACGACTGGGCTCATATCGAGATGACCAAAGAATTGCTCAAGCACGACGTCTTGGTTGTGACCACAGGGTGCGCGGCGATCGCCGATGCCAAGTGCGGGCTCTTGCGACCCGAAGCGGCGTTCGAGTACGCTGGGCCGGGGCTGAGGGAGATCTGCGAAGCCGTGGGCATCCCGCCGGTGCTGCACATGGGGGCGTGCGTGGATAACTCCCGAATTCTGACGACACTCATCGAGATCGTGAATGAAGGAGGTCTTGGGGATGATTTCTCCAAGCTTCCCGTGGCCGGCGCTGCCCCCGAATGGATGAGCGAGAAAGCGATCGCCATTGGGTTCTACGTGGTCGCTTCGGGGGTGTTCACGGTCTTCGGCACGCCGCATCCCATCTATGGGAGCCGCAACGTCACCAAGTTCTTGACCGAGGAGATCGAAAAGCTTGTCGGCGGGAAGTTCGCGTTCGAGCCCGACCCCATCAAAGCCGCACATTTGATGATCGAGCACATTGACCGCAAGCGCGCGGAGCTGAAGCTCAAAGAGCCCATGTACACGCCGGTCTATGCGTAACCCAGCGTGGGAGCAGAGCCTAGAGCCCAAGATCGCGCAAGCGCGGGATGAGTTGCGCGCTCGCGACCCTCGCGAGATCGCGGAGCGCTCCGGGGCAGTCTATTACGAGATCGAAGAGGGCCAAGGGCGCTTGCAGGTGCGCTTCTTCGGCCAGCCCTACACGGTCACGTGGCCAGACTTAGAAGTCTTCGATCCCACGGGGCAACGTTGCTCCAATCCCGTCCAGGCGGTGCTCTTGCAGTATCTTGTGCTCGCCGACGGCACGCCGTTAGCTCAGCAGTGGGTCTCGCTGAGGGAGCTGCCCAACGGGGCGTTCTACGAGAGGGCTTTTCAGAGCTATTCGGGGAATTTAGTCGCTCGTGCCTTCAAGAGCGATATAGACGCATTTCGGGAAGCGGCTCTTCAGCTGGGCGGCGAGCCTCTAGCGTTAGGGGACGCGGCGTTTCGTTTCTGGGCCTTGCCAAAAATCCCTCTGGCGCTCGTCTATTGGTCTGGGGGCGAGGAGTTTCCCGCAAGCGCCCAAGTTTTATTTGACGCTTCCGCGGGGCATTACCACCATCTAGAGATGCTGGCTCATCTTGGCGCGATGCTCTGCGACCGAGTAATCGCGGTGCACCGCCGAGAGTTTTCGGTAAAATAGCAAGCATCTCAGAGATGAAGGAGGCACGACGATGACGATCCGTTTTGCCAGCGGCAAGGAGATCCCCGTGGAGATGCACAAGGTGCGCATCGTGCAGAAGATCCATCTGCGCTCAGTAGACGAGCGGCGGCGCGCCCTCGAGGAGGCCGGGTATAATACGTTCCTCCTGCGAACCCGCGACATCTTTCTCGATATGCTCACCGACAGCGGCGTCAACGCCATGAGCGATAATCAGCTCGCAGGGATGATGGTCGCCGACGACGCCTACGCCGGGAGCGAGAGCTACTATCGCTTGGTTGATGCCGTGCGCGATGTCCTTGGCTATCGCTATGTGCTCCCGGTTCACCAAGGCCGCGCCGCGGAGCATCTCATTGACAAGGTCTTTCTGAAGCCGGGCCAGGTCGTCCCCACAAACTATCACTTCACGACCACGCGCGCCCATATCGAGATTCTCGGCGGCACGATGCTGGAGATCTACGCCGACGAGGCCCTCAACACCCAGAGCACTCATCCGTTCAAGGGCAACATTGATCTTGGCAAGCTCACCGATGTGATCAAGCGCTACGGCCCGGAGAAGATCGCCTACGTGCGCATGGAGGCCACGACCAATCTCCTTGGGGGCCAGCCGTTCTCGCTCGAGAACATGCGAGCCGTTCGGGAGATCTGCGACAAACATAAGCTCTTGTTGGTGCTCGACGGGAGCCTCATCAGCGAGAATGCCTATCTGATCCAGCAGCGCGAGCCGGGCTACGCCCACAAGAGCGTCGCTGAGATCGTCAAGGAGATGTGCGCCCTCGCGGATATCTACTACATGAGCGCGCGGAAGAATACGAGCGTGCGCGGCGGCATGATCGCCACCAACAACGAGAAATATTATCTGCAACTGAGAGATTGGCTGCCGGTGTACGAGGGCTTTCTCACCTACGGGGGCATGTCGGTGAAGGAGGTCGAGGCGATGGCCATCGGCCTGCGGGAGATGACGGCTCCCGAAGTAGCCGGCTGCGCCGTCGAGCAAGTGAAGTACTTCGCGGGGCGACTCTTAGAGAACGGTGTGCCAGTGGTGACGCCCCCGGGTGGGCTGGCCTGCCACTTGGACGCCAAGCGCTTCCTGCCCCATATCCCGCAGACGCAGTATCCGGCGGGAGCGCTCGCCGCGGCTATCTATTTGTCTTCCGGGATCAGAACGATGGAACGCGGCACGATCTCCACAGATCGCGACAAAGAGGGCAAAGAGATCCTCGCGGACTTGGAGCTCACGCGCATTGCTGTGCCCAGAAGGGTTTATACGATCTCGCATATCGAGTACGCTGTCGATCGTATCACGTGGCTCTATAAGCATCGCGATCTGGTGAAGGGTCTCAAGTTTGTGGAGGAGCCGCCGGTGCTGCGGTTCTTCTTTGGGAAGTTAGCAGCCATTGACAACTGGGGCAAGACGCTCAGCGAGGCGTTCAAGAAGGAGCTTGGCGACTACTGAAAGGAGGCGCGCATGGAGGTCAGATCCGTCTGCCCCTACTGCGGCGTCGGCTGTGGCATCATTCTGCAGTCAGAGAATAATAAGCTCATCGGGCTCAAACCCGACAAAGATCACCCTGTCAATAAGGGCACGCTCTGCCCCAAGGGCGCCACAGCCTATGAGTTCGTCCATCATCCGGAGAGATTGACGCAGCCCTTGCTGCGCAAGAATGGTAGACTCACGCCGGTGAGCTGGGACGAGGCGTATAGCTTCATCGTGCGCGAGCTGCGGCGCATCAGGGAGCGTTACGGCCCCGATGCGCTCGCTGTGATCAGCTCTGCGCGCGCGACTGTCGAGGAGAACTATCTTGCTCAGAAGTTTGCGCGCGCCGTGCTCGGCACCAACAATATAGATCAGTGCTTTCGAATCTGTCACTCAGCGACGGTAGCGGGGCTGGCGCTCTCCCTGGGCAGCGGAGCTATGACGAACTCCATCGCGGAGTTTGCCGAGCCTGGCCCTCAAGTATTATTGCTCGTGGGCAGCAATACCCCGCACGCCCATCCCATCATCTGGACGGTTTGGATGAAGCGCGCCGTCAAGAACGGCACCAAGCTCATCGTCATAGACCCGCGTACTACTGAGCCGGCTAAGCTCGCTACAGTGCACTTGCAGATCAAGCCCGGCACAGAAGTAGCGCTCTTCAACGCTATGGCCCAGCACATCATCGCTCACAATCTCCATGATCAAAAGTTCATCGAGGAGCGCTGCGAGAACTTCGAGCAGTTCTGGAGCGTGGTGCAGAAGTATACTCCCGAATCGGTCGCGCCGCTCTGCGGCGTGCCGGCTCAGAAGATCAAAGAAGCTGCGGAGCTCTATGCTCGCGGGAAGCCCGCAAGCATCGCCTACGGGCTAGGGGTGACCGAGCACCGCACGGGGGTGGACAACGTCCGAGCGCTGTGCAACCTCGCGCTGATCACGGGAAATTTCGGGAAAGAATCTTCAGGGATCAACGCGCTGCGCGGGCAGAACAACGTCCAAGGAGCGACAGATATGTGTCGGCCGGAGACGCTGCCGGGGTATCAGAGTTGGAAGGATCTCAGCGTCATTGAGAAGTTTGAGCGGGCCTGGGGAGTGAAGCTCCCCGTGCCCAAAGAAGAGTCTTTTCTCTTCTGCTCGCGCATGTGGGAGCGCGCCCTGGCCGGAGAGCTGAAAGCGTTTTACATCATAGGCTCCGATCCGGCGCTCACCGAGGGGAATATAAAGAAAGTCGAGCGGGCGCTGCAGATGGCCGAGCTCGTCGTGGTGCAGGATCTCTTCCCCAGCCGCACGGCGCAGTTTGCGCATGTGGTGCTCCCTGCGGCGAGCTTCGCCGAGAAAGACGGGACGTTCGTCAATTCTGAGCGTCGTGTCCAAAGAATTCGCAAAGCGATCGAGCCCATCGGGGAGAGCAAGCCCGATTGGCAGATTCTCTGCGAGCTCTCTCAGCGCTTGGGCTATGCGATGACTTATCAGAGCCCCGAGGAGATCTTCGAAGAGATCAGAAGGCTTGTGCCCATCTACGCGGGGATCAGCTATCGGCGCTTAGAGGAGCAGTATGGACTGCAGTGGCCCTGCCCTACTGAAGATCATCCGGGGACGAAGTTCCTGCACAAGGAGAAGTTCACGCGCGGGCGGGCCCAGCTCGTCGGGATCGAGCACTTCCCGGCGGCGGAGCTGCCCGACTCTGCATATCCGTTCTTGCTGACGACGGGGCGCACTTTTATGCAGTACAACTGTGGGACGATGACGCGCAGGACGAAAGCGGGCCGGGCCGAGCCGGAGAACTTCGTGCAGCTGAGCGCGCAAGACGCTCAGAAGCTTGGGATTAAATCGGGCGATCGGGTGCGGGTGCGCACGCGCCGCGGAGAGCTGATCGTCAAGGCTCAGATCGCCGAGATCGCCGAAGGCGTCGTGTGGATGCCCTTTCACTACGCGGAGAGCCCCACAAATCTCCTAACGAATGACGCGGTAGATCCCATCTGCGGGATCACGGAACTGAAGGTCTGCGCAGCGGCGGTCGAGCGAGTCGCCTGACTTCTCAGTATAATCTTGGGTGTATGAACCCGAAGGTCACAGTGGAGTCGTATACCTTCAGAGCTGTGGTGGAGCCGGACTTCTTTGAAGACGGAACGCCGGCTTATCATGCATATATCCCAGCGTTGCCAGGCTGCTTCAGCTGGGGCTACACTGTTGAAGAGGCGCTCCGGAACTTGGAAGCAACGGCGGCTCATTGGCTTGAGCTCTTGCGAGAGCGAGGAGAGCCCATCCCCCAGGAATGCTCTGTTGCTGATGAGCCACGCATCTCAGTAAATATCACACGTCCATGACCTACCCGCCAGCTATTAAGAATATCACTGCTGGCAAGCTTGTCCGCGCCCTACGACGTGATGGCTTTACAGAACGCCGCTCGCATGGGAGTCTTGATCCCTAAAAATCTGCGTCAATGATCATCTTCTTGGCTGCGAGAGATCATAGTGCAGATGATGAGGCTCTTCTATAATGCTGGACAGAGCAAGGTGATGCCTTATGGCTACGATCATTGACGGCAAGCAAGTCGCCCAGCAGATCCGCGAGGAGCTTAAGCGCGAAGTCGCCCAACTCAAACAGAAATACGGCGTCACGCCGGGCCTAGCGGCCATCTTAGTGGGAGAGAATCCCGCCTCCAAAGTCTATGTCAACATGAAGGCCAAGGCGTGCGAAGAGACGGGCATCTACTCTCAGAAGATTCACCTGCCCGCAGATACCCCGCAAGGGAAGCTGATCGAGCTCATTCATAGTCTCAATCAAGACAATCGTATTCACGGGATTCTTGTGCAGTTGCCCTTGCCCGATCATCTCGACCAGCACGCGGTGCTCTACGAAGTGAGCCCCGACAAGGACGTGGACGGCTTTCATCCCATCAATTTGGGGAAGCTTCTTTCGGCAAAATTCTGGGAGGAGCTGCCCACGTTTGTCCCCTGCACTCCCGCAGGGTGCATCAAGCTCATCGAGTCCACGGGAACCCAGATCGAGGGCAAGCACGCTGTGGTCGTGGGGCGCAGCATCATCGTGGGGAAGCCCGTGGCGATGCTCTTGCTCGCCAAACAAGCGACGGTCACGATCGCCCACTCGCGCACAAGGAATCTCAAAGAGATCTGTCGCCAAGCGGATATCTTAGTTGTCGCTACGGGCCGACCCAAGCTCATCACGGCTGATATGATCAAGCCCGGCGCGGTCGTCATTGACGTGGGGGTCAATAGAATGCCCGACGGCAAGCTCATAGGCGACGTTGACTTTGAGGCGGCGAAGGATATCGCAGGATTTATCACGCCGGTGCCTGGCGGCGTCGGCCCCATGACTATTGCGATGTTACTGAAAAACACGGTCGAGTCCGCCAAGCGGACTCTGCGCGCATGAGCCCGAAAGAGCGCATCTTCGTCCTAGTTCTTATAGTATTCGTCGTTCTCCATCTTGATCTGTGGGGCTGGGGGCGGATCGAGCCCATGCTCTTCGGCTGGATTCCCTATCATATTTGGTATCATGGGCTGCTCACGCTCTCTGTAGCCCTGTGTATGGTCTGGCTTGTCGTCTGGGTCTGGCCAAAGGACAGTTCAAAGTTCTGAGTGAAAAGTTATGAGTTCAACGGGTTGAGCTATGACTGAGATCACCGCGGACGTTCTCGCAATTGCTGGGATATATCTTGTGGCTCTCTTAGTCATCGGATGGTGGAGCTACAGAAAAACTCTGCCCACGCCGGAGGACTTTTTCATGGCTGGGCGGGCCTTCGGCCCCGTCGTGCTCATCTTCGCTGTCTATGCGACGAATATGACAGCGTTCTATATGCTGGGCACGCCAGGCAACGCCTATCGCCAAGGGATTGGCACCTATGGGTATATCGCGTTTGCGTCAGCTCTCGTCATCCCGGCGATGTTCTATCTCATTGGGTATCGCGCGTGGAGGGTCGGCAAGCGCTACGGCTATATGACGCCCTCAGAGCTGTTAGGAGCGCGCTATGAGAGCCCTGCGGTAGCGCTTGTGCTCTTTGTGCTCTTAGTCTTTTATACTGTCCCCTATATTGTGACTTCGGTGATTGGTGCGGGGCTGGCCCTCGAATCGCTCGCGAAGATCCCGTATCTGTGGGGAGCGGTGAGCGTCTTGCTCATCACCATGCTCTACACAGTTTTTGGAGGGATGCGCGGCACAGCCTGGACGAGCGTCTTTCAGGGGCTGGTCTTCATCGTCGTGGGGCTGCTCGCCTTCGTGCTGATCGCCAACGCTTTAGGGGGCTTTACGGCGATTACACAAAGAGTGTATGCTGAGCGCCCGGAGCTGCTCCAGAGAACGGGGAATTTCGATCCCAAAGATTGGTTCAGCTTTCTGTTCATTGCTCCTTTGGCGGTGATCGCCTTTCCCCATGTCTTTATGCGGATACTCACAGGCAGGAGCGAGCGCACGCTCAAAGCGCTGACGGTCGTCTATCCCCTGCTCTTTCTGCTGACGTGGCCTCCGGTGATTTATATTGGGCTGTGGGGGAGCGTGGTCATTCCGGGGTTGGACGCGCGAAGTTCTGACGCGATCTTGCCCATGATGATCGCGCGGTTCCTTCCGCCGGCGATGCTTGGGCTAGGGCTGGCCGCGATCTGGGCGGCTATTATGTCTACTCTCGATGCGATGATGCTCACGCTCAGCACGATGCTCACCCGCGATCTGCTCGGCCGGTTCTTCCCTGGCTATATGCGGGAGAAGGGGCGCGAGGTCGTCCTCGGCAGGATTTTCATAGTATTGATCGCTCTTTTGGCTCTTGTTGGAGCGGTGATCCGTCCCGGCACGATCTATGACATCGCGAAGTTCGCCTTCACGGGGTATTCCCTCACCGTGCCAGCGATGCTCGCCGGCTTCTACTGGAAGCGCAGCACTGCCTGGGGAATATTAGCGTCTCTCGTCATACCCAATCTGCTCTTGCCCTTCTATTACTTCACGCCGTATCTCTCGTGGAGCACGTTTGGCTTTCTCCCAGTTGTGCCGTTGCTGGTGTTCTCTCTGGTGCTCTTAGTGTTTGTATCGCTCTGGACGCGCCCGCCCTCTGAGCAGACAGTCCAGCGTTTCTTCAATCCCCGTCTTTGACTGGAATCAGATTTCGCTATGATTTTTCTCATAGCTTGAGCCTGCCCACGCGTCTACAATCAACTATATAGAACAGGGGAAAGAGCTATCATGGTGAGAGCTCAGTCTCTCGGTTTTCTCGAGGAGATCGAAGCGCGTAGCGGCGAGCCCGTGAGACGCTGTTTTCAGTGCGATCGCTGCGCCACCGGCTGCCCCATGATCGCCCAGATGCAGCACGCCCCCAATGAGCTCTTTCGCTTGATTCAGCTTGGGGACCGAGAGACCGTTCTCTCGAGTAATACGTTCTGGTTCTGCGTCTCGTGTTATACGTGCTCGGTGCGTTGCCCCAACGATATAGACATTGTCCACGTGATGGACACGCTGCGCGAGCTCTCGTTGAAGGAGGGCTTTTCTCCGGCGCTGCCGCAGGCGCGCGACTTCCATCGGATCTTCTTAGATTGTGTGCGGCGGCGGGGGCGGGTGAGCGAGCTGGAGCTGATGGCCCGCTATAATCTGAAGCTCAAAAAGCCGTTTGCGCGCTTAGCGCTGGGATGGGAGCTACTGCGCAAGGGGCGTCTGGAGCTGTGGCCCAAGCGAGCACCTTCGGTGCGCAAGCTCTTCCAGCACGCAAAGGAGCAGCGATGATGCGCTTCTATCCGGGGTGCACGCTTAGCTCTTCAGCAAGGCCCTATGGGCGCTCGATCTCTTGGGTCTGCGAGCGTCTGGGGATCGAGATCGAAGAGCTGCCCGGCTGGACATGCTGTGGGGCGACCTCGGCCCATGCTTTGAATAAAGACTTATCTTACGCGCTGCCAGCGCGAAATCTGGCCATCGCTCAAGGGCTTGGGGATGACTTAGTAGTCGCGTGCTCGGCGTGCTACAGCCGCCTCAAGATCGCCCAGAGAGCTTTAGAGAGCCCTCAGACCCGTGAGCGCATCTCGGCAATCATCGAGAGATCTTTCGATGGGCAGGTGCAGATCAAAAATATTCTCGAAGTGCTCGGTGCACAGATGTCGCGCATCCAAAGAGAGAGAACAAAAGCGCTCGAGGGCCTCAAAGTTGCGTGCTATTATGGGTGCTTGGCGACGCGCATCCCAAGGGTAGCGGGCTTCGACGATCGCGAGAACCCCACGATGATGGAGCGGCTCGTCTCGACTGCCGGAGCGACACCTATCGAGTGGCCTGCAAAGACGTCCTGTTGCGGCGCGAGCTTTTCGGTCGTTCACGAGGCGATCGCTCTGAAGATGAGCGCGCAGATTGTCGAGATGGCCCGTCGTGCCGGGGCTGACGTGCTCGTCACGTCGTGCCCGTTCTGTCAGTACAATCTCGATTGGGCGCAGTGGCAACTCAACCAGAGTCACGCCGTCCCGGTGCTCTTCATCACCCAGCTGGTGGGCTTAGGGTTGGGCGGGAGTGAGAGAGAGTTGATGCTGGGTTCACATCTGGTTGGCACGGAGAAGGTCGCGTGTCGGGTGCAAACAAGATCATGAGCGCGATCAGGCACGGCTCTGTCGCTGTCGTCGGTGGCGGGATCGGGGGCATCCAAGCGGCCCTCGACCTGGCCGATTCCGGGTTTTTCGTCTACTTGATCGAAGACGGCCCGGCCATCGGCGGGCGCATGGCCCAATTAGACAAAACTTTCCCGACCAACGACTGCGCCATGTGCATGCTCTCGCCCAAGCTCGTGGAAGTGGGGCGCCACCCTAACGTTCAGATTCTGACGCTCGCTTCTGTGGAGTCGCTCGACGGGCAGCCGGGGAATTTCCAGATCACAATTCGGCAACGCCCTCGCTACGTAGACATCACTCGATGTATCGCGTGCGGGCGCTGTGTCGCGTCATGCGTCTATCAAGAGCCCAAATTCCCCAGCGAGTTTGACGTGGGCCTGGGCAAGCGCAAGCCCGTCTACATCCCCTTCCCGCAGGCTGTGCCCCTGGCAGCCGTCGTTGATCCCTAGACGTGTATATTCTTCAAGTCCGGGCGCTGCCCACAGCACTGCTTGAAAGCCTGTGAACGCCAGGCGCTCGACTTCACCCAGACCGAGAGAATCTTCTCTTTGGAAGTTGGCGCCGTGGTGCTTGCGACGGGGTTTGAGCCCTATGATGCGCGCGTGGTGGGGGAGTATGGGTTTGGGCGCTTTGCGAATGTGTTGACGGGTCCGCAGTTTGAGCGGCTGCTCAGCGCCTCTGGCCCGACGATGGGCAAGGTCGTTCGACCTTCCGATAGTCAACCCCCAAAGAAAATTGCGTTCATTCAGTGCGTGGGCTCGCGCGACTTGCGCCATCAAAGTTACTGCTCAGCCGTGTGCTGCATGTACGCGACCAAGGAAGCCATCGTCGCCAAGGAGCACGACCATCAGATCGAGCCGACGATCTTCTATATTGACTTGCGGGCTTACGGGAAGGGCTTCGAGAGCTTAGTCAAGCGCGCCAGGGAAGAGCACGGGGTGCGCTACATTTGCTCGATGGTCTCGCAAGTCACCGAAATCCCCGAAACAAAAAATTTGCTTATTCGGTACCGGGATGAGTCGGGCGCTCTGCGCGAAGAGGAGTTTGACTTAGTCGTGCTCGCGGTGGGGATGCGCCCAAGCGCGAAGGGCCAAGAGCTCGCGCGAAAGCTCGGCCTTGAGCTCAATGAGCACGGCTTCATCAAGACGAGCGTCTTCGATCCCGTGCGGAGCACGCGCGCGGGCGTCTTTGTGACCGGGGCTTGCACGGGACCAAAAGATATTCCCGAAACGGTCATTCAAGCGAGCGCTGCAGCGGCGGCTGTCGGTGCGCTCTTAGCTCCGGCGCGAGGCACGCGCACCCAGACGAAACACTACCCTGAAGAATCCGTCCCCGACGGCGCTCCCAGAATCGGGGTCTTCGTCTGTCACTGCGGGAGCAACATCGCCGGGGTAGTAGATGTCAAAGCTGTGGCTGAGTACGCCAAGACGCTCCCCGGCGTCGTCCACGCCGAGAACGTGCTCTACACGTGCAGCCAGGACAATCTGAAGCACATGAAAGAGATCATTCGTGAGAAGAAGCTCAATCGGGTCGTGGTCGCCTCGTGCACGCCGAGGAATTTAGCGGCGCTCTTCCAAGATACGATTCGCGAAGCGGGGCTGAATAAGTTTCTCTTTGAGATGGTCAACATTCGGGAGCAGTGTTCGTGGGTGCACGCCGATCAGCCGGAGCGGGCTACGGAGAAAGCCAAGCGATTAGTGCGCATGGGGGTAGCCAAAGCGCGGCAGCTCAAGCCCCTCGCGGTGCAGTCGGTCAGGATCGCTCCGGCGGCGTTGGTGATTGGCGGCGGGCTGTCGGGGATGGTCGCGGCGCTGACGCTCGCCGACAGTGGCTTTGAGACGCATCTTGTCGAGAGGCGAGCCGAGCTTGGCACTGATCTGCTAGGGATCTTGCGCACCCCGGAGGGCGAGGATGTCCAGCATCTGCGGGCAAGGCTTCTCGACGCGGTGCGCACGCACCCGAAGATCCGCGTGTACACGAGCACAACAGTGCAAGAGATTTCGGGTTTTGTCGGGAATTTCTCAAGCGTGCTCAAGGGCCCTTGGGGCGAAGAGCGCATTCAACACGGTGTGGTGATCGTGGCGACGGAAGCGTATGAGCGCAAGCCGAGCGCATATCTCTACGGCGAAGATCCGCGCGTGCTGACGCAACGCGAGCTCCTTCGCTATCTAGAAACTGGCGAAGGCGAACAGCCCAGACGAAGTCTGGTGATGATCCAGTGTGTGGGGCGGGACGAGAAGCGCCCATACTGCTCGCGCATCTGCTGTGGGGAAGCCCTCAAGAACGCGCTCGCCCTCTTAGAGCAAGACCCCAGCCGTCAGATCTATGTGCTCTATCGCGAGATGATCTCCTACGGCTTTTTGGAAGATCTCTATCGGCGGGCGCGCGAGGGCGGTGTCGTCTTCATTCGCTACGACGAGCGGACGCCGCCCGTCGTTCAGAGGGCGAACGATCACCTCGCAGTCACGGTGCGCGATGCGCGCTTGCGCCAAGAAGTCCTCATTCAAGCAGACCTCGTGGTGCTGAGCACCGGCGTCGAGCCTGACCCGTATAACGAAGAGATCAGCCGACTCTTGAAGGTTCCTCTTGACGCACACGGCTTCTTCGTGGAGGCGCATATCAAGCTGCGCCCGGTGGACTTTGCGTCGCACGGGATCTTTCTCTGTGGTGGCTCGCATGCGCCAGGGACGATCTCGGAGCTGATCGCCAAAGCACAAGCAGCTGCAGGGCGAGCCGCGATTGTTCTCGCTAAGGGAGAGCTTGAAGCCGGCGGGGTCGTCGCCACAGTAGATCAAGAGAAGTGCACGGCGTGCTTGACGTGCTTGAGGGAGTGTCCCTTCGGTGCGGTCTTCATCAACGCGCAGGGGCTCGCCGAGATCGAAGCGGTGAAGTGCCAAGGGTGCGGGATCTGCGCGGCGGACTGCCCTGCCAAAGCTATTCAACTTGGGCAGTTTGAGGACGCCCAAGAGCTCTCCATGATCGAGGAGCTCTTTCGCGAGAGGGTGAGCGCCCTATGAGCGCCCACGCTGAGCCGAAGATCGTAGCATTCTGCTGTCACTACTGCGCGTTTGCGGCGGCGGATTTGGCCGGGGTCTTGCGCTTAAAATATCCCCCAAATGTGCATATCATTCGTCTGCCGTGCACGGGGAAGCTCGATGCGCTCTATGTGCTGAAGGCGTTTGAGGCCGGGGCCGATGGGGTGATCGTCGCGGGGTGTCTTGAGGGGAGCTGTCATTTCATCTCTGGGAACATTCGGGCCAAGAAGCGCGTTCTGGCGATCAAGAATCTTCTGCCCAAGCTGGGGATCGCGCCGGAGCGCCTGGAGTTCTTCAATCTCAGTTCGGCTCAAGGGGATCGGTTCGCCCAGATCGCTCGCGAGATGGTGGAGCGGGTGAGGGCCTTAGGGAGCTTCCATCCGGCGGAGGAGGAAGATTCTCATGATCGTCGCGGATCAGAAGCCCATCGAAGAGATCTTACAGATGCTGGAGCCCTATAAGAGAGTCTTATTGCTGGGGTGTCAGTCGTGCGTGGCGGTGTGCATGGCCGGGGGCGAGAAGGAAGTTGGGCTGTTAGCGTCGGCGGTGCGGCTGGCGCGCACGTCTCAGGGCCGCCCCATCGAAATTACCGAAGGGGTGGTCAAGCGCCAGTGCGACGACGAGTTCAATGATCTATGGCGAGAGACTATCGAGCAGCAAGAGGCGGTGCTCTCGCTGGCGTGCGGGGTTGGAGTCAATAAGCTCTCTGAGAGATTCGATCTGCCCATCTTGCCCGCGCTCAATACGAAGTTCTTCGGCGAGGTCGAACGTCAGGGAATCTGGACGGAAGTCTGCGCCGGCTGCGGGAACTGTATTTTACACATGACGGGGGGCATTTGCCCCATCGCCCGGTGTGCGAAAAATTTACTGAATGGCCCCTGCGGAGGTGTCCGAGCCGATGGAACGTGTGAAGTCTCTCGCAATGGCCCGCGCCCCTGCGCCTGGGTCTTGATCTATGAGCGTTTGGGGAAGCTCAATCAACGAAAGAACATGGAGCAGCTCTTTGCAGCAAAGGATTGGTCTTCGGATCGTCACGGGGGACCGCGACGGCGCATCCGCGAAGATATGCTACTATGATCGACAGCACCCTCAAGCGGGCTCTGGAGTCGAAAAGATTTGTGGTGACCGCGGAGTGCGGCCCACCCAAGAGCGCCGATAGAACCGTCATAGAGAAGAAAGCGCAGCTCCTCAAAGACTGGGTGGACGCGGCCAACGTCACCGACAATCAGACGGCGGTGACGCGCATGAGCAGCTTGGCTGCGTGTGCAATCTTAAAATCTTTAGGGCTTGACCCGGTCTTTCAGATTACGTGTCGGGATCGCAATCGCATCGCCCTGCAGAGCGATATCTTAGGGGCGTATGCGCTGGGGATTCGCAACGTGCTCTGTCTGACTGGGGATCATCAATCGTTTGGGAATCACCCCCAGGCCAAGGGCGTCTTCGATCTGGATTCGGTACACTTGATCGAGACGGTGAGAAGAATGCGCGACGAGGGGAAGTTTCTCTCCGGGGATGAGCTGACCGGCGAGCGCCCTGCGATGTTCATCGGGGCGGTCGAGAATCCGTTTGCGCCGCCCTATGAGTTTCGGGCATTGCGATTGAAAAAGAAGGTCGAAGCCGGGGCGCAGTTCATCCAGACCCAGATCGTTTATAATATTCAGAGATTTCGGGAGTTCATGGCGCGCGTGGGCGATCTTGGGCTGCTCGACAAAGTGTATATCTTAGCTGGGGTGAGCCCGATCAAGACGCCCGGCGCGGCCAGATATATGCGCGACAACGTGCCGGGGCTCGACGTCCCCAACGAGATCGTCGAGCGGATGGAAGCCGCCGGCAAGGGAATCGAAGACAAGAAAGCCAGAGCCGAAGCATGGCGCCAAGAAGGGATCACAATCTGCGTTGAGATCATCCAACAGCTCAAGGAGATCGAAGGGGTTTCGGGGGTACACATCATGGCCATCGAGTGGGAAGAAGCTGTTCCAGAGATCGTGAGGCGTGCAGGGCTCAGATAAGGAGGCGATGCGTATGCCCTACGATCCGACGAAGCTCAAGGACTGGCAGATCGCGGAACTCGCCGAGGAGAAGATGCCTACTCCCGAGGAGTGGCGCGATCGCTTGGGCCTGAGAAAGGACGAGGTGATCCCCTACGGGCGGGTCTGCAAGCTCGATTTTGCCAAGATCATCGAGCGTCTCAAACATAAGCCCGACGGCAAATATATCGAAGTGACGGCGATCACCCCGACGCCGCTGGGCGAGGGCAAGACGACCACAACGTTGGGGATCATCGAGGGGTTAGGCAAGCGAGGGCTCAACGCGGGCGGCTGTATTCGTCAGCCCTCTGGCGGCCCGTCTATGAACATCAAGGGCACGGCCGCTGGCGGCGGCAACGCCCTGCTCATCCCCATGACTGAGTTCTCGTTGGGGCTGACGGGCGATATTAACGATATCGCCAACGCGCATAACTTGGCGATGGTCGCGCTTACAGCGCGCTTACAGCACGAGCGCAATTATGACGACGAGCAGCTCAAGAAGATCGGGCTGCGCAGATTAGATATAGACCCGACCAACGTCCAGATGGGCTGGGTCATAGATTTTTGCGCCCAAGCGCTCCGACACATCGTCATTGGGCTGGGCGGGCGCATGGACGGGTATACGATGGAATCGCGCTTCGATATTGCCGTCAGCTCTGAGCTCATGGCGATCTTAGCGATTGCTCAGGATTTAGCGGATCTGCGCGAGCGCATCGGACAGATCACGGTCGCCTTCGATAAGAAGGGCAACCCCATCACGACCCAAGACTTGGAAGTCGCCGGGGCGATGGCCGCCTGGATGCGCAATACGATCAATCCCACGCTCTGCTGCACTATTGAGTATCAGCCCGTCCTGGTGCACGCCGGGCCGTTTGCAAACATCGCCGTGGGGCAGTCGTCTATTATCGGGGATCGTCTTGGGCTCAAGCTCTTTGACTATCACGTGACGGAGTCGGGCTTTGGGGCCGACATTGGCTTTGAAAAGTTCTGGAACGTCAAGTGTCGCCTCAGCGGGCTGAAGCCCCACGTCTCGGTCTTGGTCGCGACGATACGCGCCCTGAAGATGCACGGTGGCGGGCCGAAGGTCGTGCCTGGCCGGCCCATCCCCGACGAATATACAAAAGAGAACGTCAAGCTCGTCGAGCAGGGGTTGCCTAACTTACTGCATCATCTCAAGATCATTCAGACGTCTGGGATTGTGCCCGTGGTCTGCATCAATGTCTTCCCCACGGATACGAAGGACGAGATCAGAGCCGTCAAGAGGGCTGTGGAGGCAGCTGGGGCGCGGTGCGCGGTCTCGGAGCATTGGCTGAAGGGCGGCGAGGGCGCGTTAGAGCTTGTGGATGCGATCATTGATGCTGCGCAAGAGCCCTCTCGCTTGGAGTTTCTCTACCCCCTGGAGATGAAGCTGCGCGAGCGGGTCGAGAGGATCGCCAAAGTTGTCTATGGGGCTGACGGGGTGAGCTGGACTCCCGAAGCCGAAGCCAAAGCCAAGAAGATCGAGTCCGACCCCAAGTACCGCGACTACCAGACGATGATGGTCAAGACGCATCTCTCGCTCTCTCACAATCCCGAGTGGAAGGGGGTGCCCAAGGGGTGGGTGCTCCCCGTCCGCGATGTTCTGATCTATTCTGGGGCGAAGTTCTTGTGCCCTGTCACGGGGACGATCTCGCTGATGCCGGGGACCTCATCCGATCCGGCGTTCCGGAGAATAGATATAGACGTCAAGACGGGGAAGGTGACGGGGCTCTTCTAATCTCTACTTAAGAGAGACCAAGACGCAGGGGGGCAGCCTCCTGCGTCTTTTCTTGCCCTGAGCGAAATCATTCCCAGCCCTGCGCCGCATCATGGCGCTCCTCTCCCATTCTCTTTAGAATGAAGTACAACGAGAAATGGAGTGATCGAATATGGCGAATACCCAGACGATTGCTGCTCTTCTCGAAGAAGAGCGGACGTTCCCCCCGCCGCAGGAGTTCAAGAAGAACGCCAACATCAACGACCCGAGGATCTACGAGATAGCGGCCAGGGACCCTGAGGCCTTCTGGGCCAAGGCCGCTGAAGAGCTCGATTGGTTCAAGAAGTGGGAGAAGGTCTTAGAGTGGGACCCACCCTGGGCCAAGTGGTTTGTCGGCGGCAAACTCAACGCTTCGTATAACTGCATTGATCGCCATCTGAAGACCTGGCGGCGCAATAAAGCCGCGATCATCTTTGAGGGCGAGCCTGGGGATGAGCGCGTCCTCACTTATCAAGATCTCCATCGCGAGGTCTGCAAGTTCGCGAATGTTTTGAAGAAATTGGGGATCAAGAAGGGGGATCGCGTGGCGATCTATCTCCCGATGATCCCCGAGCTGCCCATCGCGATGCTGGCGTGCGCGCGGATCGGCGCGGTGCACAGCGTCGTCTTTGGAGGCTTTTCGGCGGAAGCCCTTCGGGACAGAATTAACGATGCCCAAGCGAAATTGCTCATCACGTCTGATGGGGGCTGGCGTCGCGGCCACGTCGTGCCCCTCAAGAAGAACGCCGATGAGGCGCTCAAACAGACCCCGTCTATCAAGAACGTTATCGTGGTCCGCCGCGTCGGTGATGACACACTCACCCTCAAACCCAACGAGTTCTGGTGGCACAAGCTGATGCGCGATGCCCCCCTAGACTGCCCGCCCGAGCCGATGGACTCCGAAGATATGCTCTTCATTCTCTACACATCGGGAACGACGGGCAAGCCCAAGGGCGTGGTGCATACGACCGGGGGATACTTAGTAGGCACGGCCCTCACCCATAAATGGATCTTCGACATCAAAGACGAAGACGTCTATTGGTGCACTGCGGACATTGGCTGGGTGACGGGGCACAGCTATATCGTCTATGGCCCGCTGGCCAACGGGACGACGACTCTTATGTTCGAGGGCGTGCCCGATTACCCCGACAAGGATCGCTTCTGGGCCATCGTCGAGAAGTACAGAGTGACTATTCTGTACACGGCCCCCACGGCGATCCGGACGTTTATGCGCTGGGGCGAAGAGTATCCCAACAGGCACGACCTCTCGTCGCTGAGGCTCTTGGGGTCGGTGGGGGAGCCGATCAATCCCGAAGCGTGGATGTGGTACTATCGGGTGATCGGCAAGGAGCGCTGCCCCATTGTGGACACGTGGTGGCAGACCGAGACCGGGCATATTCTGATTACGCCCTTGCCGGGGATCTCGACGCTCAAGCCTGGGTCGGCCAATAGGCCATTCCCAGGGATCGAAGCGGCGGTGCTCGACGAATCGGGCACCCCCATTCCGCCGGGCCAGGGCGCCGGGTATTTAGTCATCACCAAGCCCTGGCCGGGGATGCTCCGCACTCTCTATGGCGACCCCGAACGCTACAAGCAAGCCTACTGGAGCAAGTTCCCCGGGGTTTATCTCACGGGCGACGGCTGCAAGATTGATAAAGACGGGGACTTCTGGCTGCTGGGGCGCATTGACGACGTGCTCAACGTCTCCGGACACAGAATTAGCACGATGGAGGTCGAGAGCGCTCTCGTGGACCATCCGGCGGTGGCCGAGGCCGCGGTGATCGGCAAGAGCCATGAGATCAAAGGGCAAGCGGTCTCGGCGTTCGTGACCCTGCGCGCGGGGTACAAGCCCTCTCCGTCGTTGGCTGACGAGCTCAAGCAGCATGTCGCGAAGAAGATCGGGCCCATCGCCCGACCCGATGACATCTTCTTCACGGCGGAGTTGCCCAAGACGCGCTCCGGCAAGATCATGCGGCGGTTGCTGCGAGATATCGCGGAGGGTCGGGCTTTGGGGGACACGACGACGCTTGCTGACCCCACGGTGATCGCGCAGCTGAAGAGCCAGTACGAATCGAGCGAGGGCTAAGCGCGCATGGCCTCCTCCTCCCGTCCCTCCCCCGCTGGGCACCACGGGGGAGGGACGGGCTCACACTTTTCATAAAGAGAGAGTGAACCCTATGAAAAATACAGTTTCACAAGTCATCTCTAAAGAAGAGCGCCTGCCCAACCGGTGGCTCTTCGTGATCGCAGCGGTCTTGATGCAATTGGGGTTGGGGAACGTCTACGCATGGAGCATCTTTCGCAACCCGTTGATGAGCTTGCACGGGTGGTCTATTCAAGAGGCGACCCTGCCCTTCACGCTCTGTGTCGTCTTCTTTGCCGTGGGGATGATCATTGCGGGGCGATGGCAAGACCGTGTTGGGCCGAGAATTGTCGCGATGACTGGGGGAGTGCTGCTGGGGGCGGGCTTTCTGTTAGCGAGTCAGTTCGGCCAGACGCTGTTGGGGCTTTATATCACATATGGGGTCTTGGTGGGGTTGGGCGTGGGGTTTGCCTATGTGACGCCTATCGCGACGTGCGTCAAATGGTTCCCCGATATGCGGGGGTTCATCACGGGCTTGGCGGTGTTAGGATTTGGTGCGGGCTCGCTCATCGTCGCGCCGGTGGGAACGGCGCTGATCTCCCAGATTGGCGTCTATAACACATTTGCGATCTTCGGGGTGGCGTTTGGGCTTTTGGTCGTCTTGACGGGAGCGCTGCTGCGCAATCCCCCGGTGGGATGGAAACCCGCGGGCTGGACGCCCCCGGAGAATGGCCCCGGCTCCAAAGAGCAGAGGGATTATCCCCCTTCAGAGATGGCGAAAACGTTTCAGTTCTATCTCTTATGGGTCGTCTTTCTCTTCTGGGCGGGCGTGGGCCTGATGGTGATCTCCCAAGCGGTCCCGATGGGCCAGGAGCTCGCGAATCTCAGTCCGACGGTCGCCGCGGGGGCGTTGGGCCTGATGTCCATTCTCAACGGTCTTGGGCGGCCGGCATTCGGGTTTATCTCCGATAAGCTTGGGCGCAAGGGCGCAACGATCCTCGCGCAAGTCGTCTTCATTCTGACGCTGCTCTTCATCCTACCCAACGCGCGAGACTTTGCCCTCTATACGTTGGGGATCAGTCTCATTGGCTTGGCGTATGGGGGGAGCCTCTCGGTCATGCCGGCGTTCACGGCGGACTATTACGGGACGAAGCACTTAGGGGTCAACTACGGGTGGGTCTTTTCGGCCTGGGGGGCAGCGGGGGTCTTGGGGCCGATCATTGGAGCGCAAGTGCGCGCAGCGACGGGAGCGTGGGGCGGGGCATTCGTTGTGCTGGCCGTCCTGAGCGCGGCCGCGGCTGCTTTAATATTGATCGCCAAGCCGCCAAAGTAAATTTGCACGTCCGCCCTCCCATCGGGAAAATACACGAGGGAGGTGAGGTCGTGCACTACCGGAGTGTACTCAGCTTGCTGGTGGCCCTCGTCGTGCTTGTGGGAGGCTGCCAGCCCGCACTCAGCCCTATCATCGGGCAGTCGCATCAGAGTTCTTGCAAAGCAGTCCGTGAGGCGCTCTCTGCTGATGCCGACGTTGAGCTTCAAGTTGAGGGGCGTGCTCTCACAATACTCCATCGCGACGCGCTGGCCAACTGCTGCTTGACAACAGCGATGGAAGTTGCTCTCGATGACAGAGTGATCTCTGTCTTTGAGCGGGAGCAGCCAGGGACAGCTTGTCGGTGTCTCTGCCCGCGCGATCTCTCCGTGACGATTTACTATCTCAGTCCGGGGCTGTACACCGTGCGGCTCTACCGTGATGATGAACCAGAGCCGTTCTGGGAAGGAGTGGTGCAGATCAAATGAGCAAGAAAAAGCGCAGTGCGCCGGAGAACCCTAAGAAAGCCCTCTCTGTGTGGTGGGGATTTGCTGGGCTGGGTGTCATCGCTCTCGTTGTCGTTCTGTGGGTGATCTTTCAGTTTTCGTCAGGATCGGTCTTCCGTCAGGTGAGCGCCGCTGAGGCGCATAAACTCATCCTCGAGCACAAGAACGATCCAGACTTCATCGTTCTGGACGTGCGGACCCCGGAAGAGTTTGCCCAGGGGCATCTGCCGGAGAAGACCCCAATGAATCTAGACTTTTATGCCCCAGATTTTCGTGAGCGGCTGGCGCAGCTTGATCGTGAGAAGACGTATTTAGTCTATTGTCGCACGGGGCACCGGTCGGGCGAGACCGTAAACTTTATGAAGGAGCTTGGGTTTCGGCGCGTCTATGACCTACAGGGGGGCATTCTCGCGTGGCAGAGCGCGGGTTTACCCGTTAAGATCGAGGAGTGAAAGGAGACCCTATGTCTGCTAAGAAGAACGTCAGCCTCGTGAGCAATCCCATCGTGTGGATTGTGATCCTCGCGATTGCCGCGGCCGGGGCGCTGATCGCGATCAATTGGATCTCGTCGCGCTCGGCCAAGAGAGCCGCGCCGGCTCCGCCCCCAACGCAACCTTCCTCAACCTCCGTCGAGAACGCCCCGGAGCAGCCGACCAAAGGCGTCGCCGACGCCCCCGTCACTATCGAAGAATTTGCGGAGTTCTATTGCCCCTTCTGCGCGCGCCATCTCTTTCAGACCTTCCCGAAGATTGACGAGGAGTACATTCGCCCTGGCTTGGTGAAGTACGTCTTTCACAATCTCATTGTGCATGGGGAGGTGGCGCAGCTGGCCGCGCAAGCGGGCGAGTGCGCTCACGCCCAGGGGCACTTCTGGGAGTATCACGACCGACTTTTTTATGTGATCTTCGAGGAAGGGAAGGGGCATCTGAACGAAGAAGATTTACAGTCTCTCGCGCGTGAGCTGGGGCTGGACGAAGAAGCCTTTGCGAGCTGTCTGAACTCTGACTGGGCCAAGGCTCAGATCGAGAAAGACCGTCAGATCTTGCAAGAGTTCTTAGCGAAGCTCCCCGAATCCGAGAAGCCTCGCAGCATCGGGACGCCGCTCTTCTTCATCAACGGGCATCCGTTGGTTGGGGCGTGGCCCTATGAGAAGTTCAAAGCGATGATTGACGCGGAGTTGGCTAAATGACCTAACCCCCCAGCCCCCTTCCCGGAGCGGGAAGGGGCCGGGGGAGAGGTCAAGTTCGCTCAGCAAAGGAGGTCTTGCTATGAGAGAAGTCGTGGTTGTGGGAGCAGTGCGGTGCGCGGTGGGGCGAGCTGTTCGCGGGGTCTTGCGGGAGACGCGCCCCGATGATCTTGCCGCGGCCGTCTTGAGAGCGCTGATAGAGCGCACCGGCATTGACCCCAAAGAGCTCGACGATATTCGTCTGGGCTGCGCCATGCCCGAAGCCGAACAGGGCATGAACGTCGCTCGCATCGCCCAGTTCTTGGCCAAGATCCCAGAGTCTGTTCCGGCGTGTACGATCAATCGCTTCTGCGCGTCGGGCTTGGAGTCGGTCGTCAACGGCTGCTATCAGATCGCTTATGGGGATGCTGATCTCATCATTGCCGGGGGCGTCGAGTCTATGACTATGGTGCCGATGGGCGGCTACACCCCGCGCCCCAATCCCATCTTGGCTCAGGAGTACCCCGAAGTCTATACGCCGATGGGGATCACCGCCGAGAATCTCGCGGAGAAATATAAGATCTCTCGCGAGGACCAAGACAAGTTCGCCTATGAGTCACACATGAAGGCCGTGCGGGCTACAGATACTGGGCGCTTCAAGGACGAGATCGTCCCGCTCACCGTGCGCGTAGACGGCAAGACGATCACCCATACAGTAGACGAGACGATTCGGCGCGATACGACGCTGGAGGCGCTCGCGCAGCTCAAGCCGGTCTTCCGTGAGGGGGGCACGGTGACTGCTGGGAATTCGTCGCCCTTGACCGATGGGGCCTCAGCGGTGCTGCTCGCATCAAAACAGAAGGCGCGCTCGTTGGGATTGAAACCAATGGCGCGGTTCGTCTCGGCGGCAGCGGCGGGCGTCCGCCCGGAGATCATGGGCATTGGCCCCGTTTATGCTATTCCCAAGGCCCTCAAAAAAGCTAAACTCTCGCTCAAAGATATAGATCTCTTTGAGTTCAACGAGGCGTTTGCGGCGCAGGCGCTCGCGGTCATTCGCGAGCTCGATCTGCCGATGGAGAAGGTCAACGTGAACGGCGGGGCGATCGCCCTGGGACACGCCTTGGGGTCGTCGGGGTGTCGGCTGCTGGTGACGCTGGTGCACGAGATGCCTCGGCGAGATGCACAGTTTGGCGTGGTGACGATGTGTGTCGGTGGCGGCCAAGGGATGGCCGCGGTCTTCGAGAGAGTCTAACGAAGGAGAGAGAACTATGCGCGACATCAAGACAGCAGCAGTTCTGGGTGCGGGCACGATGGGCGCGGGGATCGCCGCGCTCTTGGCGGGTGTGGGGATCAAGGTCCATCTGTTAGATATCGTCCCCAAAGAGCTGACCCCTGAGGAGAAGGCCCAAGGGCTCACGCTGCAAGACCACGCCGTGAGAAATCGCATTGCCAACGCGGGGCTCCAGAGAGCCCTGAAAGCAAGTCCGGCGCTCTTCTTCGACCCAAACGACGCCCAGCTCATCACCGTGGGGAACGTAGAAGATCACTTAGATCGTTTGGGTGAAGCCGACTGGATCATCGAAGCTGTCTTTGAACGCTTGGACGTCAAACAAGAGGCGTTCGCCAAGATCGAAAGATTCCGAAAGAAAGACGCTATCGTCAGCTCGAACACTTCTGGGATCGCGCTCGCGGCGATCACCCAAAAGTCTTCTCCGGAGCTGAAGCGACATGCGCTCATCACGCACTTCTTCAACCCCGTGCGGTATATGAGGCTGTTGGAGATCGTCCCTGGGCCGGAGACTGACCCCAAGATCGTAGAGTTCATGATGGACTTCGCCGAGCGGCGCTTGGGCAAAGGGGTCGTCTTAGCAAAAGACACCCCCAACTTCATCGCCAACCGCATCGGGATCTTTGGGATCTCGTATCTGCTCAAAGTGATGCAAGAAGAAGGGTACAAAGTCGAAGAGATTGACGCGATCTTCGGGCCGGCGCTGGGCCGCCCCAAGAGCGCCGTCTTCCGCACCGTAGATCTTGTGGGTCTCGACGTCATGGCCGACGTGATGAAGAATATTTACGAAAATCTGCCGCACGATCCGATGCGCGAGGTCTATCGTCTCCCCGACTTTGTGCAGAAGATGCTCGAGCGGGGGCTGTTGGGGCGCAAGGCCGGCAAGGGTTTTTATCAAGAGAAGACCGTCAACGGTAAGCGCGAGTTCTGGGTCTTCGACTATAAGACTCTCGACTATCGCCCTCAGGAGAAGTTCGAGTATCCATCACTCGCGAGAGCGAGCCAGCAGTCTACCGTGGGGGAGAAGATCAAAGCGGTCGTCTACGCCGATGACCGCGCGGGGCGGATCGCCTGGAAGGTTCTGTCGGAGACGTTGCTCTATTCGGCCTCTCTCATCCTGGAGATCTCAGATAATATCTATTCGATTGACAATGCGATGAAGTGGGGGTTCAACTGGGAGCTAGGGCCGTTTGAGACCTGGGACGCCATCGGGGTGAGGGAGTCTGTGGAGCGGATGAAGCGCGAGGGGCGGAAGATCCCCCAGATCGTCGAGGATATGCTCGCTCGCGGGGAGAGTTTCTATCAGAGAAGAGAGAGCAAGAAGTTCTATTTTGACGTGCAGACCAAGAGCTATCGTGAGCTGCCCAGACCTGCGGGCGTGCTCGTGCTCTCCGAGCTGAAAGAAGACACAAAGCGTATCATCAAAGCCACCCCAGGGGCGTCGCTGATAGATCTGGGCGATGGCGTGGCGTGCTTGGAGTTTCACACATATATGAACACCATAGACGCCGACGTCATCGAGATGCTCGCAGCGTCGCTCGAGGAAGTGCGCAAGCGCGACTTTGTCGGCTTGGTGATCGGCAACGAGGGGCAGAACTTCTGCGTGGGGGCGAACATCGGGCTGGTCTTAGCGGCGGTTCAGAGTGGGGCGTGGGAGCAATTGGGGCAGATGGTCAAGGCGTTCCAGGACGCGAACATGGCCATAAAATACTTTGAGAAGCCCGTGGTCGCCGCGCCGTTCAACATGACGCTTGGAGGTGGCTCGGAGATCGTCTTGCACTGCGCGCGGGTGCGCGCTCATTGTGAGCTGTATATGGGCCAAGTGGAGTTTGGCGTCGGGGTCATTCCCGCGGCGGGGGGCTGTAAAGAGCTTTGGGCACGGCAGCTCGAAAATCTCCCCGAAGATGCGAATATTGATCTCTTCCCGTTCTTGCAGCGCGTCTTTGAGCTGATCGCTCTCGCGAGGGTCTCCACGAGCGCCAAGGAAGCTCGCAAGCTCGGGTTCCTGCGTCGTGACGATAAGATCACCATGAACAAAGACCGTCTCATCGCCGACGCCAAGAAGGACGTTTTAGCGATGGCGATGATGGGGTACGAGCCACCGCGACAAAGAAAGCTTAAAGTGACGGGGCGCAGCGGCTATGCGGCCTTGCAGATCGCGATCAAGAATTTCCAGTGGGCCAAGCGTATCACCGATCATGAAGCCCTGATGGCGCAGAAGCTCGCGTGGGTGTTGACGGGCGGGGACGTTCCGCCGGGGACAGAGATCACTGAGCAGCAGATGCTCGATCTAGAGCGCGAAGCGTTCTTATCGCTCTGCGGGACGCAGAAGACTCAAGAGCGCATCCAGCACATGTTAGCAACGGGGAGGCCGCTGCGGAACTGATTGCTGGAGCGGACGCGCTAGGGTGTTAAGACACGCTCTGTAAGCGGAGGCCATACCCTACGAAAATCATCAGGGTTGAGGGTGACTAGATGGTCAACTCTTGCCTTCTCCGCTGCTCGCGCGATTAGGGCGTCGTAGATGGCCCCACCGCTGATGTGGCTTGCTGCCAACGCCTGTATTACCGTGCGATAGTCCGCTGTGGAGAGTGTGATGATCTCAAAACCCTTTAGCAGATTCTCACGAATGATCTGCCATGCCCCCTCAGGAGGGATGCGTGGCAGGGCGCGCTCATGATCAGGGTGGCCTTCGACAAAAGCTGCGATCAATACCGACGTATCCAGCAGAACTTTCATGTAGCTGCACCGGTGAGGCGTCGTACGCGCTGCTGGCGGAGCTTCTTTTCAAGACCCCTCAGTTCTTGCAGAGGCTCACCCTGGGCGACAAGGATCCCGCCTTTGCGGACCAGCTTAGGCTCTGCTGCTACAGGGCTCAACACAAGCTCAGGGCCCCGTTGCTCGATCCTGAGCAAGCTGCCTGGCATCAAGCCCAGGGATTCACGAATCCCCTTGGGGATGACCACCCGGCCGAACTCGTCGAGCTTTGTTATATGGTGCGCTTTCATAGCAATGCCATTTTATCATGGCATGTGACCAACGACAATGCTATCCAGAGATAGTGAGTGCGATGCCCTGGAAGCAGTCACTGACTTGACTAAGCGACGACAATCCGCGCATCTACGACGCGCGCCCCGCGCCCTTTCTCGAAGACGACCAAGGGGTTTATATCGAGCTCGACGATCTCTTCTAGCTGCGTCGCCAGCTGCGACAGCCGCGCCAAACACTCTGCGATCGCCTCTATATCCGAGGGCGGCTCGCCGCGAAAGCCCTCTAAGATCTTAAAGCCTCGAATCTGCCGGATCATCCGCTGCACGCCCAGCTCGCGGATCGGCGCGATGCGAAACGTCACATCCCGCAGGGCTTCGACGTAAATCCCCCCAAGCCCGAACATCAACAACGGCCCAAAGAGCGGATCGCGCTTGAGCCCCAAGATCGTCTCCTTGCCCCCCTTGATGAACTCTTGCACGAAGACTCCAAAGATCCGCGCGTCGGGCTTAGCTTTCTGAACGTCTGCGAGCATCTGACGGTAGTTCTCCCGCAGCTCAGCATCGCTGTGAATATCGAGCTTGACGCCGCCGACGTCCACTTTGTGAGCGATATCCGGCGAGACGATCTTGAGCACCACGGGGTAGCCGATCTCGCGGGCTGCGTGGAGGGCTTCGTCCTCAGATTTGGCAAAGCGATACTGAAGCACAGGGAAGCCGTACGCCTTGAGGACATCGTGCGCTTCGGGCTCCAAGAGCAGCGAGCGTCCCTGGCGCTTGGCGCGCGCGATCGTCTCTCGGGCTTGTTCGATCTGTACGTCCGTGAAGACTCTGTACTCGGTGCGCGGGCGGTGGACCCATTCGCGATAGCGGGCCATGGCGGCGAGAGCCCGTGCCGCGCGCTCCGGAAAGCTGTAGTGCGGGATGTTCGCTTCTTCTAGGATTTCGATAGCGGGTCTAGCGTCGGTGACCGCCATCAGGCACGCGAGCACGGGCTTCTGAACCTTACCCCCCGAAGACCCCTCCCCGGCGCGGAGAGGGGCTGGGGGGTTAGGTCTGGGGCTGGGAGCGGGGTCAGGGGTGAGGGCTTGCACGGCACGCACAATATGCCGCGCGATGTTCTCGAGGCTCATCAAGATATGCGGCGCGGCAATGACCACGACCCCGGCGACGTTTGGGTCTTCTAGCACGGTGCGCACGACCGTCTCGTAGCGTTGTTCGTTGGGTTCGCCGGTCATGTCCACGGGGTTGGCGACGTTGACCGTGGGCGGCAGCAGCTCCCGAAGTTTTCTCACGGTCTCTTCGGTGAACTCCGCGAGCTGCACCCCGTGGCGCACCGCGGCATCTGTCGCTAAGATCCCTGCGCCGCCGGCGTTGGTGACTATAGCGATTCTGTTGCTCTGAGGCAGGGGTTGCTGCGCGAACGCTATAGCGTAATCGAAGAGCTCTTCGATCGTCTCGACTCTCAGCACGCCCGACTGCATGAAGATCGAATCATAGACTTCGTCGGAGCCGGCCAGCGCCCCGGTGTGCGAGGTAGCTGCCTTGGCCCCTTCGAGGGTGCGCCCGGATTTGATCGCTAAGATGGGGATCTTCTTGGGGCGCTCGCTCGTGATCTCCGTCGCGAGTCTATGAAATCCCTGGGGGTCTTCGAGGTCTTCTACGTAGAGCAAGATGACGTCGCTGAGCGGGTCGTCTTTGAGATAGTCTAAGAGATGATTTTCGTGTAAGTCGGCTTTGTTGCCGATGGAGATGAATTTAGAGAGCCCGATCTTTTGGCGCTGGGCGTACTCGAGGGCGGCGACGCCCAGGGCGCCGCTCTGGGAGATGAACGCGATGTTGCCCTGGCGGGGCATTCCTGGGGCGAAGGTCGCGTTCAGGGAGACGGCGGGATCAGTATTGATGATTCCCAAACAGTTGGGGCCGAGCAGGGCGATCCCGTAGCGCTGGGCGATCTGCTGGAGTTCGCGTTCGCGTTGGGCCCCTTCCTCGCCGATCTCTTTGAACCCCGCGCTGATGACGATGGCCGCGCGCACGCCCTTGCGCCCGCACTCTTCAAGAACATTTGCGACAGCTATCGCGGGCACGATGATCACCGCGAGATCGATCTCATCGGGGATGTCGAGCACCGACGGGTAGGCTTTCACGCCCAAGATGCTTTTGGCTTTGGGGTTGACGGGGTAGACGACGCCGGTGTAGCCGTGAAAGAGAATATTTTTGAAGACGGCTCGGCCGAGGCTATCGGGCTTGGTGGACGCGCCGATGACCGCGACAGATTTGGGAGCGAAGAGCGCTTCTAAGCTCTCTCGGCTATGGGTAGTCATATATTAATAGTGGCACAGAGAGGGAGAATTTGCAAGAATATATACCAGCAGGGAGGTGCAGGCCGTGAAGAAGGAGATCGCGCCGCGAATCGTTGTGGATGAAGAGGTGAGATTCGGCAAGCCAGTGATTAAGGGGACGCGAGTGCCTGTGGAGCTTGTAGTTGGGAAGCTTGCCGGGGGCATGACCTTTGAGGAGGTGATGAAAGAGTACGATCTGACGAAGAAAGATATTCTTGCTGCGTTGGGCTACGCGGCTAAGGTGCTCGCTCAGGAAGAAATTCGCGTGGTTAAATAATGGCGCTCTTTGTTCTTGATGAGGATGTACACCGTTCTGTAGCAAAGGTGTTGGAAAGACTAGGGCATAGGGTGAAAGATGTTCGGGATGAAGGCTTGCGCGGGCGATCCGATGATGAGATCTTTCATTTCGCCCAA
>Ga0272447_1000271_pt1 | contig 40183 bp, 42 predicted proteins | sample YNPCB0133_FD_194589 | JGI IMG/M metagenome (GOLD analysis project Ga0272447, IMG submission 194589) | Hot spring microbial mat communities from Yellowstone National Park, WY, United States - YNP-CB-013-3 | ecosystem: Environmental > Aquatic > Thermal springs > Hot (42-90C) > Sediment | place... | reverse complement strand
CGAATTAGGCGGTAGATGTCATTGGCGCTGGCCTGGCCACAATTGACGATGAAGTTGGCATGGCGCTCGGAGATTTGGGCTCCGCCGATTCGGTAGCCCTTTAGACCCACTTGCTCAATTAACCAGCCAGCGGGATAGGTTTCGGGGTTGCGAAAGACGCTGCCACAACTGGGCAGATGATAGGGCTGAGAGCTTAGGCGCTGGTTGAGGTGGCGCTGGGTTTCCCACTGCACCTGGGCTGGATCTTGGCCCGGGATCAACTGCAATGTTGCCCCTATAACCGTCCAGGGCAAGTCCTGCAGCCGCGAGCGGCGGTAGCCAAATTGCAGGTCGGCGGGTTTCAAGCGGCAGGGCTCTTGCTCTTCATCCAAAATCTGCACCTCCACCACCACGTCTGCCATGGCGTGCCCGTGGGCGCCAGCATTCATCACCACTGCTCCCCCCAGCGTGCCTGGGATCCCAATCGCCCACTCCAGTCCACTCCAGCCTTGCTTGGCAGCCGCCCGCGCCAGGTTGACCAAAGGTTCTCCGGCAGCGGCCCAGATCCTCCCCCCCTCCAGCAGTTGCAGCCCGCGCAAACGCCGGGTGTGGATCACTAGCCCCGGCAAGCCAGCGTCACTGATGAGCAAATTGCTGCCTGCCCCCACCAGAGTGGCAGGGATCCCTTCTGCCCGCGCCCAAGCCAAACACTGCCGCAGCTCTGGGTTGCTGCCGGGCTCACAATACCACTCCGCCCTGCCCCCCACCCGCAAAGTGGTCAGAGGGGCCAAAGGGATCCCTGGGCGAATCCGTCCAGACAGCAGCGCTTCTTGCCCAGCAGGAAGAAGCTCCTCGTTACCAGCATGGCCTGCGGCGTCGGGCCCACAGGACCTGTTCTGCTGAGGCACCAGCGGAGCTGTCGTCATAGTGTTGATACCTCAGAAGCAGCCATGTTGAAAGCGTGGGTTCTTTGCCCAGGCTATTCTCCCTCCGGAGGCGTCTGGAGCTGCTCCCCCACCTGGGCTGCATATGCCCGCATCGTAGCCGCTATCTGCTGATTGAGGTCGCCTGCACCCAGAAAGATAGCGAGATCCCCAGCTTGCAAAATGGAGGTCAACACCTGCGGCAGTTGCGCTAGAGAAGACACATAGCGCACCTGGGGATGGTGTTCCGCCACCGCCACGGCCAGCCGCAAGCTGTCAGAATGCTCCGACGCTGGCTCTCCTGCCCCGTAGGTGGGCACAATCACCACCACATCTGCATTCTCAAAGCAGCAGGCAAAATCCTGAAACAGGGCGGCCAAGCGGCTGTGGCGATGGGGCTGAAATACTGCCACCACCCGCCGCTGTTGTAGCCGTGCTGCCTGCAGCGTAGCGCGAATCTCGCTGGGATGGTGAGCATAGTCATCGATAAAGGTAACTCCGCCCACCTCCCCTTTGGCCTCAAAGCGGCGCTGCACCCCTCGAAACTCGGCCAGGGCAGAGGCAATTACCGGAAACTCCAAGCCCAACTGTCGCCCAACGGCAACCGCTGCTAGAGCATTGCTGAGGTTGTGGGATCCCGGCACTTGCAGCCGTAGCTGACCCAGCAGGGATCCCCTTTCCCAGATCTCGGCGGCAGTGGAATTGCCCTTGTAGACAATCTGCCGCGCTTGGTACTGGGCTTGGGGATGTCCGGCCAGGCTGTAGCCCACGTCCACCTTGAGGTGGGTGGCCACGTTGGGGCAATCCAGGCAGGCCACTAGGGTTTGGCTCTGCTGCCCATACTGCTGAAAGGCCCGGATGACCTGCTCCAGATTGGCATAGTGATCTGGGTGGTCTAGCTCAACATTGGTGATCACGCCAATTTTGGGATAGAGACGCACCAGCGAGCCGTCTGACTCATCCACCTCCGCCACCAGGTATTCTCCCTGGCCTAGGCGAGCGTTGCCGTCCCACGCCTCCATCTCCCCGCCTATGATGAGGGTGGGATCCCAGCCCGCAGCAAGCAGCATGTAGCCAATCATGCTGCTGGTGGTGGTTTTGCCGTGGGTGCCCGCCACACCGATGCTGGGGCGATGGTTAAACAAAGCCGCCAGTAAATCGGCTCGGTGCCAAACCTTTAGTCCCTTGTTTAGAGCCGCCGCTAATTCCGGGTTGGTGGGGCGAATGGCGCTGGAGTAGACCACCTGGGGATTCCCAATCAACCCCTCTGCCGTGTGACCTTGAATAACGCGCACCCCCAACGCCTCTAAGCGGCGAGTGCGGTTATTGGCAACAATATCGGACCCCGAAACGCGAAACCCTTTCTTCGCCAAAATATAGGCCAAAGCAGACATGCCGACCCCCCCAATTCCAACAAAGTGATAGGCCGAAAGGGAGGAGTTCGACAGCTCCAAGCTTTGCCCAAGTAGAGATGAAGACGGAGCCGGCACCGAAATGCCGGGATCTTCTCCCCCCGCTGTCTCCACCATTGCAACGTTGCCTCACTCCTCGCACACACCTAAAACCAAAGCTGCTGCAAGGCAGATCATATCAGCAGTTTTTCGCCTTCTGCAGCAGGGAAGCAAAGCCTAAGGAAAAAGAGCTGCTTAAAGTGCAATTTCGAACTTGACACTCTTTTCCACAAAGCTTTAAGCTTCTTAATGAAGGGGTAGCTGTAGGCTTGAAGTTGACGGCAAAATGAGACCCCAACTGCTGTGGTTACTGCCAGGAGCTGGGCTGGTTGGCTGGGCAGCGCTAGCTACCTTAGGGTTGAGCCAACAAGGAGCTACCCAAGGAGCAACGCCGCCGCCAGCCGAAACTCCGGCAGCAGGCGGGGCAACGCCGTTGGCTACCTCGGTCGGGGCTCTGGGCCGTCTGGAGCCGGAGGGGAGCGTTATCCGTGTTGCTGGCCCTCCTGGCGAACGACTGGGGGAGCTGTTGGTAGCCGAAGGGGAGCGGGTGGTGGCGGGGCAGGTATTGGCCCGTCTGGAAAGCTACAGCGAGCGCCTAGCGGAGAGGGAGTACGCTGCCGCCCAACTGCAAGAGGCCCGTGCCCGTCTAGAGGCTGAGACCCGCTTTGGCCAGGCTCAAATTGAAGAAGCACGCACTCGCCTTAGCCGGCTGGACGAGCCCCAACAGTTGCAGATCCGCTCCCAGGAAGCCGTGGTGGAGCGCATTCGGGCGGAGCTAGCCGATGCCGAGGCCAATCTGGCTCGCTTTCAGGCTCTCTGGCAGGAGGGAGCTATTTCGCAGCAGGAACTCGATCAAAAGGCTCTGGTGGTGCGACAGCGCCAGGAGGACTTACAAGCTGCCGAGGCCACCCTCAACCAACTGCGCCTTGCCCGCGAGCGGGATCTGCGCAATGCCCAGGCCCAAGTGCAAGCTGCTGAAGCGGCGTTGAGACGGGCCCAAGCGCAGGTGCAGCTGCAGTCTTTGGCCCGCAACCTGGAACTGGCGGAAGCCCGCTTGGAGCGCACCCTCATCCGTGCCCCCCGGGCTGGCCAGGTGCTGAAAATCCACACTCGGCCGGGGGAAGTGATCGCTGCTAACCAAGGGATTCTCGAGCTGGGCAACACCGACCAGATGATGGTGGTGGCCGAAGTTTACGAAACCGACATCCTGCGGGTGCGACCAGGACAACGAGCTACCATCAGCAACCGCGTGCTGCCAGAAACCCTACAGGGCCGAGTGGAGCGAGTAGGCTTGCAAATTGGCAAGAAAGACGTGCTCAACACCGACCCTGCTGCTGACGTAGATGCGCGGGTGGTGGAAGTGTACATCCGCCTGGATCCAGAAAGCAGTGCCCGCGTGGCCGGCCTGACCAACCTGCAGGTGAACGTGGCCATTGATGCTGAGGGGTAGAGGGGGCGATGTCCAGCCTGTTCAGCTTTATTGGGCGCCGCATTCCCCTAGCCTGGCTGCAGTTGATGCGGGAGAAGATCCGCCTGCTGGTGGCTTTAGCAGGCATTACCTTTGCCTGCATCCTCATGTTCATGCAGCTGGGCTTCCAGGACAGCTTGCTGGAGAGTGCCATCCGCTTCCATGTTGCCCTCAAAGGGGAGATTTTCCTAGTCAGTCCCCAGTCCAACGCCCTTATTGCCATGAACACCTTTTCGCAGCGGCGGCTCTATCAGGCGTTGGGCTTTGAGGGAGTGCGAGCTGTCTCGCCTGTGTATTTGGGCTTTGCCCTCTGGAAAAACCCTGAGACCCGTCGCACTCGCAGCATTTTTGTCGTGGGGGTGGATCCCTCTGCCGACCTTGTGGATTTGCCAGGGCTAACCCCCGACGAGCTGGAGGAGATTAAAAAAGCCGACGTAGTGCTCTTTGACCGCCGCTCCCGCAGCGAGTTTGGTCCAATTGCCCAATGGTTTGAGGCCGGACAAGAAGTCGTTACCGAAGTGGGCAACCGCCGGGTGCGGGTAGGGGGGTTGTTTGAGATGGGGGCTACCTTTGGCGCCGATGGCACCATCCTTACCAGTGACCTCAATTTCCTGCGGATTTTTCCTCAGCGCGAGCCTGGCCTGGTGGATATTGGCGTGGTGCAACTCCAGCCAGGGGTAGATCCCAAGCCGCTGCTGGATCAGATGCGGGCTCTGCTGCCCGAGGACGTGCGAGTACTCTCGCGGGCAGAGTTCATTGACATGGAGCGGAGCTATTGGGAGGAAGGCACGGCCATCGGCTTTATTTTCGGCCTGGGGGTGGCTATGGGCTTTATCGTCGGCATTGTGATTGTCTATCAGATTCTCTACACCGATGTATCCGATCACCTAGCAGAATATGCCACCCTCAAAGCCATGGGCTACACCGACACCTACCTGTTGGGGGTGGTGCTTCAGGAGGCCCTTTTGCTGGCTGTTTTGGGCTACATTCCTGCCTTTGCCTTGGCTGTTTTGCTTTACGATTTGACGGCCAATGCTACCCTATTGCCCATTGCCATGACCTTTAACCGAGCAATGTTGGTCCTGGGGCTAACGGTGAGTATGTGCTTTATCTCAGGAGCCATTGCTGTGCGGCGGCTGCGGGCTGCTGATCCTGCCGACATTTTCTAACTGCTGAAGCAGGAATCCAGAATGGTGGCTTCCTTAGTTAGTCATTTGAGATTCTGAGCTTCCTATGCTGACTTCCCTCCTCAATCAAACTGCCCCTACCTCCACTCAAAATACCGCTGAGCCCGTGGTCAAAGTCGAAGGGCTAAATCACTATTTCGGTGAGGGATCCCTGCGCCGGCAAGTCCTTTTTGACATCAACTTTGTCCTGCACCCGGGGGAGATTGTGCTGTTGACTGGACCCTCTGGCTCGGGTAAGACCACGCTGCTCACTCTCCTAGGAGCCTTGCGCTCGGTGCAAGAGGGCAGCCTGCAGGTGTTGGGGCAGGAGCTGCGGGGAGCCAAGCCCAGCACCCTCGTCCAGGTTCGCCGCAAAATTGGCTATATTTTCCAGGCTCACAACCTGCTGCGATCCCTGACGTCAGCCCAGAATGTGCGCATGGCCCTGGAGCTGCACAACGGCCTGTCTCCCCAGGAGAGCCAACGGCGGGCAGAAACAATGCTGGCAGCGGTGGGTCTTGGGGATCGCGTCCACTACTACCCGGAACAGCTTTCAGGGGGTCAAAAGCAGCGAGTGGCGATTGCCCGCGCCCTCGTTAGCCACCCCAAGTTGGTGCTAGCGGATGAGCCGACGGCCTCCCTCGATAGCAGGTCGGGCCGCGAGGTGGTGACCCTGATGGAGAAGTTGGCGCGGGAGCAAGGTTGCACCATCCTGCTGGTAACCCACGACAACCGCATCCTTGACATTGCTGACCGGGTGCTGCACATGGAGGATGGACGGCTGGAGAGCCAGCCCATTGCCTAGGTTGCTCCCTGGGAGGCGTGACGGCGGTACCAGTCGATAGTGCGCTGCAGCCCTTCCCGCAACCCCACCTTGGCCACAAAACCAATCTTCTCGCGGGCCTTGGAGACATCTAAGCAGCGGCGGGGCTGGCCATTGGGCTTGTCAGTTCGCCAGCGAATCTCTCCCTGAAACCCCATCAGCTCGCAGATGAGGGCAATCAGATCCCGAATGGAGATCTCTTCGCCGGTGCCCAAATTCAGGGGCTCGGGGCTGTTGTAGAGCTGGGTGGCTAGAAGGATCCCCCGAGCTGCGTCTTCGGCGTAGAAAAACTCGCGCGTGGGGCTGCCATCTCCCCACACCTCCACGTAGTTCTGGCCCCGCTGCTGGGCTTCATGCACCTTGCGGATTAAAGCGGGGATGACGTGGGAAGTTTCGGGATCGAAGTTGTCCATGGGGCCGTAGAGGTTGACCGGCAGGAGGTAGATGCCGTTGAAGCCGTACTGCTGCCGGTAGGCCTGCAGTTGCACCAGCAGGGCTTTCTTGGCAATGCCGTAGGGGGCGTTGGTCTCCTCCGGGTAGCCGTTCCAGAGATCCTCTTCTTTGAAGGGGACAGGAGTGAACTTGGGGTAGGCACAGATGGTGCCCACGCAGACAAACTTCTCCACGCCCGCCAGGTAGGCAGCATGGATAAGCTGGGATCCCATGATCAGGTTGTCGTAGAAGAGTTCTGCTGGCTTGGCCTGGTTGAGGCCGATGCCCCCCACGTGGGCCGCCAGGTGGATGACGATATCCTGTCCCTGCACCACCTCTTGGCAAACTTCCCAGCGGCGTAGATCCTGGGTGCGGGAGCGTGGGATCCGCACCTGCTCCGGCTTGACGCCCAGGAGGTACAACTGTTGCAGGACATGTTTGCCCAAAAAGCCACTCCCTCCGGTCAGCAAGATGCGCTTTTGGCTGAGATCGATGGCAGTGGACATGGCTGGCGCGGAGAATTCCCGGCTTTCATTATGGCAGGGCGGCAGCTCCTAACTGCCCAAGCTTGAAGACAGCTCTGCCTGCAGCCGCTTTTGAGCCGCTTGGAGAGCTTGCGCCAGTTTCTCCGGCTGTTTGCCGCCAGCCTGAGCTAGGTTGGGCCGCCCCCCGCCACCGCCGCCGGTGAGCTTGGCAATCTCGCCGATAAAGGAGCCCGCCTTCAGGCCAAGTTTCTGGACAGCCGGGCTAAAAGCCGCTACAAAGCTTACCTTGCCCGCTTCGGGCACCGATCCCAACACCACTGCCCCTTCCCCCAGCTTGTGGAGTAGGTGTTCGGCAGCGGTTTTCAGCGCCTCCGGGGGAGTGGCTCCCAGTTCCGCCACCAAGATCTGCAGAGGGCCCACGGCTACAGCCTGGGGCAAGAGCTGCTCTGCCTGGAGCAAGGCCAGCTGGCTGCGGGCCTCCTCAAGGGCCTTCTGGGCGGCCTTTAGCTCCGCCTGCAAAGCAGCAACGCGCTCTGGGATCTCCTGGGGCTTGGCCTTAAACTGGGCGCTCAGCTCCCGCACCACCCTGTCGCGCTCGTTCAAGTACTCCAGCACCGCCGGCCCGGCTACAGCCTCGATGCGGCGGATCCCGGCAGCTATGCCCGTCTCAGAGATGATCTTAAATAGGCCAATCTCGGCGGTGTTGCTGACGTGGGTGCCGCCGCAGAGCTCCATCGACACCCCCGGAAAGTCGACCACCCGCACCTCGGCGCCGTATTTTTCCCCAAACATGGCGATTGCCCCTCTGGCTTTGGCCTCTGCCAGGGGCAGGATGGCTACCTGAGCCGGATGGGCCTCGGCAATCCAGGTGTTGACCAGATCCTCAACTTGCTGCAGCTCTTCGGGAGTAAGGGGACGCGAGAGGGTAAAGTCGAAACGCAGCCGGTCAAAAGCCACCAGGGATCCGGCTTGGCTTATAGAGGGATCAACCACCTTCTTCAGGGCTGCCTGCAGGAGGTGAGTGGCGCTGTGGTGGGCTTGGGCGCGCCGCCGACAGGCCAGGTCAATTTGGGCCTGCACGGGATCCCCCACCCGCAGGATCCCCCGTTCCACCTGGCCAAAGTGGACAAACAGATCTCCTCGCTTCTGCACGTCCTCCACCCGCACCCATACTCCGTCCCCAGCCAGGTAGCCGCGATCCCCAATCTGGCCCCCGGATTCGGCATAAAAAGGTGTGCGATCCAAAACCACCTGCACCACTTGCCCCGCCTCCACTTGGGGCACGGATTTCCCCTCCACCAGCAGGGCTTCGACCACGCCGCGGGCAGAGGACTGGCTGTAGCCAAGAAACTCCGTCTCGATTAAAAACTCGGCCAGCTCGTCCAGGGATCCCTGGGCCATGACGTCAAGGGTTTGGTGGGCGGCGCGGGCCCGCTGCCGCTGTTTTTCCATCTCTTGCTCAAAGCCCTGCAGATCCACACTGAAGCCGTGCTCCTGGGCAATTTCTTGGGTTAGCTCCAACGGGAAGCCGTAGGTGTCAAAGAGCTTGAAGGCGTCGGCCCCAGAGATCTGCTTTGGCGCGCCACTGGCTGTAACGTCTGCAAACAAATCAAACAGCAGCCGTTCCCCCCGCTCCAGGGTCTTGAGGAACTGCTCCTCTTCCCGCTGCAGCTCGGCTTTGATCACCGCCTCCCGCTCCCGCACCTCAGGATAGGCAGCCTCCGCCAACTGGATGGCCGTCTCCACCACCGGCAGGGTAAAGGGCTCGCCAATCCCTAGGAGGCGCCCGTGGCGCACCATCCGCCGGATCAGCCGCCGCAGCACATAGCCCCGCTCCACGTTGGAGGGGATCACCCCATCGGCAATTAGGTGCATCACCGCCCGCGCGTGATCCCCGATAATCCTAAGGGAGACTTTCTGCTCGGGGCTGGCCTGGAAGTAGTCCACCTGGGCGATCTCGGCCGCCTTCTGCACAATGGGGAAGAGCAAATCCGTCTCATAGTTGTTGGGGACTCCCTGGAGTACCTGAGCCAGACGCTCCAGCCCTAGGCCCGTGTCAATGTTTTGCTTGGCCAAGGGGGTGAGGTGGCCCTCGCTGTCCCGGTTGAGCTCCATGAACACCAGGTTGTAGATCTCGAGAAAGCGGGAGTCGTCCCCTAGGTCGATCTGCTCATCCCCCAGCTCTGGCTTGAAGTCGTAGTAGATCTCCGAGCAAGGGCCGCAGGGGCCAGTGGGGCCGGCAGCCCAGAAGTTGTCTTCCTCCCCCCTGCGCTGGATGCGTTGGGGCGGGATCCCTATCTCATCGCGCCAGAGGGCAAAGGACTCCTCATCCTCCCGGAAGACGCTCACCACCAGGCGCTCCGGCGGCAGGCCAAACACCCCTGTCACCAGTTCCCAGGCCCAGGTGATGGCCTCTTTTTTGAAGTAGTCGCCGAAGCTAAAGTTGCCCAGCATCTCAAAAAAGGTGTGGTGGCGGGCTGTCCGTCCCACGTTCTCGATGTCGTTGGTGCGCACGCATTTCTGGGCAGTTGTCACCCGCGGGTAGGGCGGATCCTGATGCCCCAGGAAGATGGGCTTGAAGGGCAGCATGCCGGCAATGGTTAGCAGCACTGTCGGATCCTCCGGCACCAAGGAGGCGCTGGGCAACACTTGATGGCCCCGCTGGGCATAGAAATCTAGAAAAGCCTGCCGGATGGCGGCCCCGGAGAAAGATGAAGGCATGGCCAAGGCAAAGGGTGACTGCATTGATCAATTCTCCATTCTAGGTTTTCTAGCTCTGGGGCAGTTGAAAGCAGCAAAAGCTAAGCGATTTCGCCGATGGACCGCAAGTAGGCAAACGCATAGAATCAGCCTAGTTGAGCTAGATGCGCCAGATTTCTCTTGGGTCTAGCCTAAACGCGCTTGCCTACCTAGCTTTCCTCTCTTGGTTCTCTAGGCGTTAGCCGGTAGCGCGCTAAATGTTGAGCTGCTACTGCCTCAACCCCAACTGTCCGCAGCCAGAAAATCCGCCGGATGCCTCCACCTGTGCTGCCTGTGGACAGCCGCTGCTGCTGCGCAATCGCTACCGGGCCTTCAAGCGCTTGGGACAGGGGGGATTTGGCGCTACTTTCTTAGCTCGAGATGAGGACATGCCCTCCAAGCCCTGGCGGGTGATCAAGCAGTTGCGCCCAGTGGAAAATTCGCCCCAACTGGCCAAGCTGGCGGAGGAGCTGTTTAACCGCGAAGCCGAGGTGTTGGAGCGCCTGGGGGAGCATTCGCAAATCCCCACGCTCTATGCCCACTTCCAGGAAGGCGGCAAGTTTTACTTGGTGCAGGAGTTTATCGAGGGAATCACCCTTGCCCAGGAGGTGCGGCGTAACGGGCCTTTTTCCGAAGAACAAGCCCGGCAAGTGATGCAGGAGGTGCTGCTCATCCTCAGCTATGTCCACAGCCACAACACTGTCCACCGCGATATCAAGCCGGCCAACCTCATTCGCCGCAAGGAAGATGGCCGCCTGGTGCTGATTGACTTTGGGGCCGTGAAGCAGCTCGGGCCCGGCCACAAGGTGTCGGAGGAGGGAACGGCCATCCGCTCCCTGGGCTTTTCTCCGCCGGAGCAGATGGCTGGCCAGGCGGTAGGCCCCGCCAGCGATCTCTACGCGCTGGCTGCTACCTGCCTCAATTTGATGACGCTGGAGTCGCCGGCCAAGTTCTACAACCACAACACAGGCCAGTGGGATTGGTCGGATCGCCTGCAGCTCAGCCCTGAGTTCGACGCCATTTTGCGCCGTATGCTGCAACCGGCCATCAGCCAGCGCTTTGCCACGGCTACCGAGGTGCTGCGGGCTCTACAAGGAATCGGCTCCACCCCCCAGCCAATCCTCTTGCCCAACTCTCCCCTGGCTGCCCCTTCCAGCCCCTCGCTGATCTCAAACCATTGGGCCAGGCGACCTTTAACCTCTCCTCCTCTACCTCGAACCGATGGGTTTTCGCCTAAGCCACTCCCTCAGCCCGAAGCGGGGGGCCTACTGCCTCCAGGATCCATTCCTACCGGCTCTACCCACGTGGGTCTGACTAGCCGCATTGCCGGCAGCGGGCGCATGAAGCCGGCTACCCCTCCGCGGATCCCGTCTTTAGCTGGAGCGGATCTGCGGGGCAAGTCCTTTGCTAACCGGAACTTGGCCGGCTACGATTTGCGCCGCGCCGATCTGCGGGGGGCCGATTTCTCGGGAGCCAACCTGCAGGGAGCCGATCTGCGGGGGGTTCGCTTCAACACCCCTCAGCCCCGCTGGCTGCGCTTTTTGAGCCGGCTTCTGGGCTCGGCCAAGACCCTGGGCGGAATCCTAGCAGGCCTGGGAGGACTTCTGGGATCGGCGGGCCTGGGGTTTTTGCTTGTCCATCTCACCACGCGCAACGTGGCTTACGCCTTGGGAGCAGCCGGGATCGCGGCGGCGGTGGCCAGCTCCGTGCTCTGGTCTGTAGGCAGCAGGGCCTCGCTGCTGCATCAGTCTGAGGAAAAGGGCAAGCGCTTCACCAACTTCTCCAAAGCCGATCTGCGGGGAGCCCAGATGGATGAGAAGTTGCGTAGGTTTGCCCGCCGCCAGGGAGCCATCTTGAACTGACGTTCTGCCTCAGGCAAGAGGGGGAGGAATGACTTGGCGCAGGGCCTGGTTGATCTGTTCTGCTAAAAGCCGGCAATTGACGGCTTTCCCTTGCCGCCGATCCCCCGCTTGGTCGTAAAAGACAATGCCATTGGCGTGGGAAAACCCCAGGGACAGCAACAACAGCTCCAAAACCTTGAAAGAGGCTGTCTCCAGCTCCGGTGCCTGCTCCCGCAGCTCTGCCAGCGTCGCCTGGGCATCTTCTAGATGGCCAAAAGCTGGGATCCAAAGATGGCTGATGGGCTCCCTTCCTGGAGAGTTTTCCTCCACTCGTGCCGTTAGCCAACCGCCATCGGGGTAGCGCAGGATGGTGTACTGCAGGTGATCCAGATGCTGGGCCACCTGGGTAAGCACTGCCGTTACCCGCTGCATCGCTGCGGCCGGGATCCCGTTCTGCGGGGCTTCCTCCACCAGGGTTGCGGCCTGGGCCGCCAGACTAGGTACCATGATTGACAACCACCCTTACTTAGGTTCAGAATGAGTATTCGCAGCTCCTGGGGCTGTAGTTCAATTGGTTAGAGCACCGCCCTGTCACGGCGGAAGTTGCGGGTTCGAGCCCCGTCAGCCCCGTACCCATTGGGAACACTCTAGCCTACTTTGGCAAGGAGGTCAGCCCTGCTACCATAGGTACCCTGTCCCGTCAGGGAGATGTGCCTTGCGGTATCTGCGCCCAGATTTGCTTCAGCTGCAGCCCTACGCTGCCGTGCCGCCCTTGACGGCCGACAAGCTGGATGCCAACGAGTTTCCTTGGGATTGGCCGGTGGGCTTTAAGCAGAAGCTCTCTCTCCTCTGGGAAGAGGAGATCCTGAGCAACCGCTATCCCGATGCCCAGCATCGGCGCCTCAAGCAGGCCATTGCAGCCTATGCAGGGGCGGCTCCTGAGCAGATTAGCGTGGGCAACGGCTCCGACGAGCTCATCCGATCCCTCTTGATTGCCACCTGCCTGGGCGACAGGGGCGGCATTTTGGTGCCAGAGCCCACCTTCTCCATGTACGCCATCCTGGCGGAGAGCCTGGGGATCCCGGTGGTGCGCGTGCCCCGCCACCCCGAGACCTTTGCCCTAGATCTAAAGCAGTGCCAAGAGGCCATGACAGGGCAGCAGGTGCGGGTGGTGTGTTTGGTGGATCCCAATTCGCCCACCGGCAATGGTCTAACGGCGGCTGAGTGGGAGTGGGTGGAGGGGCTACCCGAGGAAGTCCTGGTCATCCTGGATGAAGCCTATTTCGAGTTCAGCCAGCACACAGCCCTGCCCAAGTTGGCAGAGCACCCCAACTGGGTTATCCTACGCACCTTCTCCAAAGCCTTTCGCCTGGCAGCTCACCGAGTGGGCTATGCCATTGGCCATCCTCAGCTCATCCAGGTGCTAGAGGCCATCCGCCTACCCTACAACCTCTCAGCCATTTCCCAGTGGGCCGCCCAGCTTGCCTTAGAGCATGCCGACGAGCTTTTGGCCGATGTGGCCCTCATTCGTCAGGAGCGGGAAGCCCTTTACCATGCCTTGCAAGAGCTGCCGGGGGTGCGGGTGTGGCCTAGCCAAGCCAACTTTCTCTACTTTCGGGTAGCCGGCTGGGATCCCCAAGAGTTGCAGCGGGCCTGGCAGGAGCTAGGAACCTGTGTGCGCTGTAGCGGCGGCGGGCTACGCCTGACAGTGGGCAGTTCCGAGGAGAACCAACGGGCCTTGGAGCGCTTGCGGCAGATTTTACAGTCAGGGAGGTGAGGGGATCCCTAAAACGGCGGTCTTGGAGGATGGAAGTGGATCTGGATCCCACTTGAGGGCAGCACCTTTTCCGACTTCTCTTCTCTAAAGAAGCGGGATCCAAGCGATTGTTTGGCTGACGCAGGGAGGCGTTCTCCCCACGCCACTGCAGGTCTTGGAAAGCGGCGAAGCCTACACTGTTCAAGGGTGGGTGCCGGGAGCTAATCCGGAGCGCTTCCACCTTGAGGCCACCGCTCAGCACTTGGCCATACCCTGCCCAAGGCCGAAGCCGCTCAGGTTGTTAAGGAGGGGTAACTGCGCCAGAGGCTGGGACGGTCGAAAGCCAACCTGCCGGGCCTTCCCTCTCCCAGGAAGTTGGCGGCGAGGAAGCTAGCCAAGCCACCCCAAGCGCACTTCCTCCCCTACCTTGAAGTCGAGGGTGCGGCTGGCGTTGCCTTGGTTTTGCACAATCTCCACCCAGCCGGCGCTGCCCACCAAAGCCAGTAGCTCGCCTTCGCTTCCCTCGGCAAAGGTGGTGGCAGAACGAATGGCAACGCCTTTGATCCAGGCTCTCCAGCGCCGTCCCTCCACCCACTGACCCGGCAGGTTGGTGATGCCATTGCCAAAGTGGTCGATAGCCTGGATGACTCCCCGGCAGCCGTTGTCCTCCAGCTGCGGTGGTGGCCAGCTCCAGCGAACCAGCTCGGCCACGTCTAGGGGATCCCCCAGCTCTGCCAAGGGGATCCCGTTGGCCAGATGGGCAGCCACAGGGGCAAAAATGTCCCGCCCGTGAAAGGTGCGGCTGGGAGAGGGAGTGCGCCAGTACTGAGACCGGGTGAGTTCCACAGCAGCTAGAGGCGGAGATTGCTCCAAAATGCCGCTAAAAAGGCCGTTGTCGGGGCCCACCAGGTAGCCAGTTTGGGTTTGGATGGCCACTGCCCGCCGCCGAGTTCCCACCCCCGGATCCACGACTGCCAGGTGAATGCTGCCTGGAGGCAGATAGGGGTAAGCCGTCATCAGGGCAAAACGGGCTGCTGCCACGTCCTGGGGCGGAATCTCGTGGCTGAGGTCGATAAACTGAACCTGGGGTGCAATCCCCCAAATCACCCCCTTGAGAATGCCCACGTAGGGATCCTGAAGACCAAAATCCGTGAGTAAGCTAATGATTTTCATTGGCGGGTCAAGCAGCGCTTGCCTACCCTCTGCTCCTGCAGGGGGTTTTCACGTGGAGGGGGAGTCTTTTGCCAGCTCCGGCTGGGGCGGAAGGGGCTCAGCGATGTTGGGCAACTCCAGGCAATAGCCTGCGCCATAGACAGTTTTGATGTACTGGGGGTGGCGGGGATCCGGCTCCAGCTTGGTGCGCAGGTGGCGGATATGGACACGGATGGTTTCAATGTCGTCGTCGGGATCGTAGCCCCATACCTCCTTGAGGATTTCGCTGGGGGAGACTGTCTGGCCGTGGCGCTGCAAGAGGCAGTGGAGCAGGTCAAATTCGAGGTGGGTGAGCTTAACGGTTTTGCCAAACCACACCGCCTCAAACCGCTCCGGCACCAACGTCAGGGGGCCATAGGTGAGGATCTCGCCGTGCTTGGCCGTTTGCGGGATCCGGTCGGCGCGGCGCAACAGAGCCCGTACCCGCACCAGCAGCTCCTGTACCTCAAAGGGCTTGGTCAGGTAGTCGTCGGCACCGGCGTTGAAGCCCTCGATCTTGTCCCGAGTCTGGCCAAGGGCAGTCAGCATCAAAATGGGAATATCGCTGGTGCGCTCCTCCCGCCGCAGCCGTTGGCAAACCGTCAGTCCATCTACTTGGGGTAGCATCAGGTCGAGAATGATGAGATCGGGGAGAGTTTGCAAAGCCAGCGCCTGACCCCGAACCCCATCCGTAGCCTTGACAACTTCGTAGCCCGCCAACTCCAGATTGATACGCAGAATATCTAGGACTGAAGGATCGTCCTCAATGATGAGTATGCGAGCCATAGAGGATTGCAGCCCGAACTGCGGATAAAACCTTTTGTTAAAGTCGCTAACAAAGAATCGAAGCTTTACAACTCAAAGTTTACTGGCATTCTACAGCCATTGCAGCCGGCAAGCACGGCTAGAGGCCAGAGCTTTTCAACCCAATAGAATGCTGCCTCTGGCCTCCGGTTGGTGGGCACCTGGAGACAAGCTAGCGGGCGGGCCGGAAAATGCCGAAGCAGGAGGTGTAGCCGTGTAAGAAGGTGGATCCCCCCACGGGGCCAATCTCCCCATTGCAAAAAAAGCCTCCCAGCGGCACTTCTCCCAGGATTTCTCGAAACTGCTGCGAGTCAAAGTTGGGGACGCCATACAGCCCCTTGCCTCGCCCCAAACAGGCGAACATCAGCGCCCCACAGGGCTGCGGGCTTAGGGCAGAGTCTTGCCCCAAGTTGCGCTCAAGGCAATAGCGCCTGAGAGCCGACCGCAAGTCCTCTGCCGAGGTCTGGGCATCTCGCAGATGAAACTGCACGGTCTGGCCGGAGCGCACCCGATCCCCAATGGCTATGGCTCCCACCCGCGGATCCACGCCGAGAATCACGCGAATGAGAAAATCCCCCGGCGTTGGATCCAACTTAAACTCATCCATCAGCAGGCCAATGAAGAGAGCGTGGCGAGCCAACTGGCGATCCGCTGGGCTCAGCCGTTCCACCAAATCCTGCAGAACCGCTAGGGGAGGTCGTCCTTCCAAGCTGAGGATGACATTGCCCTCTGCTTCGGTAACGCGCAAGGGATCCCCAATGGGACGGCACCCCTGGGCTACCACTGCATCCAGCACCACGTTGCCGGAGAGAGCTAGCCCCACGGTTCCTTCTCGATACAACTCCCGCCGGGGGGTGGAGGTACGTGCATCCAGCAAAAACAAAGCATTGCCCCGAGGACCGCGGCCACCACTGGCCAATCCCCCCACCTTGACAGCTCCGGGATAGGCAAAATCCAAACCCTGCACCAGCTCGGAGATGCGGGAGGAAAATCCATCGGCTAAGAGCAAGAAGTGGGGCTGGGCCTGGGGCGCAACTCCTACCTGCTCAATCCAGGCTGAAGGCGGGGCATCCAAGTCTGGCAGTTGATCCCCGCGCAGATGAAAGGGGTGCAACGCCACATCCGGCAGCACCGCCAAAGAGAGCGACACCGCCGGCCCTTCTTCAATTTCCTGACCGCCGCCAACAATGCCGCTACCCGAGCAGCCAACTAAAACGTCCACCTCGAGCAAGTCAGACAATAAGGGCAGCACGCGAAGGTACTCGCTGGCAAAGGCTGCTGACACAAACAGGATCCCTAAGTTGGGCCGCAGCGGCTGGGGGGGAAGGTAGCCCGTGAGCACTCCTGGCAAGCTGCCGGATCCCACCACCTGCACCTGCCGGGTCAAGGCACTCTTGAGCTGAGCTGCCTGAAGTTTAGCCTTGGCTTCCTCCACCACCTGCTGCAGAGCCGCTTCCAGGGAAGGAAGCTGGGAGAGTGCGTTTGCCCACTGCATCGGCCTGTTCTTAGAGGTTGGGAGCTTGCTCTTTTAGGCTAGCAATTTATACCCGGAGTGGTTGTTCTCAGCTAGCCCCGCTGGGATCAGGGTAGGTAAAGCAAGGGATCCACAGGCGCGCCCCCCCCAGGGCGGACTTCAAAGTGCAGGTGAGGCCCTGTGCTGTGGCCCGTGTTGCCCCGGCTCATGATCACCTGGCCCTGCTGCACGTACTGGCCCTTGGACACGTAGATCTGGTGACCGTGGGCGTAGCGGGTAACGATCCCGTTGGGATGGCGAATATCCACGTAATTGCCATAGCCATCGCCGGCATTGCCGGCAAAGATCACAACCCCCTCCTGAACGGCCACAACCGGGGTTCCTAGCGGGCCGGCAATATCGATCCCCGAGTGGAAGCGACCGCGACGGTAGCCAAAGCCAGAGGTGACCTGCCCTGGGACTGGCCAGATAAAGCCCCTGCTGCGGGCCACGGGAGGCGGAGCTGCCAGCGCTGGCCGAGCTTGGGACTGTCGCCAGGCTGGGTGCGCGGGAGTCGGGAGGGGGAGCTGCCTGCCAGGGGCCGGAATCATCAGGCGTTGGCCGATGCGCAGCCAATGGGGATTGTGCAGGTTGTTGGCCTGGATGATCGACCGCTGGGTTACCCCATAGCGATCGGCGATCCGCTCGATGGTGTCACCAGCTTCCACCGTGTGGGTCAGGGATCGCCCCTGCTGGGCGCGGCGTCGCTCCTCGGCTTGGAGTCGAGCCTGTTCTGCAGCTTGGCGCTGGGCTTTCTCTTCGCGGGCCTTCTGGGCAGCGATCATCTCCTTCTCGCGCCGGATCAGCTCGCCCACATCGCCAGGGATGAGCAGCCGTTGACCAATGCGCAGATACTCGGGCCGATCCAAGGGAGTAGCCTCGATGATCCGCTGCTGCGGAACCCCATAGCGCTTGGCAATGTCTTCCAGGGTGTCTCCCTGCTTGACGGTGTAGATCAACCCCGGCTGGCTGGGGATGAGCAACTTTTGCCCTGGCTGCAGCGGTGTACTCGCTTGAATGCGATTGGAGACCGTAATGGCGGCAGCATCGAGCTGGTACATCTGGCTCAAGCGCCAGAGGGTCTCTCCCGGTTGCACCTCATGCTCGAGAATGCCTCTAGGCCCTTCCCCCGTTGAGATCTGGCCGGCCTCGAAGGCTTGCCGCAGTTGGGCTTTTTTCAGCTCGTAGTTCTGCTGCAGGGCACTAGACAGGGTATACACGGAGGGTGGGATCGGCTCGGCCAGCTTCGCTCCCCAAGGGTGACGAGAAAGCTGGCGTTGCTGCAGACTAGCAGCCCCTGCCAAGCCCAACATCAGCAGAAGACTGGTGGCCCAGGCTGGATGCCCTCGCGAGGGAGCCCCTGTCTCTGGAGAGGCTGGCTCCTGAGAGGAACTGGGCAGCAACTCTTGCCAGGCCTCTGCCTCAGGATCCTCCTCCCGCTTCAGGAGCCACACCAGGCCAGCTAAGCTGAGAGAAAGGGCTAGCCCAGGCCACCACTGCCTGGATAGAGCGGAGAGCACCCTGCCTCCTTCCCCAGAGGGATCCGGAGCTGGCGGGGTCTCTAACCAATCCTCGGCTGGAGAGAAAGCCCTCGGGATGTCTAGCTCCTCCCTCTGGGAATTGGAGAGCGTCGATTTTGGAGGCATCCTCACACCAACGGCTAGAGTGCAAGAGAAGAAGCCAAAAACAAGGCAATAGGCCCCTAGCAATGAGCTGCCTTTGCAAGCGGCAAGGCTCAAGCCAATGTAACGAAGCTTTGTACTCAGGTTAGGTTACCGTAGTTAGTAAATCTAGACAAGTCTTCGCAGGTAATCTCCGCTAAGATGCTTGTCCTGCAATGATTCCAGCCTTCTACCCCTTGCGATTTTGCCTAGCCTCATCCAAGGGAGGAGGAAAGCGCTGCTTGGAAACAGAGCCCACTTTGCTGTATCTGAAACTACAACTACAAACTGGGACTTTCCATGGCTTTAGTGGTCTATAACACCTTGGCCCGGCGCAAAGAAGTATTTCAGCCCCTGTCTGCCGCGGAAACGCCCCCTGGGGAGAAGCCTTGGGTGCGGATGTATGTCTGCGGCGTTACGGTTTACGACCTCTGCCACCTGGGCCATGCGCGCACCTATGTGGTGTGGGATACAGTGCGCCGCTACCTAGAGTGGCGCGGTTACCGGGTCAAGTATGTGCAGAACTTTACCGATGTGGACGACAAGATCCTCAAGCGGGCGCTGGAGCGGGGCGAGTCGATGCAGGCGGTGGCAGAACGCTTCATCGCCGAGTATTTCCAGGACATGGATCGCCTCAACATCAAGCGGGCCGATCTCTACCCCCGGGTAACTCGCTCCCTGCCGGCAATCTTTGAGCTAATCCAGTCCCTGGAGCTCAAGGGCTTTGCCTATCGAGTGCGGGCTTGCCAGGAGAGAATCTCAGGCTATGACGTCTACTACGCCGTCCGTAAATTCCCGGATTACGGTCAGCTCTCCGGTTGCAAGCTGGAGGAGCTGGAGGCAGGGGCCAGTGGCCGGGTAGGAGAGGAAGGAGCCGGCAAACGGGATCCCTTCGATTTTGCCCTTTGGAAAGCGGCTCCCCCCTCGGAGCCGGGGTTTGAGTCCCCTTGGGGCTGGGGGCGGCCAGGGTGGCACATCGAATGCTCTGCCATGGTGCGGGAAAACCTGGGGGATCACATCGACATCCACGCTGGCGGTGCAGACCTCATCTTTCCCCACCACGAGAACGAGCTGGCCCAATCGGAGCCGATTACTGGCAAGCCGCTAGCCAAGTACTGGCTGCACAACGGCTTTGTCAATGTCAACGGCGAGAAGATGTCCAAATCGTTGGGCAACTTTACCACCCTGCGCCAGGCCCTTGCCCTCTACCACCCCATGGCCCTGCGGCTGTTCTTGTTGCAGACCCACTACCGCAGCCCGATTGACCTCACCGAGGCTGGAATGCAGGCGGCTAGCCGCGGCTGGGAAACCCTCGAGAAAGGGATCCACTGCGCCCAGCAGTTCTGCCAAGGGGAGACGGCCTCCCCTGCTGCCGAGGCCATGCAAGCCTTCCAGGAGGCCATGGACGATGACTTTGGCACCCCTGGGGCACTGGCTCTTGCTTTTGAACTGGCCAAGGAACTTATCCGCGAGCACAACCTGTTGACCCACGAGGGCTGCACCCACCTGGAGCCGCAGGTGCTAAGGCAAAAAGGCGCCGCTCTGCTGGAGATCCTGGCCACCCTAGGCTTCTGCTGGACCCAGCCTGCCACTGCGCAGGGATCTGAGAAAGGCGTTGCCAAGGGAGAACTGGCCAAGCTTCCACCTCTTGAAGATGCGCAGATTGAGGAGCTGGTGGCCCAACGCACGGCAGCCCGCAGGGCAAAAAACTTTGCCGAGGCGGATCGGATTCGAGAGCAGCTAAAGGCCTTGGGGATTACCCTTATCGATCAAAAAGATGGCACCACTCGTTGGCTGCGGGAGTAGGAAGCCTGGGGTAGCGGTCTATCTGGAAAGGCTAGCGGTGGCCTGGCGGTAGAACTCGCGCATCTCAGCCAACCACTCAGCCCGCGAGGGATCCCAGGTGTAAAACATGTGGCCGCCGCGGTAGTGGCGCAAGCGGAGGTTGGCCTTGAGGCGGGGATCCAACTTCATCAAATCCACCAAGTGGTTGGAGGCAAAGTAGGGCGTAACCAAATCGTAAAAGCCGTGATGGATGCTCACCTGCATGTGGGGGTTGAGGGCCATGCTGCTGCGCAGCTCGTCCATGGCGCCAATGAAGCCCTGCTTCAGCTCCCCCTTGGGAGTAAAGCGCCACGACTTGAACACCTCCAGGTTGAGGAGGTGGTAAGTTAGCTCCGTCTCCACCTGCAAGGTCTCCCGCAGGTGACTGTTGATGGCAGCAGTAAACAGGCGATCTATCCCATCCAGGGTGGGATCGGATCCCTCGAAGGTAGGTCGATCCGGAAAGGGATCCACAGTGGTTACAGAAGCGTCGTAAAGCCCCAACACCAGCCGCTGGGAGCGCAACAGCTCGCGGGCAAAGCTAGCCGGGTCGATCCGCCCCCCTTTGTGGGCCACATACTCCGCCGACAGGCCGATCCCTGCCGCCATCTCGGCGTAGATAGCCTGCCGCCCTGCCTCCGGCATCGCCTCCCCCATGGCCAGAAGAGGCAACAGACGTTGCCGGGCAAAGTTTTCCGCTTTGGGCAGCAGGATCTGCAAATCCTCCCCCCAGCCACATCGCCCATGATGGGCCGCCGTGGCTACATAGGAAGGGAAAAGCATGGCCCAGGTGCTGAGGTTGTAGTCGTTGGCCTCCAGCAACCCGAACTCAAGCGCTGGCGAAATGAGAATCGCCCCTGAGAGGCCCACGCCAAACTTGGACTGCAGCTCCTTGGCCAAGCGTGCTACCCGGAACCCCCCGTAGCTCTCACCAGCGATAAAAATCGGAGAGAGCCAGCGTTTGTGGCGCGAGAGGAAGCCCTGGATAAACTCGCCCAAGGACTGGAGATCCCGCTCCACATCCCAGAAGGGCGCTTCTTGGGGAGGCTCCTCCTTGTCCTGCGGCTGAGCAGGCTTGGGGGCAGAGGTTGCCGCCGCTTCCTGAGACGCTTTGGAGGATTGGGAGTCTTCGGTGAGGGCGCGGCTAAAGCCGGTTCCTACTGGATCAACAAAAACTAGGTCGGTAAAGGGCAGCCAACTTTCGGCGTTATCCACCAGTTGCACTGGCGAGGGCGGCAGACTACCGTTGGGCCCAAAGCGGATGCGTTTTGGCCCCAGGGATCCCATGTGCAGATAGGCAGAGGCAGCCCCTGGCCCTCCATTGAAAACAAAGGTAAGAGGGCGGTGCCGGGGGTCAGAGTCCTGCTGCAAATAGGCGACGTGGAAGATCTCTGCTACGGGCTTTTCTCGGCGGAAGAGCCTTTGCCAGCCAGCCAAGGCCTTGTAGGGGAAGGGCTCTCCGCCAGCGGTAAAGATGTGCTCAGTAACGTGCAGGGCAGGGGTGGACTTGGGTTCTGCTGCCATAGTCCGAGGTTCCTCCATTGGGGCAGAGCACTGGGCGTAAATGCCGGGGCTTGCGCTGCCTTTAGCTTCCCCCTACCACTGGGCTAGAGGGATCCCCTAGCTGGCTAGATGAAGCAACGTCCACCAATCCTACAAAGCCAGCGGAGCTTCTAAGGTCAAATAAAAAGACTGACCAGGACGCAGCACCACTACCTGGGGAGCGGTGACATTGCCCACCACTACTCCAGCTACCGCGCCCCCCAGAACGTTACCTGGCGAGAGGTTGCCTGTGAGGGCCCCCAGCAACACGCCGGCGGCTGCCCCGATAGCCGCATCTTCGGCAATGGCCCTAGGTGTGTACTGCCGGGGATCCTTCTCGTCGGGAAGGACACTGGAAGAAGCCCGCAGGCTATAGGTGCGACCGCCAAGGACAATGGAGGTGGCCACAAAGCGGGATCCACCGGGGGCTGGCTCCATTTGTCCGAAAACGCGACTGCCGGCTGGGATTACTAAACGCCCCTGGCTGTCGAAAATGTTCTCAGTAACAGCCACCTCCAGAGGATAGATGGTGTCTGGATAAAAGTACTGCGGTCCTTCGCTGCTGAGGCTGCCGACGGGGATAATGGTCCCCTGATCAAGGCGGTAGGTTCCCAACTCAAAAAGGGCCTGCGCCTTCACCGGCAAAGAGACTAGCCCAGGGATCCCGGTTAAACCAATTGCGGCTGCTACTAGAATGGCTCTCATCGCAAAATCCCCTGTTAGATAGAGGCTCACAGCCCTTCCGCGCTAGCCAGCCTGTTTCCTCTACATTTTATCCAGTCAAAGTTCCGGCTCTTTTTCCGAGCCGAGCAGCCTTGCCTTCAACTTTGAGCAGTTCTAGTTGCCTCCCTCTGCGCTCTTGGGGCAGCTAAGGTCTCATGGCAAGTTAAGATTTATCCGTTTGAGCCATGAGGATTCAGTCAATGCTTTCGTTGCTAACAAAACCTGGCTCCTCTGCAGAGTCATCGGTTGCGGGGGATTGCAGCGCATGTTTGAGAGCATGCCAAGCCAGGTTGGCACACTTGATGCGCACTGGGAACTGGGCGACTCCCTTCATGGCATTGAGAGAGCGATACTCCCGAGGGAACTCTTCGCCGCCCCGCATCATGGTCTGGAAGCGCTCCACCAACTGTAGAGCTTCGGGGATGGTACGCCCCCGCACAGCATCAGCCATCAAATCGGCGGAAGCCATAGCAATAGCACAACCTTCTCCCTCGAATTTGATATCGACGATCCGCTCCTGGTTGGGATCCAGTTGCAAAGTGAGATCAATAGTGTCGCCACAGGAGGGGTTGTGGCCACGTTGGTGGCGATGAACTGGATTTACCCTGCCAAAGTTGCGAGGCTTTTTGTAGCGCTCGAGAATAACTTGTTGATAGAGTCCGCGCAGGTTGTCAAGAGGCATCGTTGTTCCCAGATTGCCGCTTTGGCTAGAGCTAGGGGCTACTCGTCTCCTCCTGCCGATTCATCTTAACTTCGTTCCCGGCAGAGATTAGGAGAATCCCAACCAGCGCCGCCAGCTCCACCAGGGAGTTCCTTTTCGGCGAGCCTGGAACAGCTCGGCCACTTCTTCGCCACTGGGCCGGGCTCTAAAGGTCTGGAGGACGCTGTAGAGGCCGGACTCCTCCTGCTGCCACACGCTCCAGGGATCCGGATAGGCGCGAAACAGCGCCCCTTCCGCCAGCGAGCGCAGGTAGTAGCTGGTCTCAAAGGTACTCAGGAAGCGTTGGCGCAGCCGCCGACCAGCTAACCCCACTCCCACCGTGGCCGCATCCTGGAGCTGCGGGTTGAGGAGAACAACGGGCTTGGGATCCCTGCTGCTGACCGCCTGGCAAACCCGCTCCACCTGATCCAAGTTGTAGACGGCGGGCATGACGAAGAGAAGGCTCTGTTCTGGGGTGGGCTGGGTACGGGCCGTTAGGCTCTGCAGTTCCACTCCTTCGGGCAGGGATCCCCACTCCCGCTGGGCCAGCGCTGCTCCGCCGGCATCACTAAACAACACCAAGGCCGGTGGCTGGAGCAACTGCAAGAACGGACGAGCCAAGACTTCTGGCTTAATCTCCGGAGCGAGGATCTCGATGAGCAGGCGGCGATACCCTGCTTGTATGGCCAGCTGTGTGGCCTGGATGGCCTGCTCACAGGCCTGGGCTAGGTCGACAGGTAAATTAGGAAATTGGGCTAGTTGTAGCTCGGTCACAGGTCAATCCAACTTAAGATTCTTCCCAAGCCCTGTGGGTGAGTAACTCCTCCAACACCCGCACCCCCCGCAGTTGGTTGGAAAGGGGCAGGTGGCCCTTGGGGGCAGACAGATCCCAGGTAAACTCGTCAGGGTAGCGGGTCCAGTGGTAGCCTTGCTTCCAGCCAATGAGCGACCAAAAGCGCTCCCAATTGCGATTTACCCCCAGCCATAGCTGCCGCTGCACCGAGTAGCCAAAGCGATCTCCGGAAGCTGCCCGCCAGAGGCGATCGATGGTGCGCAGATCCTCTGCCGGGATCCGGCTCACCTCGGAAAAATACAGCCAGCCCCGCCGCACTGCCCCCTCTCCTGCTGCGCGACACAATAGTTGCAGACTTAGGCGATCCGCCTCCCGCCAGGCTCCCGCCGACAACAACTCCTGCAAAGGCCGGTAGTCGATGTTCAGGGCTGAGATCAGAGGGACGGTTACCATTGCCCAGCTGCCAAAGGTCTTCCTCGATATCTTAGTCCCCTCAGCTTTCGGGCGGGTACCGGGGTGGATCCCCGAGGAGGAGGCGATAGCCAATGTAGGCTACCCCCAACAGCCCCGCCAGGATCCACAGGAAAGTCGAGAAGGGTAGGTAGGAAAAGAAGACAACATAAACCCGGCGGCTGAGCCAAGAAAAAATCAGATAGGCTGCCGCTAAAAGGCCGATCCCTTGCAGCGTGCGAAAAGCTGGCACCCGCGAGAGGGGCATGCGCTGGCGGGCCACCCAGATGGAGGCGAGGAAATAGTAAGGAGGAACCAGCAACAGGAACATATTCGCCTGCTTCACCACCGCTTCCCAGCCGGCTGTGTTGGTGGCATAGGCCAAGTAACCCGCCCAGAAGACAAGGCTTACCGCTGCCAGGCCAAGGTTTAGGCTGAGCAGAAACGGCTCTTCCCACTGCCCAGGGATCCAGTGACAGAGAACCCAAACCAACCAGGGGGCAGCAAAGAGCAAGAGGGCAATCGTCAAGCCGTTGTCGTTGAGCTGAGTAAAAAACGTTTCCAGGGTCATGGGGGCGAGAGGAGGGAAGGTGGGTTTTGCTCGATAGTAGTGTAATTCCAATCCAACGCTAAACCCCTCCCCACCTAGGGAAGGGGCAGCGTGCCTGAACCGGCTCCGACTACAAACCCTGCAGCACCGTATCCTGGCGCACCGAGAGGTTCTGGATGCGGGTATCCTGGGCAGCCGGGGTGTCGGCTTGAGTAAACACGCCGATCTGCCGCAAGTACCGAGCCAGAGCGTCCTGCTCGCTGCCGGGGGTATCGAAGGTGAGGCCGGAGCCGGGGGCCAAGTTCACCCGGTTGGGGTTGGACAGGCGCGGGAAGGGATAGTCATCCCCACCGTTGGCCAAGAAGTCCAGCGTCACCATGCGGAAGGTACGGCGGGGATCTCCCTGCAACTGGCCGTTGCGCACCACCACATCCGGGCCCCTGGGCGTATCCACCCGCAGGGAGATGACGCGGGATCCCGGTGGCCGCGAGGGATCGAAGCTGAAGGCAAAGCCGCCAATTTGCGGGAAGCGGCCTGGTGTAGCTCCCGGCTGGGTTTGGGCCACCCCATGTTCTACTATCTGCTTGAGCTCCTCGGCGGTGACAGTCACCAAGGACAGGCCGTTGTTGAAAGCAAGGGCAGTTTCAATATCCAATTGCGAAATTTGGCCCGCCTGCTTGCCAGCCTCAGGGTTGGCCACCGGAGGGATCCGCCGTACTGGCTCGCCGCCGCCGCCGCCGGTGGTAGCTCCAATGGGAGCGCGAATGCCGCCGCCGTTTTTGAGGGAGATGACGGTGGTGGGGTCAACAGTTCTGGCGTAGGCCAAGTTGGCATCGGCCGTGAGGTTGCCCAAGTTGGTTTCCTCAGTGCGCACCTCGGCCCGCAGGCCGTTGAGGAATTGGGTGGTAGAGCCAAAGGTACGGCCATCCTTGGCGCGGATGATGCTGCCGATTTCGTTGGCGATCCGCACCACCTCGGGATTGGGAGTGCCGCGCACGGCTGCCACCCCTTGGTCGTCGGTGGCATAGGCGCCGCTCACCGGATCGATGCGGGCAATCACCCCGTTGGCGTCGAAGCTAACCACCAGGCGGCCCACGTAACGGTAGTTGGCGCCGGTGTTCACCACTGCCACCGGTTGACCGCTAGCCGAGGTGCGCAGAATGGGGTAGTCGCCCGTGCGCACATCCTCAGGGCGCAGGCGGTCAGTGGGCTTGGCAAGGACGCGGTGGGAGCCACCCGCAATGATGACATCGACATCCCGCAGCTGGGTGGCCAGGGTCACCTCATTCTGGAGTTGCTGCAGGTGGGCTAGGAGAATGATCTTATTGATGCCCTGCGCAGTGAGTTGGTTAACGAAGTTTTGGATGAGGGCAGCATTGACCTGGTCGGTGTCGTCCACCCTGCCTTCCACCCTCACCTCAGGGCCGGGGCTAGAAATAGCAGCTAGGCGCGTGGTCGTGGCCCCCACCAGGCCGATTCGCTCTCCTCCCACGGTAATCACCGCTGTCTTGACGATCTTGCCGCGGATGGAGCTGGCCTCTTGGCCATCGGCAGCAAAGTCAGAGCTGGCCAACTCGCCAGTGCCGCTGAAGCTGAGGTTGGCGCTCAAATAGGGAAAGCGGGCACCTGCGTAGCCGCGGCTGGTGTCGGGTCGGATCAAGTCGCGAATTTGGCGCGTGCCTTGGTCAAACTCGTGGTTGCCAAAGGCAGCCGCCTCAAAACCGATAGCGTTGAGGATTTCCATGTCGGCTTTGCCAGGGGTGCGGTCATACCGGCCCCGCAGCGAGGGATCCGCGCTGGCGTTGTAGAAGGGGCTGGGAATGTAGTTGTCGCCGCTGGAGAGCACCACCGTATTTGGGAATTGGGGGCGCAGAGCGTTCACCACCGCCGAGAAGCGCGGCGCATCTTGTACGGCAGCGATCGAGGCTTCCAAGTCGCTGGCATGTAGGATTTGCAGGGTAAAAGCGGGCGGCTGAGAGGAGAGCCTGACGTTGGGATCTGAGGCGATAAACCCTGCCCCGCCGCCGGCTGGAGGAACTGAGCTACTGTCGGTGGTACCGCAGGCGCTGGCCAGGCTCAGCAGCAAGCAGCACAGCCCAACCCGCAGGAACTTGGCCAGAGCGTTCAGCCAAGCTGGAAGCCCTCCCTCAGCAGGGGCAGCCCCTCGAGCACGACAAGCTGGTTTCATGACCACTCAAGAAGCATCCGCATTCACGTTACCAAGGCTGGACAGGAGATTTCGCTATGACCTGTTTAAGGTTAGGTCAAGCGCAGGTTAAGCTTCCCGGGGATCCCAGCCAAACTGCTGCAGATCCACCCGACCTTCGGCGTCAAAGGGGATCCCTTCAGCTTGGAGTAGGACTTTTTGCAAGTCGTCGTAGCCAAGGCGAAAGGGGGAGTAGGAAATGCGCCCTTGGGCGTTGATTACCCGGTGCCAGGGGATGTCGGTCTCTTGACCTTGCAGGCGAAACAGGGCATAGCCCACCTGTCGGGCATAGCCAGGACAGCCGGCCAGCCGCGCCACCTGCCCATAGGTAGCTACACGCCCCGGCGGGATCCGCCGCACGACTTCATAGAAGCGCTGGTAGAGGCTCACAGGGATCCCTCCCTAAACTCTGTAGACAATGGAATTGGCTGATGACGGGCACCGACCCTTTAACCTATGAGCTACCTAATTGCGGTACTGCCGGATCGCCTGGCTGCCGAGGCGGCCTACAGCGCCCTGGAACAGGCCGGTTTCCCCCTGGAGCGATTGCACCTACTGGGGCGAGGCTACAAAACTGCGGATGAGTTTGGGCTAATCGACCCGGCCCAAGCGGCCCGCCGCCAGATGCAGCGCCTGGCCATTTGGTTGGTGCCCTTTGGCTTTTTGGCTGGGGTGGGGTTCAGCGTCTTGAGTGGTTTGGATACCTTTGCCTGGGCGGGACCTATAGGCAACCATCTGATCGGCGGCCTGTTGGGTGCGCTGGGCGGGGCCATGGGCAGCTTTTTTGTGGGGGGCGGGGTGGGCCTGACCAGTGGCTCCGGCGATGCCTTGGCCTACCGCAACCGCCTCAATGCGGGTAAGTACGTACTCATTGTGGAGGAAGAGAATGAAACCCGCCTCCGCGAGGCCACGCGGATTTTGCGCCAGTTTGAGCCGGAAAATCTGCAAGGGTACAGAGAGCGCCCCTAGACTGGGAGATCTGGGCAGCTATTGAGAGAACTCAGGGAGGTCCAAAAGCATGTCTTGGCTGTGGCAGCAAGTCCCATCGCCGCTTGGGCGGTGGCGGAAGGAAGGGATCCCCAGCTTTGCCGCTGCTGGGGGTGCACTGGCAGTTACGGGGTTTTTTTCGCCGGCTTTTGCCCACCACGCCCTGGGAGGGAAACTGCCTGCAACGGCCTGGGAGGGATTTCTCTCCGGGCTGGCTCACCCTGTCATTGGCTTGGATCACCTGGCCTTCGTCGTGGCCATCGGTCTTGTGGCGGCGGGGCAGCCCTGGCGCTACGGGATCCCTTTGGGCTTTGTGTTGGCAGGTCTGGTGGGCACTGGGATCCACCTGGCCGGCTGGGATCCCCTGGGACTGACGGAGCTGGCCATTGCCTCTTCCGTGGTTCTCTTCGGCTTGCTGCTGGTGCAACCGCGGCAGATCCCAAGTTGGCTCTTGCTAATAGGGGGATCCCTGGCGGGGCTATTCCATGGCTATGCCTACGCCGAAACCATTATCGGCGCCCAACCCATGCCTTGGGTGGGATATCTACTGGGGTTGAGCACCGTCCAGTATGGGGTAGCTCTCCTGGCCCTTTGGGCAGCAGAACGCTGGGGGTTGCGGATCCCTGGCTTAACTCGCTGGGCCGGCTGGGCGATTACAGTGGTGGGGGCTGCCTTCCTGATCTTGGCAGTGGTGGGCGCGTAAAAAGCGCTAATTTTGCTCCCTTGCGCTCGGGATCCCCGATCCGGTACAAGGATAACGGTGAAGATAGGTAACAACAAGGGGAGATCCCATGGAGCGCACCTTTATCGCCATCAAGCCGGACGGCGTGCAGCGGGGTCTAGTGGGCACCATTATCCAGCGCCTGGAAAGTCGGGGCTACCAATTGGTAGGCCTGAAGCTGGTGCAGGTAAGCCAAGAGCTGGCAGAAGCCCACTATGCTGAACACAGGGAGCGCCCCTTCTTCCCCAGTTTGGTAAAGTTTATTACCTCGGGGCCGGTGGTGGCTATGGTTTGGCAGGGCAAAGGGGTGATTGCTGCTGCTCGTAAGCTAATCGGCAAAACCAATCCCCTAGAAGCCGAGCCAGGCACCATCCGCGGCGACTTTGGTATTGACATTGGCCGCAACCTTGTCCATGGCTCTGATGGCCCGGAAACCGCCCAGCGGGAGATTGCCCTCTGGTTCCGAGATTCCGAGCTGGTGAACTGGATCCCTGCTGCCCAAAGCTGGATTTACGAGGAGCCCTAAATGCCAGAGAGCTCCAAGCCTCAAGATTCAAGCAGCTGGGTTGGCATCACAATGAGGGTATTGCCCTTGCGATCGACCACGTATACCTCCTGGCCGGGTTGGATCTCCACGTCAGGAATACTGCATTTGGCGTTCCAGGTGGAGCCAAGATAGGAGACTCGCCCCTGCTTCCCTGGCGGAATGGCTGTAACTGCCCGCGCTTCCCGCGATTCTTTCAGGATATCCTCCAACTGGGCCGGGCCCTTAGGTACCAGGCGTTGGCTGAGGAGGATCAGCGCAATCGAGAGCAGCACCCAGGCCAAGAACTGGGCCCAAACCGGCAGCCCCCAATAAGCCAAAAGAGCAGTTCCCAGCGCCGCCACACCCGTTGGACCAGCCACCAGTCCCGGCAAAAACAGCTCAGAGGCAACCAGAAGCAAGCCAAAGGCAAGCCAAGGCCATACCATAGAGCCCAAGGATCCCACTACGTTTATTATGAGCCGCGGCACCTGGAGGCTGGGCAGGGACTAGCCGCCTAGGCGGTAGTTCTCCAAAAACTGCAAGGGATCTTCCTGGGGAGGAGTCTTGGGCAGGTTCCTGGACTCGGCAAGCCGCATGAGCGTCTCCCAGTCTGTATTCATGATGAAGTCCACCGCTCGACGGGCTGCCTCTCGGTGGGGGCAGGCCTCGCCCAGGACACATCCATCCCGGCACAGCGTGGCGCAGTCGTGCTCAAAGCTTTGGGGATCCGGGCCAGCCATAGGGTCTTCCTCTCCTGCGGTTTCATCTTCTCTTTAGGATACCTGAAGAGAATCTTGCGCTTGCCGGGGATCGGAGCTGGCGGGGATAGGGTAGAGGGGGTGAGGAGAGCCGCTCAAGAGGAGCAGCAATTCCATGGAGTTTGCACAACTGCAGGCCCTAGTAGAGCAGGCCCTAGAAGATAAGAAGTTAACCCGCACCGAGTTGGAGCAAATCGTCAGCGCTATCCGCTCCGATGGCAAAATCTCCCCCGAGGAGCTGCGCTTGCTAGAGTCCATCCGCGAGAAGGTGCTGCACCGGGAAATTCAGGTAGTGGAAACCGCCGATTGAGCTCCCTTTCGTAAGTAGAGGGTGACTTCGCTGCGGTTATGGAACAGGTGGCGTGCCCTCACCACGGCAAAGGTACTGCTTAGGATATCGAGCGTTTGCTGCAGCACCCGCAGGCGGCGGCGGGAGGGAAGTTTTAAGGTCATCAGGGCTGCCCCCTCTGGCTCCAGATGAGGGGCAAAGGCTGTCATCAGGTGGGCAGAGGTGCGGCCATCCAGGCGCATGTCGTTGAGGATGAGGTGAAACCGCTCCCTACAGCGGGCCAGGTAGGCTTGAGCGCTGAGGCGATGGTAACAAATGCCGGCATCGGAATGGAGACGCTCGTCCAATGCCGCCGGATCCACCGCTGTTACCTCCTGGCCGTAGAGGCGCAGGATGCGCGACCATCCCCCTGGTGCTGCCCCCAGATCTAAAGCCCGCCCTCCTGGCTGCAAAGGGATGTGGAACACCTGGATGGCTTCCAGCAACTTGAACTCAGAGCGGCTAATCTGACCGGGATCGCGGCGGAAGCGATGGATGCCGCCCGCCCAGTTGGAGAGGTTTTGCTCAGCCAGCGACAAGCCTAGCCAAACTCGGATCCCTGTCGAGTTAGCCAGGATCACCACCGAGATCACCTGTTGGGGATCCCTGACCTGCAGCGGCGATCCCACTGCCGCCACTACCTGGGCTGCCAGGGCTTCGTTGATCTGAAAGGGCTTGAAGTTGAGCTGGCCAAATAGGCGCGTCTGTACGGAAAAGCTGAGGGCCGGGTTGATGGCGGCCAGCAGCTCTTCATCTAGGCGGAGTCCTGCCAGGGATCCCTCGTCCAGCCAAAGCTCCCGCTGGATGGGACAGATGTGGCGCAAAAAAATAGGTGGGTTGGCCTGCCAGCTCTGGGCAAGGTCGGCAAAGGAACGCCGGCTGCACACCCACATCAACCCCGTGGCCTCGGGAAGGAGCTGGACGACGGCCTCTGGATCTGCAGCCACGATTTCCCGCCTTGCCAGATCCAGAAACTTTGGGTCAGCGCTGCCCAGCCACTGGTGGGTAGCAGGGGAAAGCGACCTGCTCAGCGGGCTCCTCGCTGCCATCGCAGGTAGGGCAAAGAGGCAGCTACCTCCTGAATGCGGTCGCGGGCAGCTAGCAGCTGCGCCGTGGCATCCCAAGTGCCCTGCACCAGCATCTGCCAAGCCCCCTGGGGGATCTCGACGGCGGCGGCTTTGTCTTCCCAGCGCACCTGTTTGTTGAGGAGATCCAGCGTTAACTGGAGCTCTGGGTTTCTGGCCACTGCCTCTTGGAGAGTTTGAATCACGCTCGCAGGCGCTGTGACACAGGGGATCCCTAGAGTCAGGCAGTTGCCGAAAAAGATCTCGGCAAAGCTTTCGCCAATGAGGGCTCGAATCCCCCACTTGGCCAGGGCTTGGGGGGCATGCTCTCGACTGGAGCCACAGCCAAAGTTGGCGTTGACCAGTAAAATCTCCGCACCCTGGTACTGAGGCAGGTCAAAGGGGTGCTGGCCAGCCGCTTGGGCGCGGTCGTCAGCAAACACGTGCTGGCCCAAGCCATCAAAGGTGACGCATTTGAGGAAGCGGGCCGGGATGATCCGGTCGGTGTCAATGTCATTGCCCACCAGCGGGATCCCTCGGCCTGTGATGCTTAAAACTTCGCTGGCCATGCAAACTCTTGCGGGAACTTCAGCCTCAGCCTAGAGATTGGCTAACGGTCAGAAGCGGCGGTAGAGCTGGTTCTCCAAGTTGCGCACTTGTCGCTCCAGGCGATCCAACCGCCCGCGCAGCTCGTCCATTTCCGACTGGCAAGGCACGCCTAAGTCCTGCAAAACGTTGCGCACCTGCCGCTGCACGTAGGATTCCAGGTTGCTCTGTTCAGATTTCACCTGGTTGAGCAGGTTGTTGAGGAGGTTAGAGGCCTCTTCTGAGCTAAGCTGCCCCTTTTGCACCAGCTCATCGGCAGCCTTCTTCAACTGCTCCGCTAGCAGCGTAGTGGTGCCAACGCCCACGAGCAAGAGCTGACGTAAGATACTGTTGTTGTCCAATGCTGCCCTCCCGAGAACGCTTGACCAACGGCACGGGTCTCCATGACCAAAGAGCGGATTTCCAGCCCCCTTCTTCAGGACGGTTTCTGCCATCATAACAAATGGCCTCTGCCAACTCAAAAGAGTACTTGGGCTTCGGCCCAGAACTGTTGCTGGCAGCGCGGAGCGCCTGCAGGAATCCCTGCTTTCTCGAGCAGTGAAAACGCCAAAGCGCTAGCAACAGCGTTGAGCATTCCCCAAAAGATGCGGGAAGATCAGGAGTAAGGGACCGGGATCCCACTACTATCTCGTTTGCTGAGGAAACCCAATGCACGACCTGGACAGTTTGCCAGAACCGGTAGCCAATGCCCTGATCAAAAGCCTGCTTACGGATCTGGAACGGTTGATCAACCAGCATGGTTTGTCCGAGGTTTTGGTGGGGTTGGCCATGTATTGCAATGTGCAGTTCAAGGCCAAGCTCAATAAGCCCAACCGCACGGAGAAAGATGAGGAGCTGGGGTTTTACTTCCGCGACGCTGCCAAAGCCCTAGAGGTAGCAGCCAGCCTCACCTACCGCACCATCGATCGCTCCCAGCCTAGCCAGCCGGCCCAACCCAACGCCTAGACACCAGCGATCTTGCCGTCATCCCCAACTGCTCTCCTTGAGGGAGAGGGGAAGGGATTTAGGCTGGCAAGAGATCCCTTGCAGTTTTTATCCTGGTGGGCAAAAGTCTAGCGAGGCCGAGCGTGAAAATTGTTTGGGAACGCAGCATTTACGCGGGCAATGGCCGCGTGCCCTGCATTATCTGCGGCGGATGGGTCACCCCTATCCAGAGGAAGGGGCAGCAGGTGCTGCTGGCGGTAGTCTACAACGACCGCGGCCAAATCTATGGCGAGATCTGCCGCAGTTGCCTTAGTCTGGGGGCCAAGGGCATCAAGGAGTGCCTGCAAGAGCGGATTGCCCGCCTGCGCAAACAACTGGAAGACTTGGAAGAGCTGGAGCAGGGAGAGGTGCAACTGCCCACACTGGAGCAGGAGTTGAGTGCCTATTTGGATTGACAACTACACCTTCTGCCGTTCAACCGGGATCTTCAGCCAACGGCTCAGCTCCGCGGCCAGCCACTCCAACTCCGGCTCCTGCAGATCCTTTAGCTCGTACTTGCGGATGCCTGCCCAGATGTTCAACTGTGGGCTTACCTCCACTCGATTCCCATAGAGACCCCGTCGGGTACGGCGTGGGATCAGCTCCAGCCGGTCAATATCCCATCGCCGACTGGGGGGAACATTGCGAAACCTCAGGCCAAACACCTCGTGAGCCAGGCGAATGTATTCTGTGTCGATCCGTAGGTGGACTTTGCCGAATAGTCTGTAGAGGATCCTGCCCACCACTACCAACCCCGCCGTCCAGCAGAGCAGCATGAATAGGCCAAACAGCAAATTCTCCGGAAAAGGCGCAAGCACAACCCACGTGATCGTGGAAGTGGAAAAGGTGCTGACGATGACGGAGTTCCAAAGGATGGCGGAAAGCAGCAACTCCAAAACACCGGTTTTCCGGGCCGGGATCACCACCTGAAAGGTCTGTTCGGACTTGTGCAGTTGAATCCGGCTGCCTGCTGGCTGTCGAGGAGGGACTGCTGCTGCGTCTGAGGGAATCAAGGCGGGACGACGATCCAAATGCTCCAGCGCCTCCAGGGCCTGCCGGGCGGAGGCGGGACGATTCGCCACCAGAGGCTCCGTCAACCACCGCAGCCAGTCGCGGAAGGGCGGGCTCAGGTGCACCGCTTGCTCGAACGCAATCCGGGATCCCTCCTGGGGCAAGTCCGCCGGATGCTGGCCCGTGAGCAGGTGAATCAGCGTGGCGCCCAGGCTGTAGAGATCGGAAGCGGGCACGGTTCTGCCGCCAAATTGCTCCAGGGGCATGTAGCCGTAGCTTCCCACCACAGTGTAGGATCCCTGCTCCCGGGGGGCAGCCGCCTGAACCGAACCAAAGTCCACCAGATACACCTGCTGGTCGGATCCCAAGAGAATGTTGCTGGGCTTGAGATCCCGGTGGATGACCGGCGGATGGAGTTCGTGGAGGTAGATGAGGATGCGTAGCAGCTTCTGCGCCAAGTCGCGCACCTCCGGCTCAGCAAAACGCCGCCCTCGCTCCATCCACTCCTGCAGGGAGGGAGCCTCGATGTAGCTTTGCACCAGCGCCAGGCCGCGCCCCCCTTTCAGAGCAATCTCAAAGCAATCGCGGTACCGGGGAATGGCTGGGTGGGAGAGGGTCTGTAGGACTTGGGCTTCCCGCTCAAACAGCTTCAGATTGTCCCAGTTGAAATCCGGCCCAAACAGGAGCAGCTTGATCACAACTGGCTCTGAGGTGAGGAGATCCCGTGCCAGGTAGGTGTGTCTGCCGCTGCGCTTGCTCAGCCGCCGCTCCAGCTGATACCGCTGGCGCAAAACAGGAAGCTCTGAAGCCATACTCCTTTGCTTCTGGGGCCCTTTTTTGCTCAGCTCCAGAGTAGCCGCTCACCCAAACCCACCTGCAGCAGGCTAACGGCACCAAGGGCAGCCGTGTGCCGTTGGATTGGCCCTAGCCGGTCAAAAACTTGGCCCCTAGGCGCGAGGAGAAAACTTCGTAAATAACCGTCAAAGGTTGGCCTCGGTGCAGCAAAAGATAATGCCTAGCCCAGAAAGGGCCAGGACAGTTGAGCAGCCGGGCAATGGGCTCAGCTTCGCCGTAGTAGAGGCGACGCACCTCGCGAAAGGTCTCCAGTTTTTCTTGGATTAGATTTTGGCCGATGGGCAAATCGGGATGGGGCAAGTATTGAGCCAGATGTTCCGCGTTCCACCAAGAGGTGGCATAGAGCAAGGGCTGTTGCGAGGCCGCTCCGCCCAGCCAAACCCGCCGCCGCATCAAGGGGGATCCCAGCCGCGCCAGATCCCTAGCCAGTTGTGCCATGGACTTGGGGACAGCGCTTTGCTCGGCCAGTAGCTCGACCTGGGCCGTATCTAACAGATGGGCCTGAATTGGTTCCAGGGTCAGAGTGGCCAGATTGCGAGTGGTCAAGCCATCCCCCAGCAGCAACAACCGCAACAAGGGATCCACCCCTAGCAGCTCCGGCTGAAGGGGGTCAGCCTCTCCCTGCCACTGCAACCGCAGCGGCCACCACTCGGCTTGACCCATGTTGCCTAGGAAAGTCTCCTTGGCAGAGCAAGCCGAGGGCCAAGGGGATACTGCCCCAGGAGCATGGTCGATGGAGAGAGGGGGAGAAAGTTCCAAGATGGCGGTGCGGTTGTGAAGTTCTGTATCGACCCCTAGTCTAGCCCACTCCCCCTCTCCCCTCCGAGGACTTTCCTAGCTCGTACCCGGCTGAATCAGCAGCCGCACCACCCAGGGGACGACCACGATGACGCTAATCAGACGAGCTAGGTGCATAACTACCACCGTGCTGGCCTGGGCCCCCATGTCCAGGGCAATTAAGCTCATATCGGAGATACCCCCTGGGGCCGTGCCCAAGATGGCAGTAAGGCGCTCGATCCCCAACCAGCGGGAGATCAAAAACCCCGATAGAACGCCGGTGCTCACCGCAATCACGGTACACACTAGGGCTGGCCGCCACAGATCCTTGAGGGCGAGCAATGTCTCGGCGGTAAGCTTACTGCCCAAGAGAATACCCAGTATCACCTGCAGGACAAAGCGGATTCCAGGTGGAGGAGTGGGAATCGGGATGGCCCCCCAGACATTGACCAAGCCGACTGCCACCATCGAGCCTACTAGAGCTCCTGCTGGCAGCCTCAGCTTGACTGCAATCAAGGCACCTGCCAACCCAATCAACACCGTCCAGAGATAGCTCATCATTGCGGCTTGGCCTCAAGGCAAGAGGATGACTAGCAGTTGGGGTTGGGCCTGCTCCCTCCACGGCATTCAGCGCAGATGCCGTAGAAGTCAAGCACATGGTACTCGATAACAAATTGGTAACGGCTGGCAATCTGCTCCTCTAGATCCCCCACGGGACAACCTGACAGAGGCACCACCCGCCGACATTCAGTGCAGATCAGGTGATGGCGACTGTGGCCGTTGCTGGGCAGAAGCTGGTAGTAGGTTTGCTGATCCCCCAAGTGGACGGCCTGCAGCTTGCCCTCGTTGCGCAGCGCCTCCAAGACCCGATAGACAGTGGCCAAGCCCACCGTGTGGTTGGCATTGCGCAGCTTCAGGAAAATCTCCTGGGCCGAGAGGGGCCGCTCGCTTTGCTCCAACACCTCCAGGATCAATTGGCGGTTGCGGGTCTGGCGGGAGGAGGACATGAGCCTTTTCCCTTGGGGGTTACTGGGAGAGTCAGCGCTCAGCGTCGGCCTCAGCTTTCATGCGCTCCAGGGTTTGGTGCATTTGGTCAAACATTTGGCTAAGAGAGAGCCCTAACCCCCCCAGTTGGGTTTGCAATTGCTTAATGGTCAGTTGGGCCATAAAATCGTCGGAAAGCTCCAGCCGCTTCATGAAAATGCGCTGGCGCTCCAGCAACTCTTCCATGTGCTGGATAAAGATCTTTTTGCCTTCCCGGTCAAATTGACCGTAGCGCTCGCCAAGTCGCATCAGGTTTTGGAAATCCCGAAACAGTTGCTTAGCTTCTTCCTGAACAACCTCCGAGTCGAAGAAGCCCATGGCTTTCCCCTTGCCCCCAACAAACGACATTCGATATACCTATCCTATCCGATTGCCTTGGGGAATGCAGGCGTTGCTATCTTCTGGCCAGTACGGGATCCCGTCCTGCAGGTAATTATTGGCTATGCTCCTCCTTCCCTGTGTTAAGGCTTACACTCAGCCGGCTTTGGCCCAGCAGTGGTGCCAACGGGTGCAGGGATCCCGGCCTCTGTTTTTGGCCTGCCTGGGGTTTACGGAAACAGCCCTTATTCCAGGCATCTCTGCTGCTGGCGCCACGCCCTCTCTGCGGCGCTACACCGCCCTGGCTGATGGGGAGGTGCTGCTGACCGGCCGTTCTTGCCGCTTGCCCACCTCGCCCGAGGGCTATCCCTCGCCGGTGGTCATCAGCCGCGCCATCTTAAGCGAGCTAGGGATCCCCTGCCGCGTGTTCGACTGTGGTCTGCTAGAGCCTTTGCCAGGCGCAGAGAAGGTGCCTTCTGGAGGGCCAGCCCGCTGTCTGAGCACCGGCCAGGCCTTGTCCGTGGAACAGGTGAGATCCCTGTGGCAGGAGGGGTATGAGCGGGGATCCCAACTGGAAGCCAGCTACTGGGTCGTCGGAGAGTGCGTGGCCGGCGGTACTGCAACAGCGCTGGCGGTGCTGCTAGGGCTGGGCTGGCAGGCAGACGGCATGGTCAACAGCAGCCATCCAGTTTGTAACCACGCCCAAAAGCTGGCCTTGGCCCAGCGGGGTCTAGCCAATCTCTCCCCCACTGCCCCTGCGCCAGAGGTAGTGGCTGCCGTGGGGGATCCCGTGCAACCCTTCATCGCCGGGTTAGCCATGGCAGCAGCCCAGCGGGGGCCGGTGCTGCTGGCGGGAGGAACGCAAATGCTGGCAGTGCTGGCCCTAATGCGGCGCTGGGGAGAAGAGGAAGGGATCCCCTGGCCCCCTGAAAACGTGGTGGTAGGCACCACCCGCTGGGTGGCGGAGGATCCCTCTGGCAACACCGTGGCTCTGGCGGAGCTGTTGGGCAATGTCTGCCTCTTGGCCACCCAACTAAGCTTTGCCCAGAGTCGCTACTCCTCTCTTCAAGCCTATGAGCGAGGCTATGTCAAAGAGGGAGTAGGGGCTGGCGGCCTGGCAATTGCCAGCAGCTTGTATGCTGGCTGGGGTCAGGCAGAGCTATTGGCTGCCGTTGAGCGCAGCTACGAGCACCTACTGCTTCAGGCCGGCTCCAGCGGAGCCATCGTCAGACCCTCCCGCAGCAGCTGCTGATGGTAGAGCTCCGCTTGCTCCTGTGGGCCGACCCAGACAACGGCCTGCCCTTCCCTGTCCACCTGCATGGTCAGTTGCCGCGCCAAGGGCAAAGTCATGCCGGGGATGTACTTGAGCAAGCATTCGGTAACGTGTTGGAAGGTGTTGATATCGTCGTCTAGGACGATCACTTTGTAGTTTGGGTAGGGCTTGCGAATCCGCCCTGTTATCGAAGACAACTGCTCCAAAGCACGGGTTGGAGTTTCTGTGATTGCGGTCATAGCAGCTCAGGGTGAGACAACCTCTAGGTGCTTGTAACCAATGGCCCAGCTTCCAGGAGCGGCCGCTTGACCACTCAAGCCAAGCTGCGAAAGCCGCCTGCTTGTGATTACTACTACTAGCTATTTTTAGCCAGTTTTGTAGCTATGGTCAGCCTGCGCCTGCCTGCGGATTCCCGCACCAGTTTGCAGCTAGGGCTCTTGCGGAAGCGCTAAATATCACGCGGATTCTGGCAGCACATCAAGCCCTAAGAGGGCCGTCGTTCTTGGCCTTGGGCAAACTGTTGCAGCTGCCGCAGCATTAGCAGTTGGCCTAAGCCCAAGGGCAGAAGTGAGACGGCCTCTACCCGCAACTGCACCCAGCCGTTCCCCCACCGCCAGTCGCAGTAGCCATCGGCACCACCCCACATCACCAGCCGCAGCCGTTGGGGCAGCAGGATTTCCACCTGGTGCAGGATGGAGATAGGGCCCCACTGGGCGGCAAAGGTGCTGCCTTGCTCGAGCTTGGGGGGAAGGGATCCCTGCAGTTGCTGCGGCCAAATCCACTGCTGCAGAAGTTCCACCTCTGTTAGGCAACGCTGCAGAGTCGAGGAACTGGCCTCGACAGCGATGCGGATAGTGGAGGACTGGAGCGTTCCTAGCATATAACCCTGGAGCCAGGGCACAGGCTGGTCAATACCCCTGAGTCTATCCTGTGCTGATTGCTAGAGATCTGCCTTTGAAAGCCCCTCGTCCCCACCTGGTGGCCATCTTGGCCCAAAGTCTGGATGGCAAGCTCGCCGCCCACCGCGGGCAAAGACCCTACTTCCCTAGCCCTGAAGACTATCGGCACCTGGAAACCCAAGCTGCTCGGCAACAGGCTTTAATCATGGGGGCAGCCACGCTGCGGGCCTACGGCACTGCTCTCCGCCTGCGGGATCCGGAGCTCATCCAACGCCGAATTGCACAGGGTCTCCCCCCTCAGCCCCTGACGATCATCTGTTCCGGCAGCGGCGAGATTCCGGAAGAGCTGCCGTTTTTTCGCCAGCCCCTCACTCGCTGGCTGTGGACGACGCCGGCGGGCTCTCGCCAGTGGCAGGGACGGCCCGGTTTTGCCGAGATCTGGGTGGCCGCGGATTGGGATTTGACCGCTCGCCTAGCCCGCCTGCGGCAGCGGGGGATCGAACGGGTGGGCCTCCTGGGCGGGGGGCGGCTCTTGGGGGCGTTTTTGCAGGCGCAAGCCTTGGATGAGCTGTGGGTGACGCTGGCGCCAGTGCTGCTGAGTGGCTACGCTGATGCCCCGGCTAGCATCGAGGGCTGGCAACTGCAGGGATCCCCGCCCCGCCTGGAGTTGCTTGAGTGCCGCCGCGGTTCCCAAGAGCTGTTTTTGCACTATCGAGTTGAGTGGAGCTAAGGGAGCAGTCGAGAAAATTTTTTGGACACATTGAGATTTCCCAAAAATCCACAGGTTTTCCCCAGACTTTCCACAGGCAGGCGGGTTGTTTTCCACAACGTCTTCCGCTCTAGAAGCCGCCTCGAAGGGTTCTGTGGAAAAGTTGCCCTTGCTAAGGTTCACGCGATTACACCTTGAGAAACGTAACGGGATCGCGCCGCTTTTTCCGATCCCATCAAGGCCACGGGAGAGCTCTGGTTCTGTTGGATACTCCCGCCTAGGATTGACATCCCCCCTAGGGCAGAGGGCAGAATAGCCCCACCC
>Ga0272447_1000269_pt1 | contig 40221 bp, 33 predicted proteins | sample YNPCB0133_FD_194589 | JGI IMG/M metagenome (GOLD analysis project Ga0272447, IMG submission 194589) | Hot spring microbial mat communities from Yellowstone National Park, WY, United States - YNP-CB-013-3 | ecosystem: Environmental > Aquatic > Thermal springs > Hot (42-90C) > Sediment | place... | reverse complement strand
AGGGCCAGAAGGAGCGCGGGCAGGGCCACTGCTGCGTAGCGTGCGGCGAAGAAGTTGTAGCGCCAGCCGGCCAGAAGGAAGCCGGCCAGCGGGAGGCCTCCCGCGAGGAGTAGGAAACCCAGAGCCGGGACCCTACGTCGAATCGCCGGGATCAGCGCCCACGCTAAGATGAGGAGCATCACGCTGCCAGCCGCGACGGCGAAGCGGGCATCCGCAGCCCATCCGCTCCAGAGGGTGAGCCAGACGTTGGCTGCGATCTCCAGCGGCCCAGGGTGGATGCCGGGGTTCCCCTGGTGGCGGATCACGATGCCGATGGCAGGGGCCAAGGCGAAGTAAGCCCATAGCGCGACGGCCAGCCCGGGCATGGCCGCGCCGAGCCAAGCCGCCCGCCAGCGGCGATCTTCCCGCGGTCGTCGCAGGAGCCAGACGAAAGCGGCGGCGATCAGGAAGATCCCGTAATAGAACGTAGAGAACAGGGCGAGGCCTGCCAGCCCCCACGCCAGCCCGCGGGCGGGGGTCGGCCGGCGATCGGCCCGCACGGCCAGCCAGAGGGTCAGGGCGCTCAGCATCAGCGTGAGGGGATAGGCGCGCAGGAACATCATCAGGCTGGCCAGGAAGGGATTGAAAGCCAGGAGGGCCAAGAGCAGCGTCCCGGCCTGCTCCCCGCCGAGCGAACGGGCCAGCCGGAACATCAACGGATAAAAAGGGAAGGCGAGGAGGAGGCTGGCGAAGTAGAGCATAGGGACCGAGTGGAAGAAGGGGATCTGCTGGATGACCCAGAGGAGGAACGGGTAAAGGGGGGGCTGGCCGTCCAGGCGCAGCCCGGTGGCGATGAGGCCGGGTAGGTCGTGGGTGCGGATGGCCCAGAGCACGTACGCCTCGTCGTTATGGGCCGGGACGGGCCGCCAGAGGGCCAGGGTCAGGGCCCATGCGACGAGGAGGAGGACATGGATCATCCCGAAGGGGGTGCGCCGCATCCGAAGGAACTCCTCAGGGCTGCTTTGGAGGGGTAGCGCGACGCCTCATCCTCCAGAGGGTGAGCGGCCACAGGAAGAACACAGCGAGGCCGCTGATCACCGCCCCGATGTAGAACGAGATCGGCCGAAACCGGAAGATCACCTCGCTCTCCCCTGCAGGCAGATACACGGCCATCAGCACGCCGTCTGCGCGCCGCAATGGGGCAGGATGGCCGTTGACCGTCACCGTCCATCCGGGATACCACGGGTCGCGGGTGATGAGCAACCCCGGGCGGCTCAGACGCGCCCGATAGCGGACCTCGGTGGCGGCCTGGTGCAGGAGCTCGACCTCGTCTGGCTCCCCCATATCCGGGGCACTTAGCGGCTCGGCAGGGCCCAGCACCACCGCCTCCTCCATCGGGCAGAACGCGGGATCCCGTAGCGCAGCCAGCGTCTCCTCCATCGATTTCACCGGGCGGACCGCACGCACCACCTAAGCCCAGGGGAGCGGGGGGTCCAGCCGGTAGATGCGGGTGATCTCGTTCCCTTGAGGGATCTCCTGAAGTGGGGTGGCGGTGCGCTCTAAGGCGCCCCTGTCCGAGAGCTCCCGTCCCCAGGTGATCACATAGCGCACCCCCAGCAGCCACCACTGCATCGGCTCGGGGGTTTGCTTCAGAAAGCTGAAGTAAGGTTCTGGATGGATGGAGGTCGCCCCGCGGATATCCTCTTCTCCTAACCAGCAGCCGTAGTGGTCCGGAAGCCGGTATTCGTCGAAGAAGTGGAACGGCCGATGGGGATCCTGGGCCATCCAGGAAGCGGCCGGGTGATCGGGATAGACCGGGGAAGGGGGAACGGCGTCTAGATAGCGGTTGAAGGCGGCGAGGTTGAGGCTGACCAGTCCCAGGGCCGCAAGGGCCAGCCCGCTTCGGTTGCGCCATCCCCGGGCGCGGGCCTGTCACCATCCCCACGTCCACAGGGCGAACAGCAGGCTGAGGCCGACCTCCTGGGGCAGGCGCCGGTGGTCGCTGGGGTCGATCCCCTGGCGGGCCAGGAAGGCGACCACGGGCAGGCTGAGGGCAAAAACCAAGATCATCGCCCCGCTGACGCGGTTCCCGGCGGAGAGGATCCAGCGGCGTGCGCGGGGGAGGCCGCGCAGCAGGGCCGCCAGCCCGTGGGCGCTCAGGGCGGCCAGGGCCAGGCGGACCCAGAGGGCATGCCGCTCTCTTGGCTGCGGGTGGTGGCGTAGAAGGGGACGAGCTGGAAGAACACGTCATAAAGCGGGAAGTTGGCCCCGAAGGAGAGAAGGAGGCTGGCCAGCCCGATCCCAGCCCAGAAGCAGGCTTGCTGCCCGCCCCGGGCCAGAGCAGGGATGAGGAGGGTGAGGGGGAGGAGACCCGAATACAGAGGCTGCCAGTGGCTCACCAGGCCGGGCTGGAGGAGCTGGAGGACATCCTGGACCGGGAAGCCGGTGCCGGATTCCGGGAAGGGCAGGCGCACCCGGTTCGAGTGCTGGTAGTATTCCAGAGTAGGGAGAAGCTGGATTGCGGTAGTGCCGAGGGCCAACGCGCCGATCCACGCCGCATCCCGGAGGGCCCTTCGATAGGGGATGCTGCCAGGCCGCAAGAGGCAGAAAACGAAGTAGACGAGACCTGAGAGGAAGGCGTAAAGAGTCAGCCGGGGATGGCCGATCAGCAGGATGAAGATCCCTGCAGCTCCGGTCGCAAGGGACCCCGCGACCGTTTGGCCCTCCGCCAGGGCGCGCAGCCCCAGTAGGAGTAAGGGCGCCCAGGCGGAAGCCTGGGCGATGGAGACCTGTAGAACCGGATAGCCGGTCAGATATCCCCCGAAGGCAAAACCCGCGGCTCCGATTGGGCCGCCCCACGGGCTTCCCGTTTCCCGGGCGAAGAGCGCGTAAGCGGTTACCCTTGCGATCCATAAATGGATCAGGGATTCGAGGTGAAATGCGTCCAGGGAAGCGTGAGAAGCTCCTCCCAGCAGCGATGGGATCAAGGTGATCCAGGTCCCCGGATAGAAGAGGGCGGACTGAGGGTAGGCCTGGTATGGATAGCCGCTGAAGAGGCAGAGAGCCTGGAAGGGGAACTCGCCGACCTGGAGGGCCTGGTGGGCCAGATCCCGGAACACATCGTAAGCGTGGGTGAAATCCCCCAGGCCAGCATGAGCCGATCGGCCGGCACAGGGGTCAGATACCGCCACGCGAACAGCCACCAGGGCGCAGTGATCCAGAGCAAGGCAAGGCTTGTCCTTGCTTTCCGATCCCTCAGGAGGCGATGGATGGGCATTCCGGAACCCCGAGAGATAGCGTGCAGTTTAGTCTATGGCAGAACACTCACCATGGTGAGCGGATAGTAGTCCTGTCCGTGAACGCGGATCGGCTGCAAAGCAGGCCATTCATAGCGCCCGATCACCAGGCGATAGGCACCTGCAGGCAAATCCTCCGGGATGTGGAGATCGAAGCGATCCTAAGCCAATTCCCATCGCTCCCACCAGGAAGGAGGATGGCGTTTTTCCAAAAGAGGATGATCATCCTGGGTGACGAGACGCCCACCTGCATCCCATAGATGGACAGAAGAACATTGATCTCATCCACCACCTGTGGCGGAGATGCTCCTCCGGATCCCTCCACCCAGACTACTAAGTGATATCGACCTGGGGGGAGATCCTCCGGCAGGAACAGATCCCGGTCACAATGATCGGGCCCACCGGCCACCGGGACGTCGGCTGGCGGGAGGACAGGCCATCGCGCGGAGGGAGCGCCTCCACGCGGATGCAGCCTTCCGGATCCATCAGGGCAGCGCGCAGGCGGACCTCTGAGCCTCCAGCAGAGGTGCGTTGCCAGTAGAGGGCCAGATGGAGCTGTCGAGTCGGCGGAGAAACTCCATAGGCCCGGGGGCGCGCGCCGCGCCCGCCGGCATGCTGAAGCCCCCGCAGGAACCATCCGCATAGGAGGGCGACCGCGGTCGGCCGCGCCTCCGGTGGCAGATCTGCGCGCTGCCAACGGATCGCATAGGCCCGGATCCGGATTTTCTCCGGGAAGATTTCCATCCGCACCGGATATCGGGATCTCAACACCTGATCCACTTTGTCCCGAGGGTCCGCCCAATCGGCATGGGCCCGGATATACCACAGGGTCTCATACCGCTCCAACCCCGGGGCGTTCAGCGTCCTCTCGGCCGCGGAACGATCTGGGATGGGATGAGCAAACGCAGAATGATCCAAGGGTTTCCGGTAGTAATGAAAGAACGGAAAGCGAATGTGTTCCGCAAAGAAGAGCGCGCCATCCCCAGGCCCTGCATATGCGGAGATCCAGGCGGCTGCCCCGCGCCAATCCTCTTCTGCGCCGTGGGGAGACCAAGGCTCCTGCAAGCCGAGGAAACCGAGCCAGACCCAGCTCACCAGGGCCACGGCCCTCCACGCCCGACTCCAGAGGGAGGGGCTCCTGCGAGCGATCAGGGCGGCCAGCCCGACCAGGAACAGGGGGGTGAGGCTCATCCAAGATTCCCAGGGCGAGCAGTCCCCACGTCCGCCTCAATAGGCGCTTGCCCTCCCATGCGATCAGCGCCAGGTGGGCAGCGATCATCCAGAGGGTCGTGAGATGGGTATAACACGCGGCGGCGGCCGCCAGTCCATAGCGCATCCAATCGGACCAGCGGTTCCGTCGAAGCGCACGCAGCAGCCCCAGCGTGGCCAGGCTGCTCAGGGTGAAGAGCAGTCCGTAAACGCAAACCTCCTGAGAAAACCAGACCAGGTAGGGATGGAGCACGCCCAGCACCAGCGCCAGTTGGCCGATTGGTCGGCCGAAGGCGATCCGGCCAATTGAGAACGGCACGGCAAGCCCGGTCATCATCCACTATGCCGAGAAGAATCGCCGCCCGAAATCGCCGTCTCCGGCTGGGGCTATCCATCCCTTGAGCCCGAGGAAATACATGGGCGGGCTGACCTCTTCCCAGAAGGCCCTGGTGCGTTCGATTAGCACGCTCAGGGGCAGGCCAGCGATCCAGATGGCAGCTCCCTCGTCCGGTTAGATGCTGTGATACGTCAAGCCGTGCATCTGGAGCGCATAGCCCATCCCAAGCAGGACCAGGGCGAGGAGATCCACCTGTGAATGGGCGCAGAGGAAGGAGCGAGATCGAGCGGCCTCGGTCAGCATGAGCATATGCGCGCATCAGGGTAGCTGTCCAGAGCGCTGCCGTCCAACTTCCGCCGGCCCTCCTACCTTAGCGCCGAGCGCACTGTGGAGTAGAGGGATTCGGCCTTCAGCCCATGGAGGTTATAGCAGGGGGCGCCCAGATGATCGGCCAGGGCCTGGGCGAGGCCCTGATCGAAGGCCGTGTGTTCCATGTTGATGATCACGCATGGGATCCCCCGCTCCCGGAAGAGAGTGGCGATCCGATGAGCCTCCTCCTGCGGCGGCAGATTGCTGATGGAGACGTTCCCCGCCCCATCGGTCAGCAGGATCATCAGCGGGCGCACCTCCGGGCGCAGGAGCATCTCCCGACAGAGCACCTCATACGCCAGCAGCAGGCCTGCCGAGAGCGGTGTCTTGCCCCCCACCGGGATGTCCTCCAGCGCCTTTTTGGCCAGGTCCACGCTGGAGGTGGGCGGTAGCACCAGGCGGGCTCGATCCTTCTGAAAGACGATCAGCCCCACCCGATCCCTCCGCTGATAAGCATCCGTCAATAGGGAGAGGATCGCCCCCTTGGTGGCCTCCATCCGCTCTGCCACCGCCATGCTCCAGGAGGCGTCTACCACGAACAGGATCAGGTTGGACGCCCGGCGGACTCGCACCTTGCGGTGGTAGTCCTCTGGACGGATGACCAGGGCGGTTTGGGAGCGGTCCCGCTCCATCTGGTGAGGGGCAGCCGCCCGGAAGGTGGCGTCGAAGGCCAGATCATACGCCTGGCCCGGAGAGGGACGCGCCCAGATGTAATGGCCCCGCTTGCGAGCGGAGCGGGTGACGCTGCGACGTCCCCCGATCCGGCGCTCCCGCCGATCCTTAGGGGTGTCTAATCGCTTCACCCGAAACGTCTCCCCGATGGGAACCGGCTTCCCTCCCTCCCACCACACGCCTTCCTGACGGGTGACCGTCTGGCGTTGCAGCGGCGCGGGTTCTTCTCCGACGGGCCGGCTCCGATCACGGAGCTCCCCGTCGGTGCGCTGGGCTTTTTTTGGGGTCCCTGCCTCCGGGGAGGGGGCGGGCTGAGCGGGGACGTTGCCTTCGATCTGGCGCCGAACCTGCTCCATGCGCTCGGCCAGCTGCTCCAGGGTGAGATGTCCATCTTCGTCGAAGGGCCGGCGCTTGAGGCGATGGGGTAACGCCAGCTCCGCCGCCAGCAGGATGTCCTCCTCAGTGATCTGATCTCGGCCCTTGAGGGCGGCCTGGGCCCGGGCTGTCTTGAGGATCACCAAATCCGCCCGATGGCCATCCACCCCCAGGCTGGAGACCAGCCCGGCAATCAACAGGAGATCCCGAGGGGTGTGGATGACACTGAAAAGCCGCTGCTGGGCGGCCGCGATCTCCTCCGAAAGCTGCCGCTCGTAAGGCTCCCACTCCGTCCGGAACCCCTCGGGGTCCTGTTCGAAGGCCAGGTTGCGTCGTAAGATCTCCGCTCGGTGGGCGGGATCCCGCACCCCCTCTACGTTCACGCACAGCGCGAAGCGGTCCAGCAGCTGGGGCCGCAGGTCTCCTTCCTCGGGGTTCATGGTGCCCACCAGGATGAAGCGGGCCGGGTGCTGGAAGGAGATGCCCTCCCGCTCCACAACGTTCACCCCCATCGCCGCCGCGTCCAGCAGGACGTCCACGATGTGATCGTCCAGCAGGTTTACCTCGTCAACATACAGCAGGCCGCGGTTGGCCAAGGCCAGCACTCCGGGCTCGAAGCGGCGCTCCCCCTTCTGTATCGCCCGCTCGATGTCCAGGGTGCCCACCACACGATCCTCTGTGGCGCTCACCGGCAGGTCCACAAAACGGGTCTTGCGTCGAGCCACCGGGAGGGCCTCGCCGCGCTCCGCGCGCTCTCGGCAAAGGGTACACCAGGTGCCGGGCTGATGCGGATCGCAGGAGAAGGGGCAATCCGCAACCACGTCGATCTCAGGCAGCAGGGCGGCTAGGGCGCGGGCTGCGGTGGACTTGGCGGTGCCCCGCTCGCCCCGGATCAGCACCCCGCCGATCTGGGGGTAGATGGCGCACAGCACCAAGGCCCGCTTCATCCGTTCTTGGTCGACGATCGCTGTAAACGGGAAAACCACTCGCATCGGGAACCCCCCTTGATCCGGATCCGATGGGCGGCGGTGGTGAGGGCGGGGCCTTTTCGATCGCTGTTTATTCTATTTCAAGTGCCGAGCCCGTCCAAATCCGCGGGCTCCGAGCGCCCCCTCTCAAAGAAAGGGGCAGGGCTTCTCGGCCTTCCGGGCGGGGAATTGCGTTCAGCCACTCCAGGGCCGACAAGAGCGGAAGCCCCTGGATCCGCACGTAGGATGTGGCATAATGAAAGCCGCAAAACTCTCCTTCGCGGGCTTCTCCCTGCCCGCGCGCCGGGAGGCCAGCATGCGCATCCTTTATGTGGCCGCCGAGGCGGCTCCCTTCATCAAAGTCGGCGGACTGGCCGATGTCGGATACGGATTCCCTCGGGCGTTGCGGGCGATGGGCCACGACGTCCGGGTGGTCCTCCCCCGCTACCGGGCCATCCCGGGGTCTGCTTACGACCTTCGTCCTATGCGGCCTCCCCTCCCGGTCCCCCTGGGTCTCGCCGGGGAGACCCGAGCGGTCGAGGTCGAGGTGAGCGAGGCCACGGGAGTCCCCACGTATTTCCTGTGGGACGAAGGGTATTTCGGCAGGGAACAAGTGTATGGATACCCGGATGACCCCCAGCGGTTCATCTTCTTCTGCCAAGCAGCCCTGGCCCTGCTGCGTTATCTCAACTGGCAGCCGGAGATCCTTCACGGCAACGACTGGCACACCGGCTTCCTGTTCCTCTGGCTGGCCACTGTCGGCCGGCGGGATCGCTTCTACCGTCCCATCGCCACGGTCTTCACCATCCACAACCTGTCTTATCAGGGGATCACCGGGGATGCCCTGCTGGCCTTTGGGGGGATCTCTGAGCATGTGGATCGGCTGGAGGTGGAGACCCCTGGCCACATCAACTGGCTGGCCCGGGGCATCGCCCACGCCGACGCGCTCAACACCGTGAGCCCCCGCTATGCTCAGGAGATCCTCACCCCCGAGTTCGGCTTCGGCCTGGAGCCCTTGCTCCGGCGGCGGGCCGATCGCCTGGTCGGCATCCTGAACGGCCTGGACTTAGAGGCCTGGGATCCCCGCACGGATCCGGCTCTGGCCGCCCACTTCGACGTGGAGGCCTTAGAGCGGCGGGCGGAGAACAAGCGGGCTGTTCAGCAGGCCTTCGGCTTGCCTGTGCAGGAGGAGACCCCGCTCTTCGCTTTCGTCGGGCGCTTGATCGAACAGAAGGGGACTCCCTTGTTCTTGGAGGCCGCCGAGGCCCTGTTCGCCCGCGGGATCCAGGTGGCGGTTCTAGGGACCGGGATGTCGGAATACGAAGCGGCCTTGGCGGCGTGGCCCGCTCGCTTCCCCAAGCAGGCCGGCGTGCGATTGGCCTACGATGATCGCTTGGCCCGGCTGCTCTACGGCGGCGCGGACGTGTTCCTGATGCCCTCAAAGTTCGAGCCCTGCGGCCTGGGTCAGATGATCGCCATGCGCTACGGCGCCCTCCCCCTGGTCCACGCGGTGGGCGGCTTGGCCGACACTGTCCAGGACATCGCCGGCGAAGAAGGCACGGGCTTTGTGTTCTCGCCATTCTCCGTAGAAGCTTTCCTCGCCGCGGTGGATCGCGCCCTGGCCCTTTACGCGGATCGACCGGCATGGCAGGCAGCCCAGCGTCGGGCCATGAGCCAGGATTTCTCCTGGGCTGCCTCTGCCCGAGCCTACGAGGGCCTTTACCGGCGGGCTCTCGCATGGCATAATCCCTAATGCCGGGGAGGTTTATGGGCGGGAGAGAGCAGGTTGCTCCCGGCCGCGAACGGGGCAGTTGCCTCACGGTGCAAGCGGGGAGATCACGACTCACCTCCGGTCTTTTGGATCAAGAGGATGGGGGATGCGCACGGTGGCGATGATCCTGGCGGGGGGAAAGGGCACCCGCCTGAGCATTCTCACTCAGAAGCGGGCCAAGCCTGCGGTCCCGTTCGCTGGAAAATACCGCATCATCGATTTCGCCCTCTCCAACTGCGTGAACTCCGGCATCTATCTGGTGGGCGTCTGCACCCAGTTCCGACCTCGCTCCCTCCACGAGCACATCGGCAGCGGCGCCCCATGGGACCTCAACGGGTTCCACCGCGGGGTCTGGATCCTCACCCCCTATCTGGGGCGGGCGGACTCGGACTGGTATCAAGGAACGGCGGATGCGATCTATCAGAACCTGGATTTCATTGAGCATCACCGGCCTACCCACGTGCTGATCCTGGCCGGCGACCACATTTACAAGATGAACTACAACCCCATGCTCCTTCTCCACGTGGAGAAGAACGCCGACCTCACCATTGCTGCCCTCCCCGTGCCCCTGGAAGAGGCTTCCCGCTTCGGCATCCTGGAGACCGACGAGGACGGGCGGGTAGTCTGCTTTGAAGAGAAGCCGATCCGCCCCCGGAGCAACCTGGCCTCCATGGGCATCTACGTCTTCCGGCCGGAGGTGCTGCGTGAAGCGCTCTTGGAGGACGCCCACAACTCGGAGAGCACCCACGACTTCGGCAAGGACATCATCCCCCGCATGATCGACGCCTACCGGGTATATGCTTATCGATTCAGCAGCTACTGGGTGGACGTAGGGACGGTGCAGGCTTACTGGGAGGCCCATATGGACCTGCTCGCCGACAACCCGCCCCTCGACCTTCATGACCGGGAATGGGTGATCCACACCCGCAGCGAGGAGCGGCCGCCGGTCAACATCCGCACCGGTGCCCACGTCGCCCACAGCCTGATCTCTGACGGCTGCATCATCGAGGGGACGGTGGAATACAGCGTGCTGTCCCCCGGGGTGCGGGTGAAACGAGGGGCTGTGGTTCGCTACTCGGTGATCATGACCGACGCCGTCATCGAGCCCGGGGCGATGGTGGACCGTTGCATCGTGGACAAGAACGTGGTGGTGGGGGCCGAGGCCCACCTGGGCTACGGGATGGACTACAGCCCAAACCGCCTAGGGGATCTCTCCTCCGGGCTGACCCTGGTGGGCAAAAACGCCATCATCCCCCCGAACACCCGCATCGGCCGCAATTGCATCATCTCCGGCGACATCACCCCTGAGGACTTCCCCGACTTCCATCTCCCCAGCGGGACCACCGTCGGGGTCATCGCCCCCTTGTGAAGCTTCCCCGCCCCCTTGACAAACTTCCTTACTGGACTTAGTCTACCCCGCTTAGTAAAGCGCTTTATCAATCTTTCAGACCGGGATGTGGGCTTTCCGGACCGGGGGCCCATGTGCGGAGGTGGTCTGCCTCAGGCCCCTATGAGCGGGGAACCTGTCCCGGTGGCGGAGGGATGCACGATGGGGACCATCTACCTTGCACTGGCGTTTCACAACCATCAGCCGGTGGGGAATTTCGACTGGGTCTTTGAGGAGGCCTATCGCCGGGCCTATGAGCCCATGATCGCCGCCCTAGAGCGCCACCCGGGGGTCCGAGTGGCCTTGCATTACACCGGCCCGCTGCGGGACTGGCTGCAGGAGCACCGGCCGGATTTGCTCTCTCGGATCCGGCGCCTAGTGGCCCGAGGGCAAGTGGAGATCATGGTCGGGGCCTACTACGAACCGATCCTGGCCGTGATCCCCGATGAGGACAAAGAAGGGCAGATCCGCAAGCACATTGAGTCCGTGCGGGCTGACTTTGGGGCCGAGCCCACTGGGTTCTGGCTAACGGAGCGGGTCTGGGAGCCCCACCTGCCTCGCACCCTGGCCCAGGCCGGCATCGCCTACACCATCGTGGATGACACCCACTTCAAATGGGTGGGGCTGAGCGATGACGATCTGTTCGGGTATTACATCACGGAGGAGCTGGGCTTCCCCCTCAGGATCTTCGGCACCTCCAAGCATCTGCGCTACACCATCCCCTGGGCGCCGGTCCGGGAAGTGATCGCTTGGCTGCGGGAGCAGGCGGAGCGGCCCCTGCCCCCGGGCAACCCGCCTCGTGTCGCCGTGATGGGAGACGATGGGGAGAAGTTCGGACTCTGGCCGGGGACCGATGTCCACTGCTGGGATCGGGGATGGATCGAAGAGTTCTTCACCGCCCTGGAGGAAAACGCCGACTGGCTGATCCCTATCCCGCCGGGCGAATACATGGCCCGCTTCCCTCCGCTGGGCCGGATCTATCTGCCCACCGCCTCATATGATGAGATGACCGAGTGGGCCCTGCCCCCCGAAGCCTCCGCCGCCCTCGCCGCCCTGAAGCACCCGCTGCAAGCGGAGAGGCGCGACGATCTGCTGCGCTTCCTCCGGGGTGGGTTCTGGCGAGTCTTCCTGGCCAAATACCCTGAAGTGAACCAGATGCATAAGAAGATGCTCTGGGTCAGCCGGAAGGCCCACCGCATCCCGGATCCGGAGCGGCGGGCTGAGGCCCTCGATCATGTCTGGGCGGGTCAGTGCAACTGCCCCTACTGGCACGGGGTGTTCGGAGGGATCTACCTGTTCCACATCCGGGAGGCCAACTATCAGCATCTGATCACCGCCGAAGCCATCGCCGATGAGGTCCGTTATGGACCGGGCCCCTGGGCGTATGTGGAGCAGGTGGATTTCGACGCCGACACCCGGGAGGAGGTGGTGATCGGCACGCCTCACCAGTGGTTGCTGATCAGCCCCCATCTGGGCGGGCAGCTGCTGGAATGGGACCGGCGGGACGCTGCCCTGAACCTGCTCAACGGGATGACCCGCCATCGGGAAGGCTACCATACGGTGCTCCGGGAGGCCGCGGCCCGGGGGGAGGTCATCCGGACCGGCGAGGAGGGCCGTCTGGAAAGCATCCACACCCATCGGGTTCGGGTGAAGGAATACGGCCTGGAGGAGCGCCTGATCGTGGACTGGTATCGGCGGACCGGGCTGATCGATCATGTGATGGCCCCCGAGGCCTCCCTGACGGACTTCTACCGCGCGCAGCATGCGGAGTGGGGGGACTTCGTGAACCAGCCTTACGAGCGGATCGCTCTGGAGGCGGAGCCCATCCCCCGCGTTGTTCTGCGCCGGGACGGCCACGTGTGGGAGCCGGGCGGACCGAAGCCGTTGCGCCTGGAGAAGACCCTGGAGGTCCTTCCCGACCGGCCCCTCCTCCGCGTCACCTATCGGGCGACGCCCCTGGGCCTTTCCGCCATCCGCGCCCGCTTCGGCGTGGAGATCAACTGGGGGATGTCCGGCGGGGACAGTGACAAAGCCTACACGGTGTGGCCGGATGGGGAGCTGCGGCCCTTCGCGACCCTCGAGGAGCTCCCCCCATCGGAGGAGCTGGCCATCGTCCATGAATGGTGGGGGCGGATCCTGATCCGCCTGGATCGGCCGGCCCGTTGGTGGCAGTTCCCCGTGGAGGCCGTCTCCAACTCTGAGGCGGGCTTCGAGCGGGTCTATGAGGGAACCAGCCTGACCGCCCTCTGGGATCTGGAACTCTCGCCGGGGGAGAGCTGGGAGGTCACGATGGAGTTCGAGCTGGCGTAGGCCGCCTCAGCGCATACGCCGCAGGAGCTCCAGGGGGAGGAGGAACTTCTCGATCACCAGCTGGCGGAAGGTCAGAGGGGCGGACATCGGGATGAAGCCGAGGCGATACTGCACCATGAACAATCCGTTCCAGAGGACGAGGAGCAGCCCGACCGCCAGCGCCGGGCGAAGCCAGCCTCGGTCTCGCAGGGCCTCGAGCAAGGCCGAGAGCCCGAACACGAAGGCGGGCATCGCGCTCAGGAACATCCGCCCCCCGAAGGCGTCCCCCTGGGCCCAGTCGCGCCAGGCCCCGATCAGGTAGACCTGAGCGAGGAAGCCGGCGGCTAGCGCGAGGGCCAGGGGGCGATCCCGCCGTGCGGCCCACGCCAGCCCCAGCACGGCGAAGGCGTAGATGGGATGCCAGGTGAAGAGGCCGTGCCAGCTGGAGAACAAGACCTCCAGCATGCGCGGCGCGGTCCAGCGGAACAGCGGCCCCGTCGCCCCGTAAAGATAGCTGCTCCGCCGCAGATCTTCATACATCCACTCCCAGGCCAGGGCCTGGGGAAGGAAGACCAGGATGGCGGCCCCGGCGAAGGCGAGGGCGCGCGCCGGGAGCCCGCGCAGCGCCTCCCGGAGCGGCCGCCCGAGGAGCCGGTCCACGAAAGGGCCGATCAGGAAGACCGCGTCCGCCGGGCGCACCAGGAGCATCAGCCCTCCCGCCGCCCCCAGCCCGAGCCAGTCTCCCCCGCGATCCCGCGCCCGGGCGATCAGCCAGCAGCGGAAAAAGAGCGCGGCGGCGAACATGGCCGTCATGTGCGCCATGGACGGCTCGGCGACCATGTAGTAGACCGCGTTGCCGGCAAACCACAGGAGAACCACTGCAGCCCATGCCGCGGAGGGATCGAACCAGCGGGCGGCGAGGCGATACAGCATCCAGAGGGCCATAAAGCCATACAGCATGCTGCCGAGCAACGTCACCCCCTCATAGAGCGGGCCGTAGCCATCCGCGGGCAGCGACGTCCCTCCGGCGCGCAGCGCCTGCGTCAGGCCGTGGGCGATGAGAAAGAAGGGGCTCCAGAGGAGGGCAGGGCCCATCGGATACGGGTTGGGGACCATCCCGGTGGGGCTGACCCGGGAGCGGGCTGGGTGATCGGGGGGCAGCGACCGCTCATACTGGTTCCGGAAGTCCAGATCGCCATCCAGAAGGAGCGAGGGGAGGTAAGCGTAATAGAAAGCCCCATCGGAGCCGATGAGATGGCCGTCGGCCCGGGGCAGCGGGATGGAGGCGATGAAGGTCAGCACGCACAGGGCGAAGAGGAGCAGGAGGCCCTGCTCCCGCCGGCGCTCCGCTTTCAGGGCATCGCTTCGGGAGAGGCCAGCGCCAGCCATAGCGCCTCCGCGGCGGCGACGTGTTGGCGCGCGTCGTAATGGGCCAGGGCGTAGATCCGCCCCTGGCGACCCAGGCGCTGCCGCAGCGCCCCGTCTTCCAGCAAAGAGAGGATCGCTTCGGCCAGGGCCTCCGGATCCCCCTCCGGGACCAGCCGACCGGCCACTCCATCGGGGACATACTCCGGGATCGCCCCGCTGCGGGTGGCGATGACCGGCACCCCGCAGGCCATCGCCTGCAGGTTGACCATCCCCACCTGCTCCGCCCACTTGCGGGTGGTCCGGGAGGGGCTGATCACGAGGTCGGCCGCCCGGAAATAAGGAGGGAGCTCCCGATGTCGCACCGGGCCCAGCATGCGCACCGCGCCGGCCCACGGCGGGCGCCGGCTGAACGCCTCCAGCTCCGCCCGCAGGGGGCCGCCGCCGATCAGCACCAGGCAGGCCTGGGGGAAGCGGGCGCGAACCCGGGGGAAGGCCTGCATCAGGTCCCGCACCCCTTTCTCCTCCACCAGCCGCCCCACGAAGAGGAGGACCGGCCCGGGGCCGAAATCGGGCTCCCGGCCGTCACGCTCCGGCGTGAACCGCTCGGGATCCACCCCCCATGTTCCATACATCCGCCGCTCGGCCTTCCCCTCGAAGGGACCGACCCATCGCACGTTGGCGCGGGCGCCCTCGTTGAGCACCACAATGCGGCGGGCCCACCGGAAGACCGGGCGCAACAGCGGACGCAGGAGGCGGGCGCCCCGGCCATACTTGATCTCCGTGGGGCGGTTCTCCAGGGTCACCAGGAGGAGGGGGCGCCGGAGGATCCGGGAGGCGGCGAAGACCGTATACAGGATGGGCATCAGGCGCAGCGCGAAGGGGTCCACCCCTTGCAGGAGGTCGGGGCGGGCCTGGGCCAGCGCCCGAAGCAGATCCGCAGGACCCCGGTAGCGACGCAGGGAGGGATCCGCCAGCGCATCCGGATCCAGGTCTCCATAGGAGGCGCGCCGGTAAAAGTGAAGAAGCTCTACCCGGGCCACCCCCCGCAGCGGATCGATCAGATCCCCCCGGATCTCGTCACTTACCATCGCCAGGCGCGGGCGTTCCATTGGCGATCGCGTGCTCCCTCATCCTGTGGGAAGAACGCCAAATATGAAGCGCAAGAGCGGCCCAGATTAGCATCAAACCAGTCACGGCGAAGATGCCGGAGCGTTCTATCTCTTTCAAGATCTCCCAGCCCACGCGGTAGACCAGGAACCCCAGGATCCACTGGAGATCGACCAGCAACACTCCCAGGATGGCGCTCCAGGTGGAAGACGGACTCAGAGCCCCATGCATCTTTTCCTTGATGAGTACCCAGAGCGGAATGAGGGACCATACGAGGTGGTGATACCAGGAGAAGGGGGTGATCAGATTGCCCGCGGCCACGAACAGCCCGGCGGACCATTCCCACGGTTGACCGGAAGGCCATGTCAGGAGGAGCGTCAGAAGGCCGATGAGGAGGGAGAGAAACCGCTGAAGCGATGGGGTGGGCTCGGAGAGCAAAGGCGCGAAAAACGTCCGCCAGAGCTCGTTCTCCGGGGGGATCTTCAGGGCCAGCCGGATCATATCCGGTAGGCCGTGATATAGAAAGCTTCGAGCCCCTGAGGGTCCGAGGGCGATCATTAAGATGATCCCGATTAGCATGCCGTAGACAAAGACCATTGCGGCGGTTCGGAACATCCGACGCCAGAGGGCCCACAGCCATAACCAGATGGGCCATGGCTTGATCCAGATCGCCAGGGCCAGCGCCAGGGGACTCCACGAGCGGTTCCACAGGAACATCACCATCAGGAGGAGGATCAACCCGTTGACCTGGCCGTAGTTCATCGTCACGTTCACTGGCATGAAAACGAGGAGAGAAAGCAACATCGGCCACGCCGGGAGCTCGGTGCGCCGGGCGAACGCCCACGCCGCTCCCACAAAGGTTCCAATCGTCGCAGCACCCCATATCAGAGCCGCCCAAGGATAAGGAAGAACCGCAATCGGGATCATGAGCAGAGCAAGAAGAGGCGAATAAATATACACTGCAAGATGCGAACCCAATCCCAAATCTTTCCCGGCTAAATACCAATCATGAGAGGAAATCTGGTAAACATCCATCCCTCTTAAGATAATTTGTGAGGCTCATGTCCTTAAATGATCGGAGAGGAGGAAAGCCAACCATCCTCCCCTCTCATTGAGCAAAAGGCTCAAAAAGTCCAGATAACCTTGTAAATACGTCTTTGAAACCCCGCGATATTTCCTCAAGAAAGCCCGCAAAAACCCATTCCGATTCTCACATCCATTCACATGCGCTTCCCCCCTCGCCCATTCCCCCTGACGATGACTCACCACCCGATGCTCCTTCACCTTCTCTATCTCCTTAGCAATCCCCCGATAGATCCCGTATTCATCGGTGTTCAACACCACCTCCCCCCTGATCCACTCCTTCAACTTCCTCTTGACCCCCCTCAAATTCTTCATCACACAGAACCGAACTTTCGGCTCCTCCCCCTTTTGACCAGCGTGAGAACCGGGGGCTGATCCCCTGCCCAGGTCCCCCTCCCCCTCTTCCTCAACCCTCGCCTTCGGCCCCTCCCCGCCCGCCTCTCCCCTTTCTTCCCCGCGTGCCCATACACCTCGTCCACTTCCACCACCCCCTCCAGCGAAATCCCCCGGGCATACCCCGAAGCCCCCTCGTGAACTTCCCGCACAAAACGAAGAACCGATTCATCATCCCGACCCAATTCTCGAGAAATCTGAAGGGTCGACTTCGCCTCCATCTCCTTCAAAATGTAAAACATCTCCTCAATCGGGAAATGATGACGGTCAAAAATCGTCCCAGTCAGATCGTTAAAATACCTCCCACACTCCCGACACTCATACTTCCGAGCCCCCTTCCGAGTGTAACCATCCGCCCAGATCTTCAAAGAACCGCAATACGGGCACTTCACCCCCTCCTTCCATCGGATCTTCCTCAAGTATTCCAGGCAATCCTCCCGACGTGGAAGAAAAACCTCCCGGACGGCTTCACGATCCATGGCTCTCCCTCCCCCTCGGATTCCCTCTCCCCGCATTATACCCCAAATCTCCGATCATTGGAAGGGATGAGCCATTTGTGATGCTAGATAATAGGTAGCAAAGTCCATCATGCGATCGCGGCGTCCGTGTTCGATCTCCCAGTTCAGCCAGAGCCATCGACCCATCAGGATCAGAGCGACCAGGATTGTGGCGATGAGATCTGTGCTGGGCTTCTCCCGAAACCAGGATAAGACCTTGTTCATCGGGAGGATCCTCCTCCGTGGCGTCCCGAGCTCTGCCTGGGTCTCGAATTATAGACCGTGGCGATTCATCAGGTGTGAGCGAAGGGAAGAAACCACGGGCCGCCAAGTCCGGCCCTCCAGGAGGAGCAACGTCAGGAGGTAGAGGGTTCCGAAGGCCGCCGCTTTGGCGGCCATGCGCGCCAGGGGAGCGGGAGGGATCCCGCTGCCTTCGAGAGCGAGGGCCGGCGTGCTGGCGATCAAGAGCGCGCCCACGGCTCCACCCATCAAGGGCCATATGGAGAAGTCCACGGTCTCCCGGAGGGGGCGGTAGAGCATGAGGGCGCTCAGCGCCATCATGCCGTCGGCGGCGAGGGCCACGCCGTCGATCCCCCCGGCCCACGCCCCGACCACCACGCCCGGCAGGAAGAAAGCCAGGCGGGCGAGGGCCACGCGACCCATCGCCGCCGGATGCCCCGTGGCCACCAGCAGCCCGCCGGCCAGGGCCACCCACCCCTCCAGCATGGCATACACCAGCATCAGGCGGAAGGTCCGCACCATCGGCAGCCAGCGGGGGTTCAACAGCTGCAGCAGCTCGGGCAACGCGATGGCCATCACCCCGCTGAGCAGCAGGCTGGCCCGCAGCAGCACATATGCGCCGCGGTAAAAGGCCTGGGAGAGCTGACGGCGATCGTCCTGGAGGCGCGCGAAGGCCGGGGTGAGCACCAGGACCAGGGGGCCGGCCACCACCCGCCTCGGATACTGGGCGAACTCAAAGGCCCGGGCATACAGCCCCAGCGCCTCCTGCCCTAACACGGTGCCCACCCAGAAGTCATCGAAGCGCTCCAGCAGGAACTGGATGTTCCCGGAGAGCCAGAGGGGCCGACCGAACCGCACAAACCAACGGGCGATCTCCGGATCCCAGCCCCGGTGCGGGCGCCACATCCGGAGGGGCCCCCAGGTGAGCAGCGCCCGCACCCCGATGCCGCTGGCCTGTTCGGCCACCAGCGCCCAGACGCCCCAACCCCGCCAGGCCAGATAAGGGGCCACCACGGTCATCGTTGCCGCGGCCGCCACATCCACCAGCGCCCGCCGGTCGAACCGCATATCCCGGCTCATCATCGTCTCCTGGACGAAGGAAAGGCCCTGCAGCAGCACCACCAGGCTCAGCCCGCGCAGGACCGCGGGCAGCTCCGGCATCCGGGGGTAGAGGGCGCCCAGGATCGGGGCGGCGAGGAAGAGGGCCAGCGCCGCCGTCGCCACCGTGCCCATCCGGAGCCATCCATAGGTCGCCAGCGTGGGCCGATCCCGCGCCTGCCGGTGCAACACCCCCTGGTCCAGCCCCCAGTCCACCAGCTGAAGGGCCGCGGCGGCGTAGACACCCGCCATCCCGATCACCCCGAAGGCCTCCGGCCCCAGGAAGCGCAGGAGCAACAGGATCCGGAGGAACCCCAGGGCCATGGTGACCAGGGAGGCGGCCACGCTGTAGGCCGAGCCCCGCACCACCTGACGAGCGATCCCGCCGGGATCCCGCGAAACTTCCACCGATGGGCCCATTCGTCCCTCAACCGGCTCCCGGAATACCCGCGCATCGACCTCCCCGCATCATAACCCCACACCCCCCGTCCAGGAAACCCGATCCCCATCCGGAGGTTAACCCAGGTTATTTTGCTCGAAAATAATCCTGAAAATTCCTTGATGAACCTTTTTCTATTGACAGCGGGATGGGAAGCTGGGTAAAGTTTCGCCGGTCATCCTGTTCCGCGGGGTAAAGAACATGCGGACGGCGCTTCGATGGGTATGGCTGATCGGCCTGTTCCTGATGGCCTGCGCACCGCGGCCGGCGGCCCGAACGCGGCTGGTGGTGGCGGTGCAGCCGACCTTCGCCGTCTCTGAAGTGCTTGAGAAGGCTCGTCCGCTGGAGCAGTATCTGGAGCAGCGGCTGGGCCCGGATATGGATGTGGAGATCTATGTCCCGCTGAGCCAGGCCGGGGTGGTGGAGGCCCTGCGGTTCGGCCAGGCCCACGTGGCCTTCATGGGGCCCTTCGCGGGCCTGCTCGCTGTCGAGCGCGCCGGCGCCCAGGTGGTCCTGGCGGAGGTGCGGGAGGTGTTCCACGGCGCTCAGAAGACCGAGGCCACGTATTATTACTCCTACTGGGTGGTCCCCAAGGACAGCCCCTATCCATCCTTAGCGGAGCTCAAGGGGAAGCGGGCGTGCTTCCCCAGCCCGATCTCCACCTCCGGCTACATCGGGCCCATGGCCCGGCTGGTCGAGCGGGGCCTCCTCCCCGAACCGGCGGAGGGACAGGAGGTGGACCCCAAGGCTTTCTTCGGCCAGGTGCTGTTCGCCGGGGGCTACGGCCAGTGCTGGGAGGCCTTGAAGGCCGGCCAGGTGGATGTCACGGTGATCGCCGGCGATGTGCCCGAGAAACTGTATCATGAAGTCCTTGACCACACGCGGATCCTGGAGGAACAGGGGCCGCTCCCCTCCCACGTGGTGGTGGTGAGCCCGGCCCTCTCCGAGCCGTTGCGGACCCGCGTGGTGGAGGCCCTGATGGGGTTGGGCGCGCCGGAACACCGCAGCCTCATGCGCCAGTTCATTTCCGGCATCTTCGTAGGCTTCCAGAAGACCGACGCCCGGACCCATCTGGGGGCGTTGCGGGAGTATCTGCAGCGCACGCATATCGCCTTCTCGGAGCGCGTGGAGGTCGGCCGAGGCGGCGGAGGTGAGGAAGAGGAAGAAGAGAAGACGCCTCGACCCTGATCCTGAGGGCGGGCGGGCCCTGTGGGGATCCCACCCCGACGCGCGGGGCCCGCCCGCTGTGGCTGGATCCTGAAAGCGAGGGAGCGCCGATGACCTCACCCTTTTTATCCGTGCATGAGGAGATTTCCTCGGCCCCAGAGGCCGCGGTGATGGTAGAGGACCTCTGGTTCGCCTATCGTCCGGGGGCCTGGATCCTGAAGGGGGTGTCCCTGCGGGTGCCCCCGGGAGGGTTCTGGGCCATCATGGGCCCCTCGGGGGCGGGGAAGACCACCTTGATGCGGATCCTGGCCGGCCTGCTTCCGATCCCGCGCGGTCGGGTCTTCCTGCTGGGCCACCCGTTGCATGAAGGCCTGCCCCCGGTGATGCGGCGGATGGTGGGTTACATCCCTCAGCAGCTCGGCCTGGTGCGGGGCCTGACAGCCCTGGAGAACGTGCTGATGGGGGCCCTGGCCCGCCACGACGGATGGAGGACGGCCCTGGGCTTCTTCCCCCGGGCTGAGATCGAGCGGGCGTATGCCCTCCTGGCCGCCCTGGGGCTGGCGGAAAAGGCCGGCGAGAAAGTGATCCGCCTCAGCGGCGGCGAGCGCCAGCGGGTGGCCATCGCTCGCACCCTGATGCAGGACCCCCAGGTGATCCTGGCGGACGAGTTCGTCTCCGACCTGGATCTGCCGCGGGCGGCCCAGGTGCTGGCGCGGGTGCGGGAGCTGGCCCGGGAGCGCGGCCTCACCGTGATCCTGAACCTCCATGAGATCCAGCTGGTCCAGGAGTTCGCCGATCACGTGGCGGTGCTCAAAGAGGGCCGCATCGTCCACGAGAGCGCCGCCGCGGCCCTCTCCTGGCCGGCCCTTCGGGAGCTCATCGAAGCCCCTCCGGAGCCATCCCCGGTTCCCGCCGCCCCTCCCCTCATCGCCGTCGATCCGCGGGCGTGAACCCGCGCCCTATGGGAACAGCTCTTTTGGACGAATAGAGGAGGTCGTGAACCGATGGGGATGAAGGCGGAGCGGATGGAGCGACGGATGACGGTGGGCTGGGCGCTGGGCCCGTGGCGGGAGTTTGGGCTCGGCCTGGGGATGCTGGCGGTGCTGGCCGCGCTGCTTTACCGCATGGGCTTCTTTGAGGCCGGCCGTCTGCTCCAGGGCGGCCTGAACTTGGCGCGCTTCGCGCGGGAGATGTTCCCGCCGGACCTGGGGATCCTGCCGACGATCGGCGGCGCCCTGCTCGAGACCCTGGAGATGGCCCTGGCGGGGACGTTGCTGGGGTTTCTGTTTTCGTTCCCGCTGGGGGCTTTGGGCTCCCGCACCCTTTTCCCAGCCGCGGTGGTGGCCGCGGCTCGTCTGCTGATGGCCGCCATCCGCACGGTGCCCTCGTTGCTGTGGGCGGTGCTGATGGTCATCGTGGTCGGCCTGGGCCCCCTGGCCGGGACCCTGGCGCTGGCCTTCTACACGGTGGGGTATCTGGCCAAACTCTACGCCGAGCTCTTCGAAGGGATCGACCCGGAGATCCTGGAGGCGATGCGGGGCGTGGGGGCGAAGCGCCGGCATCTGATCCGCTACGTGCTGTGGCCGGAGAGCGCCAACGCCGTCCTCAGCCAGCTGCTCTTCATGCTGGAATACAACATCCGCGCCTCCACGGTGCTGGGCCTGGTGGGGGCAGGGGGCATCGGGTTCTACATGCAGATCTACCTCAGCACCATGGCCTACGCCCGCCTGACCACCGTGCTGCTCACCGTGCTGTTCCTGGTCCTCGCTATGGACGGACTCAGCGCCTGGATCCGGCGGCGGTATCTGCTGAATCCGTAGCCTCAGGCCTCGCCCCGAGCGGACGGGCGCTCGCCAAGCGGCTTCGCAGAAGGCTAGCTCGAAGCACAACGTGGCCCGGTAGAGGGCAGGCTGCGCTTTCTCTTCGCCGGGCAGCCAGTCCAGCAGCGCCTCCAAGCGGTGTGCCGGCCCCTCGAGCTCCACGCCGGAATACGTCTCCACCTACTCCCGGTAGGGGCTGTTCGGTTTCGTCTGCGGCCGGAGGAAGGCCCTTAATGTGTTGTGAGTTATGGCCCGGCCTGATTGTGCGCTATAACAAAACCCTGCTGCCGATGCCTTTCCCTCTATGGCCACCCCGTCAGCCCGCCTTCTAGCGGGTAAGGATAGGCTTCAGCCCTGACCTTCACTATGGGACGCACACTGCGCCATGGGCAGCCGAGGAGACCAGCCGGGCGTATTTGGCGAAGAGCCCGTGGGGATACTTCGGCGGCGGCGGGGTCCAAGCCGCTCGGCGCCGGGCCAGCTCCTCTTCGGAGAGCGCTGCGTCCACGGTCCGGCGATCCACGTCGATCACGATGAGATCCCCATCTTGGAGCAGGGCCAGGGGCCCGCCGACGGCGGCCTCCGGGGAGATGTGGCCGATCATGAGGCCGTGGGTGGCTCCGGAGAAGCGGCCATCCGTAAGCAGGGCCACCTCATCCTTCAGGCCCTGGCCCACCAGGGCGGCGGTCACCACCAGCATCTCCCGCATCCCAGGCCCGCCCTTCGGTCCCTCGTAGCGCACCACCACCACATCCCCTGGGCGGATCTGCCCGCGGTTGACCGCCTCAAAGGCCTCCTCTTCCCGGTCGAAGACCCGGGCGGGCCCCTGATGATAACGTTTCGTGGTCCCCGTGATCTTCAACACCCCGCCCTCTGGGGCGAGGTTCCCCCGCAGGATCACATAGCCGCCGGTGGGATGGAGGGGGCGATGGACCGGCCGCACTACATCCTGATCCTCGGGGAAGGTCACGCCGCGGAGGCGCTCCGCAATGGTTTCCCCGGTGACGGTGCGGCAGTCCCCATGCAGCAGCCCGGCGTCTAGCAAGGCCTTCATCACCACCGGCACCCCGCCGATGCGATCTACATCGGCCATCACATACCGGCCCGCCGGCTTCAGGTCCGCCAGGTGGGGCGTCCGCTCGCTAATGCGCTCGAAGTCATCCAGCGCGAGGGAGACGCCGGCCTCGTAGGCGATGGCCAGGAGGTGAAGGATCAGGTTGGTGGAGCCGCCCATGGCGGCAGCCACGGCGATGGCGTTCTCGAAGGCCTCCCGGGTCATGACGTCCCGGGGCCGGATCCCGGCCTCCAGGATATGGACGATGGCCTGCCCCGTCTCGTAGGCCAGCTCCTCCCGGGCCCGGCTGGGGGCCACCGGGGCAGCGGCGTTGGGGAGCGTCAGCCCCATGGCCTCGAAGGCGGAGGCCATGGTGTTGGCGGTGAACATCCCCCCGCAGGCGCCGTAGGTGGGCACCGCCACCTCCTCCAGCTCCCGCAGCTCCTCCACGCGCATCCGCCCGCGGGAGACCGCCCCCACCGCCTCGAAGACGTCCTGGATGGTCACCGCCCGCCCGCGCCAGCTCCCGGGGGGGACGCTTCCTCCGTAAAGGTAAATCGAGGGCAGGTTCAGGCGGGCCATGGCCATGACGCAGGCTGGCTGGGTCTTGTCGCAGCCCCCGATGGCCACCAGGGCGTCGAACTGATAGGCCACCGCGGCCAGCTCAATGGAGTCGGCGATCAGATCCCGGCTGACCAGGGAGGCTCGCATCCCCTCGTGGCCCATCCCCATGGCGTCGTTGACCGGCACCGCGTTGAACTCAATCGGGGTGCCGCCAGCGTCGCGGATCCCCTGTTTGACGAGCTCGGCCAGACGGTGGAGATGATGATTGCAGGGCTGGGCCTCGAACCAGGTGTTGGCGACGCCGATGAAGGGCCGGCGGAGATCCTCGTCCCGGAAGCCCACCGCCCGGAACATCGCCCGGTGGGGGGCTCGTTCCACGCCCTCCGTCATTCGTGCGCTGCGGTGCTTCCGCCCGTTCGCGGGAACGCTCATCGCTGTGCCTCCTCGGTTCGTGTTCCAGGGATCTCCGGGTGAGCTTGCGGCGCAAGCCCTGGGGCTCTAAACAAACGCTTCGCAACTCTATTCTGAGATACTTCCAGGGCGCCTGTCTTGGGGGCATAGCGGCGCTGCGCCCCTACGCGAGGATGCGTTGGGCGATGGCCTCGCCCATCTCTCGGGTCCCCACAACGCAGGTCTCCCCATCGGCGATGTCCGGGGTGCGGTAACCCGCGTCGAGGACGCCCTCCACCGCCTGCTCCACCGCCTGCGCCTCCGCCTCCAAGCCGAAGGCGTAGCGCAGCATAAGCGCTGCGCTCAGGATCGCCCCGATGGGGTTGGCCAAGTTGCGCCCGGCGATGTCCGGGGCCGAGCCGTGCACCGGCTCGAAAAGCCCCGGCGGGCTCTCCCCCAGCGAGGCCGAGGGGAGCATCCCCATGGACCCCGCCAGCACCGAGGCCTCGTCGGTGAGGATATCCCCGAACATGTTCTCCGTCACTACCACATCAAAGGCCGTCGGGCGCCGGATCAGATGCATGGCGAAGGCGTCCACCAACAGGTGCTCCAGCGCCAATTCCGGGAACTCCCGCCGGATCACTTCCTCGGTCACCCGGCGCCAGAGGCGGGAGGCCGCCAGCACGTTGGCCTTGTCCACCGAGGTGAGCTGCTTCCGGCGGCCCCGGGCTAGCCGGGCGGCCAGCCGCACCACCCGCTCGATCTCCCCTCGGGTGTAACGCATGGTGTCATAGGCCTCCTCGCCGTCCGGCCCGGCCTCCTGACGGGGGCCGAAGTAGAGGCCGCCGGTGAGCTCGCGAACAAATATGATATCCACGCCCTGCACCAGCCGCTCCTTCAGGGGCGTTGCGCCCGCCAGGACAGGGAAGACCCGCACGGGGCGTAGGTTGGCGAAGAGGTCAAAGGCCTTGCGCAGCCCCAGCAACCCCTGCTCCGGACGGACGGGGGCGGCGGGGTCGTCCCACTTCGGCCCACCCACCGCCCCCAGCAGGATCGCGTCCGAGCGGCGGCACCGCTCCAGGGTCTCAGGGGGAAGCGGCGAGCCGGTGGCGTCAATGGCCGCCCCCCCGATGAGGGACGCGTGGAACTCGAAGGTATGGCAGAACCGGCGCCCCACCGCCTCCAGGACGCGGACAGCCTCCGCGGTCACCTCTGGCCCGATCCCGTCTCCGGGCAGCGCCGCGATCACGAAGCGTCCCATCGTTTCCTTCGCGGGAAGGGGTTTCGGATTCAGGGATGATCCGCCGTGGGATCGATCCCGAACTCCAGGCTGTCCTCCAGGGCCAGGCGGCTGGCCTCCAGGATGTTGGTGGAGGCCCCGACAGTGCGCCAAACCCGCTGGCCGTCGGTGCTCTCGATCCACACCCGCACCCGGGCCGCCGTCCCGGCGTCGCCGTTGAGGATGTGCACCCGGTAGTTGGTCAGATGCACCCGGGAGAGCGCCGGATAGCAAGGGAGAAGGGCCTTGCGCAGCGCCGCGTCCAGGGCGTTCACCGGCCCGTTGCCCTCCGCAGCGGTGTGCACGATCTCTCCGTTCAGCCGGACTTTGACGGCGGCCTCGGCCACCGGCGAGCGGCCCTCCCGCCGCTCCACCATCACCACATAATCCAGGACCTGGAAAGGCGGGATGTAGTCCGGCCGGGCGCGCTGGAGCATCAGGATCACCGAGGCCTCGGCGTCCTCGAAATAGAACCCCTCGTTCTCCAGCTCCTTGATCCGGCGCACCGCTGCCTGCACCGCGGGGTCGCTCGGGTCGAGGCGCAGTCCGAACTCCATCGCCTTGGCGACGATGTTCCCGCGCCCCGAGAGCTCTGAGATCAGCACTCGCTTGACGTTGCCCACGCAAGCGGGATCGATGTGCTGGTAGCTCTCCTCGACCTTCAGGATGGCCGCCACGTGGATGCCGCCCTTATGGGCGAAGGCGCTGGCCCCTACGTAGGGCTGATGGGAATCATGGGGAAGGTTGGCCACCTCGGCCACGAAGCGGGAGACTTCCGTCAGGCGAGCCAGCTGCTCGTCCGTCACGCAATCGATGCCCATCTTGAGCTTCAAGTTGGCGATGACGGAGATCAGGTTGGCGTTGCCCACCCGCTCCCCGTAGCCGTTGATCGTCCCTTGCACTTGCCGGACGCCCCGGCGGACGGCGGCCAGGGAGTTAGCCACCGCCAGCTCGCCGTCGTTGTGGGTGTGGATCCCTAGGGGGACGGAGACAGCCCGCTTCGCCGCCTCCACCCCCTCTTCGATCTCCCACGGCATCGATCCGCCGTTGGTATCGCACAGGACGATCCAGCCGGCCCCGCCTTCCTGGGCGGCCCGGAGGGTGGCCAGGGCATAGTCCGGGTTGCGCTTCCAGCCGTCGAAGAAATGCTCGGCGTCGTAGATCACCTCCCGCCCATGGGCCCTGAGGAGAGCCACGCTCTCCCGGATCATCGCCAGGTTCTCCTCCAGCGTGGTCTCCAGCACCCGGTGGACATGCAGGTCCCAGGACTTGCCGACCACAGTGACAGCCGGCGTCTCCGCCTCCAGCAGCGCCCGCAAGTTCTCGTCGTCCTCAGCCCGGCGGCCGGGGCGCCGGGTCATGCCGAAGGCGGCGATGCGGGCGTGGCGGAGGCTCATCTGCCGCGCCCGGCGGAAGTATTCCGCGTCCTTGGGGTTGGAGCCCGGCCATCCTCCTTCGATGTAGTGCACGCCCAGTTGATCCAGCTTCTCAGTGATGCGGAGCTTGTCTTCAACAGTGAAGGAGATCCCTTCTCGCTGGCTGCCGTCGCGCAGGGTAGTGTCGTAAAGCCAGACGCGTTCCATCGCGCACCTCCTCGACCGGTATGGGATGCCATGCGGGGGTTGTCCATCGGCCGAAGGCGGCGGCGATGGCGCGGGCAGCCCCGGCCAGGACCCGTCGAACGAGCTCCCGGCCTGGGGCAACCCGGGTCCACCTCCTCTCTCGGCGTCCCATCGCTTTCCCTCCTGGGGATGGGTTCAGCTTTGGGCGGATCCTCGTCGGAGCCGGGCTTTGGTGTAGGGGATCAACCCTCCGGCGCGGATCAGCTCCAGCATGAACGGGGGATAGGGCTTGGCCCGGAAGGTTCGACCCGTCCGCCGGTGGAGGACCTCCCCGGTGTCCAGGCGGACCTCCAGCGCATCCCCGGGCTGGATGGCTTCCACGGCCTCCGGGCACTCCAGCACCGGCAGGCCGATGTTGATGGCGTTACGGAAGAAGATCCGGGCGAAGGATTTGGCGATGACGCAGGAGATCCCGGCCGCCTTGAGGCTGATGGGCGCATGCTCCCGGGAGGAGCCGCTGCCGAAGTTCCGGCCCGCTACCACAACGTCGCCAGGCTGCACCTTGCGGGGGAACTCCGGGTCCACGCCCTCCATGCAGTGGGCAGCCAGCTCCTGCGGGTCCGTCGTGTTGAGATACCGCCCGGGGATGATCACGTCCGTGTCGATGTTGTCGCCGAACACCCAGGCGCGCCCTTCGAAGCGCATCGTCAGCCCTCCGCCGGCTCGGTGAAGTTGTAGCAGCCCATCATGCAGTCCACGACCCAATCCGCTTCGTGGACGCGTTTCCCATCGTCCCCGTGCGTGGCCTCCCACGAGGCGATGGCCCCCTCCAGGACGTCCTCCCATGCCCAGCGGCGGTCCTTCATGGTCTCTCCTCCTCAACCGGTTTCCGTATGGGCTTCTCGAGGCATCTCCAGTTCTGACCATCCAGAGCGGATTCGGCGCCAACTTATGCCGCCACGGCCGTCGCAGGCACCTCCTCGGGGCTGGCGATGCGCCCCAGGATGGCGCTGGCGGCAGCCACGGCCGGGTTGGCCAGATACACCTCACTGGTCGGATGCCCCATGCGGCCGACGAAGTTGCGGTTGGTGGTTGAGACGCAGCGCTCCCCGGGCCCCAGCACGCCGGAGTAGCCTCCCATGCAGGGGCCACAGGAGGGCAACCCGACCACCGCCCCGGCCTCCACGAAGATGTCGATCAGGCCCTCGGCCAGGGCCTGGCGGTAGACGGCCCCGCTGCCCGGGATGATGATGCAGCGGACCTCCGGATGCACCCGCTGGCCCTGGAGGATGCGGGCCGCCAGGCGCAGGTCCTCGATGCGGCCGTTGGTGCAGGAGCCGATGAACACCTGATCGATGCGGATGTGGGACAGCTCGGCCACCGGCTGCACGTTGGAGGGCAGATGGGGCGCAGCCACCGTCGGCTCCCAATCGCTGACGTTAAAATCCAGCTCCACCTCATAGCGGGCGTCCGGGTCGTCCCGGTAGACCGTGAAGGGGCGCCGGGCCCGCGGCCGCACGAATTCCAGGGTCTTCTCGTCAACGTCCATCAGCCCGGTCTTCGCCCCCGCTTCGATGGCCATATTGGTGATGGTGAAGCGGGCGTCCATGCTGAGCTGCGAAATCACCGGGCCGGTGAAATACATGGCCATATAAAGCGCCCCGTCCACCCCGATGCGGCCGATGGTGTGAAGGATAAGGTCCTTGGCCGTCACCCAGGGACGTAGGGTCCCTTGGTAGAACAGCTTCATGGTGGAGGGGACCTTCAGCCACAGCTGCCCGGTGGCCATGGCGACAGCAGCGTCGGTGGAACCCACCCCGGTGGCGAAGGCGCCCAGAGCCCCATAGGTGCAGGTGTGGGAGTCGGCTCCGATGACGATCTCGCCGGGCAGCACCAAGCCCTGCTCCGGGAGCACGATATGCTCAATGCCCCCATCGCGCCCCCCCTCGAAATAAAGGATGCCCATCCGGCGGGCCCAGGACCGGACGGCCTGGCACTGCTCGGCGGCTTTGATGTTGGGCGGGGGCACGAAGTGATCGGCCACGAAGGCCACCCGCTCCTGGTCGAAGACCCCTTCGATCTCCAGCTTCTCGAACTCCCGGATGGCCAGGGCCGCCGTGATGTCGTTGGCCATCACGAAGTCCACCCGCACCTCTACCAGCTCCCCAGGCTCCACGCGGTCCACCCCGGCGTGGGCGGAGATGATCTTCTCGGCCATCGTCATGCCCATCGTGGCCCCTCCGTTCACGGAAGTGCAAAGATCGTTAGAAGGGTTCAGGGCACGGAGACGGGAAGCTCCACGCAGGCGCCCTGGGGGGCGCGCGCCAGCCGGAGCAGGGCGTTCAGGTAGGCCTTGGCTGCCGCCACCACGATATCTGTGTCCGCCCCGAAGCCCCCGGCCAGCTCCCCGCTCTGGGGATCCTCGGCCTGCACGAACACCCGGCCCATGGCGTCGCGCCCGGGGGTCACCGCATGGACGTTGAACTCCAGCAGTCGGGCCTGCACCCCCAGGGCGGTCTCGATGGCTCGGTAAGCGGCATCCACCGGCCCGTTCCCCGTCCCGGTGCCCAAGCGAACCTCGCCGTCAGGCCCGATCAGGCGCACAGTGGCGGTGGCGATGGCCGGCGTGCCACAGATCACTTGCAGCGTGTCCAGCCGCCAGGCCTGGCTGCTGCTCTGGGTGAAATCCGCCATCATCGTTTCCAGGTCGAAGTCTGTGACGTATTTCTTGCGATCGCACAGGCCCTTGAAGCGGCGGAAGGCTTCCTCGAAGGCCTCGGGGGAGAGGTGGTAGCCCATCTGCTCCAGGCGGACCCGGAAGGCATGCCGGCCGGAGTGCTTGCCCAGGACCAGCCGGGACTCCGGCACGCCCACGGCCTCAGGCCGCATGATCTCGTAGGTCAGCGGGTTCTTGAGCATCCCGTCCTGGTGGATGCCGGCCTCGTGGGCGAAGGCGTTGGCCCCCACGATGGCCTTGTTGGGCTGGACGGGGATGCCGGTGAGGGCGCTCACCAGACGGCTGGTGCGGTAGATCTGGGTGGTGTCGATGTGGGTGCGCAGCCCAAAGAAGTCCTGTCGGGTGTGCAGGGCCATGACCACCTCTTCCAGGGCCGTGTTGCCGGCCCGCTCGCCGATGCCGTTGACGGTGACCTCCACCTGGCGGGCGCCGTTGCGGATGGCGGCCAGGGTGTTGGCGGTGGCCAGGCCCAGGTCGTTGTGGCAGTGGGCAGAGAGGATCACCCGCTCCACCCCCGGGACCCGCCGGCGGATCTCCGCAAAGAGGCTCCCGAACTGCTCCGGCATCGTGTAGCCCACCGTGTCGGGGATGTTGAGGGTGGTGGCCCCGGCTTCCACAGCTACTGTCAGGGCTTGCATCAGGAAATCGCGGTCAGTGCGCCCGGCATCCTCCGGAGAAAACTCCACATCCTCGCACAGCCGGCGGGCGTAGGCGACCATCTCCCGGATCCGGGCCAGGCACTCCTCCCGGGTCATGCGAAGCTTGTATTGCAGATGGATGTCTGAGGTGGCCAAGAAGACGTGGATGCGGGAGCGAGGGGCCTCTCGCACCGCCTCCCAGCAGGCATCGATGTCCTCCTTGTTGGCCCGGGCCAGCCCGGCGATCACCGGCGGGCCGTTGGGTCGATCTTTCCCCGTGGGCCCGATCTCCCGGGCAATGCGACGCACCGCCTCAAAATCTCCCGGTGAGGCGATGGGAAACCCTCCCTCGATGATATCCACCCCCAGGCGGACCAGCTGACGGGCGATCTCCAGCTTCTCCTCCACCGTGAGGGTGGCGCCGGGGGATTGCTCCCCATCCCGCAGCGTGGTGTCGAAGATCCGAACGACATCTGGCTCCATACGGCCCTCCTCATCGGGCTGGGACTTCCTTGGGGTTAAGCCAGGGCATCATCGATCGCAGCCGGCGGCCGACTTCCTCGATGGGATGATTGCGTTCCTCCTCCCGCTTGGCGTTGAACCGGGGACGGCCTCTAGCGTTCTCCTCGATCCACTCCTCGGCAAAGGCCCCACTACGGATCTCTTCTAGAAGCTGCTTCATGGTGGCCCGCACGTGGTCGTCGATCACGCGGGGGCCGCTCCGGTAGTCCCCGTATTCCGCCGTGTCGCTCACCGAGTAGCGCATATACGAGAGGCCGCCCTGATACATGAGGTCCACGATCAGCTTGAGCTCGTGTAGGCACTCGAAGTAGGCGATCTCCGGCTGATAGCCGGCCTCGATCAGGGTCTCGAAGGCAGCTTTGATAAGGTGGCTGACCCCGCCGCACAGCACCACCTGTTCGCCGAAGAGATCCGTTTCGGTCTCCTCGGCGAAGGTGGTCTCGAGCACCCCGGCCCGGGTGCACCCGAGGCCCTTGGCGTAGGCCAGGACGTTGGCCAGCGCTTGACCCGTTGCGTCCTGGTGCACGGCCACCAAGGCCGGCACCCCGCCGCCCTCCCGGAAGATCTCCCGCATGCGGTGGCCGGGCGACTTGGGGGCCACCATGCTCACGTCCACGTCAGGCGGGGGGACGATCTGGCCGAAGCGGATGTTGAAGCCGTGGGCGAACATCAATGTCTTGCCCGGGGCAAGATGGGGCGCCACCGCCTCCCGGTAGAGGGCCGGTTGAGCCGGGTCCGGCACCAGCATCACGATGATGTCCGACTGGCGCACCGCCTCCGGGACCTCGTAAACCGGGAAGCCATCCGCCTGGGCTTTCTCCCAGGATTTGCTGCCCCGGTAGAGGCCCACATGGACCTTGCAGCCGCTGTCCCGCAGGTTCTGGGCGTGGGCGTGGCCCTGGCTGCCGTAGCCCAAGATCGCGATCCGCTTGCCGTTGAGCCGGCTCAGATCCGCGTCGGTATCGTAGTAGATCCGCGCCATGGGATGCCTCCCGAATCGCGATGAGGAGTTGCGGACGTCAGGCTGCCTCCGCCATACGGGCAGCGGGCGCGGCCTCCGCCTGGCCTCGGACCATCGCCATGGGACCGGCCCGGATCACCTCGACCACGCCAAACCGCTGGAGGCGAGCGATGCAAGAATCCACCTTCTCCGTTGATCCGGTGATCTCAATGATGAGGGTCTCTGAGCCGACGTCCACGATGCGGGCCCGGTAGAACTCGGCCAGCTGGGCGATCTCTAACCAAGCCTCCGCAGGGGCCCGCACCTTGACCAGCGCCATGTCGCGGACGACTAAGGGGCGTTCTCCCCAATCCTCGAGCGCCCGGACGCAAAGCAGCTTCTCCAAGTTGGCGCTCACTCGCTGGGGATCCACCCGATCGGGGTCCACCGGGATCAGCAGGCGCAGCGTCTCCGGGTCCTCGGTGCGGCAAATCGAGATGTCGCTCACCGGCAGATGGCGTCGGCGCAGCAGATGGAATACCCGGTTCAGGCTCTCCACGGAGTTCTCAACGGTCACCGCCAGCCAATGCGGCATCCCCGCCTCCTTATCGCCACCTCGAGGATCGCCTATGGCACCGCCTTCACCCCCGGCTCAACCATCAGGTCGAACACGGTCATGCCCGAAGGGATCATCGGGAAGCAGTTCTCCTCGGGATCCACCAGGATGTCCACCACAACCGGCCGATCCATGATGGCCAGAGCCTGGCGGATGGCTGGCTCCACCTGATCGGGCCGCTCCACGCGGATCCCTGCCGCGTCCACAGCCTCAGCCAGCCGGGCGAAATCCGGGTTGGCCAGGTAAACGGCGGAGTAGCGCCGGTTGTAGAACAGCTCCTGCCACTGCCGCACCATGCCCAGATACTGGTTGTTGATGATGAAGACCTTGATGGGCAGCCGCCACTCCACAGCGGTGATCAGGGCCTGGAAGGTCATCTGGAAGGAGCCATCGCCGTTGATGTTGATCACCAGCTGGTCCGGGCGGCCGAACTGGGCCCCCACCGCCGCCGGCAGGCTGAAGCCCATGGTCCCCAGACCTCCCGAGGTGATGCAGGTGCGGGGCTCCGTCCAGGTGAAGAACTGGGCCGCCCACATCTGGTGCTGGCCCACGTCTACGGTGACAATGGGCCGGTGCTCTCGGGTCAGCTCGTAGATCATCTGGATGGCAAACTGAGGTTTGATGACGTCGTGGCCCTGTCGATAGCGCAACGGGTAGCGGGCTTTCCAGTCCTGGATCTGGCGCCACCAGGCCTCGGTGTCCGGCGGGCGGACGAAGGGGAGCAGGGCGCGGAGCACTTGCTTGGCGTCCCCGATCAGGGCGATGTCGGCCCTGCGGTTCTTGTTGATCTCCGCCGGGTCGATGTCGATGTGGATCACCTTGGCGTGGGGGGCGAAGGCCGAGAGCTTCCCCGTCACCCGATCGTCGAAGCGGGCGCCGACGGCGATGATCAGGTCGGAGAAATTGATGGCGAAGTTGGCGTAGACGGTGCCGTGCATCCCCAACATCTTCAGGGAGTAGGGGTGATCCTCTGGGAAGGCGCCCAGGCCCATCAGGGTGGTGGTCACCGGGATGTGAGCCTTCTCGGCCAGCGCGCGGATCTCAGGGGCGGCGTCAGAATGAATGGCCCCCCCTCCCACGTAGAGGATGGGCCGCTGGGACTGAGCGATCGTGTCGGCCGCCCGGCGCAGCAACGCCTCGTCCGGGAACGGACGGCGGGGGCGGGCCAGCCGGAAGGCCTCTGGATCCTCGAAGGCGAACTCCGCCTCCGTAAGCAGGACGTCCCGGGGGAGGTCCACCAGGGTGGGGCCGGGGCGGCCCTCGGTCGCCAGCCGGAAGGCGGCGTGGACGGCCTCCAAGGCCTGAGCAGGCCTCTTCACCAGCCAGTTGTGCTTGGTGATGGACATAGACAGGCCGATCACGTCGGCCTCCTGGAAGGCATCGCTGCCCATGAAGAACGTGGGGACCTGTCCGGTGATGGCCACCACTGGGGTGGAATCCATCATTGCATCCGTGAGGCCGGTCAGCAGATTGGTGGCCCCGGGGCCAGAGGTAGTGAAGCACACTCCGGGTTGGCCGGTGGCCCGGGCGTAGCCCTCGGCCATGTGGACGGCAGACTGCTCGTGGCGGACCAGGACGTGGCGGATCTGGGGATAGTCATAAAGCGCGTCGTAAAGGGGCAGGGAGGCGCCGCCGGGGACCCCGAAGATCACCTCGACGCCTTCCCGGCCCAGGGCTTCCATCACCGCCCAGGCCGTCTTCATCCGGCGACGCTCCCGACGGACGGTGCGGGGAGGGACTTGCGTCTGGATCATTGCTGGAGCGGTCATCGGATCCTCCTTTCGTGCGCTGGGAGATAAAAACGGGAGGGGGCCTCCCGTTTGGGAGGCCCCCTCCGACAGGTCGGTGCAGATGTAGAAGATGCTTCAGGCTACCTGAGGGTGGTTCCCTCCCAAACGGGGTTCGCCCCTCCGAGGCGAAGGAGGCCCCGAAGGATAAGGACAATGACGATCAGGGAGAGAACCACCGAACCCAAGGCCATGCGCAACCGGCTCTACCGATCCAGGATTTTGTGCCTTTTATAACACAGATCCCGGATTCTGTCAAGCCCCTGCCCCCGAGGGGTGTGTTCCAAAATCGTAGGACAACTGCTCGCAGTGGTCCTACCAGTTCCGCCAGAGCCCTCGAACAGGCCTCAGCAAGACCGGTTCAACCAGAACAAACGGCAGGGGCGCAGCGCTGCTGCCCTCCTAACTCGGCGTGAGGAACGCGGAACCCGCATCGCTTTTCCAATGTTTCGGTGACGTGGGCTGCAGGGGCCTTATCTTCGAAGGGGGTGCGCCTTCCACCAGCGTGGGGTTCGCCTCCCAAACAGAGGCTAAGGAATTCCAGCCCACCCTATCCGGAGATTTCCCTTTCGGTCTCCCCACTCACGTCCAATTCTCGAAGGTGCTCGGGAGCATTCTTGCGCCATCAATCTCGAGAGAATGCGCTCTCATGCGCATGGGATATCTGTTCGGGCTCTGGAGGAAGAAGGGCCTCTCCGTGCCCCAGCAGCGCGAGGACCAGCAGATGGGTAATGGCGCTGAGCCAGAGGTTGCCGGTGAGGCTGAAGAGGGTGGTGGCAGCCAGAGCCCCGCCCCAAACCCATGGCCCGGGTCGATGCCCATGATGTGCGTGCAGCCCCCGGGCTGCTCCCCACCAGATCCCGAAGGCCAGCCAGGCCACCGGAAGAGGGTCCGAGGCCCCAGCCGCCTGTAAAACCCCCCGCCACAGCCCCAGCAGGGCTTCCCGCCCCAGCCCCCCAGGCAGAGCCTCCAGAACCCGAAGCGCTAGCCTCCGGGAAGAAGCCAGCCGGCACAGCCCGGTGAGGCGAAGGGCGAGGGCTGTGATCCCGCTGTACAGCACAGTCAGACCCAGGCCCCGAACCCAGTCGGCGACGGACCAGCCCAGGAAGGCGTCAGGGGCCAGAGGCGTAGGGCCGATCAGCCCGACTTCCCGCAGGCTGAGCCAGCCCTGCTGTAGGATGATCAGCAACGGCAACAGCCCATAGAGAAAGGGCGCAATCCCCTCCAGGAGCGGCCGCCCCCAACCCGGCGCCCAGCGGACGACGACGAGGGATGCACGCTCTAGCGCCAGGGCCAGAACCGCCATCAGCCCCATCAGGATCCCGGCCGGCATCATGGTGCATCCTGGGGCGAGGGCTCCGGGCCAGGGGCCGCCGGGACGAGGGGGATCTCCAGCCGCACTCGGGTGCCCCGGCCTGGGGCGGACTCCAACTCCAGCACGCCGTTCAGCAGCTCCGCCCGCTCAAGCATGTTGACCATCCCCAGGCTGCCCCGACGAGCGTAGTCCACCCGCAGAGCTTGAGGGTCGAAGCCCCGGCCGTCATCCTCCACACTCACCCGCAGGCGGTTCCCCTTCACTCGCGCCCGCACCCAGATGTTCCGCGGCTCGGCGTGCTTGCGGGCGTTGTTGATCGCCTCCTCGATGATCGAGAACACCAGCCCCTTCGCATTCGGATCTAGGAGCTGGTCCACCTCGGGATCCACCTCCAGGTGGATGGCGAAGGGCTCGGTCCCCTGGAGCTTCTCCGCAAGATGGGTGAGGGCAGCTGTCAGCCCCTGGGATTCCAGGAGCAGCGGGCGCAGGCGGAAGAGGAAGTGCCGCAGCTCTTGCACCGCTTGCCGGGCCATCTGCTCCGTCCTCTCCAGCTCCACTGGCACCTGGGCGGGATCATGCCGAAGAAGCCGCTGCAGGAAGTTCAACCGCATGGCTAGGGCCGCCACGCTCTGGGTTGGGCCGTCGTGGAGCTCCCGGGCCAGGCGCCGCCGGGCCTCTTCCTCCACCTCCACCAGGCGCTCCTTCTCCCGCTGGAGGGTGTGATACAGAAGGGCGTTCTGCAGGGCGATGGAGGCGTGGGTGGCGATGATGCGCAGGAGATCCTTTCGCTCTCCGTCCAGGGCCTGCGGGTCGGGGCTGCCGATGACCAGCGCCCCATACCGCTCTAGCCCGATTCCTAGGGGAAGGACCAGCGCAGCCTGAGCGATGCGCATGACCGCCAGACGCCCTATCTCGGGATCCTGAGCGGGTTGGGGGAGGAGGACTGCCTCTCCCCGTTCTAGGGCTTCCCGGAGCACCCCGTCTAAGCCGGGGAGCCGCACGCGCTCATCCCGTGGCGGCAGGCGACGGGTGGCCGCGATGCGCATCCCCTCTGGCTCGAGCAGGGCGATGAACATCGGCGGGACCGGATGCCCGGTGCCCCGGAACAGGCTCTCGCTGGCCTCCAGGGCGGCGTGGAGGATCTCCTCCACCCGCCGCATCTGCCCCAGGGCTGCGGCCAGCTCAAAGATCCCCTGGAGCCGCTGACGGATCTGAGCGAGCTGCCGGCGCTGGCTTGCCTCCCGCGCCTGGAGCTCCCGCAGGATCCCCTCCTTCATGCGATCGCCGATGATCCCGGTGAACAACGCCCCCAACGCCAGCACGCTGCCCGCGATCAGAAGGGTGGAAGGGCTTAGGTCCTCTCCGCCCCAGAGCCCCTCCCAGAACGCCAGGCCGCCGATCAAGCCCAGGGTCACCAGCTCTCCCGCCCACCAGCCTACCCGCAGCGCAGCGGTCATGATGGGCAGGAAAGCAAAGAGCAGCAACGGGCTCTCCAGCCCGCCCGTGAAGGCGATGAAGGAGAGAGTCACCAGCGTGTCCCCCACCAAGGTGAGGGCGAACAACGGCAGCGGGGAGCGGACAAAGAGCAGGGCCAGAAGGACCAGGAAATTGTAGATCCCGGTGAGGGCGATCAAGGCTCCGAAGGCTATCTCGAAGACCTGCCACGAGCTCCGGTTCAGGGCGGCCCCAAAGACCATCGCCACGATGAAGAGCCAGCGCAAATTCCCCATGATCAACTCTAGAGCCTTCGAGGGATGGTCTTGGCCCTCTATCGCAGTCATCGCGATCTCCACAGACTGTGCTGGCGTAGAGCGCATGCTCATATCGATCCACCTGCGCAGTCAGATGCCTCGAAACCGCACGCTCTTTGAGATCCCCGGTCCCTTTCGGGAAGACCGATGCCGGTCACTCCCCCAAAGACCGGTGCACAACTCCATCCTAATCGAAAGGCTGGAAATCGGCTACGAGGGCCGATCCCGGGCCGGGGCGCAGCGCCGTGGTTTATGATTATTATGTGGCTAAAGGAAGGCGAGGATCGATCCCCGACCACGCATCTGACAAGGAGGGCGGACTGTGCAGATCGGCGATCAGCCGTTGCGACGCGACGTCCACCTGCTGGGGGATCTGCTGGGGAAGGTGATCCGAGAGCAGGCCGGGGTAGAGAGCTTCGAGCTGGAGGAAGAGATTCGCCGGCTCTCCCGCGCCCGGCGCGCAGGAGATGCGACTGCAGAAGGGAAGCTCCGCACCCGCTTGGAGGGCCTGGGGCTGTCGGAGCTCCGGGTGATCGCCCGGGCCTTCACCATCTTCTTCGACCTGGCCAACCTGGCAGAGGACCGCCACCGGGTGCGGGTGCTGCGGGCACGAGAACAGGCTGCCTATCCGGGACCGCGCCCCGAATCCTTCGCCGCGGCCTTCCAGCGGATCCGCGCGGCGGGGGTCTCCCCGGAGGCGCTACGAGGGCTTCTCCAAGCGCTCTCCATCGAGCCGGTGTTCACCGCCCATCCGACGGAGGCGAAACGGCGAACGGTCCGGGGGATCCTCAGGCGGATCCGGGCGATCCTGGCCGAGCTGGATGCCCCGGATCGGCTGTCCCAGGAGCGGGAGGAGTTGCTCCGGCGGCTGCAGGCGGAGCTCACCACGCTCTGGCAGACCGACCTCACCCGGGTGCGTCGTCCCTCGGTGATGGATGAGGTGGAGAACGGCCTCTCGTTCTTCGCGCGCACCCTATGGTCGCTGACCCCGCGACTGTATCGGGAGTTCCAGACGGCCCTACGAGCGAGCTATCCAGAGCTCCAGGACCTACCCTCCCTGTTCTTGCATTTTGGCTCTTGGATCGGCGGGGATCGGGACGGCAACCCCCGGGTCACGGCGGGGGTGACCGCTCAGACCCTACGACGCCACCGCCAGGTCGCTCTCTCCCTGCATCTCCAGCAGGCCCGTGAGCTGTTTGTCGCTCTCGGGGTTTCCACCCGCCAGGCGGCCGTTTCTCCGGCCCTGGCCCAGGCCCTGGCGGACGCCGAGGCCCGCTGGCCAGCGCTCTATGAGTGCTTCTCCTCGCTCTCCCCTTATGAAGCCTACCGGCGGTGGATCTCGGTGATCGCTTGGCGCCTGGAGCAAACCATGGCCTGGGACCCGATGAGCGAACCGCCCCCCGAGGGGGCCTATCGATCGGCCCGTGAGCTGATCGGGGACTTAGAGCGGATATGGGAGAGCTTGATGACCCACCGCGGGGCCCGGATCGCCGAAGGGCTCCTCTGGGACTGGCGGATCCAGGCGCGGGTGTTCGGGTTCCATATCGCCCGGCTGGACATCCGGCAGGAGGCCCGCCGCCATGCAGAGGCGATCGCTGAGCTGCTGGCTGCCGCAGGGATCTGTGCGGACTTCGCCCGCCTCCCGGAGGAGGAGCAGATCGCGTTGCTGACAGAGACCTTCCCGCGGGCGGGATCCTTGGCAGCGCAGGCAAACGTGTCCCCAGAGGCCGCTGAGGTGCTCTCGGTGTTCCGTCTGCTACGCCGGGCCGCGGAGGCCTACGGTCCGGAGTCTCTGGGACCCTATATCATCAGCATGACCCGGAGCCCGATGGACGTGCTGGCGGTGCTGTGGATGATGAGCGCCGCGAACGACCTTTGCAAGCCTCCGGCCTTCCTTCGGGTGACGCCGCTTTTCGAGAGCATTGCCACCCTGCGAGAGGCCTCTCGCATCCTGGCGCGCATCCTCGCCTTGCCCCTCTATCGGGAGCACCTGAAGCGCCAAGGGGACCATCAGATGGTGATGGTCGGCTACTCCGACAGCACTAAGGACGGCGGGTATCTGGCAGCGGCCTGGGCCCTTTACCGGGCCCAGGCGGAAATCGTCGGGGTGGCCCGCGCCCACGGGGTCACCCTCACTTTCTTCCACGGCCGGGGAGGAGCGCTGGGGCGGGGCGGCGGCCCGGCCGCCCGGAGCATCCTCGGCCTCCCGCCGGACGCCGTGGCCGGGCGGCTTCGCATGACAGAACAGGGGGAGGTCCTGGCGGAACGCTATGACGACCCTCATATCGCCTATCGACACTTAGAGCAGGTGATCGAGGCCACCCTGCTGGTCTCCGCCCTCCCCTCTCCGGAGCCTCACGAAGCCTGGGTCGAGGCGATGGAGCGGATGAGCGAGGCGGCCTATCAAGCCTATCGGGAGCTCCTGGAAGCCCCGGGGTTCTTGGCCTACTTCGAACGCGCCACCCCCATCGACGGCATCGAGCAACTGCCCATCGCCTCCCGTCCGCCTCGCCGACGGCTGGAGCGGCGGCTCGAGGAGCTGCGGGCCATTCCCTGGGTGTTCTCCTGGACCCAGAACCGTCACCTGCTCCCAGGGTGGTTCGGGCTGGGGTCCGGGGTGGAAACCTTCGTCCGGCAGGCAGGGGCCGCCGGATGGCAGCGCCTGGAGGAGATGCACCAACGCTGGCCGTTCTTCCGGGCGGTCCTGGCGGACGCCGCCCTGGCGCTCGCGAAGACCGATCTTGGGATTGCCCGGGCCTACGCCGAGCTGGTCCCGGACCCCGCCGCGCGGGAGGCCATCTGGTCCCGGATTGAGGGGGAATACCACCGGACGCGCCAGGCGATCCTACAGATCACCGGCCTGCCGGACCTGCTGGAGGACATCCCGTGGCTGAAGCGCTCCATCCAAGTCCGGAACCCTTATGTGGATCCATTGAACTTCATCCAGACCCTCCTGCTCCGGCGCTGGCGGGAGCAGCCGGAGGCGGAGGAGCTCCGGGAAGCCCTGTGGCTCACCATCCAGGGCGTTGCCGCTGGCCTGCGCAACACCGGGTAGAGGATCCTTTTCCCTGCCCGCCGGGCCAAAATCGATTTCAGCTCCTGCAGCGATCGGCCCTCCGTAGGATCGGCTTCAGCCACGACCTCGTATCTTGGATCCCACTCCGGACGATGCCGGATGACGCAGCCCGCTCGACGGCGGGGG
>Ga0272447_1000268_pt1 | contig 40231 bp, 39 predicted proteins | sample YNPCB0133_FD_194589 | JGI IMG/M metagenome (GOLD analysis project Ga0272447, IMG submission 194589) | Hot spring microbial mat communities from Yellowstone National Park, WY, United States - YNP-CB-013-3 | ecosystem: Environmental > Aquatic > Thermal springs > Hot (42-90C) > Sediment | place... | reverse complement strand
TGTGGCGGCTTTTGTCTCCACACTGGATATGTCCATATCTAGCGGGCAGCTACTTACGTCATTCACGAGACTAGCAAAAGGGGTTTCAGGCCTCGTCCCGGGCCCGGGAGGTGGATAAGGTGCAGCCACTTAACACAATAATCTTCATAATTGTGGCAGTAGCGGTTACAGTCCTCCACACCATTCTTATCATACTTGGGTCGAAAAACCTCACGCCTAGGCATGTCAGCACAGCCCCACGTCTGCAAACTCTCGCAGAGACACCACTAAGGCTCAGAAGCCCTGTAAGCCAACCTCTTGCAGAACAGGGCGAATACCTCAAACAAGTCCAAAAAATCGACGAAATACTGCGGAGCATAGAGGAAAGGCTCAAAACGCCGAATCCCGAGGACAAGAAACAGGACACGGAGAACAGCCAGCCGACATCCTCGCAGGAATTAGTGGTCGACCTCTCGGGGCTCAAAGAACTTTTGGAGCTGGCTGAGGAGTTACGGGAGGAGATGGCGAGGCTGGCTGGAAAACATACATCATAGCGTCAGAATAACATTAGCAGAAATGTTTTTCGTCTTTCTGACGGATATTATCAAGTTAGTTGTGTAAAAACGCTATATACCGCTTTATATGCGTGATAAACATGATGTTCACGGTACCCGTAGAGGAGCTCGAAAAATATTACAAGACCGTGAGGACGGAGAAAACCGGCATCGTTTTAAGGGTGCAGGCACTGGCTGGCAGGGTTGTAAGGGACTGGCTAGACAGCCACGGATTCCTCGAGCTCCTGCCACCAATAATAGGTCCGGTTACAGACCCTGGGATTAGAGGCGCCAAACAGGTCTCTATAGACTACTATGGCAGGGAGTATAAAGTGATGAGCAGCGCCATCCTCTACAAGCAGATGCTTGCAACAGCCTTTGGGAAAATCTATTTCTTCTCACCAAACGTAAGGCTTGAGCCGCTTGAGGCAGCTACCACGGGCCGGCATTTGGCAGAGTTTGTCCAGATAGACATAGAGGAGGCGGATGTAGACTACAGGGCCGCCATGTCGACGGCCGAACAGCTGCTCTCCCACACCGTGAACACAGTCGCGAAAGAAGGAGCGCATCTGCTGGAGAAGCTGGGAAGAAAACTGCCACATTTCACCCCGCCGTTCAAAAAAATAACCCATGCAGAGGCTGTTGAAATCCTAAGACAACACGGCGAAAACGTTAACCCATCCGCGGAAATACCTTGGCCTCAGGAGGAGAAGCTTTCAAAGATAATCGGGGAGCCTTTCTTCATAACCGACTACCCGAGAGGCGCACGCGGTTTCTACGACAGAGAAGACCCCGACAGACCCGGCATCCTCAAGGACTTTGACCTTCTTTACCCTGAGGGATATGGTGAGGCAGCCTCTGGAGCTGAAAGAGAGTACGAGTACAGCAAGGTTCTTGCACGGCTGAGGGAGAGCGGTGAAAACCCGGCCAAATACGGCTGGTACCTCGAAATGCTCCGTGAAGGGATCAAACCCACATCAGGCTTCGGCATAGGCGTCGAGCGGCTGACCAGATATCTCTGCGGCCTCCGTGCTGTCTGGGAGGCCAGACCATACCCTAAGGTGCCGGGAGTATATTCGCCGTGAAAACACCCCCGCTTCTAGGGCTGCTGCTAAACCTCATCAGAAAGCCGGGGACCTTTGCGTCAGCCGCAAAGTTCGCCGAGCAGTACCCGGTGGCGGAGGTCTATTCGAGGGCTTCGAAAGGTCGTGCCGCCGTTTTCCCCTTAACCGAGCTCGACGAATTCGGTAAAGCACTTCTAGGCGCACCCATATATCGGCCAGCGCCGACAAGACACGACACGCTCGACAGTATTTTGGTCGTACCCCCGCTCTACACCCCGCTGAGGCTAAAGAAGATGGAGGAGCTGGTGAGGGAGCCTGTCTTCTCCGATGTCGAGACCGAGTGTTCTTTCGGCGGCTTCCACTCAACAATGCCCGTAGCGGTAGCCTCTATGGGTTCAACACCAGTATGGAACAAGGTCTCCCTGATGGTTGCAAGGGCTGCGGCGGAGGCAGGGATACCCATAGGGGTTGGGGAAAACGTCGCCACTGTCTGGGGATATTCTAGACGCGTCAAGCCAAGCCAGCCATGCTTTAAGGAAAGAGTCATGACTTATCTCGAAAACCTTAAGGGACCACACGGAGGGGTTTTCATACAGCAAAGCGTTGAAGACGCCTACGACGAGCTGTGGAACAGGGTGTACTCAGACCCCGACATAACGCCGTACATAGATGAGGGAAAGGTCGGTTTCGAGATTAAGCTCGGACAGGGTGCGAAGCCTGGTCTGGGTGGGGAGACGTTTGTGGACAGAGAAACGGCTTTGAGGCTTAGCCAGAAATACGCATTCGACGCCGACCCCCACAAAGTCGTTAAACAGGTATACGAACGCCACTCAGCCCCCGGGACCTTCACCCCCGAAATACTCCGTAGCATGATAAGGCTTATGCATAACAACTACCCACGTGCAAGGGTGTGGGTAAAGATGGGGCCCTATAGGGACCTGGAAAAGGTTGCGGAGCTTTGTTCAGCGGAGAGGGCCGACCTCTTATGGGTTGACGGAAAGGAGGGCGGGACAGGCCTAAGCCCCGTCGCAGCCTTAAAGGACCTCGGTCTCCCGCTCATAGCATGCCTCGGAAGGATACTAAAGCTTAGACATAGGTTGAGCCTTGACTTTATCTGCTCCGGAAGGCTTGTGTATGGCGGAGACATTGTTAAGGTTCTTTGCCTCGGCTGCTCAGCTGCGGGTTTGGGCCGTCCATTCGTAGTCGCAGCATACAGCAACGGCGTTGAAGGTGTCAGAAACTACCTTGAGACCTTAAGGGTTGAAGTGCAGCTGCTGACCTCCGCTGTGGGGAAATATAGGGTTTCCGACCTCGGCCTCGAGGATATTGCGGCCACAGACCCGGCTCTGGCCAGGGAGCTCGGTATAGCCAGCGTCTACGGCTGAGAATTAGCAGCCGTCATTATTATGTTGTAATCCTGCTCTGGTATCCTCCTTAAGCTACCTCTAAAATAAACGTACCATTTTTCTTTTCTGCTTATAAATGAGAGTTTTTCAACAAGGTCTTCGACCTTAACCGGATTTTGCCAGAGCCGCGCCGTGTCGAACCTTATGTAATGCGTCATCTTCTCCGATGGATGTCCTTTCGCATGCATACTCATCTCGATGTCTAACGGCTTCGGCGATGTTGAGAAAGTCCCGTCACCCACAAAAAACCTACCATCCATCCCTGTGGCGTAGAAAACTGCCGACCCACCTTCAGACAACGCCTTCATGCTAGCGTACCTCTTACTGATAAGCCAGAACCTCCCCCCAACCCTCTCCTTAGCGATGTCCAGAGCTGAAACAAGATCTCCGTTCATGTAATGGTCCTTGACAACGAAAACCCAGTAATACATCATTTGGTTTCGAGTTCAGGTCAAAATAAGCTTTTACAACACCGTCACAGACTTCGCGAGGTTCCGCGGCTTGTCTGGGTCGTATCCTTTGAGGACAGCCATATGGTAGGCGAGTAGCTGGAAGGGTACTACGTAGGGTATAGGTGTGAGGAGGGGGTGTGTACGAGGAAGTCCCAGGTAGAAGTCGGCGAGACTTTTAAGCTCTGTGTCCTCTCTGTCTCCGAAGATGATTGTGTAGGCACCGCGCGCCTTCATCTCCATGACACTACCTATGTTGAGCTTCCTGTACTCGTCGGGTGGGATGACGAAAATCACGGGTGTGCCGTTCTCTACTACGCTGATGGGCCCGTGTTTGCTCTCGCCAGCGGGGTACGCTATTACGGGTACGTACGAAAGCTCCATCATCTTAAGTCTTCCCTCAAAGGCGGTGCTTGTCGAAATACCCCTTCCAAGGACGAAAATAGCTTTAGAGTCATTCAGCCTTTCAGCGAGACCTTTAACCGAGGGGCCAGTGGTCATTAAAACCTCTTCAATAAGCTTTGGTATCCGGATGAGGTGTTCTTTGAACTCGTCCATCTCATACTGTGCAATCTTACCTCTCAGCCTTGAAAGTCTAAGGGCTACCTGTGCAAGCACAAGAACCTGAGAGGTGAAGGTTTTTGTGGCTGCAACCCCTATCTCGGGGCCGCTGTTCTGAAGGATGTAGGCCCTGGAGATGCGTGTTAATGTCGAGCCGACCGTATTTGTCAGACCTAGAATGGTGCAAGCTCTCATGCGTGCAAACTCAAGAGCGTTAAGGACGTCGGCGGTCTCACCCGACTGGCTGACCGCAAGCACAACAGTGTCAGCACCCAAGGAGCCGCCATAGTTAGGTATGAACTCAGAGGCAACAACCGGGAATGATGGTAGACGGGCTAGGTGTGAAAAGAGATATGATGCGGCGAGGCATGCGTTGTAAGATGTTCCGGCACCGAGTAAAAAGATTGCGCGGCCTTTGTCAAGAAGCTCAGCTACTAGGTCAACGTACTGCATCTGCAAGCGTAGGGAATTCCTGAGCGTCTCAGGCTGCTCAAATATTTCCTTTAGGGTGAAGTGTGGATGTCCCTGTTTCTCAGCCATCTCAATTGTTAGCTCAACCTCTTTAACAGGCCTGTTGACAACCTCACCCGTGTCAAGCCTCATAATTTTGTAGCCTTCCCGCGTCAGCAAAGCTACGTCGCCGTCGTGGAGAAAGACCATTTTCCTCGTCATGTCCAGGAGGGCGGTCACGTCAGATGCAACCATGTTGAAGCCATCGCCAACCCCTATTATCAGCGGGGCCTCCCGTCTAGCCGCCAGCAAAATATCCGGATGCCTAGATGACACCATCGCAACCGCATACGTACCCTCAACCTTTTTCAACGCCTTCATGAATGCCTGTTCAACAGACTCCCCCGCGTCAAGGAATGACTGAACTAGGTGTGGGATAACTTCGGTGTCAGTTTTAGAGACAAAAACATGGTTAGCGTCCTCAAGCTCCTTTCTCAAAGCCAGAAAGTTCTCCAAAACACCGTTATGCACCACCGCCAATGTCCGTTTACAATCGGTGTGCGGGTGAGCGTTTGTCTGCGTAGGAGCACCGTGTGTTGCCCACCGGGTGTGGGCAACCCCCACGGTTCCTCTCATGGACTCTACGCCGAGACGGCTGGCGATCTCATCAACCCTTCCGACATCCTTCCTAACTTCAAGCCTCCCCCCGTCAACTGTGGCCCAGCCCGCCGAATCATAACCCCTGTACTCAAGCCTCCTAAGAGCCCTCAGCAATATGGGTGCAGCCTCCGACCCACCTATGTACCCGACTATACCGCACATGTCCCAAAACCAAGAATCCCGGTTAATAAAGACGGTTCAAAGGTTGATTAACCGGTTAAATTTATTCTGACTGGTTTGAAAACGGCTAAGCTTGTCCACGGCGATAAGTTGGTAGATGTTTTACTGGCAAACCCCACAGCACTAAAGGTGTTTTCAACGGAGCACGCCTTCAAAATAGCTTCAGCCTTCACAGCACCCAACTACCCCGCCGACGTTGCAAAGAAGCTTGGTCTAAGCAAGCAGACCGTTGCCTACCATGTTGAACGAATGGTGAAGACAGGTTTTTTGACCCCGGTTGGGAGGAAGGAGGTTAAGGGCGGTATGGCCCGTCTGTATATGGTGCGTTCGAGCGGTCTGGCTTTTGTCCTCCGCGGAGCTAGGTGGAGGAAAACAACTGCGCAGACATACATGCCGGAGAAGCTTAGGAGCTTTCTCAAACCCTATGTTTCTGGAAACCGTCTAGACGGCATAGTTGTTGTCGGATCACCACACCCACACGGGCCGTTTCTATCCGTCGCAGCTGACGGCCACTATGGATTTCAGCTAGGCCTCTTCCTCGGCCGCTACGTAGAAATGCCCTATGACTTCATGGTGAGGCTTGATGTTGACGTCAAGTCCGAAAAGCTGTTCACCGCGAACATGATCCTTCTTGGAGGGCCTGGGACAAACATCATAACCGCCATGGTAAACAACAGCCTGTCGATAAAATTCCCCGAACATAACTACTGGGCAGGAGTCCTAACGCCGCGCCAGACATACACCAGCGAGTTTGTAGGGATTGTTGCAAAGACATCCAACCCATTCAACCCTCAGAAGACTGTCATAACTCTTGCGGGGCCTAGGGCTGCTGGAACTAAGGCGGCGGTCGTGGCGCTTACGCAGAAATGGGAAGAACTACTCTCGGAATATGACGGCAGGGAGAGATGGGCCGCGGTGGTTCAGGGCTTAGACCTTGACGGTGACGGGAAAATAGACTCAGTAGAGGTTCTGGAGACCGCCTAGCTCGCTCAAAACCCTTTCCGCCTTAACAAGGTCTTCAGACCTATCTATGTCGGTCAAAAGCCTGGGGTCCACGTCCACCACGTATGCGTTAACCTTTCGGAGAACCTCCCGGGCTCCCACATCTCCTTCCAGAGTGTAGAGTTGGTGTAGGATGCGGCGTGAAAACACGGCCGGGGTTGCAGGCATGCCGTTAACCCCCGCTGAAACAGCGTCGTAGCGGCCTTCATCAAACGCCTCTATAAGCTTCTTCACGACGGGCCTGGTAAACGGCATGTCAGCCAACACGACCACAAGCCCATCTGAATCATACGGTGTCCAAGACGCCGCGAGACGTATAGACGCACTAAGTCCTCTATGGGGGAATCGGTTGTAGAGGACTGAGTATCCGTATGGCACGAGTCTCGCTTTTTCGTCCCCTACCCTGACAACAACCGCTTTATAGTCAAGCATCTCTATAGAGCCAAGAGACAGGAGCAGCAAAGGCCTTCCCGCAATTCTTATCGACAGCTTATCGCCCCCAAACCGCCTACCAAACCCGGAGGCCATAACAGCGCCAGCCAACTTCATACAGAACACCCAATACAGCGTTTGTCTAAGGATACTGAGAGATAAATTTAAAACCTTTGGCTCATTTCCATAATGTGGGTGCGTATTCTTGTATATGGCACGTGAAAGAGTTGAGGATTATCGTTCAAGGCTCTTAAGCCTCGTCCAAGACCAGATCCGGCATGTACTAGATCTGTTGCGGAAAACTTTGCTGATGCTGGAGGCGGCGAACAGGGAGGAGGACTTGAAAAAGCTGGAGGAAATTTACAGCCAGGTACTGAAGACAGATGAGGCTGGGAAAGAGGCTCGGAGACTTGTCGAGAAGGAGGTCTCAGAGATAGGGGCGATTCTCACAAACCGCGAGGACTTCATCAGGCTTGTCAACAGCATTGACAAGATCGCGGACACAGCCGAGGGTGTTGCCTTCAGGATACTTGGGCTGGCTAAGGCCCGTATGAAAATAAACAAGGATATACTTAACAGTATGTTGAAGCTTGGAGAAGTCGTCCTACAAACCGTTACCAAGCTTCGGGAAGCATTGCTTGCTGTTACGCTCAACAGCGATACATTTATGCAGAAGACAAAGGAGACCGAGGACTCTGAGAGACAGGTCGACGAGCTCTATAGAAACCTTGACCTCGTCATCCTTCAGTCGGATATGAAGGTAGGCCAACTACTACTGGTGCGGGAGATTGTCTCAATGCTGGAGGACATAGCCGACAGGGCTGAGGAGTCCGCTGAAACGCTTAGGGTGCTTTCCTTCGTTATACTATGACGGCTGTGGGAGAACTTCTTAGGGACAGCGTAGTTGTCTGGGATGTCGAGGAGGGCTCTAAGCTGTATGCTGAAGGCTTTTACGGCAAACCACTCGGGACACCTAAACCAAAGGAGTTAAAAATTGACGCACCTTTAGTACTAGACCTCGTTGAAGCACTCTACCTAATGCGTACGGGCCGTTTGAAAGTTGTGTGGGAGGATAGGGAGATAACCGATGCGGAATTTGAGCAGCACGCCGAAACCCTCGACGAAAACTTCCGGAAAAAATACAGAGTCTACAAGGACTTAAGGGAGAGAGGGTTTGTGGTGCTTCCCGGCATAAAGTTTGGGAGCGACTTCGCGGCCTACAGGCACGGCCCCGGAATAGACCACGCTCCCTTCATCATACAGGTCAAGGATGTTAAAGAACGCGTCTCAGCACTTGAGATAATAAGGTCTGGCAGGCTGGCTACCTCTGTGCGGAAACACTTCACAATCTCCATACCATTGGATGAGTCTGTCGTCTACGCGTTATTTGAGTGGTGGAGGGCTTAGACAAGCCTTCTGTAAAGCACATGGAGAGTTTTCCCCACACGTCTGATTTCTAACAACCCCTGCCCAGTTTTCTCGGCCCAGGAGATCATGTCAACCTCTGTAGCTGGGTCGGAGGTTATTACGTGCAGGGTCTCGCCCTGCTTTATGTGCATCCGCATGTAATCCCCGACCTGACTCAGTATGCTCTCACAGGTTTCCCCAAACACCTTTATCTCGTAATGGGGGACTATGTCCAAGCACACCACGCCCCTCTCCCTGTTCTTCAACTCGTAAGCCTTCGATGCCTCTGCAGCTTCAAGCAACCTAGGAGTCGGACCCTCTGCCGCAACCTCAACAATCCACCCATCTCCATAAGGGTCCTCTGAAACAATATCTGGATTGGATAGGGCGGCTGCATTAACTGCTGTGACCTTGCAGTCAAAAGGGGTCAATAGCGCCCCCTCCATCCTACTAGAGACAAGTAGCGCTAGGGATGTGTTTTGACGGATGAAAGAACCTACGGACCTGCAGGTAATCCGGCTCAACCTACCAGAATAAAAAAGGAAAGGTTTTGCAACCCCGACCCTGTAGGCCCGGTCGGCGGCGGGCTTCAACCAGATATCATGATCCACGTAGTAGAGCCTGTCGTCTGGATAGTCGCATCCGTCGGAGGTTTTTATCAAGTTTTTTCGATCGGGAAACGGACTAAGTTACCCCACTCTGTCCAGCTACCGTCGTAGACCTTCACGTCCTTGTATCCCAGCAGGTGTTTTAGCACAAACCAGGTTACACTAGCCCTTTCACCAATTCTGCAATAGGTCACGACCCTTTTGTCCGGCACTACACCTTTAGAGCTGTAGAGCTGTCTTAGCTCCTCAGCGGATTTGAACGTTCCATCCTCGCGGATAGCCTGCCCCCAGGGTATGTTGACCGCGCCCGGTATATGACCTCCGCGCTGGGCATGCTCGTTGGGATATTCCGGTGGTGCGGTTATCTCACCGGTATACTCTGCGGGGGACCTTACATCAACAAGGACAAGGTTTGGGTCTGCTATCTTCATCTTCAATAGATCTTCGAGAAACACTCTGTTTTCGTAGTTTACTTTCGGAACTTTGTAGGTTGCCGGCTTAACCGCTGGAACTTCTTTTGTCAGCTCTCCTCCGGAGTCTATCCATTTTTTGCGGCCGCCGTTGAGAAGCTGGACCTTCTGGTGCCCGTACATCTCGAAAACCCAGAAGGCGAATGTGGCAAACCAGTTGTTGTAGTCGCCGTAGAGAATTACATGCGTGTCGTTGGAGATGCCGAGCCGCGACATCAGCTTCTCAAACTCCCCAGCGTCTATGATGTCCCTCACATCGGGCTTGTTCATGTCCTTCCTCCAGTCTATCAGGAGGGCTCCCGGTATGTGTCCCTGTTCATAGGCTAGCTTCGGGTCATAGTCTACCTCTATGATTGCTATCCCCGGTTTACCCAAGTTCTGCTTTACCCACTCAACGTCTGTTAAAACTTGGGGGTTTGCGTATGTCATGTTTTCAGTTACTTTTTACCGTTATTTAACAATTATTATGTTTAGCTAATATTGGTAGAATATTATCCGTATTTGAATCTAACACCATGGCCACCCCACTCATGGCCGAACCTAACCACGCTGGGCGGCCCGATGACTCCGCATGTCCCGCAGGCCACGCATGCTACATGGTCGAACTTTAAAACACCCCTCCTTATGTCATCCACGGTCATCTCGGCAGCTTTTCTGGCTGCCTCAGGTTCCTGCAGTGATTGCTTTAGGCTTTCGAGATTGAATCTGTAGAGGTCCTTGAAGGAGGCGAATACTCCCTTTTCTGTCAAAAGCGTGTAGCAGTTGACGGGGCAGAGTGGTATCCACATCTTCAAACCATCCAGTGAAGCAGCCTGCTGGTCAACCTTGATGTGGGACCTGACCTTATCCTCATGGTAGTTCAGCATGCCTGTCAGCTTTTGAATGCGTTGGAGTGCGTCTCCGCCGTCATATCTGATGACTCTATTTTTAACGGTTTTCTTCTTCGAAAGCCCGAAGCTGAACGCAACCTTCGGAGCCACACCATAGGCGAACCGATTTTCTAGAAGAGAGCTGTTACCACGGGATTTTTGTACGAGGCGTTTAAGGGGCTCCAATAACTCCGCATACAGAGCCAGACCAGATTCACCGAAGTCTCCCTTCCGCCGTGCAGCCATATAGGCCCTTGCTGCAAGTATCCCCGACGCTATGGCGGGCCTCATTCCGTCGATCAATGCACCTATTTTGTAGAATACACCTAGCGCATCACCCGCGACTAGGAAGCCTGGTGCATATGGTTTTTTGGGGAAAACCTTGTAGCCCCTGGGAATGTTGTGTGCGGAGTACTCGACAAGCGCTGCGTTATCCAGCAGGTCGGCTAGGAAGGGATGTGACTCCATTTCCTCAAGAAGCTCCTCAGGTTTCCCGATTTCTGTAAAGTTTTTGGAGAAGACCTTCAAAGCGGAGTCCAGCCCGAAGACAATCCCTATGGAGACTGTGTCCTTGTTGGGGTACACGAATCCCCCTCCAACTATTCCATGCATAAAATCGCCTAGGAGGTATACAGTTTTGAAGGCGTCGTCTACTGTGAAGAACTCCTCAATTTTGCTTGGAGCCACTTTGTACACATGTTTAACTCCGTGATAAGTTTGCTCGGGCATCAGCTTGCCCCGAAGCCCCGCCTTCTCCGGCAGCAGGCTTGTAACACCGCCTGCGTCGATCACCACGTCAGCGTAAAGCTCTTCATCAGGTGTTTGAACACCCACAATTTTGCCATCCTTAATCAAAAGGTCTTCAACGGTCTTAGAGGTTGCCAGCATGGCTCCTTCTTCAACCGCTCTCGAGGCAAACCAGCGGTCAAATCTTGCTCTAAGCACGGTGTAGTCGTGTCCAGTTTTGGCGTCCAGCATCGTGAGGCCTAGCTTGGTGAGGAAGGAGTTTTTGTCCAGCTTAAGGTATCTATAGGATGTTTCACCGTTGGAGGGCCTGGCCCTGTCTAGGATGTATAGCTCGTGTGTTTTTATCTTTCTCTCAAGCGGGGCGTCCTGCTCGAAGTCGGGGATAAGGTCGATGAGGCCGAGACCTTTCTGGAAAGAGCCGAAGAGGACCCCTCCCGAAACGTTTCTCTGACCTGGTATCTGTGCTTTCTCCAGCACTAGGACGTCGTATCCCTCCCTAGCAAGCGTTATGGCGGCCGCCGAACCCGCAGGTCCCGCTCCTACAACTATGACGTCAAACTTCTCCACGCACTTCACCGTTTCTCCAGATATTCGATCATCTTGGGAAGGACCTCGTATAGGTCTGCTCTGACCCCGTAGTGGGCTAGCTGGAAGATTGGGGCTTGGGGGTCTGTGTTTATTGCGACGATTTTCTTCGACCTAATCATGCCTACCCTGTGTTGGACCGAGCCGCTTATCCCGACAGCGATGTATACTTCGGGAGCCACGGTTTTTCCTGTCTGGCCAACCTGCCTCTCGGATGTGACCAACCCCTCAAGCTCCTTCAGCTCCGCGTATATCAGGGCCCTTGTCGCACCCAGCTCTGCCTTAACCCCCAGCTTTTCTCTTATCAGCTCCACAAGCTTTGCTCCAAGCTCATATCCCTCCCTAGGGTTGCGCGGATTACCACGACCGTCCCTGAGAATGCCCAAACCAAGGCTTACAACGACCTGGGCACCCTCCAAGTCCACCGTGCTCTTGGGAACAGGTGTCTCTTCCAACACCTGTACGAGAAAGTCTTCCTCATGGGGCTGCGGCCTGAACCTAATCTTCTCCCCCCTACGGCGTGGGTCTGCTGGTAGTGGGTCAAAGTTCCCCGGCCTAATGCTCGCTATCTGCGGCCTGTGGCGGGGTGTGTAAATCTTCGCTACACGTGTGGCGAAGTCGGGCCTTATCTGAGCTATTATTTTCTTATAGGTTGTGTTCGTTGGGCCGTAGTAGTAATCCTCCACAGCTAGGTTTATGTTATCTGTCGCGAGGCCTGTGTTCAGGCGGTAGGCCACGCGTGGTGAAAGATCTCTTCCCAGTTCGTCGGCCACGAAGAGGAACGCATAGGGCTTGAGCTTTTCAGCCATCTCACATATTACACGGGTGTAGGGGAGGCACTGGTAGCTCTTGAGCCACGGCTCATCGGCGTAAACCACCTTGTCGGCACCATGTGCTATGGCGTCGTCCAAGGCTTCGTCGAGCCCGTACCCGACGAGGACAGCCACAACCTCTTGCTCAAGCTGGTCGGCAACCTTCCTCGCCGCGGCTAAAATCTCTAGACTAGGACGTGTGAGGCGGCCGTCTTCCTTCACGCAGTAGGCCCAGACATCCCTATACTGCTCGAGCGACAACCCTCAACCCTCCGAAAACTTCCTCAAACAAGTCTTCGAGTGTGAAGACGCCTATGGCCTGCTCTTCCTTCAGCCTCTTGATTATCTCCTCGGGCAGGTTGTTAACTGTGTCGCCTCTATTGAACGGGCCATAACTTTTTCCATTCCACTCAAACTTCTCAACGTTTCTCTTAAACACCAAGCTCTCCCCAACAAACTTTTGCACAGGCGGCTTTCCAATCTCATAACCGGGCCCCACAATGGTTGGGGAGCCCGCAAAGCCGATCCTATTAGGGTCGGCCCCTATATAGTCCGCGTCCCAAACAAGTGTTTTCTTCAGTTTCCCAAAGTACCTGTTTGCTCTGACGGTTTTCTGGTGGCAGGCGTTGGGCACCCTTGGTTCGTAATGTGCGTCGATGGTGAGCAGACATGGCAGGGTTGTGCGAAGCTTCTGGATTACGTTCCCTATTTTTCTGACAGCCATTACATGTCCTGTATCAGGTGATATCTCGAAATCTTTGACAAATGCTATGCTGGGTATAAGTTTTCCAAGCATCTGGCTGAGTGCCTCCGCAGTCTGTGGGCCAGTGTTGCCTGTCTCCCCATCACTTGTCTTCATTCCAGTTAGTATGATAAATCTGTCCAACATCTGCTTGTGTCTCTCAAGCTCCGCGACCACGGCTTCCCTACTTACTTTGCCGGCGACGTACCTAGCCATCAGGTTGTCTCTAACAGTCGGTAACCTAGAAAATAGGTAGTTGGGGAGTAGGTTCTCGTTGTACAGCTTCTCAGCATCCGCGTAGGCTTCCTGCACAGGCTTGGTTCTGACAGATTCAATTAACTGGTCTACTGCTTTGTGGTGGTTTTGTATGTATCGTATTATCCCACAAGCCAGTGTGTATGAAGTAGCCCATGTGTCCGCGCCAGCCATTCTTCTGTCGCTAAGAATTATCCTCTCATCCAGCCCCTCATAGGATACTGGGGGGACGAAGCGGCTTTCCTCGACGGGCTGGTAGAGGTCGTTCATGATGGGGGCTATCTTCGGCTCCGGGCCCATGCTGATGCCGACGGTTTTACCTCCCATAGTCCTTTTCACATAATAGGCTGCCTCGAGGACCTTCACATCATGCGGGTTAAGAACAAGCTCCATCTCCTCCCTTTTCAAAACACCTGAAACAGTGACAACCTGCGTGGTTTTCGCTGGCACACCCTTAAGAAGGCATATGATAAGCATTGCACCGTACCTCCTTGATGGATTTAGCTTTTCGCTATTTAACTTATGATTGCCGACCAATCATCAATGCTAATTACAACATCGCCCTGCATATTTTTCCTGACCGCTGGAAAGGCCAGCTTCAACCTAGTTGACTCATCTATTTTCTCAAAGGCGTCAGCCGCCTTACCCCATGCTGTTGCGTTGTAGATTTTACCGGCAACCCTCAACCATAGGTTCACAGCCCTCTTCAAACCATACCTGGTGTTTATGGAGCCGGCTTCACTCTTCCTCACAACATCGCACTCTACAAAACCGTTCACCACCCTACCCTCGACATTCTCAAGGCCGTCTTTGAAAACAGGTTCAAAGTCACAAGATTCCTCGACACCTAACGCCTCAACCAAGTACATGAATGGGACACCACGGCGGTTTACGTTGAATCCTGACAAAACCTTTACGCAGCCGAAGCTTTCGTGGTGCCCGACCAGTTTAACCAAACTCACCCTATCACCGGCTACGGCATAGCCGTCAAACCCTTCCCCGAAGACTTTTAACACAATATCCTTGACACTGCGCCGCATTGCAAGCTCAACTGTTTCAAGGTCCATCCCAGCCTTCAGAACCGAGGTGTAGGGCTGGGTTGTCAGCTCACCTTCCCTCACTGTAATGGGGGTGGCTATAACTTTCTGACCACGGGGTAAATCCTTAAAAACGTCAGCAAGCTCGTTCCACGCTGTAAGGACAGCCTCTGCCTCACCGTCTGTGACTAGGACCTCGCACATCTTAAGTCCCTCGCCAACTATTCGTGGCCCGAAGACAGCGAGCACGACAAACGATACGTCAACAGATCTGCCGTTTTCAGACATGACCTGTGAAATAGGCTTAACCAGCTCCTCTAGTGAAACCACGTCGACACTGGAGGTTTTCGCTATAGATGATTTTAAGCCCGTGTAGATAACTAATTCGCCTGCATGCCTCCCTGTCTTTACGTAAGCGTTTCTAACCTCGATGACATCTCCCGGATTTATCTCGTAGGCTGGAGCGTTTTCATCCCATATGACTAGGTCTACTGAGGCGGTGCCATCCGATAAACGTAGACGGGTGTGCTTCCGCCTCTTACTTAGTCCCAAAACCCTTCCAACCACGCTCACGTTCTGCAAACCCTTCGTAAGCCTCATGAGAGGAGTGTAGTCGTAGGTCTCGGCCTTGCCGGCCATAAACTCCTCGGAAAGACGCTGCTCCTCCAGAATTATCAGAAGCGCACCAAGGCGAGAGAGGAAGGGCGACTCCTTAATTTTCGCCTCAACCATCTTCTCCAAATCTTCCCTACCGATATCGCTCCTCCTGGACAAAATGGCGCGCTCAAGGTCTTCCTCCCTCACCGTATACTCACCTTACACCGATAAAGACGAAGCTAAGACATATATACGTGTAACCTGTGTAATTTACGAGGTGTAATGAACGGAGGTGGACGTCTTCCAGAAAGGTGTTCGCCTTCCAGCTCGGCGCAGCTGTTAAGCCGTCTACGCTAGGGTCGGACAAGGCGGAAGCGCTTGTAAAGCTTGCAGAATCACTCTCAAAACTGAGATATACGTATCTTCTGGTCGACTCGGAGAGCGAGGATGATGACCCTTCATGCGAAGATGTTTCAGCGGTCGTGGAGGTGTGTAAGAAGGAGGGGTTTTGCACTCCGGTTTTCACGCTGCCTGTCAGGAGGAGGGATTTTAGGGAAAGGTTTCACGCCGTTCTGAAATCTCTTGCCGACGAAGGCTTTGGCGGCCTTTGCCTAGTGGCTGGAAACCCAGCCTATCTCTCCGAGGACGAGTTGAGGGTTAAGGCGAGGCCCTTAATCATGGAGGCGGCTTCACGTTTCAGGGAAAAAGCCAAAGACCTAACACTCTTTGTCGGAAGTGAGAACATGTTAAAGACATCTCGTGTTGCGGCACAGCTTTACAAGGCAATACCTCTGATGCTTTTAGGGCCTAAGCTCGAGGAGGAGAGGGCGGTGGTTTCAGCTGTAAACGGGGGCGTTGGGGTTTACGTGCCATTCTACGTTGGGGGAGGATGTAGGGATGCATGGGAAAGGCTTGCAGCCTATGTCAGGCGACGAAACACAGACCTAAGCCTTGAGAAGGCCGTCCACGCATACGGGCTTTACGGCGATTTAAAATATATCACTAGCCGTATCAAGTATCTGGAGAGAATTTCAGTAGGGCAGGTTATCGGATATCCGCTGGTTCCCTCAGAGCAGCAGCTAGCTCTTTTCGCTAGTGTTTTTGAACTCTCACTAGGGGCTCCGCCCTGACGACTGACCTCCTCATAGTGCCGCGTATGTCTACAAACAGCTCGGTTCCAGCTCCTGCATAATCTGTCTCAACGTAGGCAATGGCTAGCCCCCTGTTATTCAACGGTGAGAGCACCCCACTTGTTACGTAACCGACTTCTTCCCCATTTTGTTTACACACCTTATATCCGTGTCTCGGAATTCCTTGCTCAACCATTTCGAGTAAAACGGCGGCTTGTGCTGGCTTTCTACCGGTTAGTTTGACCAAAGCCTCCTTGCCAACGAAGCCTTCCTTCTCCATCTTGACAGCCCACATCAACCCCGCCTCGACCGGAGTTTTTGACTCGTCAAAGTCTACTCCCGAGAGCAGGTAGCCCGCCTCCATCCTACACGTATCCCTGCATGCTAAGCCACATGGCTTGACACCGGAGGATATGAAGGCGTCCCAGAGCTTTTTGTAGAGTTCGACACCGCCGCACAGAACCATTATCTCGTATCCGTCCTCTCCCGTGTAGCCGCTTCGTGTGACCAGCAGTTCGCAGCCACCCAATCTGACGAAACCCCCGGCAAACCACTTTAACGCCGAGACATCTGTCTGCAGAACTTCGGAAACCACTTTACTTGACATGGGGCCCTGGACAGCGAAATAAGCCGAGTTATCGGTGAAGTCATCAAACAATACATTGCTGTCTCCAAACCTCCTCATCCACTGGAGAACTTTTTCACGTGTGGCCGCGTTGGAGACCATTACGTAGCTTCCTTCCTCGACCTTGAAAACCGTCACGTCATCCACTATTCCGGCCCTCTCGTTCAGTATCAGGCCGTACTTCATCCGCCCCTTCTTCAGCGTTGCGACATCGCAGGTCAGTGTTTTCTGGAGCAGATCCGTCGCTGACGGGCCCGATATCTTGGTTCGCGTCATATGTGTTATGTCGAAGATGCCGGCCTTCTGACGTACAGCCATATGCTCATCTCTTAGCTTTGTGAAGAAGATGGGGCTCTTCCATCCTGCGAACTCGCCTACCTCAGCCCCCGCCGCGACATGGTGTTTCAGAAGCGGTATTTCCCTCAACCAACACGCCTCCTGTAAACCCTCCATGTAGGTGTCAGGGTAAGCGGGTGGGAGGCCTTAGCCTCATTAATTCTTCCAACCGCAGTGTTGTGGGGAGCCGACCTGACCACCTCGGGGCTGCTGTAGCATTCCTCTACAACTTTTGCGAAGGCCTCGAGGTATTTATCCAGCTCCTCTTTGGACTCGGTCTCCGTAGGCTCAACCATGAACGCCTCCTCAACTATTAATGGGAAGTATATTGTGGGGGCGTGGAACCCATAGTCCAGCATGCGTTTAGCGACCTCGAGTGCACCTAGACCGGTCTCCTTTCTCAGCTTTGCAAGGCTGACAACGAATTCGTGCTTTCTCGGCCTTTCCGGGTCGTATGGCAGGCTAACACCCCTTACCCTACGAATCTTCGCCAGCATGTAGTTTGAGGCGACCACGGCTGATGTCGCCGCCTTTCTCAAACCAGCACCGCCCATAGACAGGATGTAGGCATAGGCTCTGACCAGCACAGCGAAATTGCCGAAAAACATCTTCGCAGGCCCTATTGATTTTGGGCTGTTTTCCACCATGAATTTTCCGTCGGCACCCTTCACTATTCTTGGGGGCGGCAGGTATGGGGCTAGCTTCTCGACAACTCCTACGGGCCCTGCCCCGGGGCCTCCGCCGCCGTGGGGTGTTGAGAATGTTTTGTGAAGATTTAGGTGTATGATGTCGAATCCCATGTCTCCGGGCCTTACTACGCCCACGATGGCGTTCATGTTGGCGCCGTCGTAGTAGAGCAGGGAGTCGTTTTGGTGGAAAATCCTAACCACTTCCTCGATGTCTTTCTCGAAAAGACCCACCGTGCTAGGGTTTGTCAGCATTATTCCAGCAACGTCGCCGTCGACAGTCTTCCTCAAAGCCTCTATGTCGACACATCCATCCTGCCTTGTCTTAACCACCTCCACCTCGAAGCCCGCCATGCTGGCGCTGGCCGGGTTTGTCCCGTGCGCTGAGTCTGGTACAATAATCTTTTTCCTCGGCCTCCCCTCCCTGTCCCTGTGGTATGCCCTCATAATCAGGCAGCCAACCAGCTCACCGTGGGCGCCGGCGGCCGGTGCAAGGCTGAAAGCAGCCATGCCGGTAAGCTTCTTCAAACAATCCTCGAGGTTGTACAGAAGCTCTAAACATCCCTGTGTTGTTTCAGTGGGTTGGAGAGGATGCGTCCCAGCGACCTGGTCAAGTGATGCAGCAACCTCGTTAACGGCAGGGTTGTACTTCATAGTGCAGCTACCCAAGGGGTAGAAACCTGTTGATATGCTGAAGTTCATCTGGCTCAGCCTTGTGAAATGTCTGACAACCTCGGGCTCCGACAACTCGGGAAGCGGGAGCTCAGTCCGCAGAAGCTTCTTCGGAATCTTACTTAGCCAGCTTTCGCCAGCCCTCTCCGCATCAACGCCGGCGCCTGCCGGGTTGTAGCCGACGGCTCCAGGCTTCGACCTCTCGTAGAGGAGTGGTTCCTCCCAAAATGCTTGCCTGTACATCACGCCAGCCTCTCCATCACAGAGGCGTAGCCCTCGATGTCTTTGATGCTGTGTATCTCGGTCACGCATGTTAGGAGGCCGTCACCCAGCTCGGGAAAACGGTTACCGAGTCTTAAACCGGCAACATATCCCTTTTCAAGGAAGACTTGTAATAATCTATCGGGTTCAACTCTCTTACTTCTGTATGCAAACTCCATGTAGTGGGGTGCGTCTACCAGCGGCGCAACAACCCCATCTATTCTGGAAAGCCGGTCGATAAAATACGCTGTTTTGTCGAATATGTGGCGCGCAAGCTTCCTTAGCCCGTTTTTACCCAGCAGGGAGAGATAGGCGGCTGCGGCGACGGCGCAAAGCGCTTGGTTTGTGCATATGTTTGATGTGGCCTTCTCCCTCCTGATGTCTTGTTCACGGGCCCTCAACACCATTGTAAAGGCCCTTTTCCCATCCTTAAGCGTCTCCGTCATACCAACAAGCCTACCCGGCATGTTGTGTAGAAGCCGTCTATCTAGGTTGCATCCAAGAATGCCAAGAAGAGGCCCACCGAAGCTGACCGGCAGACCGAGCGGCTGTCCCTCTCCAACCACTATATCGGCCCCGTACTCTCCAGGCGGCTTGAGAAGACCAAGCGACGTCGGCTCACACCCTACGATGTATAGAGCTCCGGCGTCATGTGCAACCTCCCCAGCCTCCTCGACGTTTTCCACAATGGAACCAAGGTAGGTTGGGTTCTCGATGTAGACCGCCGCCGTCTCGCCGTCAACCACATGCTTAAGCCTCTCCATCTCCACCCTCCCCTTACTATCCATAGGTGTTCTGATAAGGGTACCCCCCAACGGCTCGACGTATGTTTGGGCAACCCTAACCCTTTCAGGGCCGCAGAACGCCGCATACACAACCTTCCGCCGTCCTGTGTGCCGCATAGCCATCCTAAACGCTTCACCCACAGCCGTGGACCAGTCATACATCGAGGAGTTCACCACATCTACACCATACAGGTCTGCAGCTAGGCTCTGGAACTCAAAGAGCGCGGTCAACATACCTTGTGAGGCCTCAGGCTGGTATGGAGTGTAGCTTGTCAGAAACTCGCTCCTAGAGACAATCTGCTTTACCGCAGCCGGGATGTAATGAGGCCAAACACCTCCCCCTACGAAGACCTTCAGCCCAGCCGTGTTCCGTGAAAGGATTGAAACTATTTTCTCATAAACCTCTTGCTCCGAGAGAGGGCCCTCTATGTCTGGAGGGGACTTTAGGATGTATTTCTCGGGGATGTCGCGGTAGAGGTCTAGGACATCTCCGACGCCAATCTCCCTGAGCATCTCCTTTATATCGTCTTCTGAGTGGTGTGATATGTATGGGGGATTCGCCACACCCAGCTTACCGACCATGTAGTTTCCTGTAACAATTAAGTTATAAATCATAACAGAAGTAACTTCGTTTATGAGGCCGCGGTTTCCGCTAATCGTTCTTAACTTCAAAACCTACTCGGAGGCTTTGGGTGTTAGGTCTGTTGAGCTGGCGAGGGCTGCGGAAAGAGTCTCCGGTGAAACTGGTGTCGAGGTGATGGTCTGCCCCCCGTTAACCGAGCTTAAGACCGTGGCTAGCCAGGTGGGTGTGGGTGTGCTGGCCCAACACTGCGACCCGTACGATGCAGGACCCTACACCGGAGCTATCGTAGCGGAGGCGTTAAAGGAGGCAGGTGCGGTTGGCTCCCTACTGAACCACAGCGAGAGAAAAATGAGGCTTACCGAAATATCTGTGGCGGTGGGTAGGCTGCGTGATAACGGGCTGATATCGCTTGTCTGCGCAGACGACCCTAATGCAAGCGCTGCTGTGTCTGCTATGGGACCTGACATCGTTGCCGTGGAGCCGCCGGAGCTGATTGGAACAGGTATCTCTGTCTCAACATCTAGGCCTGAAGTTGTCTCTGATACGGTTAGGAGGGTGAGGTCTGTGAACCCCGGTGTCCATGTCCTGTGCGGGGCCGGTGTTTCAAAGCCGGAGGATGTTTCAAGGGCGTTACAGCTGGGTGCTGAGGGGGTGCTGGTTTCAAGCGCTTACGTGAAGAGCAGGGACCCCGCAGCCTTGCTTAGGGAGATGTGTAGGGCGGCCTTGGTCTAGACTACCTCCAGCATGACCCGCTTACTTTCACCGTCGAAGACGTGGATATCAGCGTGCCCGCTGTACGGATATGTCAGTATAACCATTATGTAGCCTATGAAGTTGTTAAGGTCCTCAAGAGATGGTCTTCCCACCCCTGAGGGGTGGCTGTGGGCTATTCCGACGATTGTCAGGTCTATCGGTAGGGCGTAAGGGTTGAATGAGGAGAAGCCCTCTCCGTATATGGACATAGGGGGCAGGGATATCTCGTTTATGGTTATGCTGTTTCCTTTTCTCTCGCCATGTAGCAGCGCTATGACCTCGTTTGGGTGGACCTCTCTGGCCATTGCAAGCAGTAGCTCAGCGTCCTCCCCCCTGATGACGGCTTTTCTAACGCCTCGGACGTCTCTCCCCAACAACCGTGTAGTTGACAGCCTCCCCTATGTATGTTGCGTGGTCCGCGATTCTTTCAAGATAGCGCAGCATTAGCATGAGCGCCATGCCGCACTTCTTCGAGCCCTCTACAAGGCTCTGCTCAACATTGGTCTTGTATGCCCGGTCGACAATCGAATCCATCTCCTCAAGCCTCTCGGCAAGTCTGTTGTCTTTCTCCAGGAAGCTTCTTATACTGAGCGCTAACATCTCCTTAACCACAGTGCTGACTTCAGCCACAACCTCCTTATTGCACTCCCTCAGGTCCCCAAATGTCGCTATTATCTGGGAAATGTCGTAAGCGTATCGTCCGAACCTCGAGAACCCGTAGGCCACCTCCATCGCCGACTTTAGGAAGCGGAGGTCAGAGGCTACGGGCTGGTATCTCGCTATTAGCTCTACGGCCAAGTCAGAGACCTCGTCCTGCAGCCATCTGAGCTTCTCGGAGAGCTGGAAGACCTCTTCCTGCAGGTTGACGCCCTCTACGAAGCTTTTCACAGCCAGCTCGACCGCTTCCGTGCTCAGCGACGCCATGTCGTTTAGCATGTTGCTCAGCCTTTCGAGGCCTATGTCCATCAGCCTTGCCATGCTCACCCAACTCTGCCCGAGATGTAGTCCTCCGTCCTCTTATCCCTGGGCTGTGTGAAGATATCCCTCGTGGGCCCAAACTCGATGAGCCGGCCAACCATTTCTTCATCAGGCATTAACACCGCCGTGTAGTCTGAGACCCTTGCAGCCTGCTGCATGTTGTGTGTAACTATGACTATGGTATAGTTAGAGGATATGTTTCTCAGAAGCTGCTCTATCTTGGCTGTTGAGATTGGGTCTAGGCTTACCGTGGGCTCGTCTAGGAGGATTACCTCTGGGTCTACGGCCAGAGTTCTGGCTATGCAGAGTCTTTGCTGCTGACCTCCTGAGAGTGAGTATGCCGGTGCGTCAAGCCTGTCCTTTACCTCGTCCCAGAGCGCCGCCTTCTCCAAGGCATCCCTCACCTTTGCCGCCAGCTCCGTCTTCGAAAACTTGACACCGTTCACTCTGAGACCGAAGGCGACGTTGTCGAAAATCGACATGGGGAAGGGGTTTGGCCTCTGGAAAACCATTCCTATGACAGTCCTCACAGCAACGGGGTCTACTTCCCTGTTGTAGATATCAAGGCCTCTGTAAAGGACTTTACCCTCAACTCTGGCGTCCAGTATGAGGTCGTTCATCCTGTTCAAGCATCGCAGGAAGGTTGACTTGCCGCAGCCCGAAGGCCCAATAATTGCTGTTATCCGGTTCTTCTCAACTTTGAGGCTGATGTCTCTAATCGCGTAGCGTTTCCCGTAAATGACGGAGAGATTTATAGTTTCAACTACGACTTTACCTCCGTAGGCGATCTCCTCCATGTTTCTCCCAACGAGTTCCTTTAACATCGTCATTTATAACACCAGCCTCCTCTGATACCGGTATCTTAAAGCTATGGCTGCGGCGTTCATCGTCAGCAGAATCAGCAGTAGCACTAATATGGCCGCAGATGAGAGCTCCTGGAAAGCAACCTGGGGTCTTGAGACCCAGTTATATATCTGGAGGGGCATGACTGTGAACCTGTCGAAGATGCTTGTGGGGTCTTGTCTTATAAAGAGGAGGCCGCTTATCACGAGTATGGGGGCTGCCTCCCCTATTGCTCTCGAGACCGCAAGTATGGCGCCCGTCATCATCATGGGCAGTGCCTTCGGCAGTATGATGTAGCGTGTGACCTGTAGCTTTGTTGCTCCGAGGGCATAGGCCCCATGCTTCAGGGCCTCAGGAATTGTCTTAACCGCCTCCGCCGCCGCAACCGTCACCAGCGGGAGCGTCATCACGGCTAGCGTGAAGGCCCCTGCGATTATCGACCTGCCCCATCCAAGTCCGTACGTGAGTAGGCTGAGGCCGACGAGGCCGAAGACGATTGAGGGAACGCCTGCGAGGTTCGCAATGTTTACCTCCAAGAACCTTTTGACAAACCTATTTTCGGACCATTCTGTGAGGTATAGGGCGGATGCGATTCCCAGCGGTATGCAGATAAGGGCTGACAGGCCGACAGTCCATATTGTTCCTAAGATGGCTGACCGCATGCCTGCCTGTACTGGGTTTGGATGCGGGTAATCCGTTAGAAGAGTTGGTGTAAGCCTGTGCGCCCCCGAAGTCACAACGGTCAGCAAAAGCGAGGCCACCGTAGCAACCCCTATGAAAACACCTATTGAGAGGAAGACGGGTGCAAGCGTGTCAAGTGTCTCCTTGAGCCTGTCCCTTCTGGTGAACCTCTGAGAACTCTCTAGTAACGTATCTGCCATCTCTTCACCACCTGAATAGCCACCAGGTTGAATGCAAGGGTTATGATGAAGAGGAGTAGGCCGACGGCAAAAATCGACTGGTATTCCACTGTGCCGTGGGGTGCGTCGCCTGTCGCAACCTGAGCGATGAACGAGGTCATTGTCTGCATCGCCTCCCGAGGGTCTGTGCTGAAGATAACCCGGAACCCGCCCGCAATCGCCGCAATCATAGTCTCACCCATGGCCCTCGTGAACGCTAGGATAATCGAGGCAAGTATACCGGATAAAGCAGCTGGAACGATGACGCGGAAAACCACATCGATTTTCCTCGCACCCAGCGCGTAGGCCGCCTGCTTAAAGTCCTCCGGGACAGCGTATATGGCGTCCTCGCTCAATGAAGCCACAATTGGTATGATTAGGACGCCTATCATCAGACCGACGGCTAGGGCGTTGTGTATGCTTATTCCGGGTATGAGCTGCTTGAGCAGGTTTGGGGTGATGAAGTATAGTGCGAAGTAGCCGTATACGACTGTCGGGATACCGGCCAGAAGCTCTATTATGCTTTTTACAGGTCTTCTCAAGGATGGCCGCGCATACTCGCTTAAGTATATCGCTGTGGCCAGCCCCGCGGGAACGGCCACAAGCAGCGCTATAGCCGAGGTCAAAGCCGTCGCCGTAAGCAAAGGTAGGACTCCGAACTTTTTCTCAACAAACAGAACTGTCCACTCCGTCCCCGTGAAAAACTCAACCAAGGATACGTGGGAGAAGAAGAAAGTTGACTCATAGATGAGAGATCCGACAATGACCATTATGGTGATGAAGGAAATTGATGAAGCACCCAAAAAAAGTAGATTGAAGAGTGTGTTTGACACCCGTTTCTTTCTGACGTTCTCCAGTAGCTGTGGGCTGAAGACCGTCTGCTGCATTTTCACGTCCCCTTAACGTGGTCCTGCGTTCTTGTTCTTAAGGGGTGTGAGCTCGTAAAGGCCTTCGTAGATTCCGGCTTTCAACAGTGCGGCGGCCTTGCTGTAGAAGTGGCTTGGAAACGGTGTGTAGAATACCTGTTTAGCGAACTTCGCACCGTTTTCGACGTAGAAGATCACGAACTCTCTGAGGTGTGGTTTCTGATCCCACGATTTCTTGTTTACGTAGATGAAGAGCGGCCTAGACAGTGGATATGTGAAGGTGCTAGCCGTCTCGTCGTTGGGTTCAACACATTCTCCGCCCATCAAGTCATCCTTGACCTTTAATGCTCTTATTCTGTCCTTTGCTTCTGGGTAGTACGAGTAGCCGAAGTAGCCGAGTGCGAGTCTCTCACCCTCCACACCGGCCACCAGCACGTTATCGTCCTCAGACGCTACGTAGTCGGTCCTGCTGGCCTTGCCTTTTCCGACGACCCTTTCGGTGAAGTAGTCGAATGTGCCTGAGTCTGCGCCTGCCCCATATAGCTTTATGGGTTCTTTCGGCCAATCGGGTCTGACGTCACTCCAGAGCTTAACAGTGCTTCCCGGCTCCCAGATCTTCTTAAGCTCTGAAATCGTTATGCAGTCAACCCAGTTGTTAGCCCTGTTGACAACAACCACCAGGGCGTCGATCGCTACAGGCACCTCAATCCACTCAACACCGTTCTGGACAGCTAACTCATGCTCAGCCTTCAGGATGGGTCTTGAAGCGTCGTTTATGTCCGTCTCACCCCTTACGAACCTCTTGAAGCCGCCCCCGGTGCCTGATATACCGACTGTTATGGTAACCTTTTTGTGGAGCTCCATGAAAGCCGTTGCAGCAGCCTCAGTAAGCGGGTACACTGTGCTAGAACCGTCGATTTCTATATCGCCTGAAAGCTCGACAGGGCCACCTGTTCCCTCTACGGTCCTAGTTATAGTCCGCTCCATAGTTATAGTCCGCTCCACGGTTACAGTTGCAGTTGCGCCTGCACCTCCGACGGTTTGAGTTATTGTTCGCTCCAAAGTTATAGTCGCCGTACTAGCCGGCCCTGCTACCGCTCCTCCTAAGACCAGTCCACCGACCAACCCAACAACCAACGCTGCAACTAGTCCCACGGCAAATGTTGCGGATACCGCTTTTTTCATGGCGGTAGGCGGTCAGGCCGCCGACGATATATACATTGAAGCCCTTGAATTTATAGAGGATAAATCTCTATATACCACTACATACCCACCGAAATAGAGATGGAAGCCTACGTCAGGCGAATACAGCGTACAGGCAAGTCAACATACACCGTCTCGCTTCCGAAAAGCTGGGTCGAGCGGATGGGGTTGAAGAGGTTTGACGAGGTCCAGATAGTGGAGTTTGAGAGGGGTCTGATGGTCTTCGTGGGCGGTCTAGAGGCGGATGACGAGGCCGAGGTCGCCGTGGGGGAGTCGGCCGAGCCCGAGACCGTCGTCAGGCTCTTCTTCTCAAAATACCTCGACGGATACGGCAAGATTAAGGTCCAGTTCAACACCGCATCACCCCAGGCAATAGGCATGCTGAAGGACTGTATCAGGAGGTGGCTTGTAGGCGTTGAGATTGTTGAGGAGTCGTCCACCCAGCTTGTCGCGCAGTGCCTCCCGATGCACGACAAACTCCCAGTAAAAACATCCATAGAGAGAATGGGCGGCATCGCTTCAAACATGATAGGAGACGCCGTCACATCCTTCCTCGGTGCAGACGAGGAGCTCGCAAAAGAGGTGTTGAAGCGGGATGACGAGGTTGACAGGTTCTACCACTTCGTAGTGCGCCAGATGAACATAGCCGTCAAAGACCAGAGAATTCTAAAGTCCCTCAACCTAAGCAGCCCAGCCGACTGCATATCCTACGCCCTTGCCGCAAAAAACATAGAAAGAGCCGCAGACCATGCCGAGAATATATGCAGAAAAGTACTGTCCATCAGACGCGCGCCCCGGCAGGACGAGAAGATAGTCAAGCTTAGCGCGGAGCTGGTCAACGTCTTCCGCTCGTCGGTAAACTCCCTCCTCATCCCCGACGTATTCTTCGCAGACAAAACTTTGAGAAACGCGGAGCAGCTGGCGGGGAGGATTGAGCAGCTCCAAGCCCAGCCGGGCTACGAGTCTTCAGCCCACCAGACAGTCCTCGGAAGCCTTAAGAGGGTTGCGGAGTATGCAGCAGACCTCTCTGAAACAGCAATAAACCTCTCTGGAAGGGCCGTAAAAGTCACCGCCTAAGAAGTTCCTCAATCCTCTCCGCCATGTAGAGGTCGTAGGTGCTTATACCCCCGAGGTCGTGTGTAGTGAGCCATATCTCGAGGCGGTTGTAAACATTCAGCCATTCTGGGTGGTGCTGCATCTTCTCAGCCTCCAACGCCACTTTAACCATGAAGCTGAAGCACTCGACGAAATCCCTGAACTCCAGCCTCCTATACAGCTTACCACCCTCCAACCTCCAGTTAGGCTTCAGCTGCTCCAGCTTCTCCTCAAGCTCCTGCTGTGAAACAAGCCTATACTCAGCGGCCATAACTGGACATGTTCAGGGTGTGTATTATATTTCCTTTGGTTACTAATGTATGAATCCCGCCCTTAAAGCATGGTCTGCTAAGACAAATGCCACGACTGATTCGACGACGGGTACGGCCCTTGGTACGACAGAGGGGTCGTGCCGGCCCGGAACAACTATAGATGTCTCCTTCATTGTGTTTAGGTCGACAGTCCTCTGCTCCACCGCTATCGAGGAGGCTGGTTTGAAGGCAACCCTTACCACCAGAGGCATACCGGTTGAAAGCCCGCCGAGAACACCGCCCGCGTTGTTCGTGACAGTTACAACCTTACCGTCCACAACCGTGTATGGGTCGTTGTTCTCAGAGCCTTTAAGCCTAGCGCATTCAAAACCGCGGCCGAACTCAACCCCCTTAACAGCTGGAATCGAGAAGAGGGCCCTGCTTAGGTCGGAGTCGAGGGAGCTGAAGACTGGTTCGCCAAGACCAACCGGCATGTTTAAAGCGATGCACTCAACTACCCCCCCAACGCTGTCGCCCTTCCTCCTGCCTTCCAATATAACGCTCCTCATCCTCTCCGCTGCCTCTATATCCGGACATCTAACCTCGTTACTGTACCGTAGCTCCCTTATCTGCTCAACCGTTAAAGGCCCGGCCCTCACCCCTCCTATTTCAAGGCTGTACGCAAGCACCTCAACCCCCAGCCATTTGCGCAAAAGCTTTTTCGCCACCGCTCCAGCCATCACAAAACCGGCCGTTATCCTGCCGGAAAATCGCCCCCCACCCCTCCAGTCGTTGAACCCCTTGTATTTTATACGTGCAGGGTAGTCGGCGTGTCCCGGCCTAGGCGTATTCAGGATTCTCTCGTAGGGTCTTGAGTCAACGTCCTTGTTCCAGACGAGCATAAGAATGGGTGCACCGGTTGTGTAGCCGTTGAAGACCCCTGAAAGTATCTCAACCCTGTCCTCCTCCGTTCTAGTGGTTGTTACCAGGGATTGGCCAGGCCTTCTCCTGTCCAGCTCCCCCTGAATGTCTTGCTCGCTGAGCTCAAGCCCTGGAGGGCAGCCGTCCACCAAGGCCCCAACACATCTCCCATGGCTCTCCCCAAAGCTTACGACTACGAACCTCTCACCGATGATGTTTCCCGCCAACCCGTAAAAGGCTAGGAATGGACGGTTTTATCTTTACGCCTTAAATAAGACAGGGCTGCGGCCGAGCCGACGATTGTGAGAAGGATTACTGTCGACGCTGGGGTTAGCGGTAGAGTGACTTCCTGAACACCTTTCGCTGGGTCAACGGTGAACCTGTAGCTGTAGAAGGCGGTGCTGAGGCGGGCGTTTACCGCCCTGAAAGTCAAGCCCTCAAACACGGCACTCCCATCCCGTCCAAGATAGGCCTCGGCCTCCACGGCTTCATCGTTGTCAACAAAAACACGAGCCCCTGCGAAAGGCATGCCTAGGAAGTCCCTCGCAACCAGCTTGAGGCTGTAAACTTTGACGGGGAATATTTGTATGCCGGGTCCGTCGACAGATACGTGGTTAACAGTCTTCACATCCACGTTTTTGTAGTTTATGGAGTGGACGTCGTATAAGCCTTTTAGGGCCCAGACGGCTTCGCCGGTGACGGTGTATGTTTTGCCGGTCGAATGCCGCAGCACCGCGACCGCGTCTACGCTGCGGCCCTCTACATCGTGGAAGACGAAGGATACCAGCACTTCCTCATCGTAGAGCATGAAGATCCTGCGGGGCCTGTCAGCTGTGATGGATGTGCTAAGCCCTTCCGAGACCTCTACATCGCCGGCCCAGGCGCTGAAGACGTACCGCCTTCCCTCGCCTAGCTGGATTACCTGCTTTGCCTCAACAGTTAACCGCCCGCCCTCCGGCACCCAGTAACTCACCACCTCCACTGGGTTTTCAACGGATACGAGGTATTCCCTCGACCACATGGCATGAAGGGTTTTAGGGCCATGTACGTATAGGGTCACGATGGGGTCGCTTCCCATTCCCAGCCAGCCGCTGAAAATGAACCTCACACCCTCGCCCGCCGGCCTCACCACAGGCCCCGCGTCAAAGACCGCGATGGACCCCCTCTCAAACCAGCCGGACCCAGATTTAACCGGTAGATCTGACACAACCTCGACGAGGTAGAGCAGCCGGTAAACCGCACGTATATGCAAGGGCTGGTCAACGACCAAGGTGAGAGACGTCTCTTTACCCCCCATGCCGTCCCATCTGTCAAAGACCGCCCTCGTCCTGTTTTCCCAGACAATCTCCCCGGGTGTTTCCAGCTCAATCTTTGCCCCCTCAACATACCAGCCATCGAAAGAAAGCGCTGGGCCGTGGGTGCTTGATACAGTGACATGGAACTCTTTCACCCATCCACAGGATATTGTTACGGGTTCTGAGACGATGAAGCGGTATGTGTTTTGTTCCGGTTTTTCTAGCGCCATGTTGGAGTCGACCGACGACAGCCTATAGCGGACGCCCTCGCCTGCCGGCACAGTTTCATTCAACACTTTAATTTCTGCCACTGAGCCCTCGGGATACCACCCACCGCCCACCACCACGTTGAAGGGTGAAGTGACGTTGACGAAGAATTCCTTCATATATCTTGCCTCAAGCTTCAGGGGTGATGTCACGCTTATTATGCGTAATGGCTCGGTGGAGTTGTCGCTCCAGCCTGTGAACCGAAGTCTTACTCCCTCGCCGAGAGGAGTAAGTTGAACAGCCTCAAACCTCAGCACTTCACCTCTCCTAACCCATTCCGCTAAACGGCTGTCCAGCGAAACAACCTCCACATAGTAGTAGACATCATATCTCGCGACTAGGTCGAGGTTCTCCACCACGGGAATCTCCAGGAGTGGAGATTCCGAAACCCTAGATTCTCCGCGGTACCAGCCTGTGAAAACTAGTTTTGTTAGGTTTGTGAAGGCTATTTCCGGCTGGGCTCTGTATGTGAAGGTTGAGCCGTAGTCGACATCATAGATTGTGAGCAGTCTTCTCCCAAGCTCCGACTGTGTGTAAATTCTCACCTTCAGCTTAGGCGGCACCGGCTCGAGGTATGTGTAGGGGATGGTGTTGGGCAGTGTTACGGTGTAGGTTGTGGGGGGTTTGTAGGACTGGGTTTCAAGCCAGGCGTAGGCTACAGCGAGGCCGTAGATGTCAAGGGTTGATGGGAGGCTTGCCTCGTTGACGTAGTAGTACATAAGGTCACGGCTGTAGCTTGAATGCCCAAGCCCCAGCGCATGTCCAAATTCGTGGGCTGCAACCTTGTAGGCGAGGCTTGCTGAAGAGCCTACGCATGCCTTCGATATCTGGATGTAGGCACGGACTATCATCCTCGCAAACTGGCTGAACCTAAGGCTTGTAACTCCGCACGTGTTTCCCCCCAGCGTCTCAGCAAACTGAATCACCACGTCAGCCTCCGTTTCCTGAAGTATTATGCTGTAGCTTAGCCTCAGCAAGTATTCGTATCCGTGGCTGGCAGTGAAAGACCTTATCGAGCCGTACCAGACCTCAACCCCGTTCCTTAACGCCGCGTCAAACGAATCTGACCCAGACGGCCTAATGTAGACATTTAACTGCGACTTGCCCCACGCACCAAGGAGCTCCAGCGTCCTCGAAGACGTCTGTAGGATTTTTGCGGAGAAGGGGTTTTGGACCTCTATTGTTAGGGTTGGCTCATGTGTTAGGGGTGGGATAAGGGCTGCTAGGAGAAGTGCGGCACATAGCAGCACAGGCACCCTCCCAGCAGACACATAGGGTGCATTCCTAGGTTTTTGATAAGGTTTGAGGCGGCTCAGGCAAATGCCTTCCGTTCACCGCTCCACATAACTCTGAGTCATCACAGCCGCATAAAATACTAGCGATTAGGTTAAATTTATGCTATGATAACATTAGGGACACCGCCTTTACGACCTTGTAGAAGTTTGTTGTGCTGCTTAGGTCCTTTTTAACTACATAAGTTTCTCATTCCAAAAAATCCATGCAAAAACCTGTACCTTGATACTAAAGGCCCTCCCAGACACTCTTGACCACATGGCTCACAAATGCGTCAATTTCATTCTAATATGTCATTTCTGCTGCCTAATTGTTTCAATAATCTTCCTCAGATAAGGTTTTTGTATGGCGGGTGTTGGCCTGTCTGGCAAAATACCCTGCGGCCTCACAATTAGAACTATGATCAAAGCAATTCCGAAAAGCAGCCTGTCGAGCCATACAAGGCTGAACGGTATGAGCGGCTCAAGCACATATCTGTATGTGTCTATTGTCCTCCGCAAAATTACGAAGACGGCGGTCCCCAGAAGTATTCCCTTATAGTTGCCCGCACCCCCTATGATGACCATGACCCAGGGCCAGAAGGTCCAGGTAAACCTGTCGTAGTTGCTGGCTATGACACTCTGGCTGTTGAAAGCCCATAGGGCCCCGGCTACTGAAGCCATTAACGACGAGACTATTAAGACCTTCTGCTTGACTCTGACAACATCCTTCCCCAACACCTCTGCCGCAACCTCCTGGTCTCTGATAGATTTTAGAACTCGACCTGCGGGTGAGAGCGAAACCTGCCTCATGTAGTAAAAGAAAAGCAAAGCCACAAAGAGGATAACAAGTGCGGAGGCCATAAACCTGTATTCTCCCAGCCATCCATAGGGGTCTGGGGCAAAGACGCCAAGCGTACCGCCGACCAAGGTCCTGTCGAGATAGCCGACCTGCGCGAGAAACTCCCCCATAGCGAGGAGGGTCATAGCCAGGTAATCTTCTTTAAGTCTTATAGCGGGATACGATGCCACGAAACCAAGCGCAGCACCTACAGCGGCCGCAAGACCGACCGTCGCCGCAAGCAAAGATATTGAAAGAAGTGGGTCGTTGACCATTACCCTGCGTATGCAGTCTCCGACTACTGCGTTGTCCTCTATGTAGTCCATGCCCTCAAGTATCTTAGGCTTTATCTGGGCCAACGTTTTGAGGCACTCGGAAAGTATTGGGTCGTTTTCAACAGCCCTATAACCCATTAGAATGCCCAGCTGATTCGCCATCACACGGCCCGGTACTGCTCCGACGACGAAGGCTCCGCCTGCTACAGCCAGCACTTTCCCAAAGTTGGGTATACCAGTTAAACCGTACTCGAGGTTAAGGCTCGTGTTAACGATGAGATAAATAGCAAAATAAGCCAATATGTCTAAAAGAAATGTAAAAAGCTGCTGCTCCGTGATCAAGCTCCGACACCTTTTCCGAAAGACCTGAACAATCCCCGCCATTTAACAGCCGCTAATCCGCGCGGGGCGAAAAGTAGCGTGATTGCCATCGCCAATATCGGGATAAGCGGTCTATAAACTGTCATCCATGGACCAATCCAGAGACCGAGTTGACGTGTTCCAAGTATCTCGACAAAGCCTAGCAGATAGCCGCCAAGCACCGCGCCGTAAATGTTTTGCAGACCACCCACGATGGCTGCAGCAAAGATGCTAATTAGTATGGTGCTGCCGTAGACGGGGCTGCCCTGAAACCACAGCGCCAATAATGAGCCCGCAACTGAGCCTAAACCGCCCGCTATGAACCATGAGTAGGTATACATACGTTTTACGTTGATGCCGAGGCTTCCTGCCAGCGGTGGGTTTTCAATAGCAGCCCTTAAACCTACGCCAAAGCGTGTTTTGTTCAAAACCATGAAGAGAATTAAGACGCCTGCAATAGCTAATGTGGGCGCCGCTATGAAGACCCCCGGCTGGTCAAAAATCCGTACATCGGCGCGTCTGATTAAAAATCCTCTTGACTGTATTTTGAATGTTTGGGTAAAGTAGTCGGCGTATATGTTAAGGACCGCCACCAAAATTAGTTCGAAGGCGATTGTTGCAACCATTTGGGAGACAAAGCTAGCCTCCCTCGAGATTAAAGGTCTGAGCACAAACAGGTATAGCATGAGGGCCACGCCGCCGCCTATGAAAAATATCGGGATGACGGATAGGTAGGGGTTCAAGCCAAAGAGCTGAGTAAATGTAAGCATTGACATCATGCCTATTGAAGCGAAGCTACCGTGGGCAAAGTTCGGCACCTTCGTGGTAAGGTATGTGAGCGTGAGTCCAAGTGTGAGTAGGCTTAACATGCTGGCGAATATTACCGCATCACGTATTATTGGGTCAATAATCATTTGTTTAGCTATTTTCAGCGTGGGTAATTAAATTTAACGGTTTGCTTTACTGAGGGGAAATTAGGTGAATGAATTAGTGGGATTACCGTGGTACGCGATTTTACTGCTTCTCAATCACCTATTTAGAATAAGTTACTTTCGTGAAAAGGTTTTTATACAGCTTCCCAGAAAAGTGTACGACATGAAAACAAGAAAAGCCGTCTCTTCTACTGTAGCAGGTGTAGCAGCTGTCGTTGCCCTTGTCGTCGGACTCTTGATAGGCGGGGTTGCGTTAGGGCCCGTCATTAGCCCGCCGCCTGCACCGGTAACTAGGACTGTGACGCAAACGGTGACGGCTGGAGCCGTTACGGTGACTCAAACCGTTACAGGCCCCGGCACGACGGTGACAGTAACTCAAACTGCAGCTGGAGGATTAACTGGCGAGTTACAAATAGGTACTTTGCTCTGCCTTAGCGCTGTTCTGTCATCGTATGCTGAGAACGAGAAGGTTGCCATGGATCTTGCGGCTAGGGAGGTTAACGAATTTCTCCAGAGAGCAGGAGCTGGGTTCAGGATTAAACTAGTTCATGAAGATACTGCATGTGCTCCCGCCACAGCAGAGGAGAAGATCAGAAGCCTCTACGCTAGGGGTATTAGGTTTATCGTAGGCCCTATGACTTCTGCCGAAGTTAGACAGGTTAAGGGCTTTGCCGACACAAACAAGATACTTTTGATATCCCAGTCCTCGACCGCGCCGGACCTCAAAATACCGGGCGACTTTGTCTTCAGATTTACGACTGCCGACGACATACAGGGACCAATAGGCCCGAGGCTCGCAAAGCTGCTGGAAGTGACGCATTTCCTATACGTCTGGAGGGGCGATGCCTGGGGTGATGGACTACATGCAGTATCCACAAGTGAGGCCAGGAGATTAGGCCTTAACTTGGAGTTAGAGCTCCGCTATGCCCCCGACAAGACCGAGTTCTCAGCCGAGGTCTCGCAGCTGGCGGCGAAGGTGCAAGAGCTTCTTAACAGAGGCATTCCCGCCAACAAGATTATGGTGGAGATAGTCGGGTTTGACGAGGTTGTGGCCTTCCTGTCTGCTGCAAATGAATACCCTGTGCTGAAGCAGATTAGATGGTTTGGAAGTGACGGAACCGCTGTAACAGCCGCAATCTTCCAAGACCCTGCAGCCACACAGTTCGCCGAACAAGTTAAATGGATTAACCCGTTGTTCTTCGCAACCACACCGGATAGAAAGGCTAGGGTTGATGCGGAAGTACTTAGAGTGCTTGGACGGTCGCCGCCTGACGCCTACTCATACGCCGCATACAGCGCTGTCTGGGCCTTTGCTCTCGGACTCATGGCGGCGCAAAAATATGACGCTGAAGCGGTTAGGGCTGTTCTCCCGACGATAGCACAGGAATTCCTCAGCCTAAAGCTCGACGAGGCAGGAGACCTACCATACTCGGACTACATTCTCTGGGTGGTGAAAACAGTTGATGGCAAGCCCCAATGGGTTGAGGCCGGAAGATACGTCTTTGCGTCAAACACATTCGAGTGGGCTGAAGGGTTCCAGCCATAGGTCAGCGCCATATACTTATATTATATTCCCCCATTTTTTTGTTGAATGAACAGTAATACCTTCCTTTCGTGTAAGGGTGTTTACAAATCTTTTAGCGGCCTGATGGCATTAGACGGCGTAGACATCGAAGTTGACGCCGGTTCGATGTGCCTCCTCATAGGCCCAAACGGGAGTGGAAAAACAACTCTTATTAACACTGTAACCGGTGTTTACAAACCTGACCACGGGGAAATATTCTTTGACGGCCGAAACATAACTCGGTTAAAGCCCCATGAGATATACCGGCTGGGGCTTGTGAGGACTTGGCAGATTCCACAGCCCTTCCAATCCCTGACCGTTCTCGAAAACCTGCTGGTCTCCGACAAGCAACACCCCGGCGAAGGACTTTTTACAGCATTATTTAGACGACGATGGTTTAAACACGAGGTTGAAACGGTTGAGAAAGCCTACAAAATACTCAAGCTACTCAAACTCGACCACCTCTGGGACCTGCAGGCCTTCAAGTTAAGCGGCGGGCAGATGAAGCTGCTGGAGACAGGGAGGGCTTTGATGAGCGGTGCGAAAATGATAATGATGGATGAGCCGGCCGCGGGAATAAACCCACTCCTCGCCCACGAAGTCTTCACACACCTAAGAGAGGCAAACAGAAAACTAAAAGTCACGTTTCTACTGGTTGAGCACAGGCTTGACATAGCCATACCCTACGTTGACCGCGTATACGCCATGCACCAAGGCAAGATAATAGCTGAGGGGGCCCCCAAAGAGGTTTTGGAGAACGTGTTAGTCATAGAGAGCTACCTCGGTGGTTAAGGTTTGCTTACTATTGAAAAGCTTAACGCGGGCTACAAAACACTTCAAATCCTGTTTGATGTCACCATAACAGCTCCGAGAAACCTGTTGACGGTTGTTGTAGGCCCCAACGGCAGCGGTAAAAGCACATTATTGAAGACCGTCTTCGGCTTGACAAAAATTTACTCGGGAAAAGTATTCCTTGACGGCCTGGACATAACAGGTCTACCTCCACATAAGGTTGCGGAGAAGGGAATCGCATACTTGCCGCAAGTCGACAACGTTTTCTCAAATCTCACGGTTTATGAAAACCTGCTGATAGCCGGCTACGGTCTTAAACGTGACGAAGACGCTGTAACGGATGTGTTGGAGATGTTTCCACACCTCAAAACCTACAGAAACAGAAAAGCTGCCGAGATGAGCGGGGGGGAGAGGCAGATGCTGGCCATAGCTATGGCTCTTATAAGGAAGCCGAAATTAATGCTCTTCGACGAGCCCACAGGAAACCTTTCTCCAAAGATGGCGACCCAAATACTTAAAGTGATTAAAGACCTCCGCGACAGTTATGGAAAAACAATAATCCTCGCAGAGCAGAATGCTAAAAAAGCGCTCGAGATAGGGGACAAAGCTGTCTTGTTGGTCAGCGGCAGACCAGTATACGAGGGAAATTCTCAGACACTTCTCCAACACGAGGAGCTCGGCAAACTGTATCTAGGAATTAGATAAGCCCAATTACTTCCAGCACAGTTTTCAGTACAAACCTCGCATATTTACAGGGGCTGGCTCCAACCAAAGCCGTATCCATCCCGATTTCATAGGCGGGCTTAAGCTCGACCTCACACCTGTCCCCAACATACAACGCTTCACCGGGATTTACCCGCGCCTTCTCCAAAAGCAGCATGTATCCTGAATGGTCCGGCTTCGGCTCCGCATCATCACTCGTAACAATAAAGTCATAGCAGTGAGGATCGACACCAAGCTGATTCAACACTTTTGATGCAAGCTTTCTGCCGGAGTTGGTATGAAGCCCGACCACAACACCCCGTCCACGCAGCTCCCTCATCATACTGGTTATTTCTGGAGCAGGTTTGATATATCGGTCGACCCCAACAACCTCCCCAAGCCTCTCATAGAACTCGTGTCTGTTTAGGCCGAGTAGCTCGACGCTGCGGCTGACCGTTTTGACCACGCGCTTCTTCTCGTCCAGCTTACGGAATGCCTCATCCATTCCGACCCCCAGCATCTCAGCCAATACCTTTACGGCTGAAAGCAGCAGGTGCTCCTCATACTCCCTACTCCTGTATAGCGTTCCGTCAACGTCGAAGAAAACCGCCTTGTAGCGGTTCAAGCTATGCCGAGGGTCTTGTTAGTCTTTTTAATGCTCGCCTCTGCAGACACCTCGCCGAAAACAGCTCTGATTGCGTCGATGTTCTCGGGGACGACTATGGCCTCCTGATGTACAGCCATGAAGAAATACGCGTCATTCCTGGAGACAGATACGGAGTCAGCCCATACAACCGCCTCGTAAATGTCTCCCCTCGGCCTGCCCAGCTCCCTCCCGTACTCGAAGAGGTTGGCGGTGGATTTGAATCCGTCGGCCTTCGTAACCGTCTTCACTCTCGTCGTGTTTGTTAGGAGCTCTCTTACAGATGTTGTTGAAGGGCTGTTTCTCAGGGTTACGTTTACAGCGTGCACATGCATGTGGGTTGTCGGTATCTTCATAGCCATGGTGGTTATGTCGATGTGTGGGAGAACTGTTTTAACGTCTTCGGCGTGGTGTGAAGGTATTTCGACTGGGTCGAGGACGACGGCGTCAACCAAGCCCTTCGAGGTTTCCTCTGGGTCGGAGGTACGGCGGGCGATGACCACACGGGCCCTCTCAACCCCGTAAGCACTATCCAATGCGTTTAGGACACGGCAGAGAGCTGTTGTGTTGCAGGAGACAACCCTCACGCTCTTTCGTCCTATAGCGGCCTCGTAGTTGCATTGCGCCACAAAGCTGGTCTCCGCAACGTCTGCCTCCTCACCTCCCTGGAAGATGGCCTTCACACCGAACTTCCCATATCTTTCCCTGTAGGTTTTTCCCACATCCCCGGGGGTGCAGTCGACGATAACGTCAACCTTTTCTAGAAGGTCGTCAAGCGTTCCGACTGTTTTTATACCGGCCCTTTCAAACTTCTCACATGCCTGTCCGTCAGTACAGTAGAGGCCAATACCTCTAGCTATGGCTTGGCGGGCCTTGTAGTCGGGCGTCACCTTAACCACCCCGACGAGCTCCATGTCCGGCTGGAGTCTCACCGCGTCGGCAACCCTCCTCCCTATTGTCCCGTAGCCGTTAACCCCAACCCTCAACGAACAACCACCTCACTCCTTTTAACACGCCTCATACTTCTGACCAAGGCCTCTATGAGCGGGAGCCTCTGCCCCGCAAGGTATAGGACGAGGGCTCCTCCTGCAGTGCTCACATGGTCAATCCAGTCCTTCACCCCAAGCCTCTCAAGGGCCGCGGAAAGATGCCCGCCGCTTACGATTGAGGTACCTAAGGAGCTTGCGGCCGCTAAAAGAAGCTCGTCAGTCCCTCTCTCAAAGCCTTTCTTTTCAAACATGCCTGGCGGGCCGCTTATGAAGATGGTCCCAGAGCTCTTAATTATCTTCGAATACCTCTTAATCGTCTTCTCACCTATGTCGCGAACCGCCGCCGCGTCCTCGACCTCTCCAGCCGGGACTTCAACCCTTTCACCGTCAACCTCCACCGCAACGTCTTCGGGCAACAGGAACTTCTCCCTATGTTCCCCGTAAACTGCGGCCGCCTTAGAGACATATTTCTCGAGGTCTGCTGCCAGAGGTTTCTTCAAAACCCCCGCAGCCCTCAGAAAGACCAGTCCTATTAGCCCTGTCAGTAGTACGTTGTCTGCCCGTCCGTTGTTTATAAGTGCAGTGATCGCTTCAAGTCTGTCGGAGACCTTTGAACCCCCTAGAACGGCCGTGTAGGGTGCCTTGGATGTAACGACAACCCTGTTGAGTGATTTGAGCTCTTTGGCGACGAGGTATCCGGCACACGTTGGGACGAGTTCGGCAAAGCCGACGATGCTTGGGTGGGCGCGGTGGGCTGTGGGGAATGCGTCGAGGACGCATAGGTCGAAGAGGGGGGCAAGCCTTCTAACCATATGCGTGTTCTTGGCCTCCTCGGGGCTGAACTCGAAGTTTTCCTCGGCGGCAAACCTTAAGTTGTCAAGTAAAAGCACGTCACCGTCCCTTAGGGACCTTATCCTCTCGCGGGCCGCCTCCCCAAATACATCCTCGACGAACTTAACCTCCTTCCCGAGGATTTCGGAGAGTGTTTTGGCGTGTTGGTGTAGGGAGATGTAGTCGTACCGGCCCACCCTGCCTTGGTGGCTTCCAAGTACCACTCTTGCCTTTGAAAGTGTTTTGACGGTGAAGCTGGCCTCCCGCAGCCTGTGGTTCTCGAGGAGGGCCCCGGTCTCGGGGTCTACCGGCGTGTTTATGTCAACCCTCACAAAAACAGTTTTACCGGCTACGTCGAAATCGTCAACCGTCAAAAACTCCACAACACTCACATCACCGATTAAACATCATAGTTTAAAAACCATTCCATCAAAGAAATAGAGAAATCTTAATAGCTGGAGTAGTACAGCCACATCGGGGCCGGTAGATCAGTCTGGAAGATCGCCCGCCTGGCGTGCGGGAGGTCGGGAGTTCAAATCTCCCCCGGTCCACATACTCATGAACTCCCACAGGTTGTTGTCTGAATCTCTGATGACGGATTTGCTTAGGTTAAACCGATTTTTGCCTTGATATCCCTCTCTAATTTCGAAAGCCCTTCGTCTAGGATTGTTAAGAGGTCTTTTCTCAGGCTTTTGACCTCGCTTCCTTGTCTGTGTCGAGTATTTCGCTCGTTTAAGAGCTTGCTGGCCCGTATATTTTTTGCCATGATGCATACACAGGACTACTAGATATTAAAAGGGCCGAAAACTCAAAAGTCCAATATAAACTAACAAAATGGGGATGGCTTCATGACTAGTAAGTTAAATGGTTGCGTTCGACATCTTTGGGGAGAAATCATGAAAGGGGGCAAGTTAGGTGAGCTTGCGGTAAGGATTGCGCAAATCTCTGACACACATATAACAAAGTTTGGTATGCATATCCCAGAATTCCTCGACTCCTGCATTAGGATAATTAACTCCTTGGACCCAGCGCCCGACATAGTGATCCATACAGGTGATCTGACAGATAACGGTGTTTTGCTTGACTACGAGCTAGCCGTGGAGAAGATGGAGGAGGTTGAACCGGACATACTCTATCTTCCCGGAAATCATGACGAACGAAACTACGGCGACTCGCTTTTCAGGGAGATGGTGTCTAAGACGGATGTCTTAAACAGCTTTAAGAGGGTTGCCGTACTTGTTCTTGACAGTGCAATACCCGATACTGATAACGGCCGGCTGGGCAGGTGGAGACGTGAGCTCTTAAAGACGAGCTTTCAAGCGTTTTCCGAAAACGTCCTCAAAGTCGTTGCCTTCCACCATCACCTAATTCCCGTCCCGTTCGCGGGGAGGGAAAAGGACATTCTCGAGGATGCGGGAGATGTCTTGAAAACAGTTGTTGACGCAGGAGTCGACATTGTGTTGATGGGGCATCGCCATGTACGTAACGCTATTACCGTGGGGAACACGTTGATGGTTAACGCGGGAACGGTTTCTTCTGTGAGGACTAGGGGTAGGTTGGGCAACAGCTTCAACCTACTGGACGTGACGGAGGAGGGTGAAGTAGCTGTTTACGAGGTTCAGATTCCTTCAGGGGAAATTCTTCAGCTAGGTCTTTACCGTCTTAAGAGGTATGGTGTTTGAAGGCAGCGGCTCTCTTTCTCGCATTAATGAGGGG
>Ga0272447_1000267_pt1 | contig 40253 bp, 43 predicted proteins | sample YNPCB0133_FD_194589 | JGI IMG/M metagenome (GOLD analysis project Ga0272447, IMG submission 194589) | Hot spring microbial mat communities from Yellowstone National Park, WY, United States - YNP-CB-013-3 | ecosystem: Environmental > Aquatic > Thermal springs > Hot (42-90C) > Sediment | place... | reverse complement strand
TTCGCACCGTGTGTGGATTTGCCAATTTGCAAGTTCGAGAGCGTCGGCTGGCGACAATAGCAGCCTGAACACTCGTGAAAACTTAAGGAGAGAAACATCTCTGTATTATTGTGAATGGAGTCTAATCAAGATGCGCTGTCTTGCCGTCAGGCGCAACATCCTTCCAGCCCTGCTGCACCATTTCCGTAAAGCGGGCAGGTGGTTCGCCATGTTTGCTGAGTTCTTCTACAAGGTTTTTCTTGAGCATCATCGAGAGTTCGTTTTTACGCTTCTCGCCGGTTGTGCCTTTCGGCTGCAGTAGAATTTCGATTTGCTTGTCGGCTTCAGAGGATGGCGCTTCATACTCAGCGCGGGGGAGTCGCCGGAGTTCCTCAAGGATCGCACCGCGCACTTTGTCCAGCCAGCGGATTTCGTCGCTGGGACGAAGCCGCACCCTCGGGTCGCGCCGCCACCAACTTGGCGCCGCGCCCAGTTCCTTCAACATCGCCTCGCACACCGCCAGCGTCGCCTGAAGATAGGCTTTCCGCACCGCTCGCTGCAAGTCGTGGTTGACGGGCCTTCCGCCCCGCCGCAGACGCTCGATGACCATGTTCATCACTCGGCAAAAGGTGTCATCGGCGCGATTGCCGATGATACCGCCAACGGCAGCGCCAAGTGCGAACGCCACTAGACCAAAGGGGTCCATCTCATCTTGCTCTTCGTTTTTAGGTTTCGGTGCAAGCGAAACAGATTATACCCGACCCGCAGGAATTTTGCTGGATCGCCGCTTATCGTCCCTCTCGATTGAAGACCATCACGTGATGGTAGATCCGGTAGCCATCCTGGAGGGCATGGTTGTCGACCTTCGCTGCCATCCGGCTGGCCCGGATCAGGGTTTCGGGGTCGCTTCGGAGGTGCGCGGCGGCGGCCGCGATCTCCTCCGGCGTGCGCCGCGAGGCCCTCCCCTTCCCTCCGGCCACGAACAGGCCCAGCTCCCGCCCGGCCTCCTTCAGGGCTTCCTTCAAAGCCCCGCAGACCACCGTGGTGAGGCCGCTGGAGTGCCAGTCATAGCCCAAGACGCAGCCGAAGGCCTGGAACCAGTAAGGGTCGCTCAGGCGACGGAGCACCTCCGCCGTCCCGAACTCATCGACCAGAACGGTGATGATCTCCCGGGCCAGGGCGGTCATGCGAACGAAGAGCCAGCGAGGCGCCCGGCCTGTATGGAGCGGAAGATCCGCGAACCCGGTGCGCGGCATAAGCCTTTCGGCAAAGATTCAAGAGGGAGAAGGGGTCCTCTGAAGCCTTTTTGCATGCAGGAAGCGCGCGAAGTCTAAAACCTCCAGCGCCATATCCTCCGGGAGCCGGGCAATGAGCTCGGCCATCCGTTCGGAAAGGGGAACCCACTCCCGGGTTCGGGCACGCCAGATCACAATGAACTGATCCCGATGTAAAGGAAGAAGCGCGATCGTTTCCCCATCTTCGTTAACAAACTCTATCTCGCAAACACTTTCTGAATGACAATGCACAACTGTGCCCTGCATGCCCGCCCGTAACCCATGCTCAGGGAGATCTACGATTAACTCAATAACATCGAACAGATCTGGCATGATTATTTGCTCCTTTCTGTTCGTGAAACTTTTCGCACGTAAAGGGTCAATAACTTTGCCTCTCGACTCCCATGGGGAATCAGCCAACCGGTTCGCACAATCGCTTCCTGCCCCTCAACGCCCCGGATCCGGAGATCAACCGTATAACGCTTTCCAAATCGGTCTTCTCTATGAAGAAAAGCCTCTCCATCTAAAGCTTTTTCCATGATTTGCTCCATCAGAAGTTGATAATTTTCCTTAGTAAATCCCAGCTTTTCCTTGAATCTTCTGGCCTTGTGACGCCCCCAGGGAGATTCCGGATCCAGGGCATACTCCGTTAGCTTTCGAGGATCAATCACTATGGAATCAGCCACGTCAGCAAGGCGCATGTTGCTCCCCTAAGCCAAATTATAATGCAACCGGTAAAACAGGAGATGGGTGCTCCCGTAATCCCGGCGGTCGACCAGGTCCAGGTGATGGAGGGCGAGCGCTTCGAACTCGCGCGGGTGGATCTGGACCACGACCTGTCCCTCCGGGGCGATCCACTCCGGCCGGGCGTCCAATTGCTCCAGGGTGCGGCGCCACCAGCCCCGATACTGTGGGGGCGCGACGTAGATGAAATCAAAGGCCTCTGCGCGGGCGGAACGCAGAAATGTGAAAACATCCGCCCGCACCACCCGGGCCCGGTCCGCCAGGCCGGTCTCCCGGAGGTTTTCCCGCAGCGCCCGGATCGCCCGAGGATCCTTCTCCACGAACACGGCCTCCGCCGCCCCGCGGCTCAGGGCCTCGATGCCCACGCTCCCGGTGCCCGCGAAGAGATCAAGGACCCGCCCCCCGACGATGCGGGGGCCCAGGATGTCGAAGAGGGCGGTCTTCACCCGATCGGTGATCGGCCGGGTGGCGGAGCCCGGCAGGCTCTTCAACCGGCGGCCCCGGGCCGAGCCCGAGATCACCCGCATCAGCGTCCCCAGTCCCGAAGATACCGGAAATCGATGCCCACCGTGCGCGAGGTCAGCTTGGCGATGATCGGCGTCCGCCGCTTGAACTGGGTGTCGCGGACCATCCGCCACAGGCGGCGGACGGTCTCCGCATCGAAGCCCAGGGCGCTCACCTGCTCCGGCGTCATGCGCTCCTCCACCAGCAGGTAGAGGATTTGGTCCGCTTCCTCATAGGTCACCCCCAGCTCGCCCTCATCGGTCTGGCCCAGCCAGAGATCCGCCGTGGGAGGCTTTTGGATGATTTCCTCGGGCACGCCGACGGCGCGGGCCAGCTGACGGACCTGGCGCTTGTAAAGATCCCCCAGGGGGGCCAGGGCGTGGGCCCCATCGCCGTAGAGGGTGAAATAGCCCAGCAGGATCTCCGTCTTGTTGCTGGTGCCCACCACCATCCCGCCCCACGCCGCCGAGAGGTCGTAGAGGACGATCATGCGCATGCGGGCCATCACGTTGCCCCGCCGCCGGGCGTCCATGTCCGGGAACCGCTCGAAGAGCGGCTCCACCATGGGCGTGATCTCCACCGTCTCCGAGGGGATCCCCAGCTGCTCGATGACCAGATGGGCATGTAGCAGGCTGTCCAGGGAGGAGGTGCGATAGGGCATGCGCACCGCCAGCACGTTCTCAGGGCCCAGGGCCTCCGCGGCCAGGAAGCACGTCAGCGAGGAGTCCAACCCTCCGGAAAGCCCGATCACCGCCCGCCGCATGCCGAACTTGCCGATCTCATCCCGGATGAACCGCACCAGCACCTCGCGCACCAGCTCGGGGTCGATGCGCATCCGCTCATCCACCCACCCCCGGATCCGCTGCGGATCCGGCGCCCCATCTCGCTCGATGATCTTCCAGGATCGCATCTCTCTTACTCCCCTAAGATCTGCACCACGATCTCGCGCTGGCGGGGACGGACGTCGAAATCGATCAGCACGATCTGCTGCCAGGTCCCCAGCAGCAGACGCCGCTCCCGGAAGGGGATCGTGAGGGAGGGCCCGATCAAAGAGGCCCGCAGATGGGAATGTCCGTTGCGGTCCCCCCAGCGCAGATTGTGACGATATTCCCGGTCCGCTGGAACCGCCTCCTCAAGCCAGCGCTTCAGATCCTCCACTGCCCCCGGCTCGAACTCCATGGTCGTCAGCCCCGCGGTGGAGCCGGGGACGAACAGGGCGACGATGCCTGCCCCCAGGCCGGAGCAGGCGACGGCTTCCGCCACCCGCTCCGTCAGATCCACGATGTGGTTGTTCCCCTGCGTTCGCACCGTCAGGCGCTCGGTGACCACCATAACCTTCCTCCTCCCTCGATCAGGCGACGCTCTCCTCGGGGCCCATCCGCTCCATGCGCCCCAGGAGCCGCAGGCTCTCCAGGTCCTCCAGGTCCGCCGGGCGATGCCGACGGAACAACTCCCGGACATCCCGGAACTGCTCCGGGGTCGCCTGGCCCAGCATGCGAGCGATGTCCGCCAGATCCTGCAGCCGGCCCGCCTCGAATTTCATCAGGATCAGGTAAGGCAGCGGCATGATCGGAAACCCGGCCTCGTCCCGATTCCCCTGGGCCGCCTCCAGGGCTTCCTCGGCCCAGGGATCGTGCAGCTCCAGCACATCGAGGCGCCACCCTTCCGGGGAAACCCAGGAGGATTCCGGGACCGCCGGCTCCCCTTCATACCGGAAGCCGGCCGCCTGCAACCGCCGTCGGGCCTCCAGCCCGTCCGCAGCCCGGATGGCGATGTCCAGGTCCTGGGTTGCCCGCTCTGGCATGTAGTAGCGGGCTGCCATGGCGCCAACCACCGCCCAGGGGATCGGGTCGAGAACCGCGCGCAGGTCAGGAAGGCCGGACAAAGGCGACCTCTGAGCGAGGAGCTCCCACCGGCTCCCGGCCCCTGGCCGGGCGCGCCGCATGGCCATCCCGATCAAGGTTTTCCGGATCTGGGTTCGGGGGTCCATCCGACGCCTCGTGCGGCAGAGCCCTTTCTCGGCCCATCGTTATGGGATCTGGATCCGCATATCCAGCGGGGCCATCTGGAACCAGGTATTGCCGGGCTTCAAGGGAATGGGCTGCCCCTGAGCGTCCACGAAGCGGAGCATGTCCTCCCGCCGAAGGCGTTGCCACTGCCCTTCGAACATCTGCCCATCCCGGAAGACCTGGGCCGGCCCGCTTCCCCAGATCTGGATCTCAATGGAGTAATTGCCCAGCCGGTCCTCCAAGATGTCGGTGGTCTGGTGATGGGCATACACCACGACCACATTCGCGGCGGACAGCTGGCGACCTGTGAGGGCGTCCCGATGGGGCTGACCAGCCGTCCAGCGAAGCCAGCGCCCGGACCCCGGGTCGTAGCGCCAGGTGACCGGCTCCGCGCGATAGGGGATGATCAGGGCGGAGGCCGGCCGGCCGCCAGGCGGAGGCTGGGCCGAGAACACCATCCCTCGCAGGTCCGGGCGGGTGTTGATCCCGCGACGGGTGGCTTCCTGCCAGAGCCGCCGTGTGCTGGTGAAGAGGGTATGCTCTAGGGCGACGCCCTCGCGAGGGATGCGCCAGAAGATCGGGGCCCCGACCCCAAGATCCGGGCTGAGGGCCCGCTCAAGGAAGTCCGAGTTCCGGATGCGGGCGTTGACCCCAGGGCTGGCCCCGGAGTAAGCGAGGATGGCCTGGAACATCGCCGGGATCTCCAGATCGATGAGCCGGGCGCTGCGCACGGAGCCCACCGGTTCGGCGTCTTGGCCCAGGAAAACGGCAGTGAAGCGCGTCACCCCGCCCTCTGCGTAGTGCTCGAAGACCAGATCGGCCAGATCCACCCCTGACTGGGGCCGAACCACCGGAGGGGAGTTCGAGATTTTAATGGCTAGGGGCCGTCGGTTCAACACGGCAGGGTCTGGCACGCGCAAGCCGGTGAGCGGGTTCACGTCAGGGGGGAACTCGTTCGACCATACCGGCGGGAGGGGGGTCGGCGAGGGGGCAGGGGAAGGGGTGCGTTGCGGCAGAGATGGGAAATCCACCGCGACGAGGGGAGGCGGCATGGTGGGCGTCGGAGGCCGGACCTCCCCTGCCGTCGTAGGAGAGGCGCACGCGCTGAGCCCCACCACCCCAAAGATCAGGAGCCATCGAAGCGGCTGCATCCTGAATCCCATATCTCCTCCTCCTGAAGGATCTCCCCCGCCTTGAAGTATAAACCGGGTGAGACCAGCCCGTTGCCGCGCGAGGTGGGGGGTCTTCCCACGAACGAGGCGCTGGAGGAAGGTCGGCCGGCGTCCGCCGCGCCGGCCCGGCCCCTAGACCCCTGTGGAGAGAGCGGCTGTTCATTCCGAGGATGAGGAGGACGATCTGCTCTCCGACCCCTCCTTGCCTTTGTTGGCGGACTTACGGCTTTCGGTGATATACCAGCCGTCGCCTTTGAAAATGATTCCAGGGGGGGAGAACACCCGGCGCACGCCCGGGTGGCCCTTCGGACAGCGTTCCAGGGGAGGATCGGTAAACCGTTGCTGCTGCTCGAAGCGCATGCCGCAGACCGGGCACTCGTATTCATAGATGGGCATGGGTGACCACCTCCTGCGTCGACGGGCTGTCGGGCGATCTGGGAAAGGGACAGGGGCGGGCCGAGGGCCCGCCCCTGTCGGATTCGGGCTTCGACCCGGGATCAGAATTCCTCGGGCGGCGACGGCGGGGTCTCCTTCTTCTTCTCCGGCACCTCGGTGACCAGGGCCTCGGTGGTGAGGATCATGGCGGCCACGCTGGCGGCGTTCTCCAGGGCGATCCGGGTCACCTTCGCCGGGTCGATGATGCCCGCCTCCACCATGTCCATGTATTCGTTGGTGAGCACGTCGTAGCCAACGTTGGGATTATCCTTCTCCTTCTGGAGGCGACGCACCATCTCCCCCACCACCGCGCCGTCCTCGCCGGCGTTCTCGGCGATGCGGCGGAGCGGCTCCTCCATGGCGCGGCGCACGATGTGGATGCCTGTCCGAATATCGCCCTCGGCCTCCAGGTGATCCAGCGCCTTCGCCGCGTTGAGCAGGGCCACGCCGCCGCCAGGGACGATGCCCTCCTCCACCGCGGCGCGGGTCGCCGACAGGGCGTCCTCCACGCGGTGCTTCTTCTCCTTCAGCTCAACCTCAGTGGCCGCGCCGACGCGGATGATGGCCACCCCGCCAGCCAACTTGGCCAACCGCTCCTGGAGCTTCTCGCGGTCGTAGTCGCTGGTGGTCTTCTCCATCTCGGCCTTGATCTGCTCAATGCGGCCCTTGATGGCCTTCGGGTCGCCGCGCCCGCCGATGATGGTGGTGTCATCCTTGGTGACCACCACCTTGTCAGCCCGGCCGAGGTCGGGGATGCGTACGTTCTCCAGCTTGCGGCCCAGCTCCTCACTGATCACCTGTCCGCCGGTGAGGATGGCGATGTCCTGGAGCATGGCCTTGCGGCGCTCGCCGAAGCCGGGCGCCTTCACCGCCACGGCGTTGAAGATGCCCCGCAGCTTGTTCAGGACCAAGGTCGCCAGGGCCTCGCCGTCCACGTCCTCGGCGATGACCAGCAGGGAGCGGGTCTCGCCCTCCTGGAGCACGCGCTCCAGCACGGGGATGATATCCGCTGCAGCGGAGATCTTCTTGTCGTGGACCAGGATGTAGGGGTTCTCCAGCACCGCTTCCATCGTCTCGGGGTTGGTTACGAAGTAGGGCGAGATGTAGCCCCGATCGAACTGCATCCCCTCCACGTATTCCGTCTCGAAGGGCAGGCCGGTCTTGGATTCCTCCACCGTGATCACGCCATCCTTGCCCACCTTGTCCATCACCTCAGCGATCAGGTTCCCGATCTCCCGGTCCGCCGAGGAGATGGCGGCCACGTGGGCGATGTCGTCCTTGCTCTGGACCGGCTTGGCCATCTTCTTGATCTCCTCGACCGCGGCCTTGACCGCCATCTCGATGCCCTTCTTCAGGAGCATCGGATTGGCCCCTGCGGCCACGTTCTTCATCCCCTCCATGACGATCATGTGGGCCAGGACCGTTGCCGTGGTCGTCCCGTCGCCGGCCACGTCGTTGGTCTTGGTGGCCGCTTCCTTGAGGAGCTGCACGCCCATGTTCTCGTAGGGGTCGGGCAGCTCGATCTCCTTGGCCACTGTCACCCCGTCGTGGGTGATCGCGGGGGCTCCCCACTTCTTGTCCAGCGCCACGTTGCGGCCCTTGGGGCCTAGCGTGGTCCCCACCGCGTTGGCCAGGATGTCGATGCCGCGCTTCAGGCGGCGGCGGGCCTCCTCACCGAAAACCAGCTGCTTGGGCGCCATTTCCGATTACCTCCTTCACCGGGATTAAAGGCATGGGCGAGCGATCTTTCGCCCCTACTCCTCAATGATCGCTAAGATGTCGCTCTCCTTGAGGATGAGGAGCTTCTTGGCGGTGTCCGTCTTAAACTCGGTGCCGGCGTACTTAGCGAAGAGGACGCGATCACCGACTTTGACCTCCATAGGAACCCGCTTGCCGCTCTCATCCACGCGCCCCGGGCCCACGGCGATCACGCGGCCCTCCTGGGGGCGCTCCTTCGCCGTCTCTGGGAGGATGATACCGGTGGGGGTCATCTCCTCCCGCTCGATGGGCTCCACCACCACCCGATCCGCAAGCGGTCGAAGTTTGAGCTCCGCCATCTCTGCCCTCCTTGGGGAACTTAGATTTGGGGGTTGAGAAGCAGCTTACTTCACCTGGACCTTGATGGTTCGCGCTTTCACCGCCTCCGCTTTGGGCAGCCGCAGGGTCAGGACCCCGTGCTCGTATTCCGCCGTGGCTCTGTCTGCGACCACTTCGACCGGGAGCACGAAAGAGCGGGCGAAGGCGCCGAGGCGGCGCTCCTGACGCACCCAGGATCCCTCCCGGGCCTCCTGCTCCTCCCGAAGCTCTCCGCGTAGGGTGACGGTGTTCCCGCTCACCATCACCTCTAAATCCTCGGGCCGCACCCCGGGGATGGCCGCCTTCACCACCACCTCGTCTCTGGCTTCATAGATGTCCACAGACGGCCAGTCGGGGGGACCGAAGAAGAGAGAAGGACGGGCGAAGGCCTCGTCCAGGATCCGATCGATGGCCCGCCGCAACGAGAGGACCTCCTGGAAGGGATCCCACCGTCGAATCTCGCCAGCCATCGCAGGCCTCCTCCGGCAAGCTCTCCGGGATTGGGGCATCCCGGCCCCTTATCGTAAGCAGCTCGCGTTAGAGCCGCGCAAGAGCCACATAAGAGTTTCATAAGAGCTTCAGGCCGCCCGTCGGGCCAGCGCCTTCACGCGCAGATTGTTCGCCACATTGCGGACCCCATGGACCGAGCGAGCGATCTCCTCTGCGCGCTGACCTGCCGCCTCGTCCGGCACCCAACCGGCCAGGGTGACATCGCCCTGGACGCTGGTGACCAGCACCTGAGCGCACGGCGGGCCGAGGTCCGGATCCGCCGCCAGGCGCAGGCCCAGCTCGGCCTCGATCTCCGGATCGGAGATCAGGTCGTTCTGCACCTCCTGCACCCCCGGCACCGCTCGGGCAAGGTTCTCCGCCATGCGCTTCATGGAAGTGGAGGGCACCACCCCCTCCAGGATCACCCGTCCGTCCCGAGCACAGATCCGGATCAGGTGGAAATTCACCCGGAGGGGGTCATAACGATAGAGGCGCTCCTCCACCTTCGCCTGCAGGGTCGCGTCGTCCATCACGTCCAGATCCATGGGTTCCGCTCCGGCTAAGGGTAAGGAGAAGGTCTGGAATGATGAACGCGGGTCGCATTCGGATGGGCCTCGGCCTCAGACCTGGCGGTATTCGCCCTCCACCACCTCGCCCTCGCCTGAAGGCCGGGAGCCGCCCGAGCTGCCGGTCGCCGCGGCGCGCTGATAGACCGTCTGGCCGATGGCCAGGGCCGCCTGGCGCAGCTCCTGGGTGAGCTGCCGGATGCGGGCGGTGTTGTCCGTGCCCATCGCTTCCTTCAGCTGACGGATCAGGTTCTCCAGGCGCTCGCGGTCCGTCGGGCTCACCTGATCGCCCAGCTCCCGCAAAGAGCGCTCCACGCTGTAGATCATGTTGTCCGCCTCGTTGCGGGCCTCGGCCAACTCACGCCGGCGCCGGTCCTCCTCGGCGTAGCGCTCGGCCTCCTTGAGCAGCCGCCCCACCTCCTCCTTGGACAGGTTCGTGGAGGCGGTGATGGTGATCTTGGCCTCCTTCCCGGTCGCCCGGTCCCGGGCCGAGACGTTCAGGATGCCGTTGGCGTCGATGTCGAAGGTCACTTCGATCTGCGGCACCCCTCGCGGCGCCGGCGGGATGCCCTCCAGGCGGAACTGGCCCAGCAGGATGTTGTCCGCCGCCATCGGCCGCTCGCCCTGATAGACCTTGATGTCCACCGCCGTCTGGAGGTCCTCTGCGGTGGTGAAGACCTCGGCCTTGCGCACCGGGATGGTCGTGTTGCGCGGGATGATCACCGTCATCACCCCGCCCAGGGTCTCCACCCCCAGGGAGAGCGGCGTCACGTCCAGGAGCAGCACGTCCCGGACCTCACCGGCCAGCACGCCCGCCTGGATGGCCGCGCCGACCGCCACCACCTCGTCCGGGTTGACGCCCTTGTGCGGCTCCTTGCCGGTGAACTCCCGGACCAGCTGCTGAACCATGGGCATGCGGGTGGCACCGCCGACCAGGATCACCTCATCGATCTGCTCCGGGCGCAACTTGGCGTCCCGCAGCGCCTGCTCGAAGGGACCCTTCAGGCGCTCCAGCAGATGGCGGGAGAGCTGCTCGAACTTCGCCCGGGTCAGCCGCATCTGGAGATGCTTGGGCCCATCGGCCGTGGCTGTGATGAAGGGCAGGTTGATCTCCGTCTCCATCAGGGTGGAGAGCTCGATCTTGGCCTTCTCCGCCGCCTCCTTCAGGCGTTGCAGGGCCTGACGGTCCTTGCGTAAGTCGATCCCTTGCTCTTTCATGAACTCCTCGGCCACGTAGTCGATGATCGCCTGGTCCCAGTCATCGCCGCCTAGGTGCGTGTCGCCCGCCGTGGCCTTCACCTCGATCACGCCGTCTCCAACCTCCAGGATCGACACATCGAAGGTCCCGCCGCCCAGGTCCCACACCAGGATGATCTCGTTCTTCTTCTTGTCCATGCCGTAGGCCAGGGCCGCGGCCGTGGGCTCGTTGATGATGCGCAGCACCTCCAGCCCGGCGATCTTCCCCGCGTCCTTGGTGGCCTGGCGCTGGCTGTCGTTGAAGTAGGCCGGCACGGTGATCACCGCCTGGGTGACCGGCTCGCCCAGGTAAGCCTCAGCGTCCTGCTTCAGCTTGCGCAAGATCATCGCTGAGATCTCCTGAGGCGTGAACTCCTTGCTCACCGCTGGGATGAACACCCGGGCGTCCCCGTTCGGCCCCTCGACCACCTTAAAGGGAACCCGCCGGATCTCCTCGGGGACCTCGCTGAAGCGCCGGCCCATGAAGCGCTTGATGGAGAACACAGTGTTCTCTGGGTTGATGATCGCCTGGCGCTTGGCTGGCAGCCCGGCCATGCGTTCCCCGGTCTTGGTAAAGGCAACCACTGAAGGACAGAGGTTGCCTCCCTCGGCGACAGGGATCACCTTGGGCTCCCCACCCTCTATGACGGCGATCACCGAGTTGGTCGTCCCCAGATCAATGCCGACGATCCGCCCCTTCTTAGTCATCGGAGACCTCCTCCGCAGGATTCAGAGAACCTCCTCCTTCCGCATCCGAACGAGAGAGGCTTGCCAGGGGGGCCGGCAGCTGGATCCGCATCTGCGCCGATGAAGAAGGCCCGCGCTGGGCCAGCGCAGTCGGTGCCGTGGGCGACGGCAGCCGCGCGTAATCGCACTGGCATGGCCCCCCCTGGGCGCATCCCAGGCAACAGTAAGCGTGCCGACCCACAAGGACCGGCTGCCAGTCGAATTCAATCCCACAGTTCCGGCAGACCCGCGCCACGGATCCCCCCAGCCATCCATTGCCCCCATTTTAGGTTGCTTCCATTAGAAGAGCATTAGAGAAACAAAGGCTTTCCATCAGCGATTGCCCCCACACCGGCCCCGCCGGCGTGCTCCTCGTTCTCATGCTGGGGCAGCTAGAAGGGGAATTGCGAGCCCACGGGGCTCTCCTGGATGGCCTCCTGAAAGGCCCTCGAAGGGAGGATCCTGGTCTCCCCAAGGACCACTCCCAGCGCATACGGGGCAGCGTGGCGGGCCCCCGCAGGTTCCCGGAAACGCGGGGGCCGCGCCTCCGCGCCCGTCTCCGGGACTGGCGGGGAGGCCTCTCGCCAGAGAATCCCCGGGCCATCGCCCGGATCCAATCCCGCGGTTCGGAGAGGCCATCCTCGGAGGTGATCACCGCCGCGTCCGGCTCCTGGATCCCGGGATACGGGATCGAATCCGGAGAGCGGAGAGGCCCGCTATCCACTGAAGCGCGGTGATCTCATCCGGAGCTGGCATGGCGACGGGGAAACGCGAGTTGGCGTACGTGAAGATGGCTGGAAGCAGCAAGCCCGCCTGGCGAAGGAGTCCCCTCTCGCCGTGTTAAAATGAGAGAAAAATAGGAACGCTTCATCCGCGGACCTCATCATAGAAGGATACGCAGAGCAGGCCTGGCTTTCCATTTGTCTGGAGATCGGCTGTGGCGCGATCGCGAACGGAATATGTCTGCCAGAAGTGTGGGGCGGTGCACCCGAAATGGATGGGGCGCTGCCCGGATTGTGGGGAGTGGAACACCCTGGTGGAGATGACCCCCGCTCCTACCGTGCGGGTGGTAGGCCTCGCCGGGAAGCCGGGGGCCCAGCCGGTGCCGCTCCCGGCGGTGGCGGCCGCCGAGGTGACACGCTGGCCGCTGCCCATCGGGGAGTTCTCTCGGGTGCTGGGCGGGGGCGTGGTGCCCGGATCCTTAGTGCTGGTGGCCGGAGACCCGGGCATCGGGAAATCCACCCTGCTGATGCAACTAGCCGATCGCATGGCCGGACCCGAGTTCCCCGTTCTATACATCTCCGGCGAGGAGTCCCTCGGCCAGCTCAAGATGCGCGCCGACCGTCTGGGCCTGCACAGCCCTTATCTGTATCTCCTAAACGAAACCCGGATGGATGCCCTGGCGGATCATATCCAGGGGATGCGACCCCGCCTGGTGATCGTGGACTCCATCCAGACCGTCTACGTGGAGGAGATCCCCTCGCCTCCCGGGAGCGTCAGCCAGGTGCGCGAGTGCGCCGTCCGGTTTCAGGCCATGGCCAAGCACCTGGGGATCACCATTTTCATGATCGGCCACGTCACCAAAGCGGGTCTGATCGCTGGGCCCAAGCTCTTGGAGCACGTTGTGGACACCGTCCTCTATCTGGAAGGGGATCGTTATCACGCCTTCCGCCTGCTGCGCAGCGTGAAGAACCGATTCGGGGCCACTTCGGAAGTGGGAGTCTTCGAGATGCGCGGGGACGGCATGGCCGAGGTGCCCAACCCCTCAGAGCTCTTCCTGGCCGAACGCCTGATCCAGGCCTCCGGCTCCGCGGTTGCGGTGACCATGGAGGGCACGCGCCCGCTGCTGGTGGAGATCCAGGCCCTGGTCAGCCCAGCCCCTCCCGGAGCCGCCCGACGCACGGCCAACGGCGTGGATCCCTACCGCCTGCTGCTCCTGGTCGCCGTGCTCACCAAACGGGTGGGCCTGCGTCTGCACGATCAAGATCTCTTCGTCAACGTGGTCGGCGGGTTGCGGGTGGACGAGCCCGCCGCCGACCTGGCCGTCGCCATGGCCATCGTCTCCTCCGCCCGGGATCGTCCCCTCCCGCCGGACATGGTGTTCGTCGGGGAGGTCGGGCTGTCCGGCGAGTTGCGGGCGGTAGGACAGATGGAGCTGCGCTTGGCGGAAGCGGCCCAGCTGGGCTTCCGGCGCTGTCTCCTCCCCCGAACCGCCCGACGCCTTCGGGAGGTCCCTTCGGAGCTCACCCTGTTGCCCGCGCGCACCCTCGCAGAGGCGATCTCCGTGGCCTTCCCCGGATGACCGCTCACACTGGCATCTCTCGCGGCTCCACGGCGTTGATCGAGGCGTGTCCGAAGGCGTCGTGGTTGAAATGCGCGCAGACCTCATGGCCGGCGCGCAGGAACCCCCGGATGCGCTCTGCTTAGGCCGCCCGCTCTTCACGGGAGTGGCGCCCCACATAGAGGGCCATCGATCCGTGAAACTAGATATGCGCCGCTGGCACGGCCACCCGGAGCAAGGGAGAGCGCCCTGGCGTATCGAACAGACCGAAGAAGAGCGCGTCTCGGGCCGTCACCTCCCGCGCCGGCGCGGTCCACCCGAGGGGGTCCCGGAGCTCAAACACGTGGAGCATATCCAGGGGGAGGATGGCCGTGAACTCTGCCAGACGGCTGGGATCCGCTGGCTATTCTGGGGGGAAGGTGATAGAGGATCGGCACCGGGCGCGCTCTAAGAAGCGCGCGAGGGGCGCCGTGCAATCCCTCAGCCGGCGGACGCGGGCAAGCTACCGGTTGGTCTTCACCGCGCAGCGGAAACCTTCAGGGGCTTGAGCACGCCAGCGGTCGAAAGCCACCTCGGAGAGCCGTCGCACAGAGGGCGTCGTTGATCTCCACCGTGTCGAGGGGGCTGCATCATCGGAAAATCACTGACGCTGCAGGAGATCTTCCGGGTCAAAAGCCCCGCGTCAGTGGAAGTGGATCCAACCCGATGTCCTGATCCGGCGACGGGGGCCCCTCAGCGCTCCCCCAGGATGATGGCGCTGCGATCCGCGCCCCGGGCCACAGCGGGAGCCTGAGGCGTCTCCTCTTCCAGCGCTTTCATCCGCGCTGTCAACCCTTCGATCTCATCCAGGTGGAGCCGCAACGTCTCCGCCAGATCCAGCAGAGCCCGAATCAGATGGCGCTCAAAAGCGTGTCGAAAGACAGCCAGCGAATCGAAAGCGATCTGCTCGACCTTCTCCCCATGCTCGCTCAGCCACGTGGAGGCCGCCGGGCTGTGCGGGACCTCCTTGACGAAGACCAGGGTCCGCTTCCGTGCTCGGACCGCCCGTCCCCACTCCAGCCCCATGGGCGCAGCGTAATCCGCACCCAAAATGAAGGCATAAAGATGTGCAGCTTCCACAGCCTCCAGCGCGGGAGACAGAGCCTCCCCGGGCTTTGGGGTGTGCTGGATCGCCCATCCCAGCCGGACGGGAAGCTTAGCCACCACTTGCCCGACGACCTCCCGCTCCGCCTCCAGCTCTGGGCTGCTGCTCACGAAGAGCCGAATGGGCTCCGCCATGGTCTCGCTCCAGGGTGTCGCCGTGGATTCATTCAGCGCATCCTCCCACCACCGGTGGGAAAAGGCGGACCACATCCCCAGGCTGAAGAGGCATATCCAGCGTGGCCTGGACTTCGTTCACAAAGACCGCGTGGATGAGCTCCGGGGGGATCCCCAGCGCCGCCGCGACATCACGAGGGGTGCCTCCCTCCGGGAGCTCCACCGGGATCCCCTCATCCCGGACCCCGGCCGGACGGTAGCGGCGCAGGATGGCATGCAGCTTCGCTGTCACCTGCATCGGGGCTCACTCCAGGACCGGTCGGATCCCCTGATGCACCACACGGCCGCCGATGGTCTGGAGGATCTTCTGAGGATCTTCCCACCGGCCAGTGCGTTTCTGGAGGGCCTGAGCGATCTGTCGCGGGGTCATAGGCTGGTTGCTGTTCAACAGCAGAAGCCGGAACACCGCATCGGTGAGCGGGGTCTGAGAAGTGATGAAATCCGACCGGCGGCTGCAATGCTGCAGAAGGATGTGCCACAGTCCATCCACCCGCCGCACCTCCGCGGTCTCTGGATCCACGCAGTCAATCTCCATATCTTCCGGATAGGCGAGAAGGCGCTCCCGATGCTCCGGACAGAGATGGCTGATCAAATACGCGCGCAAATCCTGGCCTTTGCGCTTCCACCAGTCCAGGTCAATGTGGAAGGGGGTGTCAAGGGTGGGCTTGATCAGGCGCTGCAGCGATGGCGCCGGACGGTCGCTCATGTCTCCTCCTCCCGCCACCGCCAGTATCCGTCGCCCAGGTAGACGCACCCAGGCAGGCTCATCATCTCCTCGAACAACGGCTCCGGCGGCGTCCGGATCAGCAGGTTCACGGCCTGATAGAGCGTGCGGGCGTGGACGGTGCCCTGAGGGGTGAGAGAGGCCAGCGTCGGAAGCAGCTGCTGAGCCAGAGCCCGGGCCGGGCGATTCCGCCAGCGGATCCACAGCTCCTCCATAGCCACCGGATCATCGATGAAGATCAGGCTCTGGTCGTCGAACTCGCCGGGGATCTGACGGCGGAGCATCTCAAAAACCAACTGGCCTTCCTCCACCCGAACCACCCGCACCCAGTCCCGCCGGCTGCGGCCTCGCAATGTCACTTGGATCACGCCGGGCTCCGGGGCGCGCCGGAAGGCCACCAGGCAGCCCGGCTGAACTCGATAGGCCTCATACCATTCTTTGAGGCCAAAGACGTATTTCCGTTCCCGAACCACCCATCCGGGCCAGCGTCGGCCGCTGACCGGGTCTTCAAACTCGAAGCGGATGCGATGGGTTCGGCCCAGAGGGAAGACCTGGCCGGTGCGCCGGGTGAGGGGGGCCGTCCCGCTCCGCAGATGAGGATACGAAGCGACCTGGATCACCTCTTCGGACTCCCCCAGGCCCGGTCGGATCTCTTCCGGGTTGCTGAGCTCGTCATCGATCTCCGCCGCGATGCGACGCAGGGCCTCATCGAGGCGCGCGCCATCCCCTCCGTAAGATCGACCTTGCAGGCGGGGCGGCGTCTCCTGCACCTCGGGGAGCTGCATCCGCCGCAGAAACCACAGGAACTGGCCCGCCGGGCCCACCTCATCGAAGCGGGGATCCCGGTAAAGGGCCGCGTTCAAGGAAAAGACCCGCAGGGGCAGGGAGACATCCGTCGGGAGCTCCAGATGGGACAGAAGCTCCTCCGGCGACAGGGGCCCTCCGCCGTGGACGTCGAGGACGGCCTCTGCCAAGTTCAAGTGGCCCTCGTGGAGCTCCACCAGCAACGCCCGGGGGAACCAGTGATCCCCCACCCGGACGAAGTCCAGGCTGGCCTCCAGCCGCGCCCGTAGCTGCTCCCGGATGCGCTGCCCCGACCGGGCCCAGACCTCCTCCAGGCACAGCGCTTTCTCATCAGGACCCCGCAACTCGTCCAGATCGTTGAGGCGGTGTGGAAGCGGATACTCCGCGGCGAACTCCCGAACGGTCCCGTCCTCTTCAAAGCACACCTGGATGACCTTGAAGGGGCCGATCTCGGGATTATGGCCCTCGCGGATCCCCACCACTGTCCCCACCGCAAAGCCCATGTGCGGAAAGAACAGGCGCTCCCCCACCTCATAGCGATCCCGAGGGCGGAAGGGACGGGTGCCGGCGAGGGCGGCACGCCGGCGCTCCTCGATCCCCCGCAGACGCTGCTGGATCAGGGCGCGGGTCAGCTCCTCATCGGTGCGGGGGAGAGGATCCTCTAAGAAGCGGTTCAGCAGCACCTCCAGATCCGCTTCCGTGATCTCCAGACGCTCCCAATCCATCGGGCTGGGCCATGCCATCGCCGCCACTTGCTCCTCACAGATCCGCCCTGAAGCCTGCGATGCCGCGCTCCCCAAGGGGCAACGCCCCGCGATTCTCACATCGAAGCGATGGGATCCTACGAGATTATATCGAGGCCGAACCAGAGCAGCAACTGCATAGGCCTCTGCGCTCTGAGGGCGCCGCGACCTCCTCTCAGGAGCCCAGAAGGCGACGGGATCAGAGGGGTGGACTTGCGTGGGCAAAGGATCCTCGCTATAATCGGTCCAAACAACCGAATATGGGTGCCGCTCTTATCCAGAGTGGGCGGAGGGACCCGGCCCGATGAAGCCCCGGCAACCTGCCCGCCACAGCGGGCGGCCGATCGGCGAACGGCCGTGCGGGCAAGGTGCCAAGTCCGGCAGAAGCGTTCGCCGCGCTTCTGGGAGATAAGGGTGGCCTGACGCAAGGCCCCTTTTCCCAGAAGGGGTCTTTTTGTTATCCCTACAGGCCTCGCCTTGCTCCTCCCATCCGTCTCACAGGTTTTCGAAGGAGCATCTTATCTCTCTCCCGCAACGGATAAAGGAGGCGCCGGCGATGGAGCTGCAGACGGAAACCGGATGTGCCACCTCGCTGGAGATCCACGGCCCATCCACGCGGGCGGTGCACGGCGGCGCGGAGCGCCACAACCCTTATCACGCGGTGGTCCCGCCCATCGTCCAGACGGCCACCTATGCGTTCCAGGACACGGCGGACCTGATCGCCTTCCAGGAGGCCCGGCTATGGGGCGCGGCCAACGGCCGCGTGGATTACGGGCGCTACGGGAACCCCACCGTCGCCGCCCTGGAGGCTCGGGTGGCCGCCATAGAGGGGGCGGAGGCCGCCGCGGCCTTCTCCTCCGGCATGGCCGCGGTCACCGCTGTCCTCTTCGCCTCCCTGCGCAGCGGAGCCCACCTGATCGTCACGGAAGATGCATACCGGCGCACCCGCCAGTTCGTGCTCCAGTTCCTGCGCCGCTTCGGCGTGGAGGCCACGGTCGTGCCTATCGGGGACTTCGAAGCCCTCGAGGCCGCGATCCGGCCCAACACCCGACTCATCTTCACCGAGACCCCCACCAACCCCTATCTGCGGGTGATGGACCTGGAACGGCTGGCGGAGATCGCCCGCCGGCGCCGCATCCGCACGGCGGTGGACACCACCTTCGCCACCCCCATCAACTTACGCCCCTTGGATTATGGGATCGACCTCGTGGTCCACAGCGCCACCAAGTATCTCTCCGGCCACAACGATGTGATGGCCGGTGTGGTGGCAGGATCCGCCGACCTGATCGCCGGGCTGCGAGAGATGCAGGCAATGATCGGCGGCATCCTGGATCCCCACGCGGCTTATCTGGTCCTGCGGGGCCTGAAGACCCTGGCTCTGCGGGTGCAACGGCAGAACGAGAACGGCATGCGGGTGGCTGATTTCCTCAGCGCCCATCCCCGCATCCGTCGGGTCTGGTATCCGGGGCTGCCCTCCCATCCAGATCACGCCGTCGCCCGCCGCCTGATGCGCGGGTTCGGGGGCGTGGTCACCTTTGAGGTCGCTGCGGATCGCGAGGGCACCTCCCGATTCATCGACGCCCTGCGCATACCCTATGTTGCGCCCAGCCTGGGCGGGGTGGAGAGCCTGGTGGAGCAACCTGCCCTGATGTCGTATTACGAGGTGGACCCGGAGGAGCGATCCGCCATCGGCATCACGGACAACCTGGTCCGCCTCTCGCTGGGCATTGAGGACCCAGACGACCTGCTGGCCGACCTGGAGCGGGCCCTGGCCCGCCTCTCTTAGGGAGGCCTCCGGCGGGGAAGCCGGATGCATTCCGGGTCGACCCGATGGCCTGCCCGGTTAAAACAGCCGCGCGCCAAAGGGATAAGTGGATCAGGCACCGATGAAGCGCGCGCGGATAGAGGCCGACGACCCCCGGACGGCCTCCTTGTTTGGCCGACGCCGATCCTACAGAGGAAGAGCCCCCCAGGGCCACTGACACGGTGAGCGCCTTGAATGATTATCCGCGATGAGATGCCTGCGCCCGCCTGCTTGCAGAGGAGGACCGCACGCTGGGAAGGAGTCCTTCGGGACGGGATGCCGGCGCTGTTCCTGATCGGCGCGACGGCCCTCTTTTTCTGGCCCCTCTGGATCGCCAGATACCGCTTTCCCAAGGGGGGCGGCGACCTGTGGGCGCAACTGCATCCGGTCTGGCCCTTCGTGGCCAAAATGCTGCAGCGCGGTGTCCTCCCGCTGTGGAACCCCCGGATGCTGGGAGGGGACCCGATCTTCTCGGAGGGGCAATATCGCTTGTTCAACCCCCTCAACTGACCCCTCTTCCTGGCTTCCCCGATCCCGCCGAGATGGGTGCTGCTGCGCGGCGCCTTCGGCCTGTGGCTGGCCGGAGTCGGGATGTACGTGTATCGACGTCGCTTACCGATCTGGAGGTTAGGGCGCGCCGCTGCCCTCTCCGGCGCCCTCGCCTACGTGTTCTCGGACCCATTCGTGGTCCACCTAGGTCACCCCCAGTTCAACGACGCGATGGCATGGCTCCCGTGGGCGCTCGCCGGTGTGGACCAAGCCGCGCGGCGAACCCACAGGATCCCTCTCGGTGCCCTCCCCATCGCCCTGCTTCGGCTTGCCGGGCACGGCCAGGCGGCGCTGTACCGGATGATCGCCGTCGGGCTTTACGCCCTCGGACAGGCAACAGATGGATAGCCCCTCATCTGCAAGCCCTGGGCTTCCTGCGCGCGGATCCCGGCTGGTTCCGGGTGGATGTGGATCCGGCGGCGCAGGACCTTTGGCCTCCCATCGCCCTGCAGATGGCTGGCTTCGAAGTCCCCCAGGGGACGTGGAACCCGATGGAGCTGCGGGAATTCAACGTCCTGCGCTGGTGGATCCCCTCCGCCACCTATCCTGCCTACCGGATGCTGGGAGTCAAATGCATCGCGGTCCCCAAAGGGGCCCCTCCGGGTGGCGAGGGGATTTGGCCTGTCTTCGTGGAGGACCCAACCATCGATGTCCACCTCCGCACCGGGGCCCTCCCCCGGGTCTGGCTGGTTTACCGAACGGAGATCGTGCACCACTACGGCGAGGCGCTGAAGCGGGTGCTGGACGAGAGCTTCCGTCCGGAGGAGATCGCCGTTGTCCAGAACGGGCCGCGGCTCAACGGGGAAGGTCAGGGACGGATCGAGGTCGCTCGCTACAGCCCGGACGAGGTCATCTTAGCTGTGGAGACGGACGCTCCCGCTTTACCGGACCAACGCCGTCTTCCGGGGCGTGGAGGTGCCCCCGGGACGTCACCGGGCGATGTTGCGGTTCCGGCCGGGGAGCCTGCGGATCGGCCTGTAGATGACCGTGGCAGGAGGCTTAATGAGTTTCTTCCTCTGGGGAGCAACCCGACGAGGGCGCTGAGGGCTGAACCCCTCCCCGTCCATACCAGACCGGAAGATCCTCACCTCCCACACATGAAGAAACACACTTCATCCCTCCGGGCGCTCCAGAATAGGATCAAGGTGGATGATCTTTTTTTAGGAGGCGCCCATGAAGTGGTATCTGGTGGAAACCCGCCACTGTCCGATCCTGAAGACCGAGGTGGCATTGCTGGAGCAGCGGATCTACCCTCGGAGCGATCATCTCCCGGATCTGGCATATCGCGTCCTTGCCCGTCGCTGTTCCCACGACCTGATCTGCAACGCCAACGATCACATCCATTGCCGCTGGGCTTACACGAACCCGGCATGGGATCCCTTTGAGGAGGCCTGAGCGCCTCTTCGAAGCGCGCCGATCAAGCCAGCGGGAAGCGGCGCAGTGGGAACATCTCGCGGATCCGAGCCGACTCCTCCGGTGTGAAGGGCTGCAACCCCCACCAGGCGAGCCCGTAACCGAGGGTGCCCAGGGGGAGGGCGAGGACCGGTGTTGCCCCCCAGAGGGCCGCCATGAGGCCCCCCATGACGGCGCCCGCCAGAAGCGGCCGCCCCAGGATCTCCCCCCAGGGCAACGGCCCTATCCTCCGCCGCAGGTCGTAATAGAAGGCAAGCCCCTCAACGATCTCGGACAGGATGGTGATCACTGCCGCGGCCACATACCCGAAGAGAGGGATCGCCAACAGGTTCGACAGGGCGTTAAACCCCAGAGCGATGAGGAAGGCTTTGGTCTGGTAACGCTGTCGGCCCAGGGCCACCAGCACATAGTTGACCAAGCTGTTCATCCACCCGATGGGGATGGACCAGATCATGATGCGCAGGGCGATGGCCGCGTGGGGGAGATACTGAGCGCCCCCTAAGAGATACGAGAGGGGCTCGGCCAGGAAGGTGAAGAGCACCGCGGTGAAGACGGCGACCGCCGCCAGCCCTTTCAGGGTGAGGATCACCGACCGCCGCATGGCCTCCGTCGAGCCGGCCGCTTGCCGGGAGATCACGGGGAACACCGCGAAGGTCGTGTAGGCAGGGATGATGTTCAGCGCGTCCAGCCACTTGTAGGCCGTGCTATACCACCCCACCTGCACATCCCCTTTTAACGCCTGAAGGATGGGCACATCGATCTTGAAGAACATAGTGGCCAGGAGATGGTTCAGCATCAGAGGGGCGGATTCGCGAACCATCTCCCGTCGCAGGGCCGGATCATCCTCCCAGCGTGGACGGAAGAAGGTCCGGAAGGCGATGCCGCTGAGCAGGGCCAGGGTGATCCCGTTGACGACCACCGAGGAGGCCGCCAGCCCGACGAACCCACCGCCCATCAGGAGGACAGGCACGCCCAAGCTGACCTTCAGGAGAACCGTCACCACGGTGAGGGCCGCAGGGATCTCCGCCTTTTCATATACGTAGAAGAGGGCGGTGACGCCGGTGGAAAGGCTGGCGGGGACCTGAGCCAGGGCCAGCAACAGGATGGCCACGGCGGTGTCGCCGCTCAGGCGGAACAGCCCCATCCAGAGCCCAGTGACACAGAGCAACAACGGCAGCCAGGCCGCGAGCAGGACCAGACGCAGGGCAGAGCTGTTGACAAAATAACGATTCGCCTGATCCCGACGCTTCGCCCCCTCCCGTGTGAGCCAGACGTTCAGGCCGAAGTTGGAGAGGATCTCATACCAGCCCACCAGAACGATGGCAAAGTAATACTTCCCCGCCGCCTCCGGGCCCAGGATGCGCAACATCAGGGCGGCGAAGGCAAAGTCGATGGAACGGTTGAAGAAGTTGAGGGCCATCGCGGTGAGGCTGTTCTTGAGGACACGGCGGGCGGTGGAATGTTCCAGCTCCTCCCGATACAGGCGCCTCCAGAGCCAGAGAACCGTCAGGAAGATCAGCCCCATCCCGCCGATAAAAGTGGTGAAAAAGCCCAGCTTCACTGAAAGCGGGCTGTAGCGGAACCGCACCGTCCATCGGCCCGGGGGCAGGATCACCGCCCGGAACAGGCCGTTGGCAGCGTAGATCTCCAGCGACTGCTCCTCCTTCTCGTCTCCCCCGATGGGCCGCCGATACGCCACCCAGCCCGGGAAGAAGGTGTCCGCCACCACCAGCCAGGAGGGTTCCTCCACCGCCGCGTCCACCCACATCTCGTTGATCCCATAAACGGTGACCGTCGCCGGGCGCGGCGTCCCCCGCTCCCCGAACCGCTCCAGCCCCGGGACCCAGCGATCCACTATGACATAGAAGCGGGGGTCGAACTGCCGCAACGCCGCAAAGGGATCCCGATGGAAGACCGTGGCGGTTAGGGGCAGCGTCCACGCCCGGGGCATGGCGCCCTCGTTGCGGTAGACCCGCACCTCCCCTTCGTAGACCTTCGTGTAACGGGGCGAGGGGATCTCCTCCTCCGTGACCACATATTTCACGTTGAGGGCATCCAGCAGCGGGGAATCCAAGGCGGCCAGATCGGTGAGGGGCGCAATGCGGTTGAAGAGCAGCTCATGCTGGGGTTGGATGGCGGACATGTAGGCCACGTAACGCTTGAGGATGATGGAATCGTATCCCCGCACGTCCTGGAGATCATAGAGCCAGGGGCCATTGGCGTTGAAGGTCTTGCGCCCATGGGGGTCAAAAGTCGTCAGCCGCCACGGGCCCAGATCCTGACGCAGGAACTGAACCACTGGGGGGACGAAGTCCAGCCAGCGGGGATCGGCGGCAGGATAGAAGCCCGCCCCCGCCTGGAGCAGATCCAGGGCCAGCATCCCGATGGGCAGGACGCAGCGAAGCGGACGGGCCTGAAACAGCCAGAGAGCCAGGCCGCTCCCCAGGGCCACCCCGCCGAAGCGAAGCAGGTTCCAGAACTGATAGGAGAAAAAAGCGCGGCCATCCAGGAAGGCCTCCGGGGCCTTGGCCAGGGCATGGAGGGCACGCTCAGCGAGGGACAGGGCAGCTTCCGGCATCCCCCAGCGGGCCAGGGCCAGGGCGGCCAGGGTGAGCGCCCCTACCCCCATCCATCCCAGGGCCATCCCTCGCACACTCTTCCCCTCCTCCCGCAGCGCCGCTTCAAAGCCTGCCCCCGCCAGGCTCGCCATCGCCAGGGTGAAGGGCCAGATCCAGCGGAAGGGGGTATGCAGCTGGTTGATGCCCGGCAGGCCGTAATACAGCAGCACATACGTAGGCATCCCAAAGGCGAACGAGAACGAGAGGGCCGCGAGGAGTACCAAGAACGGGACGGGAACGCGGGAGCGGATCAGGGATCGCCAGCGGAGCAGCGCGAGGAGGGCAAAGCTCCACGGCAACAGCCCCACATAGGCTCCCCCCTCCACATAGTTCTTGATCCCCCAGTGGCTGGTGAAGGCCCCGTTCGGGTTGGGCTGCCCGTAGGCGTTCACTGCGAAGGGCACCCAGGCCCCGCTGAACACATCCCGCATCCCGTGGTGGCTGGGGTTGCCGTAGAAATCTGGGATCAGAAAGACCAAGAGATGACGCCAGGGATACGCCCAGCCCAGCACCTGCTGCAGGGTCGCAGTCCCCTCCCGGAAGTTCTCCCGCACTACCTCATAGAGGGGCACCCACTGGGCAGCCCCTAGAGCAAACCCCAGGCCCACTGCCAGGCCGGTCCACCCCAGGGTCTCCAGCGCGGCCCGGATCTGGACCCGGGCGCGCCACGCGCCCCACAGGCCATAGCCGAAGCCGATCAGAACGGTGTAGTAGGTGATCTCCACGTGTCCGGCCAGGATGTTCATCCCTAGGGCGAGGGCGGCCAGCAACGCCCAGGGGAGGGCCGTCGGGCGGCCGAGCAGCGGGCGCCGCTCGATCACTCCGTGGAGGGCGGCGAGGAGATAGGGGAGCCAGGCCGCGCCGGCGATGATCATGGGGAACACCATGCTGACCACCATGAAGGCGCTCAGCTCATAGGCGACCCCGGCGAAGGTGGCCGCGGCCCGGCTCAGGCCCCAAGCCCGCGCCAGAACGTACGTCCCCAGGCCGGCCAGAAAGAGCTGCAGGGCGTTGAACAGCGCATAGGCCTGAGGGAGAGGGAGGAGCAGGAAAAGCGCGGTGAACGGATAGAGGGCAGAATGCTGCCCGTTGGCCAGGAAGGGAGCGCCAGCAAACAGATACGGGTTCCACAGGGGAAGCTCTCCCCGCCGCAGGGCTTCGAGGAGAAAGCGCTTCCACGCATAGTTCTCCAGCACCAGGTCGGAGAGCAGCGCGTTGTGAGGAACCCCGATCCCGAAAGCAGCGGCCGCCGCCCGCCAGGGCTGCCATTCGTATAGATTGTCTGCTGGGAGGATGGTCCGCGACCCGGTTAACGTGGGGCCCAGCAGCAACACCGGCAACAGGGCGAAGACCCCCATCGGCCCCAGCCGGGAGAGCCACCGCATCCCTCGTTGCATCCTCTCATCCGCCTTGCACACAGGATCGCTGTCGTGGGTCCATTATACCTGGGACGGATCCACAGGCTGGCCTGAAAGTTTGCGGACCTGCTCCACCTCGCCTTATAGTGAGTGAGCACTCACTCTATGGAGGCGCCCATGGGGCTGCGGAGGGTTTCAGGGATGCGGCGGGCAGAGATCATAGAGGCGGCGGCCCGGCTCTTCGCCCAGCACGGGTTTCGGGGGGCGACCACTCGGCAGATCGCCCGGGAGGCCGGGGTGGCGGAGGGCACGCTGTTCCGCTACTTCCCGACCAAACGGCATCTCCTGCTGGCGATGTTCGAGGCCCTGGCCGTCTCTCCGATCCAGCGCCACCTGCAGGCGCTGCCGGCCATGGAGCCCCAGCGCTGGCTGGAGGAGTTCCTCTGGGAGCGCCTGGTCACGATGCGCGCGCAGCTGCCGCTGATGCAGGCCCTGTATCAGGAGATCCGCACCGACGAAGCCGTGCGCCGGGTCTTCCTGGATCAGATCGCGCGGCCGCTCCTGGAGGAAGTGCGACGCATGCTGGCGGCGGAGCTGGGCCAAGGACGCTATCGCCCGTTGCACCCCTCCCTGGTGATGTGGGTCATCTGGGGCGCCCTGCACGGCGTGACGATCTTCGGCATGGAGCTGGATCCCGAGCTGGCGGCTCTCCCGCCTGAACAGATCGCTCGGCAACTGGCCACCCTCGTGCTCCAGGGCATCGAGGATTCTTCCCAAACCTAAACTTCGGGAGGATGCTTCATGAAAGGCCGCGTTCGATGGCTACTCGGCGGATTGCTCCTCCTCGCCCTTGTCGGGGCCGGGGCCTTCCTCACGCAGGCCCGGGGGCGTTCCCCCGTCCTGCCAGAGACCGCTACGATCCAGCGGGGGACCCTCCGGATCACCCTGAGCGCGGCGGGTAGGATCCGCCCTCGCGCCCAGGCCGTGCTGAACTTCGCCACCGCTGGCACGGTCGCCGAGATCTTTGTCCGGGAAGGCGAGAGGGTGCGCAAAGGCCAACCTATAGCTCGCCTGGACACCACCGACCTGGAGTTGGCGGTGCGCCAGGCGGAGGTGGTCTATCTCACGCAGCAGGTGGTCTACAGCCAGACCGTTCAAGGCCCGAAGCCGGAGGATCTGGCCGCGGCCCGCGCGGCGTTGCGCAGCGCCCAGGCCGCCCTCCGAGCTCTGGAACAGGGCCCTGACCCCACGGATCTGGAGATCGCCCGGCTGAATTATGAGGCAGCCAAGAATGCCATCTGGCAGGCCCAGCTGACCCGGGATAAAACCGCCGGCTCTCCCTTATCCGTCCCCATCGACGTCGATTTAGCTCGGGCCCGGGTGGGGCAGGCAGAGCTCCAGGCAGAGATCACCCGCCTGCAATACGAGAAGCTGAAGGCCGGAGCGCGCTCGGAGCAGCTGGAGGCCGCTCAAGCCCAGGTGGCGCAGGCTCAGGCTAACCTGGCCCGTCTTCGGCCCGACGCCCTCACGGTGGAGCGGACGCGGCTACAGCTGGAACAGGCCCGCATGCAGCTGGAGCAGGCCCGCCGCCGCCTGGAACAGGCGACCCTGCTGGCTCCCTTCGACGGCACGGTCATTGCGGTGAACATCGAAATCGGTCAGGTGGTCGGGGCTGGCCTCCCCGGCGGGGCCATCGTCCTGGCTGACTTGAGCGATCTTTATCTGGATCTAACCGTAGACGAGGTCGATGTGGTGCGCCTGACGGAAGGGATGCCGGTGGAGATCACTCTGGACGCCTTGCCGGGCCGGTCCTTCCGCGGGCGCATCGAGGCCATCGCTTCGGCCGCCACCGAAGCCGGCGGCGCCGCCACCTACCGGGCCCGCGTGGTGCTGGATGACCGGGATCCGGTTCTGCGCGCCGGCATGAGCGCCAACGTGGAGATCGAAGTGGAGCGCCGGGAGAGGGTGCTCCTGGTGCCCAACGCAGCCGTCCGGCGAGATCGGGAGACCGGGCGGGCCTTCGTGTATCGGGTGGTCGGCGATCGGGTGGAGGAGGTGGAGATCCGCCTGGGCGCCCAGGGGGAGACAGAGAGCGAGGTCCTGGAAGGGCTGCGAGAGGGCGATCGCATCGCCGCGGGCGAGGTGCAACCGGCCTCCTCCTTGCAGATCCTGTTCGGGCGCTAATCCGATTCAAGGCCTCATTCGAAAAGGAGCTCCGAAATGCGGACAGCGCTGTGGAGGGAGAACATCCAGCAGGCTTTCGAGACCCTGGCCGCCAACCGCCTGCGGGCGGCCCTCACCCTGTTGGGCATCCTGATCGGCGTGGCCGCCGTCATCGCCATGGTGGCCATCGGCCGGGGGGTGCAGAACTATATCAACCTCCAGTTTGCGGCCCTGGGCACCAACCTGATCTTCGTGATCCCGCGGGCGGTTACAGAGGAGCCACCCGGGGGGGCAGCTCTGCGGGACATCTCCTCCCTTACCATGCGTGACGTATGGGCGATCGAACAGGAGGTGCGCGGTCGAGTCACCGTTGTCGTGCCAGTGGTCCAGCGCTTTGGGCCTCTGCAGAGCGAGGGCCGGGAGGCGGTAACGGTGATTCTGGGCACCACCCCAGGCTACGCCCCGGCTCGCAACTGGGTCCCCCAGTACGGCATGTTTCTCGAGGAGGGCCATCTCCTCAACCGCTCCCGGGTGATCGTGCTGGGCCTCACCCCGGCCCGCCGCCTCTTCCCGGACGACCCCAACCCGGTCGGGCGGACGGTGCGCATCAATGAGGTCCCCTTCCGGGTGATCGGGGTGATGTCGGACAAAGGCGGCAGCGCCTTCGGGGATTACAACGACCTAGCCCTCATCCCGATCACAGTGGCCCAGGAGATGCTTTACGACACCCGAGATCCGCGAACCGGGGGGTCGCTAGTCACAGGGATCATGCTTCAGACCGCCCGCCCGGAATACACGGACGAGGTGGTCCGGCGGATCACGGAGCTCCTGCGGGAGCGACACCGCATCCGCTTCCAGGACGAGGACGACTTCGCCGTACTCACTCAATTTGAGCTGGTCTCGATCTTCGGGCAGATCTCCAGCGTGCTCACGGTGTTCCTCGGGGCGCTGGGCGCCATCTCCTTGATCGTGGGTGGGATCGGGATCATGAACATCATGCTGGTCTCGGTGACGGAGCGGACGCGGGAAATCGGTCTGCGCAAGGCCGTGGGGGCTCGGCGGTTGGACATCCTGCTCCAGTTCCTCACCGAGGCCATCCTGATCACCATGCTCGGCGGCGCCCTGGGCACCGGGGCCGGGATCGCCCTGGCCTCGACGATCAACACCCTGAGCGGAGGGGCGGTGCAGGCGGCAGTGGGCCTGGACACTGTGCTCCTGGCCGTGGGGGTGAGCGCTGCCGTCGGGCTCTTCTTTGGCCTCTACCCGGCCTGGCGCGCCGCCCGGCTTGACCCCATCGTCGCCCTGCGCTACGAGTGAACGGATGAGCGACCGCATCGTTGAGGAGGAACGGAACCCATGATCGTGCAATTCCAGGAGAACCTGTGGACGGCCCTTCAGAGCCTGAGGGCCAACAAGCTGCGCACGGCCCTCAGCCTGCTGGGCATCCTGATCGGGGTCGGCGCCGTCGTGGCCTTGCTCGCCGCCGGCCAGGGCGTCCAGGACTACATCCAGCGCCAAGTGGAGGCGATTGGGCCCAACGTGCTGTTCGTCTTCCCCGGAGGGTTCTCCCAGGACGGCTTCGCCCGGGCCGCTGCCCAGCAGTCTGGCCTGACGCGACCCGCCCTGACGCTGGGGGATGCCCGGGCGCTGCAGGATCCCAGCCGCGCACCGGACATCGTCCTGGTGGCCCCGGTGGCATCCCAGACGCTCCCGGTGGCCTCCACGAGGGAGCGAACGGTCACCGCTGTGCGCGGGGTGACGCCAGAGTATCTCATCGCCCGGAACTGGGTGGTGACGCGGGGCCGGTCCCTCGCCCCAGAGGACGAGCGGACCGCCGCCCGAGTGGCGCTCCTGGGGGTGGACACTGCCCAAAGCCTGTTTGGGGAAGCGGATCCCATCGGGCAGCTGATCCGCGTCCGAGACGTCCCCTTCCGGGTCATCGGGATCCTAAGCCGCAAAGGGGGCACCTCCTCCGGGAATGAGGACGAGGTGATCCTCATCCCCTTGAGCGCCATGCATCAGTATCTCTACTCGGCGCGGGGGCGCGGCGGGGAGCCCGGCCTCTCACTCATCGTGCTGGTCGCCCGCTCCCCGGACCGCATCCGGGGGGCGCAGGAGCAGGCCACAGCCATCTTGCGGGAGCGCCACGGCATCCGCTTCCGGGAGGAAGAAGATTTCACCGTGGTCTCCCAGGAGGAGATCCTGAGCCTTTTCGGCAACCTCACCACCATCCTCACCGCTTTCCTCTCTACCATAGCCGGGATCTCCCTGCTGGTGGGAGGAATCGGCGTCATGAACATCACCCTGGTTTCCGTGCGGGAGCGGACACGGGAGATCGGCTTGCGCAAGGCCGTGGGGGCCCGGCGGCAAGACATCCTGCTCCAGTTCCTGACGGAGACATTGCTCTTGGCCCTCATCGGAGGGCTCTTGGGGGTGCTTCTGGGGATCGTGCTGGCTTTCTTCATCTCCACACTGGCCGGAGGGGCGTTCCGAGCCATCGTGACCCCTGGGGCGATCCTGCTGGCAGTGGGAATCAGCTCTGCAGTGGGCCTGGCGGCCGGCGTCTACCCAGCCTGGCGCGCCGCTCGGCTCGACCCCATCGTCGCCCTGCGCTACGAGTGAGTGAGGAAAATCCAGGGTCGGGGAGCCCCCCGATCTCCCCGACCCCTCGTCGGGATCCCCTCACCGCTGCGGGGCCGACTGGAGGTGGGGGAGGATCTGCCCAAGCAGGCGCTCCCGAGGCTGGTAGCCGACGATGCGAGCCACCTCCCGCCCATCCTTGAACAGAATGAGGGTGGGGATCCCCATCACCCCATAGCGCGTGGCCAGCTCGGGGTAATCGTCCACGTTTAACTTGCCCACCTTCAGGACCTGAGGGTATTCCCGAGCGATCTGGGCTACGATGGGCTCCATGGCCTTGCACGGCCCGCACCACTCGGCCCAGAAATCCACCAGCACCGGCTTGTCAGACTTCAAGACCTCCTGTTCAAAATTCTGTGTCGTGATCGTCACCCCATGCTCGCCCATCGGTCGTTCCCCTCTTCAAGGGTGTATGCCACGGACACATCAGGGCCCCGCGGGAACACTCGATTGTGCCCCCTCATCATCGAAACGGCACCGCGCCCCTGCGGACCGGGTGCAGAAGCGGGGCCCGCAAGGGCTTAAGGCAATGATTGGGAGGACACCAGGGAACGCTCAGGCCAGACCCTGCTGAGGAGATGGCTCCTCCTGCAGCACGATCACAATGGCCGGGCCCCGCCCGGGGACCTCCCGATGGGAACCGTCGCAGAACGGGAAATTGCGAGACTCAAAGCACCGGCACAGAGTGACCCGCTCGCCAGGCTGGAGACGCACTGTCGTCCGTGGATGATCTCCCCAAGCAGTCTCATGTTCGGCCATGGCAAATCCCTCCGGAGCACATGGATGGAATCCATCTGATGGACGTACTGAGTGTATGCGCAGGGCGGGAGAGCGTCAAAAACTCAAGCCAACGGACACCCTGCTCTATGGGATCCAGCGGAGGAGCGACGAAGGACCTCTCGAAAGGTTCACGCCACCGATCCGGAGCCGCAGAGCGAATCCGGTTCCCACTGGGCAGCGGGCGGCACTGTCGGAGCGGGTTCCGGACTGTCCATGGGCGTCCAGGATCGCTAACCAGATGGTTTCTCCGCATCTCCGCGATCACCCTGCGCGCGCTCCGCACCAGCGGGCCTACCCCGACGCGCAGGGCCTCCGCCGTGCCGTCCGTCCGCGTCCCCATGATCAGCACCCGCCCGTCCGGATAGAGGTCGTTCCACATCGGCTTGCGGATCGCAACCACCCGCAGGGCGATCCTGTGGGTCTCGATGACCTCTACCATCTCCCCCTTCATCGTCTTGACCGTCGGCGCCTTCTTCGCCGGGTCCATCTTCGCAAAGGCCTGGGCCGCGTCGCGATCCTCCCGGACCTCCAGGAGGGCCTGCCCTAGCAGGACGATCAGGATCCCCTGATCGATCATCTCCTTTCTCCCGCAGCCACCGGATGTGAACGAAGAGAGTCTCCGGCTTTCACCTGTATTTGGCCCCATAGATCTGGGTGAGCAATATCTCCGCAGGCAACACCCAGTTGTGCGCGAGGGCCAGCGCGTAAGGGCGGTCGAACCCCATAGGAGATAGGGCGACGGGTCGGACAACCACAGCGACCGTGCGGCCTGCCTAATCAAGGATCAGGTCTCCCACGACCAGCCGGCCCGGCAGCGGAGGGGAAACCGACGCCCCCCCGCACCCGGCGCAGGACCGCTCCAGGGGCTGCCCGCGGAAAGAGCCCACAAATGGCTTGTTCAGAGGGCCCAAAATGGCCCAATTGGGGGATGACAACCCTCCCACACTCCGTGAAAATGTTCATTAACCCCGGGGGACTGCCCAAAGGCGGGAAGGATCCCTCGTGGGAACATTATGCCGGACGCGGCCAGGAGGCATCTGATGGAGGGACTCCACCGACAGGAGCGTGACGCGTGTGGGATCGGGCTGCTCGCTCGTCCCGGAGGCCCGGCGGATCATGAGCTGCTCGTAATGGCCCTTGAGGCCCTGGACCGAATGGCCCATCGCGGGGCCACCGCGGACGACGGGCGGACCGGCGATGGGGCGGGGGTGCTGACCGCCCTCCCCCGCTGTCTGTTCTTACGTTTCTTGGAAACCCTGGGCCTGGGCGTTGCTCCCGAACGTCTGGCCGCAGTGATGCTGTTCCTGCCTGCGGATCCCTCCGCTCAAGAGAAGGCGTGCGCGCTCCTAAGGGACGCTTTCCAGACGCAGGGATTCTCCCTCCTGGCCTGGCGCCCCGTGCCGATCCGCGCGGAGCTCCTCGGCCCCCGAGCTCGGGCCACGTGCCCGGCCATCGTTCAGGCCTTGCTGGCGGACGAACGGGGCGACGCCCCCGAGGGGATCGACCGCCGGTTGTATCGCGCCCGCCGCCGGAGCGAACAGGAGGCGGCTGCCGAAGGGCTCTCCCTCTACGTCGCCTCCGCTTCCTGCCGGACCATCGTTTATAAAGCCCTGGTCCTCTCCCGGGATCTGCCGCGTTTCTATCCAGACCTGGAGGACCCGTCTTTCGAGACAGACTTCGTGATCTTCCATCAGCGTTTCAGCACCAACACCCTACCAGCCTGGACCCGGGCTCAGCCCTTCCGCACCCTCTGCCACAACGGAGAGATTAACACCCTCCAGGGGAACATCCACGGGATGCGCGCCCGAGAGGCCCTGCTGGCCTCCCCGCTTTGGGGGGATTCCATTGAGGACCTGCGGCCGATCATCGACCCCGAGGGCTCGGACTCCGCCATGCTGGACAACGTGGTGGAGTTCCTGGTCCAATCCGGATATGACATCCGCCACGCCCTGCGCATGCTGATCCCGGAGGCCTGGGAGAAATCTCTCGAGCTAGACGAGGCGACGCGAGGATTCTACGCTTACCACCAGGGCCTGATGGAGCCCTGGGATGGCCCCGCCGCGGTGCTGTTCACCGACGGTCGCTTCGTGGGCGCGGTGCTGGACCGCAACGGCCTGCGCCCCCTGCGGACGCTGCAGACGGTGGATGGCCTACTTTACTGCGGCTCGGAGATCGGGGCCCTGGAGATCCCTCCAGAGCGAATCCGGCGGCTGGACCGCCTGGGGCCGGGCCAGATGTGGGCAGCGGACCTGCGCACCGGTCGGGTGCAGGATCCCATCACCCTGCGGGCCGAGCTGGCCGCCCGGCGCCCCTACGCGGAGTGGGTGCGCCGCCATCGGGTGCGCCTGCCCGAGGCCCCAACAAGCCTCCCCCCCTCCGCTCCAGGGGTCCTCCTCCGGCGACAGATTGCCTTCGGTTACACCGCGGAGGAGCTGGCCCTCCTGCTTCGCCCCATGGCATGGACCGGCCAGGAGCCCATCGGTTCTATGGGCGATGACACGCCGCTGGCCATGCTCTCCGGATGGCCCCGTTCCCTTTACTATTTCTTCAAGCAGCGCTTCGCCCAAGTAACGAACCCGCCTATCGATCCCCTGCGGGAGACCCGGGTGATGTCCCTGATCGTGCTGCTGGGCGCTCGGGGCAACCTGCTGGACCCGGACGAGGAAGCAGCCCACCTCGTGGAGCTCCCGGGGCCGATCCTCGCCCCGGCTCAGGTCGCCGCCCTGCGGTCCCTGCCGGACCCGCGTTTCCGCGCTGTCGTGCTCCCGATGGTATGGCCGGTCGCCGCTGGGCCGGCCGGGCTGCGGCAGGCTCTGGAAGGCCTCTGCCAAGCCGCCGAGCGGGCCATCCGGGAGGGATGCGCTCTGCTGATCCTGAGCGATGAAGCGGTCGACGCCGCCCACGCCCCCATCCCGGCCCTGCTGGCCGTCGGCGCCCTGCACCACCACCTGATCCGGACCGGGCAGCGGACCCGGGCGAGCCTCATCGTGGTCTCTGGGGAGCCCCGGGAGGTCCACCACTTCGCCTGTCTGATCGGGTATGGCGCCTCAGCGGTCTGCCCCTACATGGCCTTTGAGACCGTCGCTGCCTTGGCGGCCCGGGAAGGCGAAGGGGGGCGCGCTGGGAGCCCAGAGGAAGCGATCCGGCGTTACATCCAGGCCGTGGAGAAGGGCCTGCTCAAAGTGATGGCCCGCATGGGGATCTCCACCCTGGACGCCTATACCGGGGCCCAGATCTTCGAGATCATCGGCCTGCAGCGGGAACTGGTGGAATGGGCCTTCACGGGCACCCCGGCGGTCTGCGGTCCGGTCGGCCTGGAGGAGATCGCGCGACGCGTGGAGGTATGGCACCAGGCGGCCTTCGCCTCGGAACACCCACAGCTGCCCTCCCCAGGGTTCTACAAGCATCGGATGCGCGGGGAGTTCCACGCCCTGAACCCGGAGGCTGTCCGGGACCTTCAGGAGGCCGTTCGGACCCCCGATGCTCTGGGAGCGGGTTTCCCCGATGCCTACCGCCGCTATCAGGCGTTCGCGGCCCATGCCCATCGGGAGTCGGTAGATCTACGGGATCAGCTGCGATGGGAGAGCGACCACCCGCCGATCCCGCTGGACCGGGTGGAGCCGGAGGAGGCGATCCTCCGCCGCTTCTCCACAGCGGCGATGTCCCACGGCGCCCTCTCCTCGGAGGCCCACGAGACCCTGGCCATTGCTATGAACCGCTTGGGACTGCGCTCCAACAGCGGGGAGGGCGGCGAGGATCCTGCCCGTTATGAGACCGAGCGCAACAGCCGGGCCAAGCAGGTGGCCTCGGCCCGCTTCGGTGTCACGCCGTATTACCTGATCTCCACCGAGGAGCTCCAGATCAAGATGGCCCAGGGCTCCAAGCCTGGCGAGGGCGGTCACCTGCCGGCCAACAAGGTGACGGCGGAGATCGCCCGGCTGCGCTTCGCTCAACCCGGCATCGACCTGATCTCACCGCCCCCGCACCACGATATCTACAGCATCGAGGACCTGGCTCAGCTGATCTACGACCTCAAGGCCATCCACCCCCGGGCCCAGGTCTCCGTGAAGCTGGTCTCCACCATCGGGGTAGGGGTGATCGCGGCCGGCGTGGCCAAGGCCGGGGCGGACATCGTTCTGATCAGCGGCCACGCCGGAGGGACCGGGGCTTCCCCTTGGTCCTCGATCAAGAACGCCGGGATGCCATGGGAAGTCGGGCTGGCCGAGGCCCATCGGATGTTGGTGGCATGCGGGCTCCGGGACCGCGTACGGCTGCGCGTGGACGGGGGTCTGCGCACCGGGCGGGACGTGGTGATCGCTGCCCTTCTGGGGGCAGATGAGTTCTCCTTCGGCACCATTCCCCTTGTCGCTCTGGGATGCGTGATGGCCCGGGTCTGCCATCAGAACACCTGCCCGACTGGGGTGGCCACTCAGGATCCGGAGCGCCGGGCGAAGTTCACCGGGCGCCCCGAGCACGTGATGGCTTACTTCCGGATGGTGGCGCATGAAGTGCGGGAAATCCTCGCTTCGATGGGCTATACCCTCCTGGGGGAAGTGATCGGGCGGACCGATCTGCTGAAGGCAGTGGATGATTCCGTGGACTGGGAGGCAGTGCTCCGCCCAGCGACGCCACCCCCGGTAGTTCTTACTGCCCCACGGGTCTGGTCCTTCGCCCTCAACGATCAGATCGTGCGCGACGGGGTCCACGCGCTGATGGAGGGCCGACCGATGCGGGGGATTTACCGGATCCGCAACGTGGATCGCACGGTGGGAGCGCGGCTGGCGGGGGAGATTGCCCGGCGGTATCGGGAGGCCGGGCTGCCGGAAGGGACCGTCACCTTGTGGTTCATCGGGGAGGCTGGCCAAAGTTTTGGGGCCTTCAGCCATCAGGGCATGCGGTTGATCCTGATCGGGGCCGCCAACGACGGCGTGGGCAAAGGGCTAGGGGGCGGGGAGATCATCATCTGCCCGCCCCACGACCTGCGGGATCCATCCCCGGTGTTGATCGGCAACGCCGCTCTGTATGGGGCCACCGGCGGGTGGCTCTTCGCGGCCGGGCGGGCCGGTGATCGCTTCGCAGTGCGCAACAGCGGGGCGTGGGCCGTGGTGGAGGGCGTGGGCGATCACGGCTGTGAGTATATGACCGGCGGCGGTGCCGTAATCTTAGGCCCGGTGGGAGACAACTTCGGGGCGGGGATGACGGGGGGCGTAGCCTACGTCTTGGACGAGGGGGAGGAGCTAGAGCGACGCTACAACCCTCAGCTCGTCCGCATCGATCCGGTGGAGGATCCGCAGGAGATCGCGTTCCTGCAGGCGATCCTGGAGCGCCACGTGCAATTCACTGGGAGCCCCCGGGCTCAGAGGTGGCTCGCCTGCTGGCCGGAGCCCATGGCCCGCTTCCGGCGAGTGCAGCCCCGGGGACTGACCCGGATCCGTCTCCCTCCACTGGACGCACTGCCCGCGCCGGAACTCGCGGTCCCGATGCCCCTCGATCTGCAGGGGCTTCTCCATCCAGCTCCGGGAGCCCATGGATCTCTCATTTCGCTGAAATAGACCATCAAGGAAAGGAAGCGAAGCGATGCGGCTGGAAGGACCCGATAGAGCGCGGATCAGCGCGCTGGGGATCTCCCCGCTGCTCCCGGGAGCCGCGTTCGGACTCCTCTGGCGAGCGCTGCAGGGAGTCCCGGGGGGATCTCCACAACCGAGGAAGTGAGATGGCACGCTCGGAATGGCTCTCCAGGCGGCTGATCGTCGCCGCACGGGTCTGGTTTACGGCAGGTGGGATCCTAGGGCTGTTTCTGCCCGCCTTGCAGGCGTTCGCCTTTCATGAGAACGCCGCTCGCCTGCGTGCCATCGCCCTGATCGGGCACAGGGTAGCTTCCGTTTGAGGAAACGGACTCCTCTCCACCTCGTCTCCTGTCCCGCTGGCTATACGGGCTCCTGAATGGAGGATGGATCCTTCTCGCCTTGGCCAGCTTGCAGGGGTTCGCCCCCTCCTACGCCATGAAGTATCCGCTGTCGACCACAGGAGCAGCCCAGGGGACGTGGAGGCATGGTCCGCTGATCCTTGCCCTCGTGAGGATCGCGTCGGTCCCGCTCGCTGTCCTTTACCTCTACTACCCCGCCGCGCTGGCCCGGACGATGTAGGGACGGCTTTGTCCTTCCCGGACGCAGTAGGAGCGAATACGCAGGAAATCGGGGATGCCGGGAATGGCTGCCTACGTCGGAATGATGCCGATCCTCGGGCTCGCGGTGTCCTGCGGACCGCAGTGGTCTTTGCGGTCGTCCTGGGCCTCCTTCAAACGGAACATCTCCCCTCCGAGCGCTGGATCCCTCTAGGCCCTCTTTTCCCGCAGATCCGCCCGGAGCGGGATCCATGGCCCTTCAACGTGGCGTTCTGGACGTTCGCCCACAACTGGATGGAGGCGATGGGGATCATGGCCAGGGCGGCGGTCTACACCCTGATCCCGCTCTACACACAGGCTCCAACGCCTGAGCATCGGCGTGCTGGCCGTTGGCCTGTATACGCTCTCCGCAATCCATGCCTTCGGGCACCACCCTTACATTACGATCTCAGCCGCCACGTCGGGGTTCACCGCACTGACCTAAGCAGCCTCGTGGTCGACAGGATTTTCCTCCGCCTTCACCGCATTCAACACCGGAGCCACCCTCTGGTGGGATGGCCTGCAGCTTCATCCCGCCCCGCGGTTTGTGCTGGGCAGGTTCCTCCTTTACCGAATCGATGGCTTCGTGGCCCTCCAGCTGGCCGCCCAGGCCCGGAACCTGGGCCTGCACGGCACCCTCGACGTGGCCGCTCATGCAATGACCACTCTGATCGCCGTTGGGATAATCTGGCTGGGAATGCTGTATCCCCATCGCCCCAGGCTGCGAGGGTGGGCCCTAAAGGCGCGCCAAGGATTCCTCCACGCCGGTTTGATTTTGCTGGCCGCGCTAAGGATGTTCGGCACCATACTGTGGGCTGGAGCAGAGGGGATCCCCTGTCCGGGCTGCGTGGCCGGGGGAGGGCCTATGGTATGGGGTCGCCAGGCTGCTGCTTTGGGCGCTCTTCGCGCTTGCCTAGGGCCGATTTGTGGTCAGTCTACTTCGGCGGCCCCAGCCCGCGACCGTTGCCTCTCCCCCTCCCCTTCGGGGGGAGCGTTCCCCTCTTTCCAGCAACGGCCTGCCTGAGCGCCTCGCAAACAACAGGCCGAGCGGCTTGATCGCCGCTCGGCCTGGCCTGCTCGACCCGCAGGGCTTTTTATGAGGTTCTGGCGAACAGGTAGCCGGCAAAACGCTCCAGCATGGGGACGCCGCGCGCCTCGTTCTCCGGGAGGGGGGTCATCCCGCGCACCAAGCCGTCTAAGAGCGCCTCGATCTCCTGAAGATAACTCGTCTGCATCTCGATGTGGTTGCGGACGAAGTCGGGCGTGTTCTCCCCCAGGAAGGACCGATCGATGAGGCCGTTGACGATCACGCCGCCCGCCGGGATGCCGAAGTCGTGGAACTAGTGAATGAAGCGGCGGATCACCGCAATGAGCAGCGCTTCCGGAAGGGTCACGAAGAAGAAAGAAGCAAGCTCAGGATCCGTGATCAGCTTCCGGGCCCGCTCCATCCGGTCGCGGAAGCTGATCAGGTAATCCATTAGGGGATCCGGCTCCTCCCTCTTAATGAATGAAAGCAACTTACGGAGGGCCTGGGCCTCCTGGCGAGACTTGATCATCTTGTTCACCCAGAGGGCGTAGACCTTGGACATGCCGAGGAGCCGGCGGGCGTTGGCCGTGGGGGCGGTGTAGAAGACGTAGACCTCATGCGGTTGCGCAGATACTCGGGGATGTTCTGGGCCAGCAGCTCCGTCGGAAGCACCCGGTTGACCACATAGCCAGAGATAGGCACATCGAACCGGCAGAACAGCTCAGCTGCTTTCAGCGTGTCCGGGATCGCAAGCTCCTCCGGGATCAACACAAAGAAGAAGGCCGTGCGCTGGCTGTCGGTGAGGATGCCAGAGGACATGTTGATCCGCTGCCGGATACACTGGAGCTCCTCCAGGATGTGATCCTCTTCGGTCTGCTGACGGCGGACGCGGGCGACCATCTCCTCATATTCTCGCATCTCCTCCCGCAGCTTCGTGATCTTGGTGATCCACTCATCGTAGACCTTGGCCATGCTCGGGTAATACAGGGCGTGCCCCAGGGGGACCAGGTCGTAGATGCAGTAATCGTAGGGGCCCTCAACCACAATGTCCACCACCGCGTCGAAGATCGCGCTCTCCCCCATTGCCGGCTCGGCAGAGGCCGCCTGGATGTAATCCTTGATCTCCTGGGGCGCCTGATCCAGGCCGTACATTTCTAAGATCTTGTGCCGGATCTCTTCCTGATACTCCTTGATCCGGCGGTCGGCGTTGATCTCCTGGGCCCAGAGGTTGGGCATGATCTCCAACGGGCCCTTGCTGAAGATGTCCCGCTGGAAGACATCTGAGAGGCTGGCCTAAGGATCGACGGAGAAGACCAGCACCTTATAGCCCTGTTTGGCCAGCCAGTGGGCAGTGGCCGCGGAGAAGGTGGTCTTGCCCAGCCCGCCCTTGCCGCCGAACATGATGTAACGGCCCTCGGGGTTCTCCCGGAGCAACTTCGCCAGCGCAGTGGCCATCCTGGTTCACCTCGCGAAGGGAGTTGCTTGCCGTTCGGAACATTGCGTCCGCCATATCCCGCTCCCGGAGCATGCGGCGCTTCCAGGTGCTGATTTAGGGCGCCACATAGGGCAGGATGCGCAGGCTGTAATAGGGGTGAACTCACGCTCCCGAAGGACCCGTCGCTTCCATGTGATCAGGGCCGGGACAACATTGGGCAGCAGACGCAGGCTGTAGTAAGGCGGCATGATGGGGAGGCCGATGAGGTCGCCGAACAGGGCAGCGATGAACATGTTCTCCGTGGCAGCCCGCATCTCCAGGAGATGCTGGACCACGTCATAGGCGGCAAAGCCGTAGATCTGAAAACTTGACCTTCCAGCGTGCTAGAAGGCTTAAACTCCTCGTGAAGCAATTTGTAAGGATGGAATAATGGATGCAGTATTGCATGCGCGCACTGTGGGATGCGTTGCTCAATTTGCTTGGATTCCATTCGTAAATCAGCAAGGCCAATGACATGACGGATCGAGAGAATCGCCCGCCGCGGTGGATCGGCGAGCCGACGGCGGAGCTGAGGCTGAACGCGCGGAACCTGCGGTATTGTGAGGCCATCGGCCTGCTTCATCCCTCCCGTCGGACCTCCTCCGGCCAGCGGCTTGCGGAGAGGAGAAAGGGCGCTTGATCTTCATTCGCAAAGCTCGGGCCCTGGGGTTTCGCTTCACAGAGATCCAGGACATCCTCACCCTCTGGGAGGCCCGCTGACCGCCAGGCCAGTGGGTCCGGGAGCTGATGGATCTCGAGATCGCGGAAGAGGGCACTGCTGGCCACGGTGGAGATCTTCCTCCCCTCTTTCGTCCTGGTCGCCCTGACCAGCCCGTGGATCCCTCGGCTGCGTCGCTCTAGGACCCTGGCGGCCTTCCTGGATGGGGTGAACAGTGCTTCCCTGAGGCTGATGGCAGGCGTGGTGATCCAGCTGGCTCTCACTTCCCTGGCAGATCCCCTTACGGTGGGGATCGGCGCCCTTAGCCTCTTTGTCCTGTTTCGATTCCCTGTGGAACGCCACTTACCTAATACTCGCTGGGCTGGCCGAAAAGCCAGCTTTATTGATCTTTGCTTTTTCAAAGTAACAATCACCACTCCAAGCCGGTATATTGGAAGCAGGAAAGCAACAAGGCAGTCTCCGTTCCCATTCGTTCCAGCGAAGCGCTGACCGCTTCCCGGAGATGG
>Ga0272447_1000265_pt1 | contig 40553 bp, 37 predicted proteins | sample YNPCB0133_FD_194589 | JGI IMG/M metagenome (GOLD analysis project Ga0272447, IMG submission 194589) | Hot spring microbial mat communities from Yellowstone National Park, WY, United States - YNP-CB-013-3 | ecosystem: Environmental > Aquatic > Thermal springs > Hot (42-90C) > Sediment | place... | reverse complement strand
GAAAATGCTTTATCGTTTCTTGCAATCGTTTCTGGTTCCAGCGTGTGTCACCCTGTGGTCCAAAGAAGACGGCTCGCTGGTTATTATCTATACCGTGTATCTCAAACCCTTCGTTTGCGAAGTATTGACACACCTCCGAGCCAATCAAACCCGATGAACCTGTAACAAGTATTTTTTTCATTGCTATCTACGTTAAAATCTGTTTTATCTTGCTTCTGACCTTCTTTGGAAAGAAGTTCTTCAAGGCATGTACAAGACTTCTCATGTGCCTCACCCAAGCTTCTTCCTTTATGGGATTATATGTGAATACGCAATCAAGCGATGAGATTTTATTATAATCATTCAAAAGAAGTTTATTCCGATATATATTGTATATTTCCAAAATATCAGGTCTGTTTTCAAAATTGAATAAGCTATCCCAGTATCGGAAGGGTATTTGTGGTTGATTAGGGTTATATGAACTAAAATGAAAAAATATCAGAGGCTGTGTTTTGTTCACATAGAACCTATCTCCTTCCTTGCTCAGGAATCGTTCCTGCAAGTTCCAGTATGCAACGTTATGACCTTCGTGCAAAAAGTAGAACTTTTCAAAGAAAACAGGTATGTAATTTGCCCATATTTGATCGACAAAGAGTCCTTTACCATTTCGCAAGCAGTATTTTCTTAGTCGGTTTCGCCACCATTCTATAAAGTCTACTGATTTTTTGCTATTGGAGAAGGCTATAAAACCAAGGTTAAAGACTCCAACCCATAAGCATAGTATTTCTAGTGGAATATATTGTTCTTCATTGATTGGCTTGAAAAAGTGAGGTGTTAGAAATACATCGTAACAACCCACCTTATTTTCTAAATCTTCTAATTTTCCAAAAAACATAATATCAGGGTCAAAGTATGCAACCAGCTCAAGATCTTTGTAACGCTTGAAAAAGTATTTTATGTAAGATGGCTTAACGGCTGTATTAAGCTCCACAATGTCATATATTTTGCACATCTCCTCAAACCCTTCAATGTTAATTTTTTCCACCTCAATTAGTTCATATGGATGCCAATAAGATTCAGGTAGTCGTCCATTAACTCTGTCTACTAAGCCGATGACGAAATGCCATTCAGGGTTATATTCATGGAAGGAGTCGGCTAGCGTTTTAGCTTGAGCCATATAATTAAGAGAGCACAGCGTAAAAGCGACTTTCATTGATGCTATGATTTAATTTTTGAATGCAAAAATATCAACTTGAAAATCCATGCCTGCAGGTTTTGGTCTTTCTATAAAAGGATGCTTTGCCACAAAAGATTCTTTAATGTGGTAGTCAAACCCGTTCTCTGCTAAAATCTTCAGTATATCATGGAGCGTTTGTGGCTCAGAATAATAGTGGTGGTATTCAACGAATATATTCTTTACATTACCTATAACGTCAGCACAGTCTTTCAGTATTTCTGTTTCCGCCCCCTCAACATCTAATTTTAAAAAATCAATTTCTTCGTTTAGAAAATCACGCAACCTCACAGTTTGAACCTTTATCAGACTCTTATCATCTAAGCCTTTTTTTATACGTCCAGACCAACTACCTTCAGAAAAAAATTCAAGCGTGGTATTTTCCTTCCACGCGGCCCGCTCATAAAGCACGACGTCTTCAAAATTAAAAGATGCTATATTTTTTTCAAGTGCGCGAAAAATAATCGGATCAGCTTCAAAAGCAGTAATAATGCTTTTAGGATATAGTTGCTTGAAGAAGATAATGCTTAATCCGATATTTGCACCAACATCAATAATCTTTGGAGATTCCTTTGGCGACTTAAACTCATAATTTCTCCTGATAAAAATTTCATCTATCATACCGATGTAACTAACAGAATCAACTATATGAATCTTCTTGTCTAAAAATTTTACCATAGCTGGCGTATACCTATTCATCTTTGCAACCCTTTGCAACTCTGTTGGGTATACATATCTTCGAATAATCTCAATTATCTTTCTAGGACTGAGATCTAAAAGGGTTTCCACTCTCATAACATTCGCAAGTTAATATTCTTTAATTTACTTCTTACTTTTCTCAGAAAAATTTTAAGTAATGACTGATACAAGATGAATGACATCTGTAAACGACCTATACCATCATTGATGCCCAACTCTTGCTCTACTATCTTTTTCTGGTCATCATTTATTTCGTAATGAATACCTTTAAATAGGTCATAAATTTTTCTAAAATTACTGTATTTGAAATGGTTAACTTTTCCTTTTTCCAAATTTATGTCGCTTTTGTTATTAAAAGCAGGCTCAATTCCGTATATGGAATGTGGTATTCCCATTTCGACTGAATAAAATAAACATGACATAACCATATTTGAGGTTGTGTACTTAAATTGTCTCAGTATCTCATAAAAACGTTCGGCAAAGCGATAGTCAGCATAATGACCCGCTGTGTAAACAGGGATTTTATATTTCAAAAAAAGCTTATGTCGTTCTTTTCTAATATCATGATAATGCAACTGCACAGAAATTGGATGAAATTCTTTAGGCAATGACATTAATTGTTCAATATATATTTCATAATTTGCTTCATCGTCTATGTTTGGAGTCGTGTGAGCAGGATAAGCTAACGTGCCTTTAGCATCAATATTTTGTGTAATTTTACGCGTTCTTCTATAAAACACAAAGGGTGAAAGAATCGTGTAACAAGGTTTTGTAGAGATTTTTTTCCATGATTCTACGAGGCGAGGGGAATGATAAAATTGAACGGGTGCGTCGCAGTCCAATTCTGTTTTTAGAGGCTCGTCGAACACAGCAGGTCCGTGATCAGTAGAAACATAAAGAGGTAGCCATTCTGGATAGTACCCATATTCTCTTAGGTATTTTCCAAAGCTGTAAATTTCTGCGGTCCAGTATCCGGGTTTTGGAGCACATATAAGGCTTTCGCTGCTACATCGCCTTAATATCTCATCTTCCGTTAGACCCAAAGTTTGTTCTAATTTGTTAATTTCGACCATAAAACTTTTTGCAGTTAGATTGTATTGACATTTAATGGTCTAATAGTTCAAGTAAGTATTGTATGTGGTCTCTGGTTGCATTCTTATTGATTGATGCTCTTGTGATTTTATACCTTTTTTCCCGTTCAATCTTAGGGCAAAGATGATTTATTTCTGATACTATCTTGAGTGTTATATCATCGTTATTCCAGTAACCTGCAAAACTTATGGCTCCTAACTTCACAGCTCCTTCAATATTATTTTTCTGATTATCTGCAACTTGCACTGCAACTGTTGGTACTCCAACACATGCAAGTTCATATAGTGTCTGTCCGCCCGCTGAAATCGCAATATCCGCTTCAAGCATAGTTTTTTTCATACCCTCTGCATCTGGGGCAAAAATAAGCTCTACATTTTCACTTCTATTTTTCTCAATTTCTTCAATATGCTTAAAAGCTTTTCCTATCACCACTTTCTTCTTCAGATTTGGGTAGGTTGTATTGAGCTGCGCTAAAACCTTCGGGGTCATATTCCTTGAATCTTCACCGCCAAAAGTCAGCATCACAGTTCCAATAGTATCGGAAATTTCTTTTTCAGGAACGTCCCAGAATGCTTTGCGAAGCGGCATGTATCTACTCCCAAATAAGTAAGTAACATCCTTTCTCTTTTCAAACTTCCAATTTTCTGCGTCAAATGTCCCGTTAATGACAATTCCTTTTGGATACTGAATTCTAAGGTTATCATCAATACATACTAATAAGTCGACTTCTTCAGAAAGCCTCTTATAAAACTCCATATCTGCAAGATATGAATCAACTATTGCAATGTTCGTGTCACTTATTTTTTCAAAGAATGAGGATTTATTTTCAAGCCAATTGATGATTTCAACATCGCTCCCATTCAGCAAGGATTGAATCGTATCATCTCCATTAACATAAAACTTTGGGATAATACCCTTTTCCTCGAAAGCTTGATAAAACGACATCAGGCGAGTAATGTGACCAAACCCAATTGTTTGACTACCCTCGGTGATGAGTGCCACTTTCATCTTCTCATAAATGTTATTTTCATCATTTTTGAAATTCCAGCACTGTTTTTATCACAAATTCCTGTTCTTCATCTGAGAGTGTCGGATACATCGGCAAACTAAGGCATCTTTCATAGTAACCCTCCGCATTAGGAAAATCTCCCTTTTTCCATCCCAGTCTCCTGTAGTATGGCATCAGATGAACTGGAATGTAGTGCACCTGCGAAAATATGTTTTTTGAGCGTAGGTAATTATAAAGCTCAAGTCTGTTTTCAACCTGAATAACATATAAATGATATGCATGATAGACATTCTCTTTTGGATAAATTATCTTAACATAAGAACCTGAAAACGCCTCATTATATCTCTGTGCAATTTCTCTACGACGTCTTAGCCACTCTTCTGCACGAGAAAGTTGCGAAATTCCGAGAGCAGCTTGCAAGTCCGTTAGTCGATAATTAAACCCAAGGTCATGCATCTCATAGTACCAACCGCCATGATTCTCTGTGAACAGCTCAGCATTTCGTGTAATTCCATGGGTTCTTAGCATTAAGAGTTTTTCATATAAGTCTTTTCTGTTAGTAGTAATCATTCCTCCTTCGCCAGTTGCAATATGCTTCACAGGATGGAAGGAGAATATAGCTAAGTCAGCAAGTGAACCGTCACCACAGTAGTGTTTGATATTGTTACCATCTACGAAATACCCACCAAGAGAATGGCATGCATCCTCAAGAATCCACATACCATACTTGTCAGCTACCTTCCTCAGCTCACACAAGTCAACTGGGTACCCTGCGAAATTTACTGGTATAATACCAGACACTTGCGGATTCCCCTTTACAATTGCTTCCACCTTTTCTACATCAATCAGGATTGTTTCAGGGTTCACATCACAAAATATGACTTCACCGCCACAGTATCGAACACAATTAGCTGATGCCACAAAAGTAATAGGTGACGTGATGACTTTCTGACCTTGTCTTACTCCGAGTGCTAAGGCTGAAAGGTGCAGTGCTGCTGTTCCGCTCGATACTGCTACTGCATACTTTGCTCCTACATATTGAGCAAATTTTTCTTCAAACTCTTGAACCTTCGGTCCCTGAGTCAGAAAGTCAGAACGTAACGTTTCTACAACAGCTGTTATATCCTCATCGGTAATATGATGCTTACCATACGGAATTCGTTTCATATTTTTCTTCAACAGAAAAGTTTGGGTCTATGTGCTTTTTTACTAAGTCTCGAATTTCCGAAACTGTTAGCCATCTCGTATTGGTCCCAGAGCTATATCTAAAACCTAACGGCATTTGCTTTGCATTATTCTTCTTTATGAAATCCTTCATATCTTCAGATAGAGTGTAGGGGAAAATCACATAATACTGTCCGAAATCATATGTATTTATTGAATCGTGCTCAGTAATCATCTCTTCATGTAATTTTTCTCCTGGCCGAATTCCTACAATCTCATGCTTGCAGTTCGGTGCAATAGCCTGTGCCACATCAACAATACGGTATGATGGAAGTTTCGGAACAAACATTTCTCCGCCCTTTGCGTGCTCCAGCGCATGTAAAACCATCTCTACACCTTCCTCGAGAGAAATACTAAATCTCGTCATTTCTGGATGAGTGATTGGAATAACACCTTCCTTGCGCTTTTGCAAGAAAAGAGGTATCACTGACCCTCGCGAACCGATAACATTGCCGTATCGCACTACTGAGAAGGCCACATCGTGATAGCCCTTCATATTATTGGCAGATATAAACAGTTTATCTGCACATAATTTCGTTGCCCCATAAAGATTAATTGGTGCAGCAGCTTTATCTGTTGATAAGGCAATAACTTTTTTGACGCCACGGTCTAACGCTGCATTTATGATGTTTTCTGCTCCTAATATGTTCGTCTTGATGAATTCTATGGGATTATATTCAGCCGCTGGAACTTGCTTCAGTGCCGCTGCATGAATAACATAATCTACACCCTCAAACGCTCGGTAAAGTCTATCTTTATCGCGCACGTCTCCAAGAAAGTAGCGAATCTGTCTATACTTAGACTGCGGAAATACCTGCGACATCTCAAACTGTTTAAGCTCATCACGCGAAAATACCACCAACCTCGAGATGTCCGGATACTTTTTGAGCACAATCTCAACAAACTTTCTTCCAAATGAGCCTGTTGCGCCTGTTACTAAAATTGATTTTCCTGAAAGCATACTTTTTTAGAGTTTTTCATATAACTTTTTATCATTTTAGTTATATTTTTCCAACAAAAACATGCTATCTACATTACCTCGTTCTTGCTCTACTTTAATAGGCAACAACTCTTTTTTTAACAATCTGAGGTTAGGAAAATTATCTAAATAAAACTTTGCATAATCCATTTTCCATAGATATCCTTTGTTGCCCCTGTATGTTACTTCTTTGAGAGTTTCACAGTAATACTCCAAGCCCCAAATATATTTTTTTGAACATCTAACAATTTCTTTTGTAAAAGCCAACAAGTCGTCAGGAGCAATATGAATCAGGACACCATGGGTAAAAACCACATCAAAGAAATTATCCTTAAAGGGTATATCGAAGCCCGAACCCTGAATAATATTGATATTTGTTTGCAATTTGCGTGCTCTCTCGGCTGCGTAGTGTTGTAATTCTATTCCATAGAGGTTCTTAAAGCCAATTGCTTGCAATCCTTGTAATTGATAGCCTAAATTACAACCAACCTCCAAGATGGTGCTACTCTCCTTATCTAAAAATCCTAAAAACTGCTCATTCAGCGTTGTTTTGGCAATTCCATACCACTCTACATATTCCTTATCCCATTCCTCAATGGATTTGTAGATGTTTCGGTCTGTATATTCTTTACCGAATTCTCCTTGCCAAAAATCAATTTGCTTGGTTTGCATAAAGGCATTATTAATTTTAGTTCTATGATTAGTTATTTTTTTACTTCAAAAATCATAACAGACATAGGCAATAATGGATTTGATCCAAATACGTTTTTTTCTATCTTTATTAAATTAAGTCTGCTGCTTTTAGCAAAATAACTATAGATATTCTTGTTGTAATCATTTATTTCAATATATCTAATTTTTAAGATACCATGAATCGTGGTTAAGTCGAATAACTCTTTGCAAGGTTCAAATAACACTATGTACTTAGGCTTAACTCGTAGTAACCTATCCAAAAATTCAGAGGGCATTTCTGGTATAGACACCAAGGCATAAGAAAAAAAGATTAAACTATCTTCAGGGATATGAAAATCAGGGAAATCTAAATTAAAGAAATTACATCTACCAGAAATCAGCTCTATTTTTTCCCTATTTGCCAGTAATTGTGACAAAGCCACTCCGCTTTCAGCAAATTCACCCGCAAAAAGTTTTTTCCTGAACGAGGAATTTCTTAGAGCTATATTCAAAATAATATTCCCGTATCCACTTCCAAGTTCAACCAATGACGAAACACTGCCAAGAAGCGGAGATAAATTTTGATTAACAATTTCTAAATAAATTTGATACGCCACGTATGAAGATGTTAAAATAAACTCGTTTCTATGGTAGATACATATTTGATTATCTTGTCTATATTGCAGTTTATCAACATCTTCTAATTTCAGACTTTCGTTTTGACTCACTAACTTCAACAAGGGATTCCATTTTTCATACTCATATTCTCGTTTTAATTCTTGTTCTGTTTTATTCTTTTTAGCAACACTCTCTAAGCCCATGATAATATCTATCCATTTACTATATTTTGGCAAATCGTTTATGTCTATTATCTTTTTATCCATAAAAAACCAAGGTTTCATATTTTAATAATTTAATTTCCTGATTTACTTCCAACAAATCCATCTTACAACTTTCGGGCAGAAATCTCACCACATTCGCTCCTATGATTTTACCCTCTATCAAGGCATTTGAAAAAATGCCAATTACCAAATCAGCATAAAACATCAAAGTATTGATAGATACTTCACTATTGACAAGTTGTATATTTGAATGCTTATTTTTACTGACAACATCCTCAAACATTTCCAATTTGTGATTTGGGTGTGGCTTTATCAAAAAGTACGCTTGCAAATTTAGTAAATATTTTTCAGAAAGTCCTGAAATAATCTTTTCTAACACTTCAAACTCATCAAAACCAAACTTTTCTTTGCCTCCTACTTGGCTCAGTGGCTCGGGTACGTATAAAATATAACTTGCAGTTTTAGGCAAATCGAGGTTTGCCAAAAAAGTTTCTTTGTTGATAGCAGGTTTCCAAGTTTCTAAAAAACTACAATACGGGTTTCCTGCTATAAATAATTTTTCCTCTGGCAAGCCGTCTTGTAAGGCTAAATTTTGAGCTTTATCATCAATTACCCAAACGAAATCGGGCAAGATTAGGTTTTCTCCCCACACGAAACGACTACGAAAATTTGTCCAATGGTCTATAAAAGCACAACTCTTGACCTTTCGTTTTTGGGCTTCTTGTATAAATTTTAATTCAATTTTTGAAGTGTAAGACGTTCCTGTAAAAAGGAAGTCAGGCTTAAAATCATCAAAAATTAAAATTTCATCATTTGCTTGATAAGGTTTTACTTTTAAGCCAAAATCTTCAAAGAAAGAATAATTCCTATCCGAAATAACTAAAAAATCGGTTAGGTATTTTTCTTGTTTTAGCTGATAGGCTTGTGCCAAAACTGCTTTCGCTCCTGCGGGGTCGCTAAACACAAATAAGCCTCTACCTTCAAATTTACCTAAGTTCATCAATATTCTCAGCTACTTTGTAAAAAGCATCAACTACATCTTGCAAATCTTGTTCGCTCATATTACCACGCATATACTCGTGTGTGAAAAGTTCTTCAAAGTGCATTTTTTCGGCATTAGGGCAAATACCTTTGCTGTAATCTACTTTGCCATCATAACGCGGACAATTAAAAGCACAAAGTGTGGCTCTTTGCTGATAAAGCGGTTGCAAATATAAAGGTCTTACATAACCTGCTCCAATCAATGGCGTATCTTCTCGCAAAAAGGCTGATGGAATTTCAGCTTTTACTGCATTAATAAAAACGTTTCTATGAACGCCAAATACTTCTTTTTTGAATTTGAAAGGCTGTACATAATATACGTGTCTGCTGTGAGGCTCTACTTTAGCAGGCTCGATGCCTTCTATCTTTCCCAACGCTTCATTGAAAAATTGAGCATTTCTCAGGCGTTCTTCTAACAACTTCGGTAGTTTTTTGAGTTGCTCAATACCGATAGCAGCTTCTATTTCGGTCATTCTAAAATTAAACCCGTAAGTATTTACTAAATCTGAAACGCCTTTGGATTCAACTACATTTTCGCCGTGATTACGAATAAGATATAATTTTTCTGCAATTTTATCATCATTTGTCGTAATAACACCACCTTCGCCTGTATGGATATGTTTGTGATAATTCAGACTAAATACACCTACATCTCCAATTGTACCCACGTATTTGCCTTTGTAAGTAGCCATTGGCGATTGAGCACAATCTTCAATTACTTTCAGATTATATTTTTTTGCGATACTCATAATTTCGTCCATTTTTGCAGGGTTGCCGAAAATATGCACTATCAAGATAGCTTTGGTTTTGGGGGTAATTCTGGCTTCAATGCTTTCGGGGCTTAATCCGAAATTATCTTCGTCAATATCTGCAAAAACAGGTACACCACCGTAAATAATAGGGGCTAGTGCACTGGCAGTCATTGTATAAGGTGAAACAATAACCTCGTCGCCGGGCTGAATACCGCAAGCCCCGATAGCAGCAAACAGCCCTGAAGTGTTTGAATTGACAGTAATTGCATATTTCACTCCAAAAGTTTCCGCCCATAATTTTTCAAAAGCTTGTACCATCGGCCCACCGTAGAAATCTTTGTGCCATGCCCCTAAGAACTGCGATAGATTGCCGCTTTCTAAAACTTTTAGCACAGCTCTTTTTTCTTCCTCTCCGATAGTGTTATAGGCAGGAAATAATTCCGTTCTTATAGGTTTTCCACCTTTGATAGCCAGTTTGGCTTTCGTTTTAGATACAATTTCCATTTTCACTCATTAGGTTGATTAGTTGAAGATTCAGATTTGCTATTTCTTCAAAATTATCGGTTATGGTTTCATTCTTTAAATATCTTTCCACTTCCGAAATCACAGGTTTCATGTAATCTTTTAGACAGTCTAAAAATATATCGTCAGGTTCTCTATCAAAGTAAGTTTGTGTAGGTTCGTTTTTTTTGTAGAATTCTATGTTATTCCCTCCATCTCTGACTACAATCTTTTGATTCTCGAAATAAACTTCTATCTCAAATATATCAAAATTTATGTCAGTGAAGCCGATTATGTTACATGGTATGGAATCCCAAAATCCAAAAGCTGTGATTGTAGGATCATCCCGAAAGAAGTCATATTTTTTTTGAAATATGCGGAAGCTATCAAAGTTCAGCGGTTTATTTAGCAAAAAAATCATCAACTGAAATGCATGAGAAGCATTATTCATAAAGCCTTTTTTATACTTAATGAGAATATTCCTAACTTTTTCTTTTAGCAGTATATCCTCTACACATTTCTTTAAATGCTGATAGCTCGGCTGAAAAGCTCTTATGTAATTCACTAAGATTTTTGTTTTCCTATTGCTCGCTTCCGCTATAAACTCCAACAGTTCTCCTTTGCTAGTGCTAATAGGCTTCTCACACAGGACTACTTTTGTTCCCACCTCTATGCATTTTTTCAAGTATTGTATGTGTGTATCTGTTGGTGTGGCTATACAAACCACATCAAAATCTTTTAAATCCGTTAGATTCTCTACATGACTAATTGAATATTTTCTAGCTACTTTCTGAGCAAGATTCACATTTATGTCAAAAACGCTTACTTCAAAATTTCCATTCTGTATGAGAGCTTTCGTATGAGTTAAAACACTCTCTCTTTCAAAATCATACATTGCTCCAATATTCCCACATCCTATGACAAGTGCTTTATACATTATCGTACAGAAGTCTATACTTCAATTCAGCCAGTTTCCAATCTACCTCATTGTCAATATCTTGCATTTCAAGTTCAGACACATGTAGAGGCAGAGAAAAGTCAGAAAAGATTTTCTTTTTAGTTAAAAATTTTTCTACTTGGAAGAAATAAAACTGTCCTGCATCATGGTATGCAACAGGCAAATCTTGCGAACGCTTATTCAGGTTTTCTGGAAAATTCATCATCAATCTTCCGTTTTCTATTTTAAGGCTCCTCCATATTGGGTAGCTAAATGCTACCACTGGGAACACACTATCTGCTTGATTTTCAACTAACAACTTAAACGCTTGCTGAAGTTTTTGTGGCGTTATGAAAGGTGCAGTCGGATAAAGACAACAAGCATAGTCAAAATTTCTTCCTATTTTCCCATACTCTTCTAAAACTTCTAAGAGCACATCAGCGGTTGTAGCAAAGTCATCAGAGTTTTTTGCTGAACGCATAAAAGGCACTCTAGCCCCATATTTTTGAGCTACTTCAGCGATTTCATAATCGTCAGTAGAAACCATTACTTCCTCAAAAAGGTCACTTTTGATGCTTGCTTCAATGGAGTATGCAATAATAGGCTTGCCTAGGAAATCCTTAATATTTTTTCTTGGGATGCGTTTACTTCCACCGCGCGCTGTGATAATTGCAAGTGTCTTATAGTTCATTTCTCCAACTCATTATCAAGAAATTTTACTACAAAATCATTTCAAAACTTAAAGCCATGCCTCTTTTCAAATCTTGTTTGGCAGTTTTACCCAAAACCATATCAAAATACTTGGGTTGCAAGCCTAATCCAGGGCGAATGATACGTATGTTCTCGGTAGTTAGTGTCTCACCAGCTTTTATATCCTTTACTACATAGATAGAACGCTTGTAAATTAAGCTTCCTTTTTCCGCTTCTGATACACCATAATACACTTTACCCAAGCCTAAGAAAGCACGGTTACATTCTTCTACCAATGCTTTCAGCTCAGTGGGTTCAAGCGAAAAAGCTGCGTCAACACCACCCTCTTCACGGCTAAGGCAAAAATGTTTTTCAATCACTCTTGCTCCAAGAGCAACAGATGCAACAGCAACGCCTATGCCCATCGTATGGTCCGAAAGTCCCACATGGCAATCAAATAACTGAGCCATGTGTGGAATTGTAAGCAAGTTACTGTTTTCTGGAGTAGCGGGGTAGGTGCTTGTGCATTTCAACAGCACGATATCTTTGCAACCGTTTTCGCGTAAGGTTTCCACTGCCTCAGCAATCATTTCTAGGGTGCTCACTCCTGTACTCATAATCACAGGTTTGCCTGTTTGAGCTACTTTTTTGAGTAGAGGCAAGTGATTATTTTCAAATGAGGCAATTTTATAGCAAGGTACGCCTAAATCTTCTAAGAAATCCACTGCTGTTTCATCAAAGGGAGTGCTAAATGCAATGAGTCCTCGTTTTTTAGCATGTTCAAAAATGGGTTTATGCCATTCCCAAGGAGTATAGGCTTGCTGATAAAGTTCGTATAAACTTTTTCCTTTCCACAAAGATGTTTCATCTGCAATAAAAAATTCATTTTCAGCATAATCAATAGTAAGTGTATCAGCAGTGTAAGTCTGCAATTTAATGGCATCTGCTCCAGCATCGGCGGCGGCATCTACAATTTGCAGAGCCCGTTCCAATGATTGATTATGGTTGCCCGACATTTCGGCAACGATGAGGGGTCTATGATCTTGCCCAAGTGGAATGTTATCTATATAAACTACCTTCATTGGATTTTTGCATCTTTAACTTTTTACCATATTCGACCAATACTGACAACTTAGTGTCCCATCCATCTTTCTCAATTAAGTGTAATAGAGCTTCTTTATCTTTCTTCTTATGCACTGTACCGTTACCAACTTGTGGTCGCCTGCTACACTTTTGGTTTTTAATAGCTTCCCAGTTCTGAAAAAATAGATTTTGAATTTCTATATGAAGCTTTTGGTAACTTGAAGCCAAAGTTTCTGACTCTAACGAATCAAAGACTACCTCCTTTTGAACAATAATATCACCCGTATCAACTCCTTCATCAAGATAGTGGATAGTTACTCCTTTTGGTGTTCCATCAATAAAACTCCAGAAATTCGGATCTGCACCTCGATTATATGGCAAGTATGAAATATGTAAATTGATAGCTCTATTAGGGAATAAATCCAGTATTTCTTTCTTTAGAACATATCTATATCCATAACTAATTAAGAAGTTAAATTTGTTTTCTAACACATAGTCCACTGTGATTTTATCCAAAGTAGAGTGAACATCTTCTCCTTGCTGTTTTAGCCACAAAAAAACAGGTGAGTCTGAAGCTCCAAGAAACAAGATTTTCATATCCTAACCTGGATTTACTTGTGTTTGGATTACTTGTGTAAATAACTCCTCTTGAACAATCATTATCATTACACACATGTCTCAACACTCCCACTCGTAAGCCAATAAAATCGGGGCAGAATCATTTGCAATAATGTCAGCATGCTCTGAACCACCTTCAATCCTATTGTTGATATGAAAAAAAGCCACTTCCTTGGACTTTGTAAGAGGAGTACGTCCATCGCTAGCTCTTGCCCCCACCCACACGCTGTAGGTTTGTGGCAGTAATGGCAACTCTTTGAATGTACATCTGATGATGCCTTCACCTTCTATCTTTTCTGGTGTATTGCCGTCAATGAGCATATTTGCGCTGAATAGAGAGCCATACTGACTTTCCACTCCTATCCAGAAAAATGGTCTCTTGATTACTTCTTTTGCAAAATACTTAATTTCTACTGTCAGGCTTTCACCTGTCTTGAAATCTTGCGTAGTTTCTCCCTTGGAGTTCAGCAGTCTAACTTCCTCAATGATAACTTTTTCATCCTTTCCTTCCTGACCAATTATAAATCTTCCTGTTGGGTTTGATAGATATTTAGAAATAACATCTTCCACATTACCCATACTTTCTATCTTTCCATTTGCTAATAGTACAGCTTTTTTGCATAGACCACGTACTGCTCCCATGTTATGACTTACAAAAAGAACTGTCCTACCTTCGCTCCTGCTTATATCGTCCATCTTTCCTAAGCATTTCTTTTGAAATTCTGCATCGCCAACCGCAAGCACCTCGTCTATAATCAAAATATCTGGCTCCAAATGCGCCGCTATCGCAAACGCCAACCGCACATACATCCCAGAAGAATAGTGCTTAATCGGCGTGTCAATAAACTTCTCTACTCCAGAAAACGCCACAATCTCATCAAACTTCCGACGAATCTCCGCTTGCTTCATCCCCAAAATCGCACCATTGATAAAAATGTTCTCCCTCCCCGTCAGCTCCCGATTCATCCCAGTCCCAACCTCCAAAATACTCGCCACCTTGCCCTTAATCGTTACCTTCCCCGTTGTCGGCTGCGTAATCCGAGAGATTATCTTCAGTAGTGTAGATTTACCTGCACCATTCTTGCCAATGATACCTACGACATCACCTTGTTTGATTTCGAGGTTAATATCGCGCAATGCCCAAAATTCTGTTTCTTGCTGTTTTCTGTTCCTTGAAAAAAGAGACTTAAAACTATTGGAGATCCGCTCATACAAAAAGCGGTTGTCTTTAGCTCCGATCACATACTTCTTTGAAAGATTCTCTATCTTTATCACAATGTCTGACATACGAATGTTTTTATACTTTTTTATTTTATCAGCGATTTTATTTTATTAGCAATGTTTCCTGACACTAACTATTGTAACTCAGCAACCTCTAAACGATATCAGCGATTTCACCCTCAATCCTATGAAAATATATCCAACCACTGACAAATACTAACACTGAACTTGCAAGAGAAATATAGACTCCCTCATTAATAGGGGAACCAAACAATGCCCAACGCATCCCATCAATTGCACCTGCCATCGGATTTAGGTAGTAGAAAAACTGATACTCAGCAGGTACAAGTGATGTGGGGTAAGCTACTGGCGAGACATAAATACCTAACTGCATCGCAAACGGTAGTACATACTGGAAATCTCGGTAGCGAATAGTTAGCGCGTTCAACCAAATTCCCAAGCCCAAACCAGATAATATTGTCATAAGTATGAAACCAGCTGCCAAAACAGTATTCAAACTAGGGCTATATCGGTGATAAAGCAACATTCCAAGCAAGAAAAGCAACGTGATTCCAAAATCTACAAATGCTGAGATGGATTTGGATAGTGGAATAATGATTCGGGGGAAATATACCTTCTTTACCATGTCCTGACCTGTAATGATAGAATTACCTGCTTGTGACATTACTGTAGAAAAATACCCCCACAATGCCATTCCCGATAAAGCAAAGAGCGAGTATGGAAACCCACCTGTGTCAACTCTGACAACTCTGCCAAAGACGAGCGTAAAAATAATTAGTGTCGTTAGGGGCTGAATCAATGCCCATGCGACGCCTAGTACCGTTTGCGAATAACGAATCTTAATGTCTCGATATGCCAGCATCCACAGGAGTTCGCGGTACTCCCATATTTCGCGAAAATTGAACGAAAATTTCTTATCAGCACTAATGACAATTTGGCTCATATAGCAGCTTTCATAAATTGAGATTCAGATTGTGTATCACTCCAAATGACTAGCGCCTTACCTTTTATAAATTGATGCTTCAACCGCTCAAACTCTTCTCTATTCAAAACCAAGATTCGAATTTTGCGGTGAATCATTTGTTCTGTTTTTTCTATCAATTCGTTGAGATAATTCCGATTAATCTCTCCCACAATAGTTAAATCAATAATTCCCAAATCGCGTCCCTCCGCATAATCGCCAGTAATAAACGCTAGATGAACTGACCCTAACTTTGCCAGCACACGCTCCACAAGCTGGTCAATGCCAAGGTACTTTTTCACGAGGCTATGCAGCTCAGGAAACAGTGGATGTTTGGTGTTTGCTTGGTAGAGCTTTGTGCGACCATCGTCAGCAACTGTCAGAAACCCAGCTTCTGTCAAACGGTTGAGCTCCAATCGCACGGCATTGGTGGATTCTCCAAATTCATTAGCAAGCTCACGCAAGTATGCACGCGTATTCTGATTGAGGAAGAACTTCAAAAGTAGCTTGATGCGCGTCTTTGATGTTACCAGTGATTCTAACACTAACTGCCCTCCTGTTTGTAAGCGAGCACTTCAGCCTTTTTGAGTAGAAAATTTACTCAAAAGGATACAAAAAAGCAAACTCATTTCTCGCAACCTGTTACATGAGTAGACCGAGTAGCAAATGTGATGTCTTGATTTTGCCAAGATTTTCGTATGTTTGCAATTTCTCAAAGTATTTCAAGGACATGGTTCGCACTCGCTTCGCACCCTCGCCTACAGGGTATGTGCATATCGGGGGCCTTAGAACAGCACTCTACAACTATCTTTTTGCAAAGCAGCATGGCGGTGCATTCGTGTTGCGAATTGAAGATACCGACCAGACGCGACTTGTTGCTGGTGCTATTGAAGGAATCATTGAGGTTCTAGAATGGGCTGGTATTATCCCTGATGAAAGCCCGAAGCATGGCGGAAAATTCGGTCCCTACATCCAGTCTCAACGCTTGCATCTTTACCAGCAGTATTGTGATGAGCTCATTGCTAAAGGGCATGCCTACTATGCCTTTGAGACTCCGCAAGAGCTTGAAGAAATGCGCAAGTTGCAAATCAAGCAAGGTCTGCAGCCCAAATACAATCGCAAATGGCTACCTGAGTCACTCGGCGGCACTATGCCTGAAAGCAAAATCAAAGCTGCGCTGGCTGCTGGCTTACCGAAAGTCGTGCGCATGAGGGTCCCTGACCACATCACCATTAGAGTCGAAGATAAGATTCGCGGCATTGTAGAGTTTGATTCTTCTGTGGTCGATGACCAGGTTTTGCTCAAAGCAGATGGCTTTCCAACCTACCACTTAGCAGTTGTCGTCGATGACCACTTGATGCAAATCTCCCACGTCATTCGTGGTGAAGAGTGGCTCTCCTCTACACCGAAACATGTTTTACTCTATGACTTTTTCGGTTGGGAAAAGCCCGTTTATGCACATGTGCCCCTGCTACTTAACCCTGACCGAACCAAGCTTTCTAAAAGGCAGGGAGATGTGTCCGTTGAGGACTATATCAAGAAAGGCTATAGCAAAGAAGCTCTCATCAACTTTGTAGCACTTTTAGGCTGGAATCCCGGCGGCGGCTCCGAGCAAGAGATTTTTACCATGCAAGAACTGATTGAGCAGTTCTCACTTGAGCATGTAGGGAAGTCTGGCGCTATTTTTAACTTAGATAAACTCAATTGGATTGAAAAGCAGCATATTCGTCGACTCTCAAATGAAGAATTGGCTCGGCGCATCAAGCCAATTTTGCTCGAACACCTAAAGACTAAGCCTTCCTCATTACCGCTTGAGCAAATTACTAGCGAGGCCTACTTGATGCAGGTTGCCGCACTAATGAAAGAACGAGTCGATTTCATTCACGAATTTGTTACTTTCAGCAGCTACTTCTTCTTCGACCCTGAGCAATACGAAGAAGATGCTGTCAGGAAACGCTGGCAACCTAAAACCAACGAATACCTTGCCGCTTTCTGCGCATGCCTGCGTACTTTGCCTGAATTTACAGCCAGTAGCATTGAGCAGGCACTAAAAGATTTTGCGCAAGCTCACGGTATCAAAACTGCAGATATTATTCATCCTATACGCTTGGCCGTGACTGGGGTGAGTTTCGGTGCTAGCCTGTATCACACTCTGGAGACGCTTGGCAGAGACACTGTTTTGCGTCGCATTGAACGTGCAATTGCACAAATTAAGCCTGAGAAAGTGACGTAGAAAAGGCCACTGGAGTACAGTGGCCCTTTCCTACAGCACTGTAAGCACTGTGCTTAGTTCTTCTTGTCACCTGGCATTGGACGCTTCACAAAAATCTCATCAATAATCCCGTATTCCTTTGCTTCTTGGGCACTCATCCATCGATCTCGTTCAGAATCCTGATGCACCTTTTCTATCGGTTGCCCAGTATGTTTGGAAAGGATTTCTTCCAGCATGTGGCGCGTTCTTTCAATTTCTCTGGCCATGATAAGAATGTCAGTCTCTTGCCCCTGCGCACCGCCCGAAGGCTGATGAATCATAATGCGCGCGTGAGGCAATGAAGCACGCTTACCTTTTGCACCTGCAGCCAAGAGCAACGCGCCCATTGATGCTGCCATTCCAACACATACTGTGGCGACATCTGGGCGAATAAATTGCATGGTGTCGTAGACCCCCAGCCCTGCTGAAACACTGCCACCTGGTGAATTGATGTAGAGATAGATGTCTCTTTCTGGGTCTTCCGACTCCAAGAAAATCAACTGTGCCATCACCAGGCTTGCTGAGTGGTCATCGACTGCAGTACCATAGAAGACAATGCGTTCGCGTAGCAGACGAGAGAAAATATCAAATGCTCTCTCCCCTCGCCCAGAGGTCTCAATCACCATGGGGACGAGCATGCTACGCGTCTGATTGATGCTCTCCTCAATTCTAGGATGATACAGCTTTCTGATGTGATAGTCTAATCCGAAATTGATGTTTGCCATTGCCTATTTGGAAAAGTTTGCTACAAAAAAGACTCAAAAGTAAAACTCTCAGAATTGAATTTTGATTTTTTCACTCTTATACTCCTTGAGCTCTGCTGCGTTCCACGTTGGGAACTTTGTCCGATTAATCACCGCGCGCACAGCGTTTGCAGTCTGCTCATCCAAGTCATTTTGCGATATGTTAATTTGCTTAACCTTTCCGTCTGGCGTAATGACCAGCGAAAAGGCAATTGCTCCACCAGTTTTCCCTAAGCGCGATGCATTTGCTTTGACAGTCGGAATCAGTGACTCCTGCAAGTTTTCCATAGCCTCATCCAACATAGCATAGTCGAATTTCGGCTTTGCAAGTTGCATACCTCCTGCCTTATCGGCTTCTGGTGACGGTGCATCGGTGTATGTTACTTTCTTTTCAATCTGAATCTCGTTACTTCTCTGCTGCGGGTCTACTAGCGTTTTTTGATACTCTTCCATCAATTTTTGTTGGGCAATCAATGCACTATCGCCCAGTTTTTTCAAACCCAAATCTTCATCTTTCTTGCAGCCTGAGCATCCTGCATGAAGCCCAGCTACCAGCAATAGGCAGAAAACGGGCGAAATGACAGATATGATGTATGCTCTCATAAGTTTTTGCAAAGAGTTTAGTCAGAGTTATCTGAAATTTTTAGCCTGAACGTTAGCGAAATTAAGTTTTCCAATCAAACAGCGCGAGCGCGTTAAACATTTGATTACACAAAAAAATTAAGGGCTGAGCTACCAGGGGCAGCATCAGCCCTAACTTGTGACATGCGCGGTCGCTTTGCGAAAGCGACTGTTTAGTACATTCCGCCCATGCCGCCCGAGGAAGCTGGTGCCTTTTCCTCTTCCTTCTTCTCGACAATCACAGCTTCAGTTGTGAGCAACAGGCTTGCAACTGAGGCTGCATTCTCAAGCGCTGTACGAGTTACCTTTGTTGGGTCAACAACACCTGCTTGAATCAGGTTCTCGTATCGCTCAGTGCGTGCATTGAAGCCAAAGTCGTCCTTGCCTTCTTTGACCTTCTGCAGCACTACTGCGCCATCCATTGTGCCGGTGTTGTCGACAATCAGGCGCAGTGGCTCTTCAACGGCACGACGGATAATCTCAATACCTGTTCTTTGGTCTTCATTTTCAGGCTTGAGTGTATCCAGCACCTTAGCTGCGCGAATCAGTGCTACACCGCCGCCTGGCACAATACCTTCTTGAACTGCAGCACGGGTAGCATGCAACGCATCCTCAACGCGAGCCTTCTTTTCCTTCATTTCAACTTCGGTGCTGGCACCGATGTTGAGCACTGCTACGCCGCCTGACAGTTTCGCCAGACGCTCTTGTAGCTTTTCCTTATCATAGTCACTGGTCGCCTTCTCAATCTGGCTCTTGATTTCGTTGATGCGTGCCTTAATCTGCTCTGGCTTGCCCTTGCCCTCAACGATCGTGGTGTTGTCCTTATCGACCACAATTCGCTTGGCTTGACCAAGATATGCAATGGTCGCATTCTCTAGCTTGTAGCCCTTCTCTTCGCTGATGACCGTGCCACCTGTCAGAATTGCAATATCTTCCAACATAGCCTTGCGACGGTCACCAAAGCCCGGGGCTTTAACAGCTACGACACGCAGAGTACCTCGCAGTTTGTTGACAACCAGTGTGGCTAAGGCTTCGCCTTCTACATCTTCTGCAATGATGAGCACTGGCTTACCTGTCTGCACAATCTTCTCAAGTATGGGCAGCAGGTCCTTCATTGCAGAAATTTTCTTGTCATGGATTAAGATGTAGGCATCTTCAAGTTCTGCCTCCATCGTCTCGGTGTTGGTTACAAAGTAAGGCGAAAGATAGCCACGGTCAAACTGCATGCCCTCTACGACCTTCAGCTCAGTCTCAGTGCCCTTTGCTTCTTCGACCGTGATAACACCATCTTTGCCAACTTTTTCCATCGCTTCGGCAATCAGGTTGCCGATTTCTTCATCGTTGTTGGCTGAAATCATGCCAACTTGTGCAATTTCCTTCTTTCCAGAAATCGGGCGACTGATTCGCTTCAGCTCTTCGACAATAGCTGCCACAGCCATGTCAATTCCGCGCTTGAGGTCCATTGGGTTGGCACCTGCTGTGACATTCTTCAAGCCTTCGCGGAAAATGGCCTGCGCCAGAACTGTGGCTGTTGTTGTACCATCGCCAGCAACATCGCTGGTCTTGGAAGCAACTTCGCGCACCATTTGGGCGCCCATATTCTCGAGTGGATCCTCGAGCTCAATTTCCTTTGCTACTGTTACGCCGTCCTTTGTAACTGTCGGTGCTCCGAACTTTTTCTCAATTACAACATTACGGCCTTTTGGTCCTAGTGTAACTTTAACGGCATCGGCAAGCTTGTCGACACCGCGCTTGAGTGCTGCACGCCCTTCTGCGTCGAAGTATATCAGCTTTGCTGCCATAGTGTTGTTATGGTTTTAATTTTGAAAGAAATTTCTAGCTTCAGTTCAGAATCGCAAAAATGTCGCTTTCGCGCATGATGAGGTATTCTTCGCCATCTATGGTAACTTCTGTACCTGAATACTTGCCATAGAGCACTTTCTGCCCTACCTTAACTTGAGGCTTGATGAGTGTGCCGTTCTCTGAGGTCTTGCCTTCACCGACGGCTACTACCTCGCCATGTTGTGGCTTTTCCTTACCAGTGTCAGGGATGTAGAGACCACCTTTTGTTTTTTCCTCTGCTGGAGCTGGACGAATCACCACGCGATCTCCTAAGGGCTGAAGTTTCATAGTCTTTTTCCTCCAAGTTTTGGGTTGGTAGAGTTACTAAGTTGAGTTTATGTGTTTGAAATTTTCCGAGTGCTGTAACGCAAACTCCTTGGACAGAGTTTCAAACTTTTAGCACTCACCTTGAGCGAGTGCTAAAATACATCAAACCTAAGAAAAATGCAAGCGATAAGTTGCGGGCTTGTCTGGTTCAAGGGCGTGGCATGGTGCTAAAGGTCGCGGAACTAATCGCTGGTGTCAGCCCCAGAGCGGCACGCAGTTCAATGTAGTGAGCAAATTCTATGGGAAAGGTGTCAGCAAAAAAACGGCGCACTTCTGGCGTGGTAACCTCTTCTGCTCCACTTGTCCATTGAAAGTATGCAGCGGCGGCTTCATACTCCAACTCCATAGCCAGTCGCACAGCTTCAGCTTCATTGGTAACCCTGCTGACTTGCGGTGCTGGCTGTGCTCGCTCAAGCGAGACTTCAGCTTGTGAGAAGCGCCGCAGTAGCCGATTCAGCTCGTTGAAATGCCCAAGATGATGCGCGCGATAGAGTTGCACAGTCGCAATTACAGCAGGCGTGGTTACCAGTCCTGACGCTGCTGCGGCATCGTAGGTCTTGATGGCTTGCGCTTCTGCGGCAGCGGCGGCATTGAGCAGGGCAATATCACCTGCTGTTTGCGCATTGGTCGCAGGTTCTACGGATGTGTTACAGGCTTGAAACGCTATCGGCGCGGCTGTTGCCAGCGGCAGCATTCTTAAAAACTCTCGTCTTTTCATGCCAAAGATGTTTTACCAAGTTTTAGCGCGTGACTAAAAATTCACGACAAAAATGCTACGCAGCGTGTAGTTGTCTCTCACATTAAAACTTTGCCCATCGAGCGCTTGGTCGGCAAAGGCTAACTTTGCCAGCACTCTTTCAGAGAACTTGACGCCAATGGCTGCCGACAACCGTGTCACACTTCTATCCCACGAGAGATTTTCCTGATTGGTGCGCGCATCGGTGTAAGGTAGAAATAGCAAGCGCTCATAGCGCAAAGCAAGGTAAGTGCCAGTCAGAAAAGGCGGCTCAAACTTAAAATCCACATAGCCTGACAGGTTCGAAACCGTGTAGCGCACCAGTTCATCTGGATTGCCTGCTACGGTCGTAAAACCTTCTGCCGTTGTAAAGCGCGGCACAGTCCATTGCGAGTAAATCAGCTCGCCAGAGAGTTCAAAAAAAGCGTAGGCTAAAATCACATCTGTGCCCAGCACTAATTGGCGATACTGTTCAAACGGATTGTTGGTTCGCACCAGATTATTGACGGGGTCCGCTTGCATAAAACTGCCATATGAGACGGAAATGCCTTGCTGCCAGAAGATGGCGGGCTGAAACCCTAAGCGTGCCACACCAGCAAGATTTGCTAGGTTTGTATAGTCAGCTTGCGATGAGAGCGCACCATTGACGATAGCAAGCTCTATGTTCAAGGCATTGGGTATCAGAATCCAGTTCAGCGATGCGCCAGTGGTATAGCCGCCAAAATACACGGTTGTCAAGCCCACATCATCTGCCGTGCCATACACGCCTGTATTGCCCGCGGCAGGCCAAAACCCACGCTTGTCGGAGATATTGACAAAGTATCCGTAGCTAAGCGGCGCGCTGGCAAACAGGTTGTCACTTTGCAGTTGTCGGCGCGGATAGAGTCCGAACGGCATCACAAAGCGGCCAATAGAGATGCTCACTGGCGACTCTGGTTTTTGCCAGAGAATTGTCGCCAGTGTAATTCGTGGTGGATTCAGCCGCCCACCGCCCCAGATGTCAAACTGCACGCGTGCATTGAACGACCACTCATCTCCCATCGGCGCCAGCACAAACAAGTTGAATTGATTGATAGCCAAATGTGCAAATCGAAATTCATTTGGGATTTCGTTGAAAATGAAGTTCGAGTTTGTGCCGCCAATGGAAAGTTCCAGCGCCGTTTCGCCCGTCAGCTGAATTTGTGCTTGTGCGATGCTTGTTGCCGACCACAGCACTGCCAAAGCGGCGCAGGCAAGTCGCCGCTTAGCGCTCTTCATGATTGGGTTAGTCATAGAGCACCTCTGCGATTTCAAGTGGTTTTGAAAAGCCTTTAAACTGCATCGGTTGAATTTGTCCGCTTTTGAACTGGGCATGGTTTGAAAGGCTTTGTAGCAAATCATGACGAATCAGAATTTGCCCTGCTTTTGCTGCCGCACATAGACGCGCACACAAGTTTACTGACGAGCCAATTACTGTGTAATCCATGCGGTCTTGTGCGCCCATGTTACCGAGCACCATCACGCCGTAGTTGATACCAATACCAATTCCGATAGGCGCATGGTCTTTACGCTGCACATCTTGTGCCACGCGCTGAATATCAATAGCGCACTCTACGGCACGGCGCAACGCATCTTTTCCGCTAAAGAGCGCGACCATTTCATCGCCGACGAACTTATCGACCGACCCGCCATGCTTTGTTACCAATTCAGCTTGAAAACCCAGATATCGATTCAGCATTTCAATGACGGCTTCTGGTGGTTGGCTTTCGCTGTATGCAGTAAAGCCGCGTAAGTCCGAGAACAGGACTGCCAGCTCTTGACGGCTGCCACCTAAGCTGACTTCCATTGCTCCGCCTGCCGCTCGCTTAATCATTTCAAGTGTGTGACTGCCCACATAGCGTGCCAGCTGAAATCGCTCTCGCAGCCCGACAATCATGCTATTGAAGGCTTGAGCCAGCTGTCCAATCTCATCGTTTGAAGCAGGCACTACCGACACGCTCAAATCTCCTTGACGCACCTTGCTCATTGCATCTACCAGTGCCAGCACAGGGCGCGAAAATAGCCGTCCTAATGCGACTGCCAACACCAATGTGAGCAACACACTTACGCCAGCTACCACCAGCAAACTTTGGCGAATGTTCTCCAAAATTTTTAGCTCTTGTGACTTCGGCACAGTGGCAAGGTAGTAGGCTGATTCGCCCTCGCCCAGCGGCGCCAGAAATGCAAAGACTTCTTCTTCACCCAACTCCATCTCAAATGGCTCACTGCTTCGCTGCTGCTCCACAGTTTTGATGTGCTCGGCTATCTGTTCTGCTTTTGCATGTAGCGCCTGTCGCTTTGCTGAATCCAAAGTCGTGGCGATTGGCACTGTGCCTTTAAGAAAGGTGATGTCAATGTTTGAAAACCCTTTGAAGGCTTGGGCTTCTGCATCGGTCAGGCGCTGCCCTAAAGTTAGGGCGCCGATGATGTTTGTCTGATTAAGCACAATCGGTGCGCTGGCAATCTGATACAGCGCGCCATCCAAATCCCACAGTTGTGCAGTGCTATCTTCCGGCAAGTTACCAGAGAGGGCATTGACAATACTTTGCTGCGTTCCGAAGTCATCGCCGTATTGGTCGGGCTTATCCAGCCGAGCCAGCAATCTTGCCCGACGGTCTGTTACAATGAACAAATCAACAGGTGCTAAGGCAGCAAACTCCCTGACACTTTGCAAAACCGTTGCATGACGCAGCGCAGAAATGCTGTCGCTGGTTGATTCCAATTCAACATTGGCTTTGAAGGTTGGATTTTCGCCGATGAGTGTTGCCAGGTCAATGAGGCGTTCGTAGCGCAGGCGTTGCTCACGCTGCAATACATTTTGCGCTTGCCTAAAATCTGCCACGATTTTTTTGAGGATGGTCTCGGAAAGCGTCTGATTTATCACCAGCAGGACACCAAACAGCACGCTTGCCGTCAGCCCAAACAGCAGGAGAAATAGCTTGGTTTGGATATTGAATTGCATAACATGCGTGCTTAGTTACCCAGTGCAAAATCTTTGCGCACGGTCTGCCCTGATTTGATTTCGACTTGTTCTTTAATCATTGGGAAGTTTGGGTGATAGACTCGCACTTCATACATGCCGTCAGGCAGATTTTTGAGCTCATACATTCCGTTGGGTTGCAGGCGCACAAAGTATGGCGTGTCGTAACTCATGATGACGGCATTCATTTGCGTGTGAATGTCACAAAATAGCTTGGTTTCGCCTACGCTTGAAATTTTTTGTGCTTGCACATCGCCGGTCGGTCGCCTGCCGATATTGAAGCGTTCTCCTTTTCCTAAGGTGAAGACGTTGTGATAAAACGGGTCGGCATTGACGATTTCCACCACCGTGCCTTGCGTAACCGGCAACACGCGTGGAATGAAGGTTGCATTTTTCTGAATAATTCTAGCACCTTGTAGGGGCTCAACTTTCGGCTTGAAATTTAGGGGGTGCGCACTGACAATCACATCCTCGTATCCTGAACTGGCAGTTGCCTGCGTAGCGGCGCCACTTGCGGCTTCGGGCGAGAGCCGACTGCGATACAGGTTACCGCGCGCCGTAGCCCGCACACTCTGCACGGCTGGTAAGCTGACAGAGCCTGTAATAACACCGCCGGTAGACTGTGCAAACGCTTCAATTGCCACGAAGAGCAGAAACATCAGCAGCACCAGCCGCTTTCCCATTGCAGCTAAAAATATTGACTTATGAATTTCGCTTGATATGGCTAAGTTAGTCAATCCCAATTGATTTAGCAAGATAACTTGCGTAACTTTGTATCTGGAACGAGTCTGCAGACACTAAGGCTAACAAGTGGTGATACTCTCTCTAATGGATTTAGTAACTGCGCTATAGCATCCCAGTTTGCTACACTATTCAACACAGGTACACAATGTCAAAACTAATTCTTGTTCGTCACGGCGAATCACAATGGAATTTGGAAAATCGTTTTACAGGCTGGGTCGATGTTGGGCTCACTGATTTTGGTCGTGCGCAAGCTCGTGAAGCCGGCTTGAAAATCAAGCACATTCCGCTCGATGTGGCCTACACTTCTGTGCTCTATCGCGCTATTGAAACACTTATCATCATGTTGACTGCAGCTGAGCAGTTGCATGTGCCAACTTATTTCAGTAAAGCGCTCAATGAGCGACACTACGGCGCTCTGCAAGGCTTGAACAAAGCTGAGGTAGCCAAAAAGTATGGCGAAGAGCAAGTTAAACTTTGGCGACGCAGTTACGATATTGCACCACCTAACGATGTCACTGAACTCAATCCTGATGGCTATACAGAAAGTCTGAAAGATACTGCCGCCCGAGCCCTGCCTTACTTTGAGAAAGAAATTCTTCCGAAGGTGCAAGCTGGGAAAAACGTCATTGTCTCCGCCCACGGCAATAGCCTTCGCGCTATCGTCATGTCGCTTGACCATCTCAGCAAAGAAGAGGTCTTAGAACTCAACATTCCTAACGGTGTGCCCATCGTCTATGAGTATGATGGCAGCATGCTTGTCTCAAAGACCATGCTCTGAATCCTGAACGATACTGCAAGCATACCACAGCTATGTGCCACGCGGGGTTCTGGCACTGCCTTGCCCTATGTTACATTTTTTCCTTTGCATTTTTTTCAATAAGATTCAAGTGCTTTGTGCTATTCCCAGCTTGGCTTTTTCATAAATTCTTGTATGGCTATGAAGAAGACTCCGGGTTTTCTTACCCTGTTGGCACTGCTTGCTGCCTCATTTACATTTCCTTCGTCTTCATCTCCAGTGTCTATTGCTGCCAGCGATTCTACCTACCGCGCCGATTACTTTTACTTTCAAACAACTGGCACCATCAAGGTACTTCTTAGTGAGGCAACATACAGAGCGGTTTTAGCGGCGGCTCAAGCGGCTGGATATTCGGAAGACGAAATTGAGGTCACAATTTACGTGGTCGATAGAAAGTCGCGGCTTGAGCGGCAGCGTCCCTCTGTTCATCCTAATCCTGCTTCGCGTCGAGAGTTGCGCAAGCCTGTGATAAAAAAGTTTGAGTAGGCTGGCAATTCTCTTTGGCTAAGCATTGCTTAAAATTCGCTGCATTTCGGCTGAAACGAGTCGGATGTTTTCATCAAGGAAGTGCGGGGAACGTAGGCGGGCGCGTTTTACCGCTGCAAGGTCTATTGTGCAGTCTAATGTGCTTTCCACGAATTGTGGCAGTGCCGCCAGTTGCACCCCTTCTGGGGAAATCACTTCCGAGCCACCCCAATACGATAGACCATCTTCATTGCCAACTCGACTGACAAAGACCACATACACCGAAAACAGCTCTGCATAAATGCGCGTGATACGCTGCCAGACTTCCGCTACACCGATTTTGCCCTTCTGAAAATCAATTCGCAACGGGCTATTGACCATTGAGAACAAGACTTTTGCGCCCTGCAACGCTTGTAGAAGCGGCACACTGACATGCCAATTATCTTCACAAATCGCTACGCCTACTTTGCCCAGCCGTCGCGATTCAAATGGCGCAATGCGCTGCCCGGCACGAAAATAGCGTTGTTCTTCGAACATGCCATAGGTCGGTAAATAAATTTTGCGATGCACCGTTTTTGCTACACCGTCTTCAAAAAAGAAAGCCGCATTGTAGACCGCAAAGTCGTCGGAGAGTTCAATGCCACCACACAGAATGGAGATATGCTTAGAAAGTTCGCAGAGTGGGCGCAGGCGTTCGTCGCTAATGTGCATTGCCATATCTTGCGCCGCATCTTGAACCAGATAACCCGTGAGCGAAAGTTCAGGAAATGCAATAAACTCTATGCCATCGCGAATAGCCTGCTCACATAGCGCAATGTGCTTGTTGAGATTTTCAGAAAAGTTTGCCAGCACGCAGTCGTGCTGCACAAGACGGAGTTTGGTTATCATGTCAAGTCTTCGCAAGTTCAGTTGAAAACTGAACGCAAAGATACATGCTTACCGAAAATCTCCTGCAGACACAAAAAGCTACCACGCATTGTGCGGTCAGATTTGCATTTTGGAATTTTTTGACTTTCTGGGCGTATCACTAATTAGCACTGGACGTATTTGGCAAGAAGCGCTCTTGATTTTGGGAAGACACAGGTAGTTCCACGAAGAAAGTTGCGCCTCTGCCTTTGCCTTCAGACTCTGCCCAAATTCTGCCTCCGTGCAGCTCGACCAGCCGCTTTGCAATAGCAAGTCCTAAACCTGTTGAGCTCTCACCACCTGTGGGTTTAGCTGAGAGTCGCTTGAATTTGCCAAAGAGATTTTTCATGTCGTCTTCGCTCAAACCTTGACCTTCATCTTTGATGGCCACTTGCACATAGGCAGTAGTTGCGTTTGCGCTGTTTGCATCTGTGGCTTTGGGTGTGATTCGATGGCAACTTACAGTTATGTTTTTTCCATGAGGGGAATACTTTATGGCGTTGCTGATGAGATTGTCGAAGACCTGTCGGATTTTTGCACTATCGACTTCCACTAAAAGCTGCGGCTCGGTTTCCAAGTGCAGAGTTTGTGCTTTTGCTTGTGCATTTGGTCGATTTTCTTCCACCACGCTGGCAAGCAATTCCGAGAGATTGACAAAGGATTTTTCCAGCTGCGCATTACCTGCTTCTTGTGCTGCAACTTCCAGCAGGTCAGTAATGAGCTTATACATTCTTTGTGAAGAGCGCATGATAATTGCCGCCATTTCCTTTGCTTCGTCAGGGTGAGTTTCTTCTTCACTTAGGAGCGAGGCAAACCCCATCACAGTTTGCAGTGGGTTTTTGAGGTCGTGTGCGGCAATTGCTAAGAATTCATTTTTGAGTTTATTGGCTTCAGCTAGTTCGTCGCGCTGGCGTTCTACGATAGCTTTTTGGCGTATTAGCTCTAAGTTTTGTTTTTCAATAAGCTTTGTCTTTTCAGCCAAGGCTTTGGCAGCCTGTTGCTGCTGACGCATGACCACACCGCCACCAATGATGACCAGCAAGGCAACGCTGATACCACCGATGAACAATAGCCGTTGCCGTTCTGCTTCCAGTTCTTTAACCTTATTAGTTTTAGCAAGCAGCTCAATCTCGCGGCTTTGCCTTTCACGCTCAGCCTCTTGTTGCTTAATCTTTAGCTCCTGCTCTATTTTTTCTTTCTCTAACTGTGCAATTTCGCTGAGGCGCTTTTCTTCTATCAGTTTGATTTTTACATCTCGTTGCTTTAGCTGAAGTGTCTTTATTTCCTGTGATTTTTCCAGCAGAGCAATAGACTGTTCTTTTTCTCTGAGCGCAGCTTGCTGGAGTTCTCTATCGCGTTGTAGCAGTTCAATTTCTTTCTGACGCTGTTCTGCCTCGTAGTATTCTTTGAGTTCAGCAAAGCGTTTTGCGGACTGTGCAGTAAAGATGGAGTCTTTGTAGGCTGCATAGTAGGTATATGCTGACAATGCTTCTGCTGTGTTCTTCATACGCAAGTGAATCATGTAGAGCTGATGGTAGGCATCTTTGAGCTCGGGCTTTGCATTGATACTTTTTGCTGCATCCAATCCCTTCAGTGTGTAGGAAAGTGCATCCTGCAGACGGTTTTGCAGAAAGTAAATGCGTCCGATGTTCAATAGCGTCGATGGTAAGCCTTGCATATCGCCCATATCGGTTCTGAGCTTTAGCACCGTGAAAAGGTAGTCCAATGCATCGAGGTATTTTCCTTGCTGTTCGTAGATATCGGCAATGTGGCTGAAGGAGGCTGTCATGCCTGATTTATCGCCCAGTTCAGCGCGCAATTTTAGGGCACGAATGTGGTAATCAATCGCTTCGGCAAATTTGCGTTGAGTAAGGTATAAGTTCCCAATGTGATCTTGTGTTATGGCTACTGCCCATTTATCCCCAACTTTTTCTTTGATATCCATTGCTCTCTGATAGTACATCAGTGCGTAGTCGTACTCACCCTGCGATTGATACATCTGTGCTAGGTTGTCATAGACGTTAGCAATGCCGCGCTGGTCACCGGTTTGCTCAAAGAGTTTGAGAGCTTGCAAGTGAAAATCCAGTGCATCGGCGTATTTGCCTTCGGACCGATATACTACTGCAATGTTGGCAAGTGTGTTGGCAATGCCGCGCTGGTCACCAAGTTCATGTTTGAGCGCTAATGCTTTTTGGTAATGCGCCAATGCGGTGCGGTATCTGCCTCGCACAAAAGCAACGGCGCCAATATTGTCATGTGCTTGAGCAATACCCGGCTTATAGTCTATTGCTTCAGCCAGTGATAGGGCAGCTTGTGCCAGACTATCTGCCAAGCGATAGTTACCCTGTTGGCGATGCTTTATGCACAACGCATTGAGAATCTGCACGCGCGCACTATCGGTGGCACTGTATAGAAATCCTGCATACCATTCAGCTTGTTGGGTCTGGGCTGAGAGTGAGGACTGTAGCAACAACCAAATTAGTCCAGATGCAGCAAGTACTTTACACATTGCCTTTTCCTTTTTGTTTTTCACGGCTTTTTCGCAGTGGCATTTCAAGTTTAGACAAATTGCGCTTTGCATGCTGTGATTTGAGCAACGTGCTATGACATAGGTATGGTCAGCTGGGTAGCTATCTCAATGTCTTAGTTGAGGTCGAACTGGAGTTCTGACAGATTACGATAGATACCGTTTTCATACCCCATCAATTCTTGATGCGTACCCTGCTCTACCACCTGCCCATCTTTGACGACAATGATTTTATCTGCCGTGCGCACTGTCGAGAGCCGATGCGCAATGATGAATGTCGTTCGTCCTTGCATCAGGGTATTGAGAGCCTCTTGCACCAACCGCTCTGATTCTGAGTCGAGGGAGCTGGTGGCTTCGTCCAATATAAGAATTGCTGGATTTTTTAGAATAGCCCGTGCAATGGCGATGCGCTGGCGTTGCCCACCAGAGAGTTTGATTCCACGCTCGCCTACCACGGTCTTATAGCCTTCAGGGAAGGTTGAAATAAACTCATGAGCATGTGCTTGCTTTGCTGCTTCAATAATTTCAGCTTCAGTGGCTTGCGGGTTGCCGTAAGCAATGTTTTCAGCAATCGTCCCACCAAAGAGTATTACATCTTGTGGCACAATCGACATTTGATTGCGCAAATGTGTAAGTGGATATTCTCGACTATCACGCCCATCAATCTTGACCCGCCCAGCATCTGGCACATAGAAGCGTAGAATGAGACTGACAATCGTGGATTTGCCCGCACCTGACGGACCTACAAATGCTACACGCTCACCACTCTTTACAGAAAATGAGACTCCTTTCAAGACCTTGATTTCTTTGCGCGAAGGATAGCTAAACTCGACCTGCTCAAACTCGACATCGCCACGCAAGCGCGGCAATGTTGCTATTTTCTTTTTGACATCGGGCGAAAGGTCAATTTCTTCCGACGGCTCACGCAGAATTTCACGAATGCGCTCCGTTGCCCCTACTGCTCTTTGTACCTGACTATATAACTCTGCAAAACTCCCCATCGCCGCACCCACAAAGGTCGTGTAAAGAATAAACGCCGTCAGTTCACCAACCGTCAATTCACCAGCTTGCACAAACCGTGCGCCGACCCACAACACCAAAATAATTGCGCTAAACAGCCCGAAGATAATCAGGGAGAAGAAGGCACCACGAAAACGTGCATTACGCAGCACAGTTGCCAGATAAATCTCCACTGCTCGCCGATAGCGGCTGATTTCGTAAGTTTCATTTGCAAACGCCTTGACGTTAGCAATGCCTTGTAATGTTTCTTCGACCACTGTGTTGCTATCAGCAAGTTTGTCTTGCGCCTGACGAGAAAGCTGACGAATTTTGCGTCCGAAATACACCGCTAGTGCAATCAGAATCGGTAGCGAGAGCAACATTACCAGCGTGAGCTTGACTGATGTGTAAAAAATCAGCACAAGCCCGCCGACCAGAATCGTGGCTTGGCGCAGCAGTTGCGCCAGTGTAAAGGTCAGCGTCTCTTGCAGCTGTGCCAAATCGGCAGAGAGACGACTTGTCAGTTCGCCCACCCGACGCTGCGCAAAGAAACTCATCGGTAGCGAAATGATTTTCGTGTAGGTCTCACGGCGCAAATCGTTCAAACTACGCTCGCCGACTTCCACAAACCACAGCGATTGGAAATACCCAAATACCGCCTGCACACCTAGCACAATCAGCAGCGTCAGTGCAATGTAATCGATGTCGCCAAAGAGCCCTTCCCCTGTGCCAGCTAGTGCGCCATCAATCAGCCGTCCTGTCACATACGGGAAAGCTAAACCCAACACACTTGAAAAGAGCAAAGCCATCAATGCCGCAAAAAACTTCACACGATACGGCAAAATGTAGCGAAACAGCGCTATCGCTTCTTTCAGCGACTCTTTACTTAGCTTTGCGGGCTTGGCTTCAACACTTGACTTACGTGCCATTTCAATCCAAACAATTGATTCAGTTTTGTTTTTTCGTTCTACTCCATGGCTGAATGCGCATGAAATTAAGTTACGCAATCAGTCAGTTATTCTTACCTCCCTTACGACCTTTGTGCTTTGCACGTTTCCACCGCCAACTCTTTTTGTTAGTGAAAATTGCTTCTCCAGCGTATCTTCATGCTACTATGTTCATTGACCCACTTAAACCTTTTTGCTGTTTGAAGAGTATGCCGAAAATCATTCGTGATGAATCCACAACCAGTTCATACTGGGCTGCCGTCAATACACTGGGCGCTTTGTCTGATGTGCATCTAATTGCCGACGCACCGATTGGCTGCTATAACCTTGTTGGCGTAGCTGTTATTGACTATACCGATGCGATTCCATACCTTAGAAACTTTACGCCGACCGACCTCACTGAAAAAGCCATCTCAACCAGCGGCACGACTCAAATCACACGCAACACTATTGAGAAACTGCTTGGCACAGGCAAAACCCTCATTGTGATGTCGACTGCCGAAAGTGAAATGATTGGTGCCGACCACACACAGATGCTTATGGCGCACTATCCTGACATTAAGTTTTTCCCTTCCAATTCGCTTTCAGAAGATGAGTGGCAGGGGCGCGACCGTGTGCTTGCTTGGTGCTTTGACAACTACGATGACCGCCAGCCTGCACGCATTGAGCGTGGCACTGTCAGCATCATTGGACCTACTTATGGCTGCTTCAATTCACCCTCGGACTTGGCTGAAGTCAAGCGACTGATTCAAGGTGCAGGGGGCACAGTCAAAAAAGTCTTTCCAATGGAATCCAAACTTGCTGAGATTTCCGAGCTCAAGCACAGCGATGTAATTGTGGTCATGTATGAAGAGTTTGGCAAGTCGCTTGCTGAGCGCTTAGGACGCCCAGTGCTTTATGCGCCTTTTGGTCTTTATGCTACCGAGCAATTTTTGCGCGACTTAGGTCGCTTGCTTGGCACATCGGCGCAGGCTGAAGCTTTCATCAAGCAAGAAAAGCAAACTACCTTGAAGCTCATTTGGGACCTTTGGCGCGGACCGCAGTCAGAGTGGTTTCCGACCGTTACATTTGCCGTCTGTGCCTCACGCACTTATGCCAAAGGGCTTAAAACCTTGCTGGCAGATGAACTTGGCATGACCTGTTACTTTGCTGAAGAATCCGCCAAAGCTGATAACAGCGAAATCCGTCGGCGCCTGCAAGAAAAACCGCCGCAAATCATGTTCGGTCGCATTGTCGACAAGATGTATCTGGCAGAAGTCGGTGCCAAGACCTATTTCATACAGTCTGCTTACCCCGGACCTTTTGTGCGCCGAGCAACTGGCACGCCGTATATGGGCTTTTCTGGCGCAACCTATCTGGTGCAAGAAATCGTCAATATCCTTTACGACGTGCTCTTTCAGTTTCTCCCATCGCACAAGCAGAACTTTGAGTTTGTCGACCCGAACAAGAAGTTTGTTTGGACCAAAGAAGCGCGCGAGATGCTTGCAGACCTCACGCGCCGAGCACCATTTATTTCGCAAATCTCTTTCAGCCGCGAGCTCAAAACTAAAGCTGAACTCTACGCTCAGAAGAAAGGCTTAGACACGATTACGCCTGATGTGCTTGCTCAAATCTCTTAGCCTTAGTTCGTTGGGTTTGCTTGTGTAGTAGCGCAGTTGCATTAGGTGTGCAGATCGACCAGCTCTTGGGTTGAGAAGAAAAATGCCGCTTCGATTTTGGCGTTTTCGACCGAGTCCGAGCCATGGATGGCGTTTTCACTGATACTGGTGGCATACAGTCTGCGAATGGTGCCTTCTGCGGCTTTGGCGGGGTCAGTGGCACCAATGAGCTCGCGAAACGCCGCAACGGCATTTTCTTTCTGCAAAATCATCGGCACACAGACACCAGAAGCCATAAACTCTACCAGTTCATTAAAAAACCCACGTTCTTTGTGCACGGCATAGAACTCCCTTGCAGCTGCCTTTGTTAGGCGTGTGTACTTCATGGCAACAATTTCAAAGCCGGCACGCTCAATTTTATCAATGATGGCGCCAACCACTTTTTTGCGGACACTGTCTGGCTTGATGATTGCTAAAGTTCTTTCCATTGTGGTATGCAAGTTGTTTTTTGAAGGATTGTATTTTCAAGATGTCGGCGAAAATAAAACAAATGCCTGAAACCCGAAACCTGAAATTCTTGTTATGCTCAGGAGTTTCTTACTGCTCAACTTGCTTATCATGCTTTGCCGCACTTCAGCGCTTGCACAAGATAGCACTTCGGCGCATGACCTTGTTGATGTGCAGCGCATCAATCCTCGCATCTTGGTGGAGATGCGCTATGCTACGACCAATAACTTCATGAAAAAGGCTATTTACAAATCTGCTCGCTGTCTTTTGCGCCGCAGCGTTGCCGAGCGACTTTCACGCGTGCAAGCCCGATTGGAAAAACAAGGCTACGGGCTGAAAATCTACGATGCCTATCGACCGCTTTCGGCACAATGGGAGCTGTGGAAAGTCGTCCCTAACCCAACATTTGTGGCTGACCCTCGCAAAGGCTCTAAACACAATCGTGGGTCGGCTGTGGATTTGACGCTGGTCGACAAAAATGGCAACGAACTTGAAATGCCTACCGAGTATGATAGTTTTGTCGCCGCCGCCCGCAGCGACTACATGGACCTGCCTGAACATGTCCTACGCCATCGCAAAATTTTGCACGACGCCATGAAGGCAGAAGGCTTTATTCCTAATCCCAGCGAGTGGTGGCACTTCGATGACCCTGATTGGCAAAAGTTTCCTATTCTCGACATAGACTTCGACAAAATTCCATAATGCTTTGCACCGATGCGACTTCTGACAGTAGGATTTCTCTTCTGGCTCATTACGCAACCGCTCTTTGCCCAAACTGAACCTGCACTCTACGGCACCATCACTGACAAAAGAACTGGCGAGCCCCTCGCTGGCGCCACCATCAAGGTCAAGGACGAGAACGGCAATGTCATTCGTGGTGCCAAATCTAATCTTGAAGGGCGATACCGCATTGCCTTGCCACTTGGACGCTACACAGTGGAAGTCAGCTACTTGGGCTATAAGATGCAGTCGGCACAGGTCTATATCGCCTTACCGTTGGAGAAAAATTTTGCGCTCTCAGAAGGGGAGGTACGCGCCCCAGAAATTTTGGTCGATGCTGGGGAAGACCTTGTGACCACTATCATGAAACGCGCTATTCGTGAAAAAAAGCGCCAGCGCGATTCGCTGCGCTCATACGAGCTGGAAGCCTACACCAAACGCCTGACGCGCCGCGATAGCAGCATTGCCGGCATCACGGAAACCTTTGCCAAAGGCTACTGGCGAAAAGGCGACACGCTGCGCGAAGTGGTGGTGCAAGAGCGCATCACCGAAAATATCAAAGCCCAGTTGCCCGCTGATGTAACAATTTCAGCTGGCGTTCGCAACCTTCTTGATTTTTCTGAAGAACGCATCCCGATTTTGGGCAATCGTTTTGTCAGCCCAATTGCAAACGATGCTTTCTCATGCTATGACTTCGAGCTGATGGAAACTGTGCAGAGCGATTTTGGAGAAATTTTCACGATAAAACTCATTCCAAAGAACAACTTCATCCCACTTTTTACAGGCACGATTAAAATTGCCTCAAACACATATGCACTCATTGCGGCAGACCTTGTACCACATCGTTCTGGCTTCAAACTGCCCTATGTCAAAGATGTCAAACTCTCATACAAACAAACGCAAGACTTGCACTACGACCGCAACGGTAATGCGTTCTGGCTACCTTCCACACAGTTTTTGGAAGGCGCTTTAACCATTTCAGTAGCAAATGGCTTTGTTGAGCTGCCGCGCATCTCTTTTACACAAACGACGGTCATTTCGCGCTATCTTGTCAATGAGCCTGTGCCCGATACGCTCTTTGAGAAACGCTTGGTCACTAAAGCCCCGAGCGCCAAGCAGTTTGACTCTGCTTTTTGGAAGGAGCGCGAATTTGTGACGCTCACAGAAGAGGAACAGCGCGCCTACCAAACACTCGATAGCTCCAAAACTTTGCTCTCGCAATTTCAGCCTAGGGGACTTGGGGCACGCTTTGGCAGTAGCCCTCCCACCGGCTTGGTCAGACACCTGCTTAACCTACCGAACATTCGCTTCAATCGAGTCGAAGGGTTTTTCCTCGGCGGTCGCCTTGCGCTCGATTCGCTCACGGCTACTACGGCGCTCAAAGGGTCGTTAGGATACGGCACGGAACGACAAGAATGGCTGTGGGAAGCTGGATTTGAGCAGTGGCTCGACGCCTCACGCCGCTTTAGTTTTGGCGCAGAGCTCTACCGCACAACCACCTTTACGCCTGAACGCAACGGCATGATTCCTCTTGCCAACGCTTTACTCGGACTCTTTGAGCGACGCGATTACCACAACTACTTTCGTGCTGAAGGCTTCAAGGTTTTCACACGCTACACGCCCAACGCTCGCTTCAGCTACACCTTGAGTTTTCTTAGCGAAACGCAACGCTCCATGCCAATTGTGCCGCCCGGTCATCGCTGGTTCAGCTGGCTGGAGTCGCAGAGTTTTCGCGACAATCCGCCAATTGCCGATGGTGTGATGCGTAGCCTTACTTTTGAGTTCAATTATGGCACACCGTTTTCTGCTTTTTTAGGTCAGCCCACGCTGTTTGTGCAGCTTGAGCATTCTTCATCACCTATCGGCAGTGATTTTGACTTTACACGTCTCTGGGCGATTGGGTCGCTGCGCATTCGCAGTTTCTTCACCGAGCGATTTCTTTCGCCTTATTTTGCCTTGCAACTTGAAGTTGGCACATTCTTCGGTCCAAGCCTGCCACCACAGCGGTATTTTTCTGTAGAATCTCCCATTGGCGGACTTGCTTTCTCGAATGTAATGATTGGCGTGTCTGAAAAGGAGTTCATCGGCACAAGCCTCGTTTCACTGATTGTTGAACACAATTTTCAATCTGTGCCATTTGAACTTTTAGGCATCACATTTCTTGAGCGCGAAAATATCCAACTCATCTTGCATGGTGGCATAGCGGGCATTTGGCAAGGTAGCGCCTTCACACTCTACCGTGAAGCAGGCTTAGGCATCGGCGGTATTTTTGGGCTCATTCGGCTCAATGGCGCTGTTGGATTTTTGCAAAACCAGCCGCCGCGTTTTCGTTGGGCAATTGGTGCAGGACTGCTGCTCTAAGCACTGCATTTGGCATCAGTGCCCAATTGCCAAGTGATACAGATTTTTTGCGACAATTTTGGCTTGCACCCAGAGCGGCGCTGGCACCATCTTTTTGTAGAGATAAGAATCGAAAGTAATTTGTTGCACGTGTTTGTCTTCGCAAATTGCCACGAAACTTTCGCGCAGGCGGTCGTTGCGGTAGTAGAGCCACTGTAAAAGCGCCAGTCCAGTGTAAATTGGAAAGTAAGTTCGGCGGAAAGTTTTCTCGTACTTTGCCAGCGATTTTTCCCGACCTGCCAATACATTCAGCAACGTATGTGCTGCCATTTTGCCGCTTTTCATGGCAAAGAAAATACCTTCGCCATTTGATGCCGTGACCAACCCTGCCGCATCTCCGACCAGCATGGCATTGCCTTTGACAAATGTCTTGCGTGGATGCATAGGGATTTTCGCCGCTTCTTCATAATACGGCTCCACACTCCAGTTTAACTTCTCACGGAAGCGTTTCTGCAATTGTTTGATGTTGCCGCGCGTGTCCTCCGTGCCTGTACCTACGGCAATGTGGTCAGCTTTCGGAAATATCCATCCATAAAAATCAGGGGAGACTTCGCCATCGAACCAAATCTCGACAAGGTTTTCATAGCGCGAAAGCTCTGGCGCATAGTGAAAGCGTTGCTGAATCGCCACGGCTTTGAATTCGTTAGGCGGGAAATCTAATTCATGTGCGGTTTTAGAATTTGCGCCATCTGCTCCGATTACATACTGGGCTTCAATTTCTGTCACGCCTTGATTATTGCCATCTGCAGAAATTTTGTAACCGCTATCGTGTGCTTTTACGGCTTGGACTTTGGCTTCTATCAGGAGTGCACCTGACTGTGCCGCACGCTCACGCAGAAATTTATCAAACCGCTCTCGGCGCACCATGCCGACATAACCATTTGGCATCGACATTTCAATGACACGCCCACTTGGCGCACGCACTGCCATTCTCGTAACCTTACGCTCGATTAACTCATCTGGGATTTCAAACTCTTCTATCAATCCTAATGGAATTGCGCCTCCGCAAGGCTTAGCATTGTTCAAGTTACGCTCCAGCAGCGCCACGCATAGCCCTGCTTTGGCAAGCTCATTTGCGGCAGTCGCGCCCGCTGGTCCTCCTCCGATAACGGCAACATCGCACTTCATACTAAAACTCCTTACTTCTCTGTTTGAGTTACTCTTCTGGGAAGTTACAGCACAAGGTCTGCGAATGCTTTACAGAATTTTTCTGCATAGCGGACGATTTGGGCGGTTTTTTTGCCTACTACTCTTTTTGCCGACCTGTCATGCTCTTGGAGAGAATTTCTACTGCCTTTTGCACAATTTCTGCCGTTTGCATCTCTGCCAGACACTTCGGGATGCCGAATTTGCAGGTTGTGGAAATGCACGGAGCACAGTCCAAGCCGGGCACACGAAATCCAAATGTATTTTCTCGGTGATATGGAGCGGTGTTACGCTCATCGCCTGCGCCATACAGCACCAGCGTAGGCACACCGACCGCATTTGCCAAATGCGCCGTACCTGAATCAGTTGAAATAACTAACTGCGTTGCCGCCAGCACACCTGCCAGCGCTTTGACTGAAGTTTTGCCTGCCAGATTTATCACTCTCGATGGCGCCGATAGCAAACTCAAAAACGCTTCAGTGTATGCTCGCTCTTTCGGTGAGCCGGTCAAGACCAGCATGGCATCGGGCACGCGCGCCAGCAAGGTTTCAGCAATCTCGATGCCTTTTTGCAACGGAACAATCTTTGACGGGCTTTCGGAATTAAGATTTAAGACAATTTTCGGATGCAACGGCTCCGTAGCAAGCAGCGTATCGGGCGGCGGAGTGAGCCTGACAGAAATTGCGCCGAGCGGTTCAGCCACAAAGGGTTGCAACAGCGCCACATACTCTTCGCTGCGATGTTGGTGCTTTGGCTTTTGCAAGGCATCGGTCAGCAGGGCACGCCGAAAGTTTGCTCTAAATCCCACGCGGCGCTTCGCCTTTGTGAAAAACCCCATCAGGGCTGATGAGAATGAATCGGGCAGAGAAAAGTAAATATCCACTTCCTTGAAGCGCGATGAAAAGCGATAGATGCCCTGCACACCACGATACTCACTCTTGGAAAAGCGATGAATGCTTGAGATGCCCGGCACCAGTTCCAAGAGGTCTGAAATTTCTGCTTTGGCAATAGCTTCCACGCAAGCATCAGGAAAAATTTCACGCAGCTTGTGCAAAAAGCCCAGACTCATGACGAGGTCGCCGAGCCAGTTTGGCGTGCGAACCAAAATTTTTTTCGGCTTTGCATTCATGTTTTTTGTGCCCGCTAAAACGGCTTTGTAGCCTTGAAGTTTGCGCCTGCGTCTTCAGGAACTCAAAAAGTTGCACCGGTTCGTGGTCGCTTGGCGCTCCAAAAATGCACATTGTTGGGCAGTGCTGTTCAACCAGCTCTTGCGTTGGTGCCATGTCTGCCCACTTATCGGTCGTGAATTGTGACAGCTAAGTTTGAGCAGCTCTCAAACAGGTGCTCAGGGTCAGCGAGGTGAAGGAGTATCCAACCACGCGGCTTTTTCCGGACAGAATTGAGTCTTGAATTTGACACATCATAGGTTTTAGCTGACTCAGCATGTTACTGACCCTTCTGGCAAGGCTTTTGCCACCGCCCGAGTAGCTTGCGCAAGTAGGTTGAAATCTCGCCAAAGAACTGCACGACCCGTGCATCAAAACCGATGACCATTTGTATGCGGCTCAGAGTTTGCTGGCACGCATTGGATTCCTCGCTGGTGCTCGGAATGACATCTTCACTCTTGTCATGCTGAACGAAGTGAAGCATCCAATGCATGGATTCATCTTCAGTCTGTCATGCTGAACATGTTCCCATCTTGTCATGCTGAGCAAAGCGAAGCAT
>Ga0272447_1000264_pt1 | contig 40650 bp, 37 predicted proteins | sample YNPCB0133_FD_194589 | JGI IMG/M metagenome (GOLD analysis project Ga0272447, IMG submission 194589) | Hot spring microbial mat communities from Yellowstone National Park, WY, United States - YNP-CB-013-3 | ecosystem: Environmental > Aquatic > Thermal springs > Hot (42-90C) > Sediment | place... | reverse complement strand
TTTCGCACCGTGTGTGGATTTGCCAATTTGCAAGTTCGAGAGCGTCGGCTGGCGACAATAGCAGCCTGAACACTCGTGAAAACTTAAGGAGAGAAACATCTCTGTATTATTGTGAATGGAGTCTATTACAAAAAGATGATACCTTATTGTCCTGTAGATTAGCAGATGCTGCTTAACACACGGCTGTAGCGAGCTGCCTCTCACATCGGCTTCGCTCACGCCTGCGCGGCTAAGCCGTAGATCGCTAGGCGACAGAGGCGTTCAAAAGGATGCGTGAGGAGGGCCGATACCACTCAACCTGTGGCTTAGGGAGCATCTTAGAATTGCTTGCCGGGGGATTTCAAGTATACTTTAGCCTCCTGCAATCGAAGTTGGCCATCCCGATGGGTGGTTCCCATCCGGATTCTGGGACAAGAGGGCACAGTGGGTCAACCGATCCCTTGCCGACCCTACCCTACCGACCTCAACGACGCCGAACGGGAACGGAGCGCTCCCCACCTCCCGCTGTGGCGGTCGCCGCGAGGCCGGCGCCGGGTGCATGATGATCGAAAGATTTGAATGCGATCTTTTACGTGCTGCGGACGCGTTGCGCCGGGCATGTGCTACCGCACGATTTTCCTCCCCGGCAGACGGTTTATCATGATTTTCGCCCGTGGCGGTGTGGCGGAAAGATGGGGGGTGGGAGCGCATTCGCGAGGCCCTTCGAGGCCAGGTGTGAGCCGCGTGGGGGGCGCGATCCGAAACCCGGCGAGGCGATTCTGGGTTGCTCATCAGCAAAAGCGACGGAAAAGCGGTGGATGATGGAGCGGACCTTCGCCGGGCTGGGCCAGTATCGGCGGCTGAGCCAAGACGAGGAGGCCCTTCCGGAGACCAGCGAACCCCGGATCGATGGGGCGATGATCCGCGGGATGGCTTGACCTCTGGCCCGCATCCAGGCCAACAATCCGAATCTCTCTGAAGCCGACAGCGCCTCCGCTCGCTTTGCTCGCTCCGGCGCTGCAGCGGAGCCGCGACGCGCTGATTCTACGCTTCGCACGGAGCGCGAACCGATGAGCCGCCAGCCTTCCTTCCGCGTTGCCATTCTGGGGGCCACCGGGATGGTGGGCCAGTGGCTGGTCCATCTGTTGGATCGCCACCCATGGTTCCGGGTGGTGGCCCTGACCGGGTCCGATCGCTCGGTGGGGCGGCCCTACGGCGAGGCGTGCCGCTGGCTGCTCGGCGCGCCGATGCCCGAGTGGGCGGCCCGCATGCCCGTCCTCCCCACGGAGCCGGGCTTCGAGGCGGAGCTGGTCATCTCCGCCCTCCCCTCGGAGATCGCCCGGGAGGCCGAACCCCGTTTCGCTGCCGCCGGCTATCGAGTGGCGAGCAACGCCTCTGCCTACCGCATGGCCTCTGACGTCCCCCTGCTGATGCCCGATGTGAACTTCGATCACCTTGCCCTGCTCTCCCGCCAGCGAAACGAGCGGGGCTGGACGGGGGCCCTCCTCACCAACCCGAACTGCACTACCACCGCAGCCGTCCTCCCCTTGAAGGCCCTGATGCCCTATGGCGTCCGGCGGGTCCACCTGGTCAGCCTGCAAGCCCTCTCCGGCGCCGGCTACCCCGGGGTCTCTGCCCTGGAGATCGTCGACAACATCCTCCCGCATATCCCGGGTGAGGAGGAGAAGCTCGAAACGGAGCCCCGGAAGCTCCTGGGCCGGCTGATGGACGAGGCGGTGGAAGAAGCGCCCATCCTCCTCAGCGCCCAGACCAGTCGCGTCCCGACCCTGGACGGCCATCTGGTGTGCCTCTCGGTGGAGCTGGAGGAGCGGATCTCGCCGGAGCAGGCGATGGCGGCCATGGCCGCCTACCGTCCGCCGGAGGAGGTCGCTGATCTCCCCACCGCGGTCCCCACGCCCATCGCGGTGCGCCGGGAGCCGGACCGTCCGCAGCCGCGCCTGGACCGCCTGGCCGGTGGGGGGATGAGCGTGGTCGTCGGCCGGGTGCAGCCCTGCCCTGTCTTCACCCTCAAGTTCGTTGCCCTGACCCACAACACCATCCGGGGGGCGGCGGGCGCCGCGCTCTTCAACGCCGAGGCCCTCCTGCGCTGGCTGGGGCGGGCGTAACCCGGGGTCCTTGAACCGGCCGGTCGCCCCTACGCCCTGCACCCTCTCCGTAACGTATAATGGTCCCCGGAGCGGCCTTCCCAGGCCGCGTGAACCTTCGGGATCCTTCGGGAGGAAACCCCATGAACTTTCGCCTGGGTGATGAGCACCGGATGGTCCAGCAGATGATCCGCGAGTTCGCCGAGCGGGAGGTCCGCCCCATCATTAAGGAACACGACCGCGCCCAGGAGCCCATCCCCTGGCTCTTCGAACGCATGGCCGCCCTGGGGTTGCTGGGGATCTGCATCCCGGTGAAATACAGCGGCGCGGGCATGGACTACATCTCGCTGGGGTTGGCTTGCGAGGAGCTGGAGCGCATCGACAGCTCCCTGCGCGTGGTGATGTCCGTCCACGTGGCCCTGAACTCCCTCTCTCTGTTGCAGTGGGGGACGGAGGAGCAGAAACAGCGCTATCTGGTCCCCCAGGCGAAGGGGGAGAAGATCGCCGCTTACGCCCTGACGGAACCCGGCGCTGGCTCCGACGCCGCGGCCATCCGCACCACCGCAAAGCGCCAGGGGGATGTCTACATCCTGAACGGGGAGAAGACCTGGATCAGCCTGGCCGACCTGGCCGACCACTTCCTGGTGATCGCCAAGACCGACCCGGAGAAGGGCCACCGCGGCATGTCGGCCTTCATCGTGGAGCGCTCCTTCCCCGGGGTGAAGACCGGGACCATTCATGGCAAGCTGGGGGTGCGGGCAGGGAACACCGGGTGGATCGTCTTTGAGAACACGCCGGTGCCTGTGGAGAACCGCCTGGGGGAGGAGGGGGAAGGCTTCTACATCGCCATGGCGGCCCTGGACAACGGGCGCTACACTGTGGCGGCGGGGGCCACTGGCCTGATCCGGGCCTGCGTGGAGGCCTCGGTGAAATACGCCAACGAGCGGATGACCTTCGGCCGGCGCATCGGGGAGCACCAGCTGGTCCAGGAGATGCTCGCCAAGATGGCCGCCAACTACGAGATCGCCCGTCTCCTTTACCTGCGGGCGGGCTGGATGAAGAACATGGGCCTGCGGAACACCCGGGAGACCAGCCTGGCTAAATGGTTCGCCACCGAGGCCGCCGTCCAGGCTGCCCTGGACGCCATCCAGATCCACGGGGCTTACGGCTACAGCGACGAATACGATGTGGAGCGCTACCTGCGCAACGCCAAGGGGGAAGTGATCTACGAGGGCACGAGCCAGATCCACACCATCCTCCAGGCGGAATACGCTTTGGGCTACCGGAAGGACCGCCCGCTGCGCTGTGAGCTGCCTGCCTACGACCCCGAGGCTTGGCGCGCGGAGCCAGTGATGGTCTGAACATGCCCTGAACCCATCTATGCCATGTTCTCCCAGGAGACTGCGAGATCCCGGCGCGCCGGGCCCCGGGAGGCGGAGCAGGGAAGGCTCTCCCATCCTCCGGCACACAGGAGAGCTTCTATGCACATCGCGGTGCTGATCAAGCAGACCCCGGATACCACCGCAGCCCTCACGGTGGACGCGTCCGGGCGTGTCTCGTGGGGAGATGCGCCGCTGATCGTGAACCCCTGGGACGAGTTCGCCATTGAGGAGTCCTTGCGGTTGAAGGAGAAGTTCGGCGGCAAGGTCACCGTGATCACCATGGGGCCGGAATCCGCGAAGGAGGCCCTCAAGCAGGCAGTGGCCATGGGGTGCGACGAAGCCGTCCTCCTTCACGACCCTGCCTTCGAGGGCTCAGACATGGTGGTCACGGCCACCATCCTGGCCGCCGCTATCCGCAAGCTGGGAGCGGTGGACCTGGTCTTCATGGGCAAGGAGAGCGTGGATGGGAATTCCGCGCAGGTCCCGCCGGCCCTCGCCCGTCGCCTCGGCTGGCCGTTGCTGGCCTATGTAGGGAAGATCCGCGAGATCGATCCCGCCGGGCGGACCATCGTTGTGGAGCGGATCCTGGAGGAGGGCCGCCAGGTGGTGCGGGCGCCTCTTCCGGCCGTCCTCAGTGCGATGCAGATGAACGAACCCCGCTATCCCTCTTTTATGGGCATCCGCAAGGCCGCCCGGATGCAGATCCCGGTCTGGACGGCCGCGGATCTGGGGCTGACACCGGAGCAGGTCGGCGCGGCCGCCTCCGCCGCCCGCTGGCCCTCCGTTTTTGCGCCCCCCAAGCAGGAGATCCAGTGCGAGTTCATCCAGGGCGAGTCCCCTGAGGAGATCGCCCGGATCCTGGTAGATCGCCTGCTCGCGGAGAAGGTGCTATAGCAGGAAGCCCATCTGGATCGAACCGGCTGGGAGGATCCATTATGAGCGGCATCTGGGTCTGGCTGGAGCAGTTCCAGGGGAAGATCCCCTCGATCGCCTGGGAGACCCTCGGGGTCGCCCAACGGCTGGCAGACGCCCAGGGGACGGCGGTGACCGCCGTGCTGATGGGAGATGGGATCGCCCCCTTGGCCGAGGAAGCCATCGCCATGGGCGCGGACGAGGTGCAGGTAATGGAGCACGCCGCCCTGGCGGACTTCCGCCTGGAGCCCTACCTCGCCGTCCTCGTCCCGCGAATCCAGGAAGGTGCCCCACAGGCGGTTTTGCTCCCCTCCACCGCCCGGGGGCGGGAGCTGGCCGGTGGGCTGGCCGCAGAACTGGGGACCGCTGCCTTGGTGGATGTGATCGAGGTCGCTGTGGAAGATCAGCGGATCACGGCGGTCCGCCCGATGTATGAGGGCAAGCTGTTTGCCCGCATCTACGTCGAACGCACGCCAGCCATCCTCACGGTTCGGGGAAGGGCGTTCCCCCGACCGGATCCGGATCCGAACCGGAAGGGGGAGATCCGGCGGGTCGCCGTGGCCCTGGATCCCTCCGCTTTCCCCACGCAGATTCTGGAATGGATTCAGGAGGCGGAGGGGGAGATCAGTCTGAACGAGGCCCGCATCGTGGTGGGGGGCGGGCGGGGCGTGGGCGGCCCGCAGGGCTTCGAGCCGCTGCGGGAGCTGGCCCGCGCTCTGGGCGCGGCCCTGGGGGCGACACGGGCGGTGGTGGACGTCGGGTGGATCCCCTACAAGCATCAAGTGGGCCAGACCGGCAAGACCGTCAGCCCGGATCTCTACATTGCTTGCGGGATCTCCGGGGCCATCCAGCACCTCTCCGGCCTGCGCGGGGTAAAGGTCATCGTGGCCGTGAACAAGGACCCGGAGGCGCCTATCTTCAAGGTCGCGCGTTACGGAGTGGTGGACGATCTGCTCAAGATCGTCCCCGCCCTCACCGCCGAGCTCCGTCGCCGCGGGCTGGCCCGGGGCTAAGCGATCCGCTCATCCCGACTTTCTTCGGATGGGAGACGGGCAGCCAAGTGGTCCGTCTCCCGTTTCGTTGGTTACGGTCCTTCCACCAGGAAGAGCGGCAGGCCGCCGACGGCCGCCTCCCCCTGCTTCCGGCGGTCCGGATTGCACAGGGTGGGCGTGTTGTAATTGGTGGCCCCCGGGAGGGAGAAGACGTAAACCCCGTTCACCGGCGTCACGGGGGTAGCCGCCCCGGTCCGAACGTCGTAGACCACGCCCCGAGGGGCCGTCGCCGTCACTGTGATGGTCGCAGGGGCGTTCATCCGGGTCCACGCCAGCAACACCCGCGCGCCGTCCGGCCGCTGGAAGGCGAACCACTCCACCTGCCCGGTGCACGCGCTCCAGCCCGTCTGGCCGTTTGTGGAGCGCCAGCGCCAGAGGGGCCTCGCGCCCCGCAGATGGGCGGTCACCAGCCGGTAAGCTGCTGCAGCCGGGCGTGCTCTCGCGTCCGAGGGATAACACGGCGCCGGAGTCGAGTTGTGATGCAGGCCGAAGGCGTCGTGTGAGGTCGGACCGTTCCCGCAATCATCGTGGAGCATAAAGTGGAAGATCACCCGCGCTCCACTCCAGATCGCATAGGCCACGCTCTGCACCACATACGCTGCTGCCTCTTCCCTCGTCCCCCGATAGATGCTGTCCGGATCCCACGTCGGCCCCGGATAATCGTCCCATACCGGCAGCCCGCTCTCGTTGATCCACAGCTCTTTGGTGAGGCCGAAGGCCCGGAGAGTCACCTGGACCTGATTGAGATACCGGAACGTCTGCCAGGCGTAGCTGTAGCTGTGGATCGGCAGGATATCGAAATACCACCCGAAGGCATCCCGCAGATCCGGGGCAGGATCCGCTTGGAGGACGCTGAGCACTTCCCGAAGCCAGTTGGGCTTCTCGAAGATCGCCAGCCCTCCGAACAGGATGCGGGCCTGGGGGTCAGCCTGGCGGGCGGCGATGGCCGCCACCTGGAGCAAGCGGGCGTAATCCGCCGCGCTCCCATTCCAGAAGAACGAAAGATCGGGCTCGTTCCAGATCTCCCAGTAACGCACCCCGCGCCCGGCCGGCCACCCGGGCACCCTCTGAGCCGCTGTACCGCCGGGCCGGTAGCGGGCAACGGCCTGGTGGACGAAAGCGGCCCACCGGTTGGCCGGGTTAATGGTCTTGCCCGGGCCGGGCCGGTCTGTTCCGTCAGTGAAGATGGGGGCGTAGAGGCCAGCCGGTGGGTTCGCCGCTGCGATCATGATGGGCGCGCCGGGCGTGCGGGCATCCGAACGGCGCAGGATGGAGCCGCCGATGGGCGGTGGAAGGGGGAGGCCTCTGGCTGCGTAGAAGCCAGGCGTGCCAAGAAGGATCAGCGAGACCTCGAAGCCCTGGGCCAAGGCGTCCCGGAGAGCGGCGTCGACGTGAGCCCACTGATAATTGCCCGGCGAGGTCTCTACCCCGCTCCAGTAGAGCGGCCAGCGGTCCCACCGAGCGCCCAGCTGCCGGGCGCGGTCGAACCGGGCGGCGTCAGCCGCCCATTCCGCCGAGGTGATGAAAACCAGCCCGAAATCCACCCCAGGATGAGCCTCCGGCCCCTGACGGGCGACGAGGGGTAGATACACGCGGAACGCCCCCCGAGGGTTTGTCAAGGGATTCTCAGCCGGCAGCAGAGCCGCCGGTCTGGCAGGGAGTGTAGGGATCGCCTGTCCCCGGGCGGTCGTCCCGAGGGTCAGGAGAATGAGAAGAACTGGGAGCGCGCGGCGTGCCGGCATTGCCTTCCCTCTGGTGCGGGGCGGAGAGCCGACCCACATCGGCCTCAGGAGCCGCCTGCAGCAAGAGCGAGCAGCACCTGGGCAGGGGTCCGGCGGCCCCGGGGTGCGCAGTCGAATTCTGCATCCAAACTCACCAAGACAAGCCCATGCTTCTCCGCCGCCACATATTGATACGCATCATCGAAACCCAGCCGGAATGCACGTGCGGCTTCCACTGCGATAGGCAGATCCTCGACTTCTAACTTCACCAGGCCGAATCCGGACCGGCATACATCTTCGATGAGACGCAGGAAGGCCTCATAGCGCTGAAAACGGAAGAGGGTGATCCCGAGGGAGTAGAGGGTGAACTGGCTCATGAAACCACGGCGGGGCTCGATCCGACGGAGCAAACGCTCGGCCTCATCCGCTCTCTCCTGAGACAGGAGCATCTCTAGCCATATGCAGGTATCTAGGAGGAACATCAATCCCCCCACCACTCCTGGGCTTTGTGCTGGAGTTCCACTGCAGTGAAGTGGGCCCGCAGATCCTGGAGCGCGCCCTTCCAGTCCAGGCGAAGCGGCTCTAGGCTGCGCTTTGCTCGCTTTTGTAGGAGGAACTCGATAAAATCTTCCACTTCCTGTCGCAGCTCCCGGATCATCTCCTCCAGGGTCTTCACGGCCGCCTCCCCTCGAAGGCTCCGAGTCATCATAACCGAAAGGCATCGGCGTGCCAAGCGGGCGCCCGGGATGCGGGAAGCCGAACGGCTGGCAGGCCTGAACCCCCGGGTAAAATGAACCCGGAACTCGAAGGGAAACCCGGGATGACGTCCGGCATGCCGGGGAAGCCTCGCGTGGCCCTGATCCATTACACGGCCCCGCCGGTGGTCGGCGGGGTGGAGGCGGTGCTCGCCCGCCAGGCCCGTGCCTTGGCGGCGGCCGGCTACCCGGTGCGGATCATCGCTGGCGTGGCGGCTCTGGATGCGCCCGGGGTGGAGGCGATGGCCATCCCACAAATGTACGGAGCTCATCCAGACATCGCCCCTCTCCAGGCGGCGCTGAGGGAGGGCCGCCTCCCGGACGATTTCCCCCAATGGCGGGAGCAGCTGCGTCATGCCCTCCGAGAGGCGATGCGCGGGGTGAACGCCGCCATCCTCCACAACGTCTGCACCATGGACAAGAACCTCGCCCTCTCTGCCGCTCTCTACGATCTGGCCACCGAGGAGCCCCGGCGCTGGATCGGATGGCACCACGATGCGGTGATCCTACGCGCGGGCGCTCCGCTGGCTCCAGGCGAGCCGTGGGAGCTGCTCGTTCGGCCCTGGCCGGTGATCCACGTGACGGTTTCAGAGGCCCGCCGGCAGGCCATGGCCGCCGCATGGGGGATCCCGACGGCGCGCATCCATGTGATCCCGAACGGAGTGGACCTCGGGGAGTTCTTCCGCTGGAGCCCCCTCACGCGGTCCCTGGCGGAACGCCTGGGCTTGATGGCTGCCGACGCCATCCTCCTGACGCCGGTCCGCATCACCCGCCGCAAGCGGCTGGAGGAAGCCCTGGCGGTCCTCCGGCACTTGCGGGCACGGACCGGATGGGACGCCCGGCTGGTGGTGACCGGCCCGCCGGGCGCCCACACACCGTCCAACCAGGCGTATCTGGAAGCGCTGCGCGCTCAGCGGGCCGCGTGGGGGCTGGAAGAGGCGGCGCATTTCTTGTATGAAGATCTCGGGGAAGGCCTGCCGGAGGAAGCGGTGGCGGATTTCTATACCCTGGCGGACGCGGTGTTGCTCACCAGCGAGGAAGAAGGGTTCGGGCTGCCGGTCCTGGAGGCAGGGCTGGCGCGTCTGCCGGTGTTCGCCCGGGAGCTTCCGCCCCTGCGGGAGCTGGGCCAGGAGGATGTGTTCCTGTTTCCCACGGAGGCCCCCCCGGAGTCCCTCGCCGCCGCCATCGCCCATTTCCTGGAGGCGGATTCGGTGGCCCGGCTGCGCCGTCGCGTCCGCCAGCAATTCGACGCCGATCGCCTGATCCGGGAGCGCCTGATTCCCCTGCTGGAGGAGACGCTCTCCTGAGGCTTCCTCCTCACCAGTTGTAAAATCCCCTCCCGCTCTTCCGGCCGAGGAGGCCGGCCCGGACCATCTGGCGCAGCACGGGGGCGGCCCGATGGGTGCCGCTTTGATGCTCCGCCTCCAGGGCGTCCAGGATGGCCACCACCAGGTCCAGGCCGATAAGATCTGCCCACTCCAGAGGCCCTCGGGGGTAATTCGTGCCCAGCTTCATCGCCGTGTCGATGTCCTCGGGGGTGGCCACGCCCTCCATCACGGCGAAGGCCGCCTCGTTGATCAGGGCGCACAGGATGCGCGGGTGCACCATCCCCACCGCGTCCTGAACCACCACGGGGGAGAGGCCCAGCGCTTGCCACCAGGCCCTCGCTCGTTCCAGCGCTCCAGTATCCCCCGGAAGGGGACAGGCCAGCTCCGTCGGGAGACCAAGGCTTAGGGGCGGCAGGAGGGCGAACCCCACCACACGGCCCGGATGACGGGTCCAGCCCGCCACCCGGGTCGCAGAGATCGTGAGGCAGAGGCTCAGCAACAGCGCTTCAGGAGGCAGGGCCTCGTCCAGGATCTCTGTCAGGACCTGCTTGGCCTCTGCGGGATAAGGCAACGTCTCCACCGCCAGGGCGCTCCGCCGCGCCTCCGCCTCCAGGGTGGGGCGCAGCTCCGGCGCGGGCCACCCCTCCAGGTTCAGCACGGAAGTCGGATAGCCCTTCTCCAGACACCACGCGCCGATCTCCTCCGCGAAGATACCAGCTCCCACGATCAGCACGCGCTCCCTCAGCGGCTGGGTTCCCATTCCCCCTCCCTCCTGAACGGCGCATCCGAGGATCTGGGGAGCTCAGGGCGGTGATCCCCCGTAGTCGTACCATCCCTTCCCGGTTTTGCGGCCCAGGCGGCCGGCCTGGACCATCTGACGCTGGAGGGGATGCGGGCGAAAGCGGGGTTCCTCGAAAAAGGCCCGGTAAACGCTCTCGCTGACCGCCAGGTTGACATCCAGCCCGATGAGATCCATTAGCTCAAAGGGTCCCATCCGGAACCCCAGGATCCGCATGATCTGGTCCACCGTCGGCGGATCGGCGATGCCCTCCCCCACCAGGCGCAGGGCCTCCAAGTAGAACGGCCGGGCCACCCGGTTCACGATGAACCCCGGGGTGTCTTTCACCACCACTGGGGTTTTCCCCCAGCGCCGGGCGAGATCGACCAGCGCCCGCAAGGTTTCCTCGGAGGTGGACAGGCCCCGCACCACTTCCACCAAGCGCATGACCGGGGCGGGGTTGAAGAAGTGCATGCCGGCCACCCGCTCCGGCCGGCGGGTGGCCGCTCCTAGGGCCGTAATGGAAAGGGAGGAGGTGTTCGACGCCAGGATGGCGGCGGGGGAACAGAGGCCGTCGAGCCGTTGGAAGATCTCCCGCTTTAGTTTTAGGTCCTCCGGAGCTGCCTCGATGACGACCTCAGCCTCCGCGAGAGCCTCCAGTCGATCGCTGAGGCGCAGCCGCTCCAGGGCGTTCTGGGCCTCCGCCTCCGCGACCCGCCCTTTCGCCACTCCCTCCTGCAGCCAGCCTTTGATCTGGGTGCGGGCGCCTTCGAGGGCGTCGTCCGCAACGTCGTAAAGAGCGACCTCCGCGCCGTGGGTCAGCGCCACATAGGCGATCCCCCGCCCCATCGTACCCGCCCCGACGATCCCCACTCGCTCCATCGTCCTCCACCTCGATCTCTCACGCCGATTGGGAATCGGCCTCCACAGTCGCTTTCGCGCCCGGCGTCGGCCTTCGCCGACGCAAGGGGTGTTTTTCGGTCGGTGTAGGCCCACCGTTGACCGGAGGCCTTCCCAGGGTCGAATTCGTTCGACGCGCAGGCCAACCCACCGGCCAGAGGCCCCCGAAGGCCGAATTCCTTCGGCATCATCCGCGCCGGCGGAGGAAGGCCTCCACGCGCTCCCGGTGCTCCGGCGTGCGGGCCGCCACCTCCTGGAGATGGGCCTCATAATCGAGGGACTGCTCCAGCGTGAAGGTCATGGCCCGATGGAGGGCCCGCTTCAGGAGCCCCACCGCTCGGCCTGGCAGCGCCCGCAGCCGGTCGGCCCACTCCTGGGCCGTAGGCATCACCTGGTCCGGCGGCACCACGGCGTTGACCAGCCCCCAAGCCAGGGCCCGGGAAGCCTCCAGCCGATCGATGAGGGTGGCCGCCTCAAAGGCTCGAGCGTATCCGGCCAGATGGGGCAGGAACCAGGTGGAGCCCGAATCGGGGATCAGGGAGATCTTGGCGAAGGCGTTGAAGACGAAGGAGGCCGTCTCCGCCATGACCCGAAGGTCGCAGGCCAGGGCCAGGCTGCAGCCCGCCCCCGCCGCCACCCCGTTGATGGCAGCGATGAAGGGCTTCTCGGTGTTGCGGAGGCGCAGGATCAGCGGATTGTATCGGCTGCGCAGGTGCTCCCCAATGGACCCCGCCCCCTCCGGCTGCTCATAGCGCGCCCGCATCTCTGTCAGGTCCTGCCCGGCGCAGAACCCCCGCCCGGCCCCGGTCACGATCGCCACATGGACCGCTTCGTCCCGCTCCACTGTGCGCAGGACGTCCTGTAATTCGCGGAACATCTGCTCGTTGAAGGCGTTGAGGACATCCGGCCGGTTCAGGGTGATGATGGCGATCCCTTCCTGAACCTCATACAGCAACGTCTCATAGGCCATGGCCAGGCCTCCTCCACAGGGTCTGTTCCCAGCGAACCCATGGATCCTTAGCGTTCTCCCGAAGGGATGAGAGCCGCAAGCCCCCCCGTGAAGAGGGCCACCGCTCCGGTCACCAGCGGGAGGATCCTCAGGAGCTCAGGGATGGGGAGCACCATGGATCCGAAGAGCAACAAGGAGTAGGCGGACCAGCCGGCGATGAAACCGAGCAGAGCGGCCCGCCACGCGCGGTCCAGGTCACGGCGCTGGCCCAGCCGGAAGGACAGGCCACTGACCCCCAGGATGGCCAGCGCGCTCCATCCGAAGATGGACCACCCTGCCAGGCCCAGCCCCAGACCTCGGCCCGGGCGCGGCGAGGCAGCGGGCGCGGGCGTGGGCGAGGGGACCGGCGTCCGGGTCGGCTCGGGCGAAGCGGTGGGCGTCGGCGGGACCACTGTGACGATGCGACCCGGCTGGTTTTTCGCGATCTGCAGCTCCAACCGGTAAGAGAGACGCGCCGGCTCGCTCGCTGCCCGGATCTCCAACATCCCCTCCCGATCCAGCGGGATATCCACCTCCGCGAACCCATCCCGGGTCCCCACGACGAAGGGCCCGATGCTCCCCTGGCCAGAATAAACCCCGGTGAAGGAAACCGGCGTGCCGTCCGGAACCAGATATCCGTCCCGGTCGCGGATCGGCCCGGCCCAGACGCGTAGCGTCTCCCCGACCCGGACAGCCACGGGCGCGGGGGTTCCTGGGACCGTTCCCTCCCGTGGGCCGGCTCCCAGGGGGATCACCTGGTTGGGATCCGGCCGCAGGCGATCCGCCAGGTCATAGCCGAGGACCGGGATGGAGAGCGGAGCGCGACTCTGAGGGTTCAGAGCGCCGAAGAGGGCACGGGCCACGATCTCCACGGCAGGGGAAACGTGCGTCCAGAGCGCTTCGTAGCGGCTCAACCGGCTCACCTCCCGGGCGGTCAACGGATAGAGCGGCCCGAGGCTCCAGAAGACCACCTGCTTGCCGGCCAGCAGCTCCGTCCGCTCGCTGAGCAGAAGATGCGGCAAGCTGGAGGCCGGATCCTCTGGGCGCTCGTCCAGGGCGACGATCAGCACCCAGGCCGCCCGCTCGAACTCCGGCTGCAGGGCCGGCGCTTCAGGGGCTTGGGAAAGGAAGGCGAGGGCTTCCGCAAAGGTGCGCACGGTGATCTGGGTCGCATCGAGGCCTCCCCCGCCGGCCATCACCAGGGATCGGGTGAGCACGTCAGTGGGCAGCAGTCGCTGCTCCGGACACGCGGCACAGGCCCGGGCCGTCCGTCCGTCCACCAGCACCAAGAAGGTCTCCCCGGGCTGCGGGATGGGCACCGGACCGTTCCCACGGGGATGCAGGCGAACGAGGGCCTCCTCTAAGGCCTGGCGAACGATCTGGAGGTGAGCGGGGGTCGCAACGGTCTGCGGAGGGTTCGCTGAGGTGGGGAGCGTCACGGGGACGCTGAAGCCCGGGTAGAGGCCATACTTCAAGCGCAGGACGCGGGCCACGGCGCTGTTGACCAGGTTCTGGAAAGCCAGGTCCGTGGAGTATTTCTCCCGGAAAAAGGCGATGATCGCCGCCGCCTGACGGGCGGCCTCCTGGGAATCCGGGTGAAGCGCCTCCAGCCAGATCAGATCGTTCCCGGCCAGGAAGGCCTCCAGCGCCGCGCGCTGAAAATCTACCTCCCCGCGCTCATCGACATACAGGTTGCGGATCACGGGATGCCCCATGGGCGGGGAGAGCAAGACGCCGCCGTTTTCCCGCCAGGTCTTGATCTCCGGCAACGCCAGCAGCGCACCCAGCGCGGCCCCGTCCACCGCCAGAGGGCGGGTCCATTCCTGGGCGCTTCCCCCAAAGCCCCGCACCCGCATCGTGGAGACCTGGACGGCGCGCAACAGCGGATGTCCGGATTCCGTGGACGTGCGTATCAGCGTGATGAAGGGGACCAGATCGAAAGTCGCCAGATCCTCTCGGGTGAGGACCGCCACCCGCTCCTCCCGACCATAGGCGCGTCCTTCGCCGGGGAAAGCGCTTGGGACGACGAGGAGCTGGCCCTCGCTTCCTTCGGTGAGGCCGCTCAGATACGCCTGGGCCATGCGGCTCACCCAATGGGGATCCCCTCCGAAGGTCTGCACGCCCGCATCCCCGAGGTCCGGCCGGGGCTCCAGCAACACCTCCAGGGGAGGGCCCAGGAGCAAATTGATGCCGACCGCTCGCAGCTCCTCTCCCAGAGCCCGCCCCACCGCTTGCACCCGATCCGGATTCCACGTCGCGCCCAGGGCCAGAGGGGAGGGAAGCGGCATGGCCCCGGCGGTCCAGGCGGAGCCGGGAGGGCCATCCCCCTGCTGGCGCAAGCCGATGAACAGAGGGATGAGAGGAGTGAGCCCGGCGGCCTGCCGCTGCAGAGAGAGGGTGATGGAGAACAGCTCCGAAGGGGTGGCCCCTATGTTGGAGAAGTTCCCCTGTTCAGGGCTTAAGATCACCCCGCTGATGCGCTCTGTCTCCAGCAGCGACCGCAGCGGATGATCCGGGCGGGCCACCGGCCCGGGGAGGGTGACCAGGAACAGCTGGCCGACCTTGGCCTGCGGCGGCATTTGAGCCAGCAGGCGGGCGATGAACTCATCCTCGCCCCCCTGAGCGATGGCCGGAGCCATACCCAACGGCCCCAGGGCCAAGCTCATCAGGAGCAGCCACCGGATCCATCGGCCCACCGGTTCACGCTCCCGTCCGCAACAAGCGCTGATGCTCGGTCTTTATACAGCGGTCCATCACCACCAGCAGGCCCGCCTCCCGGGCGCGCTGGGCGGCCTCGAAATGAATCACCCCCGGCTGCATCCAAATCACCTTCGCCCCTTTGGCGATGGCCTGCTCCACGATCTCCGGGACGTAACGGGCCGGCCGGAAAACGTCCACCACATCCACCGGTTCGGGGACGGAGAGGAGATCCGGGTAGGAGGGCTCGCCCAGGACCTCCGGGATTGTGGGGTTTACCGGGATGATCCGATAGCCCTGGCGTTGAAGATACGAAGCCACCTGATGGCTGGGCCGTTCGGAATCTGCGGACAGGCCTACCACGGCGATCACGCGCGCCTCCCGGAGGATGCGGCGCAGGATCTCATCGTCCTGGACAGTGATGGGCTCCGGGATGAGCACCGTCGTTTCCTGACGATCCAGCATGCGATCCCCGGCGAGGAGCCGGGCTTCCACCCGGTAGGGCGCCCCAGGGTCCGGCCGTCGCAGGTGCAACACATACGCCGGCTGAAGCTCCAGCATTTCCATCACCGCCATGGAGTGGACTTCCTCCCCCCGGGCGTTGTAGAGGACCAGCTCTAGATCCGGGCGGTGACGGAAGGGCGTGAACTCCAGCTCCAGCTCCACCACCACCCGGCGCCCATCCGGCATGGGGGTAGCCTGGAGGGAACGAATGCGCGGCTCCCCCTCGTCCATCGCGTGTTTCATGGGCACCTCCATCGCTCCGTCGACCATCCACAGCCGGGGACTCTCCATGAGGGCGCAAGCGCGAGCGATGATGGGAAACGCCCTTCTCATTTTATCACTTTCCTCATGTGGTCCCTTCTGGGGATATGCAAGGACTCCAGCGTTTCCCGGGGTCGCTCTCGGCTACATCAGGTAGAGGATCAGGATCGCCGTCAACCCCCAGAGGATCACGGTGAGCAGCAAGGGGATGTCCTTCAGCACCAGCTCGTCCGGTGGCGCAGTCTCCCCGCGGACGTGGATGAGATAGAGGTAGCGGAAGATCCCATACATCACAAAGGGGATGGTCAGCATCATGGCGTGGTTGGAAGGAAGGTTGGGGGCGGAGAACGTATAGAGGGAATACGCCACGATGATGGCGGCCATCACCACGCCCATCATCTCGTCCAGGAAGCGGACAGTGTATTCCTCCAGGATCGCTCGGTGGTTGCGGGCGTTCTCGCCGAGCAGGACGATCTCCTGGCGCCGCTTAGCGAAACCGATGAAGAGGGCCAGAAGCAGTGTGCACAGGTAAAGCCAGGGCGAGAACCGCTCTACCTGAACCAGGGGCACGCCTGCGGCGACCCGCAGCACGTAGCCGCTGGCCAGGGCCAGCACGTCCAGGAGCACCTGATGCTTCAGCCAGAGGGAGTAGGCCAGGTTGAGCCCCCAATAGACATAGGCGAGCAGGGCGAAGAGGGGATCCAAAGCGAAGGCGGGATAGGCCAGCCCGAGGGGGATGAGCAGGGTCGCTCCCCACGCCACCCGAGGATCCAGCTCCCCCGCGGCCAGGGGGCGGTTCCGCTTGCGCGGATGCTGCCGGTCTTTCTCCAGATCCTGGAGATCGTTAAATAGATAGACCGCACTGGAGAGCAGGCAAAGGATCATGAAGCCGACAACGGTGCGCCCGAAGGGCTCCGGGCGGAGCAGTTTCTCATCAAACACCAGCGGGGCGAAGATGAACACGTTTTTAATCCACTGGCGCGGCCGCATAGAACGCACCAGTGCGATCAGCGTGCGGCTCCGTGGCCAGACGAGGGCTTTCATCCAACAGCTTCTCCTCCTCCATCCGGATCCCAGGTTTCCCATTATAATATGGGTAAACGTTGCATCCCCCCGCTGAATGCTCAGGGGATCTGCGAGGGTCGTCTGTCGATGGACGAACAGGAGCGCTTGGCGTTGCGTCGGAAGATCGTGGGGATCGCCCTGCGGCAGGCCCGGGAACAGGCCAGACGCACCGTCCAAGTCTGCGCTGCCCTGCTGGGGATCTCACCAGCCCGTTATCGGGCCTATGAGGCCGGGCGACAGGACCCGACCCTGCCGGAGCTGGAGGTCCTGGCCTGGTTTTTCCAGACGCCTCTTTCTGCACTCCTAGAGCCTGATTGGCGGAACACGTCCTTGGAGGAAGTAATGGCGCAGACCGCTCCGGAGTTCATGGCCATCCGGCATCGGATCATCGGGTTGATCCTGCGCCAAGCTCGAGAGACTGCAGGGAAGAGCTTGCGGGAGGTGGCCGCTGCCATAGGATGCACCCCCCGGCGGCTCCGCGCCTACGAATCTGGCGAGCGCCCGATCCCCTTTGCGGAATTAGAGCGTCTGGCGGCCCATTTGGGGCTTTCCCTGGCCGCCTTGCGGGACACCGAGAGCCCCATCGGTCAGGCCGCCACCCTATTAGATCAGAGCGAGGGGTTCCGCGTCCTCCCATCGGAGGTGCGGGCCTTCGTGACCGCCCCCGTGCACCTGCCTTACCTGCGCCTGGCCATGCGCCTGGCCGAGCTGCCCGCCGATCGGCTTCGGCACATCGCGGAGGACCTGCTGGAGATCACCCTGTGATGTGGACCACCCTCGCGCTGCTCCTCTTCCTGGGTGTAGGAGCCGGGCTGATCCGGCACGCTTTGGCCGGCGGTGGGGCTCTCCGACTGGTGGGAGATCTCATCCTCGGCTGCTTGGGGATGGCCCTCGGTCACGCGGCCGGGCGCCTCCTGGCCCCGGGCTTCGGCCAGATCGGAACCACCGCTGTCCTCCCCGGGCTCCTGGGGGCGCTGCTTCTGCTGGGACTGACCTCCTTCCCCCCTCCACGCCGCTAAACATCCAATCCCCTCCAGGAAACCAGACGGGTTGCGGCCGAAGCCGCTCCCACCAGAAAACGGCTTTTGTAGGAGGGGCTTTCGCCCCGAACCTGAGGTCTTCGATGGCGCAAAGGTCGCGGCTGAAGCTGCTCCCACCAGAAAACGGCCTTTGCAGGAGGGGCTTTCGCCCCGAACCTCCGCCTTCGATGACACAAAGTCGCGGCGAAAGCGGCTCCTACCCAACATCGATCTTCCCGTAGGAGGGGCTTCGGCCCCGAACCCCGTCTTCTCCGTGGGGAGTTTTTCACGAATCCGGCGGGACGTGGAAGACCCAGATCCCCAGGCCCTCGCAGCGGGAGCGCGGCCGCCACGCCCACCACCCCCGAGGGTACGCCCCCTGCAGGACGGCCCGGGTGGCCTCGTCCTCCGGATGCACCAGATACAGTTTGGGGCCCGGCAGCTGGCCATGCTGGGCCACCACCTGGGGCAGATCCTCATACCAGACCGTGTGGGGCCAGTCCAGATCCCCCAGCCACATCCCGATCAGCCGCGAATCAAACCAGTAGGGGTAAGCCACATAGAAGCCGTTTGTGGGCGGTCCGCCCCCCGCGTAGAAGCCGCGCAGGATCTCCGCGGCCTCGGAAGCGTTCAGGACGCGGCGGCAGTAAGATTGAGCGTACGTCTCAAAAACGCGCGCGGCGTTCAGGTGGATCAGCGTGAGGACCAGCAGCCCGGCGCTCCCCCAACCCAACCATTGCCGCGCACCCGCGCGGCCCCACCCTGCAGTCCACATCGTCGGGGCCAGGGCGGCAAGGGCCAGGACGGGAGGCAGGGCGCCAGCCGCCCGCACCGTGCTGGGGTTCTCCTGGGGGAACGAGAGGTTATACGCTGAGGGGAAGAGCATCACGAAACCGGCCATCAGCGCCGCTAGAGGGACGGGATCCCGCCGGCGGACCATCCACCCGAACGCAGCCGCCCCGCCCAGGATCAGCAGAGCTCCCATCACGGGATCCAGCATCGGCCGCAGCGGGAGCGTCGCCACATACACCTCATCGCTGGTCCAGTGGAACATCAGCAGCGCCCGCCGCAGATTGTCGGCCAGGATCCACAAGGGGTTCCCCTCGATAGGCTTCTCCCAGGTGGAGACCCGGGTCATCAAGCGATAGAAGAAAAGGTCCGGGAACTCCACAATGAAGCGCAGCATAGGGGCCAGGACCGGCAGGGCGGTGAGCATGCCGAGGATGAAATCCCGCATCTGGCGCCGCCCTTCGGCAGTCTGCCAACCTCGGCGAGCCGCCCACACGATCAGGAAAGCGGCCGGGAGCGCGGCGATCATCCCCCGGAAGGGGGAGTAGCCATACAGGCCGATCCCTAAGAACAATCCCATCCCTAGGAAATCCGCCCGACGACCGGAGCGTAGCCCCCGGATGAGGAAAGCCAGGGACCAGGCGGCGAAGGTGGGCAGGAAGGGGTAGCGCAACCCCACTCGAGATGGGATCACCGCCCAGGAGGCCACAGCCCCCAGGAACATCGTCCACAGCCCCCCATGCCGCCCCCACAGGGCCGCGCCGAGAAGATAGAGGGCGGGCAGGAGCAGGACCCCGATGAAGGCCGTCCCTACCTGGAGAGCGAACTTATGCAGCGGCATCCCGAAGACCTGGATGGTCGTCGCCGCCAGATAAAACTGGAAGGCCTCCCGCCCGGTGTTGCGAGGGAAAAAGATCCGATGTTCCCCGCTCAGGACGTCCCGCACGTCGAGGAGCTTCTCGGCGTGGTCGCTGTTCACATCCAGGGGGAGGTTCCAGAGGTCCCAGTAGCGGAAGCCGACCCCAAGCCCTAGGATGAGCAGGAGCAGCCAATGCCACCCGCGCAACCGTAACCCCTCCCGGAGCCATCGCGGGAGCGGCGCGTCCCACCAGGCGACCAGCCAGGCGACCACCGCCAGTCCCCAGGCGATCAACCCGAGAAGCCGGAAGCGGTTGCCGCCGGACTCCAGGAAGGCGAGGGCGCTCAACCCCAAGCTTAAGACCGCCCAGAAGGGACGCCCAGGGATCGGCGGGCTGGCGGATGGGGTAGCGGGGCGCTCTGCCTCCAGCCAGGCTGGATCCCGCCGCATGGCCCAGAGGAACAGGGCCAGCGCCCCCGCATAAGCCACGAACGCCCGCGGGTCCGGAGCCTCCCGAGGGCTGGCGTCCAGCAACCCCTGCGCGAACACGGCCAGCAGGCCCGCGAGGAGAAAGGCCAGTGCGCTCGCAATCTGTTGGGCCATCGGGCTATCCGCCTCCCTCCTTTTGCGCGATCATAAAGAAATACGCGCCCTCCAGGCCCGGAGGCTCCTCGTAGAACGGCCGCAGGATCCGCTCCACCGGCCACAGGCTCCACCGCCATGGGGCGAGGATCCAGCGGCCGAAGAGCTTCTTGAAGATCAGGGAGGGCAGCCCATACGGGTGGCCCCACTCCAGCAAGGCCGTGGCGCCCGGGGAGAAATAGAACCACCAGCGGAGGGGGCGCAGGCCGGCCCGCTCCAGCCGGGCCGCCCAGACCTCGGGGGCATCGCAGTGATCGTGGCGGGAGATGCGGTTGAAGAGCCGGCCGTAGGCCTCCGCAGGCCGTGGCAGCCGCAGCCGGCGCAGCAGCCGATAGAGCGAGAGGAACTCGACAAAGCGATGGCTGGGCGAGCAGAACAGGAAGAAGCCTCCCGGCCGCAACACTCGGGCCACCTCCGCCAGGACGGCCTCCACCGGAGGGATATGCTCCAGGACCGAGTTGCTGACCACGGTCCCGAAGAAGGACGAGGGGAAGGGCATGCGGGCGCCATCGGCCTGCACCACCCACCGGTAGGCCCGGCGGGCGGCGGCCTCCTTCAAGGGCCCCCATTCGGGGTCCAGCCCGACCCACGCCCTCCTCGGGAAGGCCAAGGAGGCGAAGTGCCCGTCCCCGCAGCCCAGATCCAGGACCGGCTCCGGCATCTCCAGGCCCTGGTAGAACCGGGCCTCCACCGCCCGCAGCAGCGCCCGGAAGGCGGGCACCTCCTTCAAGTGGAGCCAGAGGAAGTCGGGAGCCATCATGATCCGTCCAGGCGGGTGAGATACGAGCGGACGAACGCCTCGAGCTCCTGCGTTCGAACTTCCGGGAAGGATCTTTTGAGTTGATCCAGCAACTTCTGATCCGTGCTCACCAGAAGCTCCGCGCTTGTATCGATATAGATCTCCGGCAAATATCGGTCCTCCTCAGGGATGGAGGACCATGCTTCCAGAGAGCGCGCCGCCGAGCCCGCCGGCGAGGAGGGAATGACCCCTTTTTGGGGATCCCGTAGCAAGCGCTGGAGCAGACGGCTGGCTGCCTGGACCTCTGGCCGTTGGTCTTTCATAAGCCTATAGGCTTTACGCCCCCAGGGCATGCCGCGCTGCCATGCGATCTGATCACAGCGCCTCTCGATTTCGTTGAGGATCCGATAAGCCTGTCGCTGGCGCTCGCCTCCCGACTCGCCTTGGAGATGATGGAACAGCCATTCGTCCAGGAGGATGAGGCGGGAGGGCATCACGGCTTCTCCTACAGGCCGTCCGCATCGGAAGCCTCAGGCACGCCGAGGAAGACATGGAGATCCTCCAGCTCCGCCTCCACAAACGCCCGCAGCCCTCCTTCGATCTGGCCGTGCTCACTCACATGTTGGCGTGTGAAGACCGAAATGCCGTCCTTCCATTCCACGAAATAACACGCCAGATCCGCAGGCCGGAGCGCGCCCCGGGCCACCTGAGCCAGAAGGGCGCTCAGGAACCCCTCGCTGTGGGTGGAGATCAGGAACTGTTTGCGATATCGAGAGGCGATCTGCACCAGCGCCCCGGCCAGCCGCCGGACGCTCAAAGGATGCAGATGGATCTCCGGCTCCTCGATCAGGACCGATTCCGCCTCCCGGCTCAGAGCCTGAGCGAGCAGATACACCAACTGATTGATCCCAAAGCCCTCATTGACCAGCGTGATCCCGAGCCCGGTCTCCCGGTCCACGCAGGTCAGCTCAAAGAGCGCCGTCTCCAGTGCGGGGCGCACGCGGAAATTCCGGTTTGCGATCTGCTCGAGGTAACGATCCACTCGATACTCCAGATCCCGATCCTGGGCCAGAAGGGTGGCGATCTCCCCCTCTGCGCTGGGGAAAGGGGTGACCGGAACGGGCGTGTAGGAAACCAGAGAGAACCCACGGCGCAAAGGAACGAAGCGGATCCGCCGCAGGGCTTCAATCGGCGCGTTGAGAACGCGGGCCACGGCCTGCGCCTTCCCGATGTCCACCGCATCCTGGGCCTGAACCTGCGCCACAAATCCATTCCAGGTCGCCCGGAGCCCCGGTCCGATCCCCGGGATCTTAAGGCTCTGGATCCCAGTATAGGGAAAACTCACTTCCAAAGTGGCCAATATGTTAAATAGCTGAACCTTAGCGTTCGGCAAGCCGATCAGCAACTCCAGCCGTCCTCGCTCCTCCCGAAGCCGAACACAATACCCGACTGCCTGATCGCTCCCCATGCCAATGGACACACTCTCAGGGATGGAGATCCACATCTCAATGGCGATCTCCCGCTCCAGATCGTGGTCGAACACCACCTCGCGAAACCCGCCCAGCTGGAGAAATCTGTAATTCCAGAAGGCGGAGGCCGGAACGTTGGGGGATAAGGCGATGTTTCGCAGCCCCAGGAGCGCGTAGAGCAGGGAGGATTTCCCAGACCCGTTCGGCCCATAGAGCACAGTAATCGGCGCCAGCTCTAGATCCGCATGCTTGATCGAACGAAAATTCTGAACAAACAACCGGCGGATCGCCATGTTCAATCTCCTTTCTTCCCTCGGTCCCGGGACGCCTGCAGCTCCTCGAAAAGTGCCTCATAAGCGGCGGCGGTTCGCTCCGTATTATAGTGCTGGGCGATCCGCTCCCGGGGCCGGCAGAAGGCGGGGCGCTCCGCCAGCACCCGCAGGATCGCCTGGGCCAGCGCCCGGCTGTCCCGCCGAGGGAAGATCAGCCCCATCCCCGTGGTCCGCGTCGGCACCCGCACCCCCGGCAGATCGCTGGCCACCACCGGGGTCCCGCACAGCATCGCCTCCACCTGCACCAGGCCGAAGGACTCGGTGGCGTTCCAGCTGGGGAGCACCACCACGTCGCAACTGGCGTAGAAAGCCGCCATCTCCTCCGGCTCCAGCACCCCCACGAAGGTCCAGTGGTCCCGGTAACGCTCGAAGAGGGGCGCCAGCCGGCGGGCGTAGGCCTCCTCCCCTAAGACGTTCCGGTAAGGCCCGGCGAAGAGCACGCGAGCGTTCGGGTAAACCGCCAGGATATGGGGGAGGGCTTCCAGGAGATACTCCACCCCTTTCTCCGCCGCCAGGCGGGCGGCCATCCCGATGACCGCCTGGTCCTCCAGCCCCCAGCGGGCCCGGAAGGCGGCCACCCGCTCCGGATCCGGGACCGGGATCTCCACCGGCGGGGGGATCACCCGCACCTTGGAGAGATAGCAAGAAAGATAAGGGGAATGGCGGGCGTAATCCTCCGTATAGCTCACGATGACATCGGCGAGGCGGGCTGCCAGGTGATCCATCAGGTGGACCACCTGGTTCGCCACCCGGTTCAGCCATCCTGGAGGGAGGGTCACGTCGCAGTGATAGGTCAGGACAACGGGCTTGCGGAACAGGCGCCCGCGCAGGGCGATGCCCGCGGCGTCGAATTGGGGCAGATGCAGCCAGAGGACGTCCGCCCAGCGGGTCAGGCGGGTCGCCCACCATCCGATGGTGGGCATGATCGCCCCCTTGCTCACCCGCATCAGCACCGGCACCCGTCGGATCCGCACGCCGTCCCGCACTTCCTCAAGGGGAAGGCGACGGTCGTACTGGGAGGTCAGCACCTGCACCTCGTGACCCCGGGCTGCCAAGGCCCGGGCCGCCCGCTCCACATAGATCGTCAGGCCGCTGATATGGGGACGGTAATACGTCAGCGCGACCAGGATCCTCACAAAAGGTTCTCCTGCACCCACTTCGCCAGCCGGGTCAGTCCCTCCCGCACCCCCACCCGGGGCCGCCAGTCCAGATCCTGCATCGCCTTGCGGATGTCGCTGATGTATACCTTCTGATCCCCCGGCCGCCAGGGCCCGAAGGCAGGGGGATCGGGGGGACGGCCTAGGATCTCTGTGAGCAAGAGGGCGAACTCATGCCAGATCGAGAGGGTATGCTCGGGACCACCCCCGATGTTGTAAACCTGCCCTGCCGTCCGGTCGATCCGCTCCACCGCCGCCCGCATGGCCGCCACCAGATCCGTGATGAAGAGGAGGTCCCGCACCTGCTTCCCATCCCCGTAGACCGTGATCGGCCGCCCGGCCACAGCGGAGATCACGAAGTGAGCCACCCATCCCTGATCCTCCGTCCCGAACTGTCGGGGGCCGTAGATGCATGACGCGCGGAACACCACGGTAGGGAGGCCATAGATGCGGGCGTAATCTCGCACGTACTGATCGGCCGCCCCTTTGGAGCAGCCATAGGGGGAGTGGAAGTCCAGGGGCTGGTCCTCGTCGATCCCGAAGGGGCGGTCCGCATACCGGTAGCGGGTGGCCTCTTCCACCACCGGCACCTCCTCCATGGCCCCGTAGACCTTGTTGGTGGAGGTATACAGCACGACGGGGCGATGACGGGCCTGGCGGGCGGCCTCCAGGACGTTGAGGGTGCCCAGGGCATTCACCTCGAAATCGGTGCGGGGGTCAATCAGGGAGGTGGTGACCGCCACCTGGGCGGCCAGATGGAAGACCACCTCCGCCTGCCGCACCGCCTCCGCCACCGCCGGGAAGTCCCGGACGTCACCCCGAATGAAACGGATGCGCCCGCCGTGCTGCTCCTGGAGCCAAGCCAGGTTCCGCTCCACGCTGGGCCGGGCCAGCAGATCGAAAATCCAGACCACCCAGCCGTCGGAGGCCAGGGCGTCCGCCAGGTTCGATCCAATGAAGCCCGCGCCGCCGGTGATCAGGGCCGAAGGGGGCATTCCGACCTCCTGAACGCGTCGAGAATCCAGGGGCATGCCCAAAGTTGGGCATGTCGCGGGATATTTTAGCCCTTCGCTCTTAAATCGTAAGGGGCCCCAGGGGGCCGGGCCCCTTTCCCCTGCACGCCTCCTCAGCGTTCCGCATCCTCCACCGCCGCTCGCTGCAGGAACCCAAGCCCCACATGCCCGGTCTCCAGCCACAGGCCGATGGCCCCCAGGGCCACGAGGACCCCATAGGTCAGCCCGTGGGAAGCGACCGAGATGCTGAAGGCTGTGGCCTGCGGGATCCCGAACGCTCCCATCACCCAGACCGTGATCCCCTGTACCACCCCAATATAGCCAGGGGTGGAGGGCACCAGCATCCCGAAGGTCAGAGCGCTGGTGGTCAGCAGAGCTACCCACCCATCTGGGCTCTTTAGGAAAACCCACATCACGGCGTAGAGCTGGGCGGCCGTCGCCAGCCATGCCACCAGGGACCAGCCCAGGGCCCCCGCCAAGGCTCGGGGGGTTCGGAGGACCTGCAGCCCTTGCAGGGCGGCCTCCGCCTCGTGGCGCAGCCGGCCCTGAAGGGGCCGGGGAAGCGGCTGGGTGAGCGTCTCCACGAGCCGCCGGGCCCACTGGGGCCGGAAGGCCCCGAGGAGGAGCCCCCCCAGGGCTCCCAGTGTGAGCGCCGGCCCCGTGCGACTCAGGAGCCCAAGCTCCCGGGCTCCCGGCTGGAAAGCCAAGGCCACCCCGGTCAGCGCCAGCAACACCACCAAATCCAGCGTGTGCTCCACCACGATGGACATGGCCACCAAGCCAGCTGGGGTCTGGGGGAAGCGGACCAGCAGGAGGATCCGGGCCAGCTCCCCCATCCGGAAGGGGAGGACATGGGTGACCAGGTAACCGGCGTTCAGGATGTTCCAGAGGCGCAGCAAGGATACCCCAGCGGGCGCGTTCAACAGGATCCCCCAGCGGGCGGTCCGGGCCGCCACGCTCAGGATCAGGGCGAGCAGGGCCGGGAGCATCCACTGGTAACTCCCCGCGCGCAGCGTGGCCCAGAGCGTGGGGAGATCCAGCCCCCGCACTGCCCCGTAGAGCGCAAGGGCGCCGATCATCAACCCCAGCACCCATCGCCAGCGACCCATGGAGCACCTCCGAACACCAAGTGACTTGAGGAGGATCAGAAGGCCCCGCCTGGCGTTGGATGGCGAGCAGGCCAGGGACGCCCCTCAAGCGTCGGGCCTGTGGCTCCTAATGATAAACCGGGGAGGCCTGTTACGCGATCTCCCCTCCCCATCGGATGGACGCGAACCCCCTAGCCTCGCCCTCTGCCAGCGCGCTGATCGCATCCGAATTAAATTTAGTCTTGCCTAAATTTACATCGCGCTCCTACAATGGGCGTGAGAGCAGATTCATCGGCACCTGCTCCAGACCCTGCAGAAAGGAGCGAGCGATGGTCGGCAAATGGGTCTACTACCATGAGATGGAGGGCGCGGCGGCGCCTGCCCCCGAGGCGCCTACGGAGGAGATGGCTCTGCCTTCGGCCCCCGCTCCGGCCAAGCCAGCCCGCAAGCCTGCGGCCAAGAAGCCCGCCAAAAAGGCCGCGGCCAAGAAGCCCGCTAAGAAAGTCACGGCAAAGAAGCCCGCCAAGAAGGCTGCAGCCAAGAAGCCTGCCAAGAAGGCCACCAAGAAGACGACCCGCAAGTAGCAGGAGCCCGCGTCCCCATCATCCCTTCGGGCGGGCATGCTGGCGCTGGCATGCCCGCCTGTCTTTTCCCTCGAAGGCAGTCGGGCCCTCAGGGGACCGTGGGGGTGGGAGAAGGCGCGGGGGTGGCCTCCGGCGTCTCGGTCGGCGTCGGCAAGGGGGGGACGTAGAGGCGCTGGCCCGCGCTTAAGGACAGCGTGGTCAGGCAGTTCGCCTGCATCAGGTCGGAAAGGGGAACCCCGAAACGCACGGACAGCCGGTAGAGGGTCTCCCCAGGTTGCACCGTGTAGAGCACCCAGTCCGTGGGCGGGCCGCAGGGAGTAGGGTTCGGCGTTGGGGTGGGCAGGCGAACCGGCAGATAGACCCGCTGCCCGATGAAAAGGGCAGGACGCCGCAGGCAGTTGGCCTCCAGGAAGCGCGGGACGGAGATCCCCGCCAGGGTTGCCAGCCGGTAGGCCGTGTCCCCAGGTTGCACCCGATAGGGGATCCAGTCTGGGGGCGGTCGGCACTGGGCCCTCGGCGTCCCAGTCCCCGTAGGGGTTGCGAAGAGAGCCGGCGTGAGCGTTTCCTCCGGCGTCCCGAACAGCGCTGGGGAGGGAGAGGCCGGGATGGGGAAGAACGCGGGCGAGGGTGTCGGCGTCTCCACGGGCCCCGACGCTGTGGGGGTGGCCGTTCGGCCCTCTAAAAGAGAAAGAGGAGAGGGGCTCGTGGCCCGGGGAACGGCCGCCGGGCGTGGCCAGCCCTCCACCGCCGCCATCCACAGGGCCCCTAGGATCAGAATCCCCAGCCCGATCAGCGCCAGCAACGTCCGCATCGCCTCCCTCCCTTGCCCTCAGGAGGAGGCCAGGGGCAGCACGACAGTGACGACGCTTCCCACCCCGGGCTCGCTTTCCACCCAGATTCGCCCCCCGCTGGCGTCCACCAGGGCCCGCGCGATGGAGAGGCCGATGCTATCCCCCACCCCGGGGATCGGCGGCGTGGTCGCCTGATAGCGCGGGACGAACACTCGGGGGATCTCCTCCCCTGGGATCCCTCCCCCTGTATCCCGCACGCTGAGGAAGAGCACGTCGGGGATGCTGGGGTTGCGGCGGGCCCGCAAGACGATGGCTGTGCCCGAGCGGCTGCAGAGAGCGGCGTTGTTCAAGAGGCGATAAAGGATCTGCTGCCCCGCATCCCGGTCCAGCCGCACCGGGGGCAGGTCCTCCGGCCACTCCAGCTCCACCCGGAGGCCCCGCTCCTGGAGCACCGGCTGCAGCTGCTGGAGGACTTCGTCGCGGAGCTCTTCAGGGCGCAGCGGCCTAGGCTCCAGCCGGAAGATCCCGGCCTTTAGAGCGGCGATCTGTAAGGTCTCCTGGATCAGCCCCGCCATGCGTTCAATGTTAGCCCGGATCCGCAGCAGGAACTGCCGCTGGGTGGCTCCCAGGATCCCCACCGTTTCCCCCAGGAGCAGCTCTGTATAGCTTAGGATGGCCGTGAGCGGCGTGCGCAGCTCCTGTATGAGGGCCAGGACCAGCCCATCCCGCTCCTCTCCGGATCCCGAGGGCGCCTCCTTGGCGGGGACGGCCGCCACGGGCAGGACGGCCCGGGCCTCCAACAGCTGGGCCAGCTCCTCCGCCCGGCGTCGCCAGCGCTCCCGCTCTCCCTCTGCCTCCGCCGCTCGGGTGGCCCAGCGATGGATCTCCCGCTGTAGCAACCGGCGCTCTTCCTCCAGCCGGCCCTCCAGCTGCCGGATGGCCTCCTGGCGCGCCTGCTCGAGGGCCCGCATCGCTGCCTCCAGGCGCGTCAGGCGCTCCCACTCCCGAAGCAGGCGCAGCCCCTGGGCCAGAGCCCTGGCCATCTCCCGGGCCAGCTCGGGATGCCGAGGACGGCTTTCCCTAGCCTCCGGGGGATAGCCGATCAGCCAGAGGCCCAGAACCCGATCCGAAACGACGAGCAGCTCCACCTGCAGAGAGCCAATGCGCTCCATCCCGAAGGCCTGCCAAAGGCGGGTGAAGGCCTCTCCGGCCTGATCCGCCGGAGCCATGAAATCTCCCCGGCGTTGAGCCATCCCCTCCTGCCAGCGGGGGTATTCCGACAGCGTCAGGACGAGATCTGAGCCGGCGCGGGGCAGGTTCTCCCCCTCCCGGGCGATGAAGACCAGCTGGTCCTCCCGCAAAAGCCCGATCCCCATCCAGCACGCGCCAAGCCATTCCCTCGCCATTCGGAGGGCTTCCCGGAAAGGATCCGAGGCCTCCCGATCTTGAAGAGCCTGGAGCAGGCTCGCTGTCCAGGCCGGCCACGCGGATGCCACCTGCCGCAACACTGGAGAGCGCTCCCGGACCGCATCCAAGGCGAGCTGGTAGGTCCCTGCCAGCCAGAGCGGATACGCGGAGAGGACGCCCAGGCGGATCCACGGGGAAAGATGCGTTCCCAGGAGGGGGGCGTTCAGCTGCAGCAGCGCCCCCAGGGCGAGGAGAGAGAAGCCCAGGGCCCCGGGCGTGGGGAACCCCCGCGGGCGCTGGGAAAGCCACAGCCCGCCGATGGCCAGGTTCAGCCCCAGCGCCCACAGGGTCCATGCCCGCTCCGGAGGGGTGGCGGCGTAGACCGCCGTGGGATCCTGGAGGGCGATGCTCAGCCACGCCGGCGCTGTCGCTCCGTAGACGCCTAAGACCAGCAGAGTATGGAGGGCTGGGGCCCAGAACCCGAGCCCCGGACCAGCCATGGCCCAGCCCAGCCATCCCCAGGTCGCCAGATCCACCGCCCGCTCCAGCGGCGGCAGGAGCGTCCCCGGAGGCAACCCCCGCGTCTCCCCAAAGGCGGCCCCGAACAGGATCAGGCGGCCTATCAGGCCCAGGCCAGCGGCCACCGCCAGACGATCGGCGATCCTATCCCCATCGGCCCGGCGTCGGAGGTCCAGGGCCATCAGGAGCAGGCCCTCCAGGGCCAGGCCCACGAGGAGATGGTAGAACAGGGAGGCGGAGGCCTCCGTCAGCCCGCGCATCAGCGCCTGGATCCCTTCCATATCTATCCCCCGGAGGATGCTCCGGATCCTTCGCCCGGAGGGCTCCCTCCGGCTTCTTGCTGGGCCATCCGGGTGGCGGCCATGGCGAGGCCGATCATCAGCCAGAACCACTGCACCATGTGGTGGAAATCGAAGTTCACGAAGTGATGATCGAAGATCCCGCTGACCAGCGCGGCGAGCACCGCCCCGTGGAGGCCGAGCCAGAGCGGCTCCAGCTCGGGCCGACGCCGGACCGCCCGCCGGGCCCTCCAGGCGGCGACGAACAGCACCCCGATGACCAGCAGGAAAATCCCCAGCCCGACCAGCCCCATCTGCACCGCCACCAGCAGGTAAATGCTGGCCACCTTGATGTAGAGATCCACATCCGGCACCCCGGCGAACCCGACGCCGAACAGCGGATAGCGGGAGATCAGGGTAAGAGCATCCCGATACTCCCCGAACCGCATGCGGGTGGCCAGGTCTTCCCCTCGCAACCCGGCCAGAAGATGCAGCGTGTAGTCCCGGGTTGCGGGAAGCAACAGCACTCCCACCAGGAGGATGAGCAGGAACGGGAGCGCACGGCGGTAGCGCAGGAGGCTGAGGGCCAGGAGAGCCGCCGCCGCCCCGATGAACGAGCCCCGGGAGAACGTCAGCAACAGCGCCACGGCCATCGTCCCCAGGAACATCAAGAGGAGCGGCCGGGGCCACACCGGCCGCCGGGCGAAGGCCTGCGGGAAGGCCAGGGCGATCAGGGTAGACAGCGTCGCCCCCAGCAGGTTGGGGTCCACCGCCGTCCCGATGGCCCGCTCCGGCTGCTGCGGATCATCCAGGATGTAGCGCATGACCGGGCCGCCCTCCGGATAGTAGCCCAGCGGCCGCAGCCGCAGCAGCCAATCCTCCGCCCGGGCATCGGGGAGCGCATAGAGGACGACCGCCACGAGGGCCGCCAGGAATCCCAGCCCGAGGATCCATCGGATCAGCCGGGTCAGCCGTGCCACATCCTGGACGAGGGTAACTATCCAGAAAAACGAGGCAATGGAAAGCAGGAACTCCGCGAACCGTCGGGCCACCGTCTGGGTCAGGGGCGCATGGCCCAGCCCCGCTAAAAAGGTCACCAGCGTGGTTCCTAAGAAGACCAGCACGGGGAAGGCCAGGGCCGTCCCCCGCAGGGCCGCCGTCCGCCCGGCGGCCCACCAGGCCAGCCCGCCCACCAACCAGCCCATGACCGCCAGGTCCAGCCAGGTGGGGGTGAAGCCCAGGCGGACCGGGAAGGTGGCGAAGGGGAGCAGGAAGATCACCGCGAAAACCAGGAAGAAGGCCAGGTCGATGGAGCTCAGGACGCCCAGGACCAGGAAGGCGCCAAGCAGCCCTCCCAGCGCCAGGATCGGCCCCCCGGTGGCGATCCCCCATCCCAGCGCCCAGGCCATCGCCAGGCCCAGGGCCAGCATTCCCATTCTCTGCATCGGGAAAGAACGAAGCCGCGCCTGCAACCGATCCTCCGTTCCTCGGCGTCCGCGCGCCGGAGCGCCAGGCCCCTTTGTCCCCCAGAACCCGTTTCCGTCCCGCGATCCCGGCGAAGGCCCTGATGGCGGGGACGCCTGCAATTATAATCCTCGTGGGCTCCTTCACAGGGAACGCGAAGAGAGCTCCCTCGGGCCTCGAACGGAGGGACATTTCCGGAAGGAGACACACATGGACGCCTTCACCGTCACCCTTCATCATGCCTATCAGGTGGCCGTAGAAGCCGCTGTGGAGGCCGGCCGGGTCCTCCGCTGGCACTTCCGGCGCGGCCTGGAGATCATTTACAAGGGGGAGATCGATCTCGTGACCGAAGCGGACCTCGCCGCTGAGCGGGTTCTGATCTCCCGCATCCGCGAGGCGTTCCCGGACCATCACCTGCTGTCCGAAGAGAGCGGGGAGATCCTCCAGGACTCTCCCTGGCTCTGGGTGGTGGATCCGCTGGATGGGACCACGAACTTCGCCCACGGGTTCCCGGTTTTCTCGGTTTCCATCGCGTTGCTCCATGAAGGGCAGCGGGTGCTGGGCGTGGTTTACGACGTGATGCGGGACGAGCTGTTCGCCGCCCGGCGAGGGGAGGGGGCCTTCCTGAACGGACGGCCCATCCGGGTCAGCCGGACCTCCCGGCTGGAGGCGGCGTTGCTGGTGACCGGGTTCCCCTATGACCGGCAGGAGTCGCCCTTCGACAACACCTGGGAGTTCGTCGCCCTGCTCAAACGCTGCCATGGGGTGTTGCGGGTTGGCTCCGCAGCCCTGGATCTGGCGGCGGTGGCGGCAGGGCGACTGGACGGATACTGGGAGTTCCGGCTGAGCCCGTGGGACCTGGCCGCCGGGGCTCTGCTGGTGGAGGAGGCGGGAGGGCGGGTGACCACCCCCACCGGGGACCCGTTGCCTCCCCTGGCCACGGACATTGTGGCCACCAACGGTCGCATCCACGAGGAGCTCCTGAAGGCCCTGGCTGCTGCGCGCGCCGGCGCTTGACCGAAGGGGAAGGCTCCGTGTAAAATCAAGGACAGCCCTGCGGGGTGGTGTAAGGGGCAACACACCGGACTCTGGATCCGGGTATGGAGGTTCGAGTCCTCCCCCCGCAGCCAGTCCGGCAGGAAAGGGCCGCTCCGCGCGGCCCTTTCTTCATCCGTTGCCAGACCACGCGGGAGGCGCTCCGTGTTCGCAGTCATTGAGATCGGCGGACATCAGTATCGCGTGAAGGCCGGCGATCGGATCCAGGTGGAAAAGCTCGACCTCCCTCCGGGCGCGTCCCTGGAGATCGACCGCGTCCTCATGGTCGGGGAGGGCGAGGGGGTGCAGATCGGCCGTCCGGTCGTCCCCCAGGCTCGGGTCCGGGCGACTGTGCTGGGCCACGTGAAGGGAGAGAAGATCATTGTGTTCAAATATCGCCCGGGGGCCAAGCGCTACCGGCGCAAGCAGGGCCACCGGCAGACCTACACCCTTTTGCAGATCGACGCGGTAGAGGCCGGCGTACCGGCCTCGGCCTGAAAGGAGGCGACGATGGCGCACAAGAAGGGCGGCGGTGCCAGCCGCAACGGCCGTGACAGCGAATCCAAGCGCCGCGGGGTCAAGCGGTTCGACGGCCAGTTCGTGCGGGCCGGCAACATCCTGGTCCGCCAGTGCGGCACCCGCATCTATCCCGGCAAGAACGTGGGGATGGGCCGGGATTACACCCTCTTCGCGCTCATCGACGGTTACGTCCGCTTCGAGATAGGGCGCGGAGGGCGCAAGCGGGTGAGCGTGTATCCCCATCCGGTCCAACCCGACGGCGCGTCCCCGAACGGAGGTGACGGATGAAGCCGGGCATTCACCCGACCTGGTATCCCAACGCCCAGGTGATCTGCGCCTGCGGCAACACCTGGACCACCGGAGCCACCGTGCCGGTGATCCGGACGGACGTGTGCTCCAAGTGCCATCCCTTCTTCACGGGGGAGCAGCGGATCGTCGATAAAGAGGGACAGGTGGATCGCTTCATGCGGCGCCTGGGCGCCCGGGACGAGGCCTACCTGAAAGCCCGGGCGGAGCGCGTCCAGCGCCGCAAGCGCAAACAGGCGGTGATCGAGGTGGTCGAGGAGCCGGAGGAAATCCTCGAGCGCCTCGAGGGAGAAGAGGAAGCATCCTGAACGAGCGCGCGGGCGGGTCCTTCAGACCCGCTCGCAGCGCTTTTCTGGTAAGCTGAAATCCAGTTTGGCTTATTCGGATACTCCCGCCCCACGAGGCCGAGGCAACGTCCCGTCTGATCCCAGGGAGGCGATGGATGGAGAAGCCCCGCGCAGGCTGGGTGGAGGTGATCAGCGGGTGCATGTTCAGCGGCAAGACCGAGGAGCTCATCCGCCGGCTCCGCCGCGCCCAGATCGCCCGCCAGCAGGTCCAGGTTTTCAAACCCCTGATCGACACCCGCTACGGCCTGGAGAGAGTTCGCTCCCACAACGGCCTGGACATCGAGGCCATCCCGGTGCCGCACGCCCGGGCGACCCTGGACCATCTTCAGCCGGGGACGACGGTGGTGGGGATCGATGAGGCGCAGTTCTTCGACTGGGAGATCGCCGATGTGGTTCAGGCCCTGGCGGAGCGAGGGATCCGGGTGATCGTGGCCGGGCTGGATATGGATTTCCGTGGGGAGCCCTTCGGGCCGATGCCGTTGCTCATGGCTCAGGCGGATCAGGTGGACAAGCTGCACGCCATCTGTGTGGTGTGCGGGGCGCCGGCGACGCGCACCCAGCGGCTGATCAACGGGCGGCCTGCCCGCTACGACGACCCGGTGATCCTGGTGGGTGGCAGCGAGACCTACGAGGCCCGCTGCCGGCGCTGCCACGTGGTCCCCCGGGAGGCGACGGAAACCCCGTAGGGCTCGAACGGGACGGGGGAGGCGGGAGGTATGGAGACGCCGGTGGAGTCCCCCTCGAGCTGGGGATGTGAGCACCTGATCGACCGCATCCTGATCCCGGCGGATGTTCTGCAACGTCGTATCGCGGAGCTGGGCGCTCAGATCTCGCGGGACTACGCGGGCAAGGATCTGGTGCTGGTTTGCGTGCTCAAGGGCAGCGTGATGTTCCTCACCGACCTCATGCGCCACATCACCGTTCCCCATGAGATCGATTTCATGGCCATCACCAGCTATGGGATCGGCGCCCGGCAATCTACCGGGGTGGTGCGCATCCTGATGGACCTCCAGACCAACATCGAGGGGCGCCATGTCCTCATCGTGGAGGACATCGTGGACAGCGGGCGCACCCTCGATCACATCCTGCGGCTGTTGTGGACGCGGAACCCTGCCACCCTCCGGGTCTGCGCGCTGCTGGACAAGCGAGCGCGGCGCGAGATCCAGGTCCCCCTGGATTACGTGGGGTTCGAGATCCCCAACGTCTTCGTCTTCGGCTACGGCCTGGACCTGGACGAGAAGTTCCGGAACATCCCCTTCATCGCCGTGCTGAAGGCCGACGCTTTGACGGAAGGTTTGACCTGACTACAAAATCCACGTTAGCACAAAGACCGTAAGAGCTTGTTCCACGGAGGTGGGAGATGGGTCGGTGGCCGCGCCCGGTGCTTGTGCTGACCCTCGTGAGTCTGCTGGGCCAACCCTTCGTGCTTCCTCCGAGAGCCCCTGCCCCGGTTTTCCCCGAGCCCGCCTCCCAGCAGGCTGCGCCGGTCTTCCAGAGCCCGCTGCCTCCGCCTTCCCCCACTCCGCCGTCCGCGCCCCCGCCTCTGCCCCTGCCTCCACCGGAGGAACGGCCCGTCGTCCCTGGCGCTCCGGTGGCCTTTCTCAACGGCCGGATCACCGTGGAGGTCCCCGACCGGGTCCCCCTCGCCCGCCTGCGTCTGGCCGTGCGGGAGCAGCGCCGCCTGGGGGCCGGCCAGGCCGGCCTGGCCCTGGCCTTCGATCTGACCGCCGTGGATGCCCAGGGGGCCCCCCTTGCCCGCTTCGCCGCCCCCCTCACGGTGACCCTGCGGCTGGGGGACCTGGCGAACTGGGCCGCCCGCCCGGATTGGCTGCGGCCCTGGGTGGGGCACTGGGACGAGAAGCGGCAGGGGTGGCAGACCCTCACCCCCACCCTCCTGGACGAGGCGGCGGGGGTGGTGGCCTTCCCCACGGATCACCTGTCGGTGTTCGGGGCCGGCGCCCAGGGGGTGAAGGAGAGCGGCTGGGTGCTGAATTTCCACGACGCCCGGGTGGATCGCTTCTCGGGGGGTCTGGTGTGGGCATATCCCCTCGACCTCCCGCCGGGCCCGGGGGGCATCCGGCCGGATCTGCGCCTCGCCTATAACAGCCGCCGGCTGGACGGGGTGCTGACCTGGGCGCAGTCGGACGGGGTGGGCTGGGGCTGGAGCCTGGAGGTGGCCGAGGTGCTGTGGCGCAACGTGCGGCGGTGCTTTGACGGCGCGAACTTCTACCTGTGCTGGGACGCCGTGCCGCTGCTGGTGGGGAACGGGGAGGCGGTGAAGCTGGTGCCGGAGGCCCCGCTGCCCGATCGCGCCCAGTATCTCGGGCCGGGGAGCGCCCCGTATCGCTTTCGCACCGAGGACGAGCGGTTCTGGCGCATCGAATGGCAGCCGGGGCCGGAGAGAGGATGGCACCCGCTACCGCCTGGGGACCACCCCTGACAGCCGCCAGACCCTGCGGGGGTCCATCGGGCCGTGGACCGGCAGCGGCTGGACGACGGGGGCGGCCACGGTGCGCTGGCGGGTGAAGGAGATCGTGCATCCCACCGGGGTCACGGTGACCTTCACGTATGCCGAGCAGACCCTGGCCCAGCAGTGCGACCTCTTCCGGGCGGCGGGCTTCCTCGGCCCGAACGAAGGCTGCCACGGGGACGACCCGAACTCCGAGCGGGCGAGCTATTTCACCCAGATGGAATATCCGGGGACCCGGGTGCGGGTCCTCTGGGACCGGCGCTGGAACGGCAACGGGCCCCACGACGGCTTCGGGGCCCCGGCCTACCGATGGGACTTCGCCGCGGCGGGGATGGCGGCCCTCTTCTGGCAGACGGACGCCGTGCAGAAGGTGGTGCTGGAGCGGCGGCGGGGGGATGGGACGTGGGCTGTGGCGCGGGAGATCCGCTTCACCTACGGGACCTTCATCCCCGAGGATGAGTCGAACAAGCGCCTGCGGATCCTGACGGCGATCCAGCAATGGGCCCCCGAGGGCCACGCCTGGAAGGCCCTGCCGCCCTTCACCTTCGGCTACACCGGGTATCCCAACAAGGACGGGTGCAACGTCTTCGCCCAGCCCTGCTCCGAATGGGACCAGGCCCGCTTTTTCTACCCCCGTCTGGCCCGGATCGACAACGGCTACGGGGGCGTCATCGAGGTGGGCTATGAGACGCCGGATGGGGGCCACTGGCAGGCCAAGAACTACCGGGTGGCCGGGCGGCAGGTCGCCGACGGCCTGGGCGGGGGATGGCGGGAGGCCTACGCCTACAGCAGCGACAGCCGGGGGCGGTGCTATCTCTTCTGGGGCGAGGACCAGACCGGCTGCACCTGGCCGGATGGCTTCACCGGCCCCACCGGCGGCCCCTTCCTGGGCTACCGGGAAGTGACCGTGACCTTTCAGGACCGGAATGGGAATCCCCAGCGGGTGGAATGGACCCGCTTCGCCTTGCCCGAGGGGCCCACCAACGACCCCTGGCCGGTCCGGGGCCGGCCGCGGGAGCATCAGATCCGAAGCCCCAATGGGCAGGTCCTTCAGGCCATTGCCTCCACTTACGGTATTTCCCCCACCCTGGGCGGGGCGCACTTCATCTTCCTCCAGCGCCAGGACGCCACGACCGATGGACGCACTACACGCACCGAATGGCGCTACGACGGCTACGGGAACGTCACGGCGGTCTTCGAGCACGGCTTCCTGGATGTGGCCGGGGACGAGCGCACTACGCACCGGGGCTACGCCTACAACGCCTCGGCCTGGATCCTGGACAAGATCGCCCGGGAGCGGGTGTATGAGGGGATCTCCGAGGATGTGGGGGGCGCGGCCCTGCAGACCGAAACCCGCTTCTTCTACGATGGGGCCTCTTCGTTCACCGCCCCGCCGGCGAAGGGGCTGCTGACCCGGGTGGATCGGGGGAAGGAAGGCTGGGGCTGGGTGAGGGAGCAGGCCGCCTACGACGCCTATGGCAACCCCACCGTCCTCACCGACGCCCGGGGCTTTACCACGACGTTCGGGTATGATCCGAGCGGGGTCTATCGGGTGTGGGAACGCAACGCCTTGGGGCATCTCATCCGCTACGAATACTACGGGGTGAACGAGAGCGACCCCGGCGCCGGTCGGGGGCCGGTGGGGGCTCTCAAGCGGGTGGTGGACCCCAACGGGGCGTCCACGGCTTACACCTACGACCCCTTCGGGCGGCTGCGGACGGTGGTGCGCCCCGGGGATACGTGGGATTCCCCTACCGAGGAATGGCTGTACTATGACGGGGTGGACCGTCCCTTCACAAACCGCTGGCCTCTACTCATCACCCACCTGGTCCGGGGAACGCCGGGCCTGGCCTGGTGCTCGGGCGGGCTGGCCTTCTGGGAGCGGCTTTACTACGACGGCCTGGGCCGGCGGGTGGAGCGCCAGACCCCTGGTCCGGGATGGACCTGCAGCGGGGGCGGGCAGGAGGTTGTAACCTTCACCCGCTACGACGCCCTGGGCCGGGTGGCCGAGGAGAGCCTGCCGTATTTCGTCCCCCAGTATACTTACGCCACCACCCCGGACGGCAAGGTGGTTACCCCTTACCGGGATCCGGATGCCAACGCGCCCCGGACTCGCACGACCTATGATGCCCTGGGCCGTCCCCTCACGGTCACCGCCCCCGATGGGAGCGTCACCCGCTACGCCTACGCCGATGGGGGCGTCCTCACTCTGGATCCCAACGGCCACCAGGCCCTGCGGTGCGCCGATGGCTTAAGCCGCCTGGCCGAGGTCTATACCTTCAAGGGGACTCTCTCCGCTCCTACCCTATCCGCCGAGCCTCTGGCAATCGTGCGCTACCGCTACAATGCGCAGGACCGGCTCACGGACGTCCGGGATCCTCTGGGCAACCGGATCCGCATCGCCTACGACCCGTTGGGCCGCAAGACGCGGCTGGACGATCCGGCCATGGGGACCTGGTTCTACCGCTACGATGCGGCCGGCAACCTCATCGCCCAGGTGGACGCCCGAGGCTGGGCGGTGAACTTCTACTACGACCCCCTCGGTCGGCTGAAAGGGAAAACCTACACCCCGAACGTCCCGGATGGCGCCGCTTACGTTCCCCCGCCGGACCCGGGGCCTTCGGGGTATGCCGTGGGCTATGCTTACGATGAGCCCGGGTATGGGGCCTCCCTCGGGCGCAAGACCCGGGCCTGGACCGCCGAGGGGATCCAGCGGACCTGGGCCTACGACGCCCGGGGCCGCGTCACCACCGCCACCCTGACCGTGGACGGCCAGACCTACCTCCAGCGCTTCGCCTACGACGCAATGGACCGCCTGATGCAGCGGGTGGACCCCGACGGCGAGGTCCTCACGGTGGCCTATGGTCCGCACGGCTGGCCCACGGCCCTGAGCGGGTGGAGCGCCTATGCTGGGAACGCGGCTTACAACGCGGCGGGCCAGCTCACGACCCTCGCCCTGTTCGGGGGCGGCCTCCTCCAGCGCGCCTACGACCCCCGCACCCTGCGGGTGGTCCGGATCCAGGGGCCGGGGCTGGACCTGGGCTACGCCTACGACCCGGCCGGCAACGTCCGGCGGATCACGGACACGGCCCGCTCGGAGGTCTGGGCTTTTGCCTACGATGAGCTGGACCGCCTGGTCGGGATGAGCAGGCCGGTGAGCGGGACCTGGACCCTGGATGAAGGGGGGCGGTGGTTGCGGCGGACGGAGGGAGGAGCCTCGTGGACTTACGACTATGGGGATCCCGCGCCGTCGGCCGTCCCGCCGGGGTCCTATCGGGTGTATCTGCCTCTGGTGATGCGGGGGTCGGGCATTCGCTGTCTGGACGAGGCCTGGCATGCGGCCTGGGCCGGAAGCGACCGCGGGCGTTCGTGGAAGCTGGTCTCGGTGAGCGATGGGACGACGCTGGGGTATGATGGGAACGGGAACGTCCTCACCCGCACCGTGGGCGGTGCCGAGTGGCGGTATGTTTACGACCCCGAGAACCGGCTGAAGGAAGTGTGGCGGGGCGCCGAGCGGGTGGCTTCCTTCCGGTATGATGCCGAGGGGAACCGGGTCGTGCGGGAGGTGGGGGGAGTCCGCACGGTGGTGGTGGACGACGGCTACGAGGTCCGGGGCGGGGGGGTGCGGAAGGTCTACCGGCTGGGCGGCGAGAGGGTGGCGGTGCGGGAGGGGAGCACAGTCGATGCAGCCGTGGGAGACCATCTGGGCAGCGTCACCGTGCTGGCGCAGGGGGGAAGCCCGGCGGGCGTGACCCGGTATCTCCCGTATGGCGCTATCCGGCTTGAGACCGGGGTTTGGGTCACGGACCGCCGCTTCACCGGCCAGCGGTGGGAGGAGGCGCTGGGCCTGTATGACTATCGGGCGCGCTTCTACGACCCGGCCCTGGGCCGCTTCCTGCAGCCGGATCCCATCGTGCCCGAGCCGGGGAACCCCCAGGCGCTGAACCGCTATGCGTATGTTTACAATAACCCCCTACGCTACACTGACCCCAGCGGACACTTCGCCTGGCTCATTGCCGTGCCTGTGGGAGCTCTGATCGGTGCGGGGGTCGCTTATGGTTTCCAGGTAGCGGCCAATATCAGCCAGAACGGGCTGAACGTCCAGGCCTTCACCGAGGTGAACTGGGCAGCGGTAGGTGGTGGCGCCGTCGCCGGGGCGGTGGGGGCGGCCACTTTCGGGGTGGGGACGGCCGTGCTGGGGGCGGGGCTGGCGGGCACGGTGGCGGCGGGGGCCATCAGTGGAGCAGTAGCCGGGCAAGCAGCTCGGGCAACGGAGAATATGCTGCAAGGAAAGGCGCTTACTACAGGATTGGGAGAGCCCGGTGAGATTCTCCAGGATATGGTATTGGGGGGAGCCTTCGCGGGGGCTGCCTATGGGGCAGGCCGCATTCTTCAGGCTGTGGGTAGCTCGCGTATCACAAATCCTATACCTCGGCGGATGGCCCGAGTAATACCGGCTGATCTGGCTGACTCGGTGATAACATTAGGACCACCTGGAGCAGAAGATGTCTTCGTTACTGCTGCGGATGATATTGCTGGAATTAAGACCGCGCGGGATTTGGCTTATCGTCTTACGCTAGTGGATGAAGCAGGCAATCTCAGGAAGGGCCCCTTTGCCGTTTTGGAGTTCGACACACCGGAGTATGGGATAGCTTCTCCTATTAATCGAAGAATTCCTGGATTTGTAGGTCGGGGAAGGACAGCCGGTGGAGCTCGTGAATTTGTGATTCCGAACTTCCCGATTTCAACACTTAAGCATCTTCGAATCTGGAGGGTAGAATGAAATGTCGATGTCGAGAAATTTCCGAGATTGCTGGATCCGATGCCGAAGAGTATGCCCGGGAACATCTAATTAAAGTTCGAGTTGATGGCATAGCTTGGGAAACAGAATATCAGTGCCCTGAGACAGGTATTCATTGGGTAATGGATTTTCCCTACGGCGAGGCTCACGGAGGTGGTCCTCCTCGATTAAGGAAATTAAATTGGTGAGAGCAGGCCTTTGGTCAACCCCTTTGCCAGATTGAATTGAACTTCAAGGCTGCTGATTCCCTGGCCAGCCGTAGGAGAGGGCGCTGGGCCTGTATGACTACCGGGCGCGCTTCTATGACCCGGCCCTGGGCCGCTTCCTCCAGCCGGATTCCATCGTGCCCGAGCCAGGGAACCCGCAGGCGCTGAACCGGTATGCATATGTCTACAACAACCCGCTGCGCTACACCGATCCCAGTGGCCACGTCCCGGTCATCCTGGTGATGATGGGGATCGGCGCCGCCAGCGGAGCGCTCATCAACTACGGCGTCCAGGTGGCCGCTAACATCAGCCAGAATGGCCTTCAGGTGCAGGCCTTTACGAACGTCAACTGGGCTGCTGTCGGGGCCAGCGCCGTAGCCGGGGCGGTC
>Ga0272447_1000263_pt1 | contig 40666 bp, 41 predicted proteins | sample YNPCB0133_FD_194589 | JGI IMG/M metagenome (GOLD analysis project Ga0272447, IMG submission 194589) | Hot spring microbial mat communities from Yellowstone National Park, WY, United States - YNP-CB-013-3 | ecosystem: Environmental > Aquatic > Thermal springs > Hot (42-90C) > Sediment | place... | reverse complement strand
AACTCAGCCGCTTTGTGGATACTGACCATCCGGCGTTGGCAGGTGCAAGTTGTGGATAGATGAGCATAAATGTGCAACGACTGCGTTAGCAGTAAAAGCCCCTTTTACCAGCCTTCATGGCTGGCGGGTTCTGTCCTTGAAATCCCTGCTACCTCTTCGGCAACCTATTGGAAAAGAGTCGTGGTTGAAACCGGTCATGCATGCTGTCTTATCCGCCTCGTCTTCATCGAAGAATTCTTCAACGCCACAACTTTCTCCAGAGCAACTAGGCCTCTTCTACCGCATTGGTCTCACAGCCCGTCGTATTTTTCCAGCGATTGCTGACCTTGCAAGCAATGAAGTCTATGTTCTGGCTTCGGCGATTGCCTTCAATGCGCTGCTGGCACTGTATCCTTTTTTGCTGCTAGTGCTGTTGACGTGTCGTGAAGTTCTGCACTGGGACAAAGGAGTAGAAACCACGCTGTTTTTGCTCAAAACTGCTTACCTGCCGGTAGCAGAGGATTTCATTGTCCGCAACCTGCGGATTGTCTTAGAGGAACATACCAACCGGGGCGTGGCTGCATTTTCCGTCCTAGCACTGATTTTTACGAGCGCCGGCATTTTTACTCCACTTGAGCTGGCTTTGAACCGGGCTTGGCGGGTCAAACAACCCCGGAGCGGCTGGAAAAGCCAGTTGCTGGCGATGGGCCTTGTACCGGTGTGTGGAGTCTTTTTCCTGCTGATTGTCGCGGTTACAGCCGGCCTGCAGTGGCTCGCAACACAAACACTAGGCAGCCTTGGCATCCCCCGCCTTGCCTCCTACTTTACCCTCATCGGTGCCAAGGTGCTGTCACTACCCATCACTATCAGCCTGCTCTTTGGGCTGTATATGATCTTGCCAAGTGAACGTCCAGCAGCGCGGCGCGTATTGCCGATGGCCGTCTGGGTAGGGTTGCTGTGGGAAGTGGCTCACTACATCTTTGTGGCGTGTTTACCACTTATTGACTTCCGCAAAACTTACGGTCCGTTTTACGTGACGGTCTCGCTTGTGATGTGGGCGTTTGTGTCCTCTTTGTTACTTTTGCTCGGCGCCAACTTGGCAGCGCTTGATGTCAGGTCCCAGCTAGGCGTTTCACCCTCCAAGACCACCGCATAGGCACAACTCCGAAATCCGAACCAGTGGCAATAAGGTCAAAAGGAGCAGTGGTATGTTACGTTTCACCACAGCCGGTGAATCTCACGGGCCGGCGCTGGTTACCATCGTTGAAGGCTTGCCAGCCGGTTTGCCGATTGATGTAGCTGCTATTGATGCCCAGCTTCGCCGACGTCAACTCGGCTACGGCCGCGGCGGACGCATGAAGATCGAGTGCGACCGTGTTGAAGTGTTATCGGGACTGCGCCACGGTCGTACACTTGGCTCACCCGTAGCGCTGCTTATCCGTAACGCCGACTTTGAGAACTGGCGCGTCATTATGGCAAGCCAACCCACGCCAGAATGGGAGGCGATTGCCGATGACCCTAAAAAATCGCGCCGAGTCACGCGCCCGCGTCCAGGGCATGCAGACCTCGCCGGCGGGCTCAAGTATGCTACTTATGACCTGCGGGACATCCTAGAGCGTGCCAGCGCCCGTGAAACAGCTGCGCGCGTTGCAGCCGGGGCACTTGCCCGGCAGTTGCTCGCCAGCTTTGGCGTCGAAATCGCCAGCCATGTTATTCGTATTGGGGGCATTCCGGCTGACGACAGGCTGGCTGACGCGCCTTGGGAACGTATTGCCGCCGTTCAGGACAGCCCGGTGCTCCGGTGTATTGAACCCACCATTGAGACCGAGATGGTGGCGGCCATAGATGCTGCCCGCGAGCGTGGCGATACCCTAGGGGGTACGTTTGAAGTTGTCGTCCGGGGTCTACCGCCTGGTCTGGGCACTTACACGCAATGGGACCTACGGCTTGACGGACGCCTTGCACAAGCACTGATGTCCATCCAAGCAGTCAAAGCGGTGGAGATCGGTGCCGGCGTTGCCGTGTCACACTGTTCGGGTGCCCAACTGCACGACGAAATTGCCTACGATGGAACCGGCTTTACCCGCCCAACCAATCATGCCGGAGGGCTAGAAGGCGGCATGACCAATGGCCAACTGTTGCGTCTACGGGGGCATCTCAAACCCATTTCAACACTCCGCCGCGCCTTGCAAAGTGTGGATGTCAGGACGAAAGAAGCCCAAGCCGCAGCTTTCGAGCGCTCGGACACAACGGCCGTGCCGGCCGCTGGCGTCATCGCCGAGGCTATGACTGCCATTGTGCTGGCACAGGCGTGGTGCGAGAAATTTGGCGGCGACTCCCTTGTGGAAATGCAGCGCAACGTGGAAGGCTACCGGGCGCAGATCGCTAGTTACTGACGTTCAGTTTTCAATCACAAAGGCGCCCATCCGACAGTAGCGTGCATACCGCTGTTCAATAAGCTTTTCCGGCGGTAGTGCACTTAGCTCTTTGAGCTGTTTGACCAAATACGGCCGCAGGTTTTCAGCCGTGGCGGCGTAGTCGGTATGTGCGCCTTCGCCAGGCTCAGGAATGATCTCGTCTATGATACCGGCCGCTTTGAGAGGTTCAGGGGTGATTTTCAAAGCAGCCGCCGCCAGATCGGCCTTGTTGGCATCCCGCCAGAGAATGGAAGCACAGCCTTCCGGTGAAATCACAGAATAGATGGTGTTTTCAAGCATGTTGACCCGGTCACAGGCGCCAATAGCCAAAGCCCCCCCTGATCCGCCCTCACCGATAATGACGCCTATCGTGGGCGTTGGCAACCGCATCATTTCAATGATGTTACGGGCAATCGCTTCCCCCTGTCCCCGCTCTTCTGCTTCGATACCAGGGTAAGCGCCCGGCGTGTCAATAAACGAAATAATCGGACGCCGAAACTTAGCGGCCATCTGCATCAACCGAATCGCCTTGCGGTAGCCCTCCGGTTTTGGCATCCCAAAGTTCCGGTACTGACGGTCTTCCATTTTGCGTTGTTTGTAGTTGGCTTTCTGCTGCCCGACAATGAACACCGGTTCGCCTTCAAACCGGGCAAAGCCGCAAACAATAGCCGGATCATCGGCAAAACGGCGGTCGCCGTGTAGTTCATGAAAGTCAGTAAACAGCAAGTGGACAAAATCTAACGTGTAGGGGCGATCGGGATGCCGCGCCAACCTAACCCGCTCGATGGGGGTCATCTCTTGCTTTTTGTCGTTTCCGCCTAGAATCTCCGCCTGGAGTTCACGAACGCGCGCCTGGAGTCGCTGAATTTCTTCATCCTGTGCAGGAGTGTGCGGCGCTTTGGAAAGCTGCGCTAACTGAGACTCTAGAAGCTTGATCTTTGCTGAGTTTTCCGTTGACGACATACCGGAGACAACCAAACCACGTGTTGGTGAACTAAAAAGCACGAAGAACTTGACTCTAACGACTTGCGCGTTCACCGACAAGAGACCTGGCCTTGTTTTTGTTCCAATACCAGCCCTTAGTTGCCACCTGCTGACTTGCAGCCGCGCTTTGACTGGTTTACGTTCGTGGGGGAAATCTGCCAAGGGTAAAAGGAGAAAGAAACCCATGCCACAGGGAGTCTGTCCTGAGTGCAAAGCAACCGTCCACGTGGACGAGGATGCTGACAAAGGCGACATTATTGAGTGTGAAGAGTGCGGAGCCATACTCCGCTTGGTTGGTCTTGATCCCATCGAACTCGATCTCGAATCCGACTACGAAGATGATGAAGATTACGACGACTATGATGACGACTATGACGATGAAGACCAGTATTACTAAGGCAGTACCTGCTTGTGAGCGTTGAAGCGCGTTCCTAGGGCTAGCTGCCATCCCTGACAGCAAAAGGAGTCTCTATGGGTATCTTTGCCGTGATTGGCGCGGGGACGATGGGCAGTGGGATTGCCCAAGTTGCCGCACGTGCTGGATTTGATGTCGTTCTCCGGGATATTGCGCCAGAATACCTTGAGCGGGGGCTGGCTGCTATCCGCGCTGGTCTTGACCGTGAAGTCAAAAAAGAACGCCTAACCCCTACCCAGCAAGAAGAAATTCTGGCGCGTATCCGCCCAACAACTGACCTAGCCGATGCAACCGGAGCCGAAATCGTCGTCGAGGCTATTATTGAGAACTTTGACGCCAAGGCAGCGCTTTTCCGTGAACTCGACGCCCTGATGCCCCCGGAAACCATCTTGGCTACAAACACTTCTTCGCTCTCGATTACAAAGCTTGCAGCCGCCACCAAGCGCCCAGCTCAGGTCATCGGCATGCACTTTATGAACCCGGTGCCAGTCATGCCGCTCATTGAAGTCATTCGCGGCTGCGCCACAAGCGATGCCACAACCAACTACGTTCTCGAACTCGGCGCCAAGCTAGGCAAGACTTGCCTTATGGCCAACGACTTCCCCGGTTTTGTCTCCAACCGCATTCTGATGCCAATGCTCAACGAGGCAATGTTTGCCCTTTATGAGGGTGTCGCCACCCGCGAAGCTATTGATGGCATTATGAAGTTGGGCATGAACCATCCTATGGGGCCACTGGCTCTGGCCGATTTCATCGGACTCGACGTTTGCCTGGCGATTTTAGATGTCCTGTATGAAGGCTTTGGTGATCCTAAGTATCGGGCCTGCCCACTGCTGCGACAGTACGTCGCGGCTGGCTGGCTTGGGCGGAAAACAGGGCGCGGTTTTTACGAATACCCATCCTGAGCGCCGAGGGCCCTGCCAGATGGCTTCGGACCTTACCGCGAATTATCGCAAGCGGCTTAGCTGGCTCTTTGTCATAGGCAGTCTGATTGGGTGGTGGTTGGGCGCTCTGTTTGGAGATGCCTTTTCTGCCCAAGCTGGGGCTGACGCACCGGCCGAAGTATCGCTAGACGAGTATCGTGCGCGTCTGGGACAGGTACGCCACATCCTTGGGCAGGCAGCTCAGAGGGTGTATAAAGCCGAGGGGGTTTCTACCGCTGATGCAGACACCCTTCTTCCTTTACAGGAACGAGCAACCATCTCCCGCCTCCTGCCAGAGCGCCTCACCGTTGTTACACCGGCGGGCCAGTGCACAGTGGACAATCACAGGATTCAGACGGCGCTTGATGAGATCGGTCAAGCTGCGGATGAAACAGACCTTCGGGAACGGCTCCAAGCGCTGCATGCTCATCTTGTCATCCTTGAACGCTATGCCAACGAAATACCAGACGGGGCAATGGCAAATGTCCAGGGCATTCTGGCCCGCGATGAATTTCAACCCATTAGGAAAACCAAAACACCCCTTGCGTATCTTTCCGAGTGGCTGCTGGCATGGCTGGAAAAAATCCTTGACAGGCTCCCCTGGCAAGCCAGGACTATCGTAGATGTGACCGATCCGTGGTCAAACCTGTGGGTGCAAGGCGTGCTGTGGGTTGGCACCTTGCTGTTGCTTGTTCGAGGGGTTATTTCCCTTGTACGTCGCTTGCACCGACTGCCAACCAAAGCTGAGGACGCGACACGCATCATTCTGGGCGAACCCGTAGCGCCTGATCTGGATGCCGATGATCTGCTAGCCCATGCACAGACGGCAGCCGAAGCTGGCGACTGGCGACAGGCAGTACGCAAGGTCTACATTGCCCTACTCTATGAACTTGACCGGCAGAAGGTTCTCTCGCTCAACCCGGCATGGACTAACCGCGAGTACCTGTCTGCTGTTCGCACCCAAGCCTACCTTTATCCGGCAATGCACGAACTGACAGATTGCTTCGACCGGCTCTGGTATGGACAACACCAAGGCAGCCAGAAAGATTACGAACGCTGTCTGTTACGTTACCAAGAAGCGCGTGCTGCCTTGGCAAAAGTAACTCAGTCACCTTCTAGCCTAGGGTAATCATTCCGGGCACTCCTTGGACGCCCCTGCTGCATGAACCGCCAATCCCTGACCAATACCCTGCTCATTGCCGCAGTGGTGGCTCTATTGCTGGGCATCAATCTACTGCTTTATGTCAAGCCAGAGCCAGAGGCTGAGTCGGATGACAATGCGGATCGCTCGACTTATTCCGGCCGTCCCTACGGCACGCTAGGAGCCTACCTTTTCCTGCAGGAGTCAGGCGTGCCGGTTCGTCGCTGGGAGCAGGACTACCGCGCCCTTGTTGATCGACATGATGTGCGTGTTGTCATCTTTGTCGAACCGCGTGACAAACCCGAAGCAAGACAACTTCGGGCGCTGGCTGAGTGGATTAGCCGGGGCGGAACGTTCATCATGTTTGAACGTTCGTGGCTGCTTCAGCTTGGTCGCTGGCAGCTTCTTCCAGGCCCCCCTCTACCGCTTGACAAAGAGGGCTCTGTTTTTGGTCAAGTCTCCGTGCATCGCATTGTGCCCTGGCAGCCGGGCGGAGCCTTTCACGGCGTGAACTGGCTGGGTGTTTCAGCTCGCGCAAGGACCATGACCCTCAAGCCGGCGCCGAATGTTGAAACGGATGGCTTCGGCTCTTTCCCTGCACAGACACCGGCTTTGGTGCCACTTGCCGGCGTCAAGGACACGCCGGCCGTGGTCGAGGTAGCCTACGGAGCAGGACGCATCATTTGCATTGGTGATCCTTTCATCATTGCCAATCAGGGCCTGGCTGAAGGCGACAATGCTCGTTTCTTGCTCAACCTTGTGCGCCTGGCAACAAACAAGGTAGCCGGGCAAGTGGTTTTTGACGATTACCATCACGGCTATCGCACCACCAACGGCGGTCTGCTTGGTTTGCTGGGCTATTTCCGCGGAACGCCTATTCCTTGGATGGTGTGGCACATTGTTGCTTTGGGACTGCTGACAGCCTACACCGTAGGGTACCGTTTCGGGCGACCGGTGCGACTGCCAGTCAAACCCCGCACAAATACTCTGGAGTTTGTCACGGCTATGGCTCAGCTTCAGAAAGCGGCTGCTGCGCGTGACTTAGCGCTTGAAAACCTGTATCGGCGCTTTCACCGGCGGCTATGTCGCTACACGGGGCTTCCCACAACAGCGCCGCTCAAGGAGCTGTGCTTTGTGGCAAGTCAACGTTCGCAGCATCCGATGAGTGAGTGGTGTGCTGTAACTGAGCGCTGCCAGGCAGTCCTCGAAGGAAGAGACACCGTCAGTGACGCGGAACTTCTCCACCTGGCACAACAACTTCGCACCCTAGGCAGATGGCTTCCGCCCTAGCGTCCTTCCTGCTCTCTAGCTTCTATCTCAAGACGGCTATGCCAGAGGCCGTAGCTGAAATAGATGATGAGGCCGACCGTCAGCCACCCCAAAAACCGCAGCCAGTTGACGATCTCTAGCTGCGTCATCAGATAACTGCACAGTAACAAACCTAGGACGGGAATCAGGGAGAGATTTTTGAAAAAGCACAACCCGGCCAACACCAATGTGCCCACAGCAAAGACTAAGAAGGGCAGCTTGTGCGCAACAGCTCCCAGCCAGCTTTCCCCGGCCGCGGGCGTGATGGTCAGAAAATCGCGCGCCGCAGCCGTTGCCGGCGGATACATGGCAAAGACCAGTCCAGCTACCACGACCCCGGCCGGAATGATGTACTTGGCATTGATGTAGGGCACGCGAAACTTCCGTTCTGCGGAAGGCGCGGTCTGCTCTAGGATGAGCACCCCGCCGCACACAAGTACGAAGGCAAAGAGCGTCCCAATACTGGTGAGGTCAGTGACTTCAGTCAGGTTCATAAACAGCGAAGGAATAGCCACCACCAAGCCCGTCACGATGGTAGCAAACCCCGGTGTTTTGAACCTTGGATGGACTCTGGCAAAAACCTTAGGCAACAATCCATCCCGTGCCATGGACATCCAGATACGCGGTTGGCCGATTTGAAAGACTAAGAGCACTGTCGTGGTGGCGACTACAGCACTAATAGCAACAATGCGCTCGACAATGAGTAAGTTGGCTCCTTCTCTGCCAAAAACAAAGGCCATCGGGTCAGCCACTTGGAGCTTGGTGTGGGGCACCATGCCGGTCAACACTAGAGCAACCAGAACGTAAAGCAAGGTGCAGATAAGCAGCGAGTAGATGATGCCACGTGGCAGGTCTCGCTGAGCATTACGGCATTCTTCGGCCGTTGTTGAAATGGCGTCAAAGCCAATGTAGGCAAAAAACACAGCCGCCACGCCGTCGAGCACACCGGCTACGCCGTTGGGGGCAAAGGGCCTCCAGTTTTCAGGCTTGACGTAAAAAGCCCCAACAATAATCACAAACAACACAACAGCGACTTTGAAGATGACCATTGCATTGGACACCCGCTTGGACTCGCGGATGCCGATGTACACCAGCGCCGTGATCAGCGTCACAATGGCAAGCGCCGGAAGGTTGCAGACAATGGGTAGTCCACCCAGGCGCGGCGCATTGAGCCAGGCTTCGTAGGCCGCGACCTTAGATGCCATATCATCCAACGCACGGATGGCTTCAAGGCTTTGTCCCTGGCTGAGTAGTTCGTTGACCGCCACAAAGCCACGTCTGGCGGTGAGAAAGTCCATGCGGAAGTAGGAGGGGATGGGATACCCCCACCCGGCCAGCAGGTTGGAAAAATACTCGCTCCACGAAATGGCCACGGCAATGTTGCCGATGGCATATTCTAGAATGAGGTCCCAGCCAATGATCCAGGCGACAAGTTCCCCGAAACTGGCATAGGCATAGGTGTAGGCCGACCCGGCCACCGGGATCATCGAGGCAAACTCGGCATAGCACAGGGCAGCAAAACCACATGCAACTGCTGTGAAGACAAACAGCAACGATACGGCCGGGCCGCCGCTGTAGGCCGCATTCCCGACGGTCGAAAAAATCCCGGCTCCAATGACAGCCGCAATCCCTAGCGCTGTCAGATCAAAGGTGGTGAGTTCCTTGGCCAAGGCACTACCGGTTTCGTGATCGCCAAAGCCGGCCGCAGCATCAGCTTGGATTCGGAGAAGGGACTTTGTACGGAACAGGCGGGCAAGCAAGGACATGTTCCAGCGAAAAGACGCTCGATAATGTTTAGGGAAGTCAACCGATGCTATTGGTCTGCCTTTGTTTTTGTCAAACTTCTGGTCACGTCTCTGAAGGTCCTTCCCCAGGTGTCCGCTCGCGCCGTTGTTACAACTCTACCCGGCCTGACGGCGCTCGATGGTCTTGGCCCTACTAGAGCCTGCCGGGTGCTATCGGTCTATCCCAACACCCGTGACCCCGTTGCCGTTTGATTCAACCTTTCTGCACCTGTGGGGCGACATAGGCTGCGGCGGAGTCACACAGACGGGCATCCTCGTTTTCCGAGCAGTAGGTACAAATGCAAAACCGGCTGCTCTGGAATGGTTTGCGCTGCTTGTACCCAGAGACGCGCCGGACACCCACTGTGGGTAGCGGTTCGTTGATTCTAGCTGCCACGGTATTCTCACCGGCGGCAAAGCGCGGCTTACCTACTGGTCGTCCCATGAGATGTGGCAGCAGTTGGCATCAGCCTCGCTACAGGTGCGTGTTCGCCGGAAAATATCCTCAATGGTAGCCGGAGTCTCGGCTGCCGGATGCTGCTTCGATTTTTCGCCAAATCTTTGCCGTGCTCGAATGTGACCAGGAAACAGCCGCGCCCCACGCGGCCTTAAGTCCACCCTTCGCGCCGGGACGCCGGAAACAGCCAAACCCAGGCCCGTAGCACGCATCAGGGCATCCCTTTGTCAGAGGTCAGTTTTTTGGCGAATCCCAGAGCCAGTTTCTATACGACAGATGACCGTTGTTACCCTAGCAGGCTAGGCCTGCCCTAGAGGTACTGAGGAAGTTGGCTAGGACCTCTTGGGGACAAGAGCCTTGCGGCCAAGACTTTGATGCACTAAATCTTCCGCGGCCCTGGATCGCTGGGGAGTGCTTTTTCCCCTACCCAGGCTGCCGGCCGTATATGCGTTTGCATGGACCGAGGTGCATTACAAGAAACTGTCGCGCAGTATTTGCTCTGCCGGCAGCATCATTGTAATGTAGTTTTTTTTCATATTTCGGAGGGTGTGATTTTCATGAAAGAACGCGACCTGACCAACAAGTACCTAGAAGTTGGTGACCTCATTCAACGCGGCCGTCGCGCAGCGCTCAAAGCGGGCGTAGTGGGCCTTGGGGCAATGGCTTTTGCTACCATACTTAGCAGCTCACTTTTGACGCCTTCCTTGGCTCTTGGCGCCGACAATGCAAATGACATCAAGATTGCTAACGTGGCACTCAACCTAGAACACCAGGCAATTGCTGCTTACGGCGTCGGTGTCGGCACGGGACTGCTCGAAGGCCCGGCACTAGCGGCGGCCAAACTGTTTATGAGCCACCACGAGGCACACCGGGATGCCCTCATCGGTGTCATCAAAAAGTTCGGTGGGACGCCCGTCGAGCCAAAGAAAGACCCCAAAGAGTACGAGGCTATCGCCAAAGCCGTACCGAATATCAAGTCGGCAACAGACATTCTCGAATTTGCCCTAACGCTTGAAGAGCAGGCAGCCGGGGCTTACATTGGCGTCCTAACATCGTTCTCGGATAAAGAGCTGATTCCGGTACTAGCCGGTATTGGTGCAGCTGAGGCGCAGCATGCTGCCCTGTTGCGTTTCGTGCTTCAGAAAGACCCACTGCTTCCGGGACCGGTTGTCAAGTAGGTTTCTGGCCGATATCCGGTCAGCTTAGGCTACACTTCTGCCCTTGCCGACGCGCATGTCGGCAAGGGCTTTTTACACCTTGGAGACCCTTGGGCTATGACGACCAAGTTGCTTCTACTTATACTTGCCGTGTCAGGCGCTTTGGCAATCAGCGCTATGGCCGGTATGCAAAAGAGCAAAGCGACCGGGAATGCCGCCATTGGCAAACAGTTGTTTGCTGAAACCTGTGCCCCCTGCCACAGTGCAACGAGCAAAACGGCCAATATCGGGCCTGGCTTGCAGGGATTATTCAAAGCCAAGAAAATGCCAGCTACCAATCGTCCGGTTTCCGTAGCCGTTGTCAAAGCCCAGATTCAAAAAGGCGGCGGTGGCATGCCAGCCTTTGGCAGCAAGTACACAGCTCAGCAACTCGACGACCTCATTGCCTACCTCCGCACCCTGTGAGGAGCTATGTCATCCGACCCAAGGGCGCCTGAACCACTTACCTACGAAGCAGCTCTCGCCGAGCTCGAGCGCATTGTTCAGCAAATGGAAGATGGAAATCTTCCCCTAGAAGAAGCGCTTGATCTTTTCGAGCGCGGCATGATGCTGGCCCGGCGCTGCCGTGAACGGCTGCTGGCAGCCGAGCAGCGAATTGAAATCATTCTCAAATCCACTGACGGCAGTGTCATCACAGCCCCTTTTACCCCTGCCGGCGATGACACCAACGACGAATGAAGCCACGGTTTGCTTCCCTGGAAAACGTGGCTGTTACCTTAACGGTGACCCATTTGCGGGGTAGCTTCACAGGAAAACAGCAAGTTGTCCACCAGCTTCCGGTCATCATCGGACGTTCTCGCGCCTGTGACATACGTCTCGCCCCCAACGATGTGGAGGCTTCTGGCCGTCACGCCCGGCTGTTTTTTGATGGCGAAGCCATCTGGCTCGAAGACCTGGGAAGTACCAACGGTACGCTCCTCAACGGCACTTATATCACTCGGGCCAAGCTAGCCAGTGGCGATGAGCTTGAGCTCGGACTTGGTGGACCAAAGCTCCGCATCACTTTTGATTGGCTAACAGCCCACTGGCCCGGCAATGCTCAGGGCGAGACCGCTTCCCTCGGTACCTGTGAATTTCCACTGCGTTCTCCGTGGCGCTTCCCTATCTATGGGCTCGGGCTGCTATTGCTTCTACTCCCACTGTGGTTTGGAAGCTTAGCCGCAGCCGTGTTTCTGATACCGCTCGGAGTATTTGCGCTGCTTCTTGGGTGGGGTATGGCACGGGTCAACCTCACCATCACCCCATACCACATTGAATACCAGGGCCTCTTGCGGCAGGTGACACTGCCCTGGACGGACGTGACGCATTTACACGTTAGACAACGCGCGCGCGGCCTGACCACTTACGCCATTATTGGGCAAACCCGGTGCATTTACTTCCGGCTGCCGGATGGTGCCACCGGGATCGAGCTCGCACAACTCATCGTGCGCCGAACGGGCAAACTGTGGGAAATCATGCCGAGCGACAAAAACTGAACCTAATCTCAAATTCTGATTGCCTCCTAGCATGACTCGGCATACAATTCGACCGTTGTCAAAATAGGCTGCCTCGGAACATTTATGGCCGTCACACGCACAGGAAGCACCACCCTAGTACTCGCTTAGCCGACATCGCCATGATTACCTACCTTCGAGCTCCACGCGCTGCACGAACCTTACCAGGAGTCAACGTCTATCGCTTTCGGAAGGACGCCCTCCAACTCTTGCAGAACATGTATCGTCGTTACGGCGATCTGGTACAGTTCCACCTCGGGAGCGAACGGGTTTTCCTGGTCAGCAATCCCGATTACATCCGAGATATTCTCGTCACGAACCACAAGAACTTCATCAAAGGACGCGGCTTACAACGCGCACGCAAGTTTCTGGGCAACGGCTTGCTCACCAGCGAGGGCGAGTTTCATAAACGACAGCGGCGCTTGGCGCAGCCGGCTTTTCACCGCGAGCGCATTGCCCTGTATGCCCGCATCATGGCGCAGTATGCGGCTGAAATGCGCGATGAATGGCAACCAGGCGAACAGCACGACATCGCCAAGGAAATGATGCGCCTAACACTGCGGGTTGTTGCCAAAACGCTGTTTGACGCCGAGGTCAAAGATGAATCCGATGAAATCGGCGCAGCACTGACAACAGTCATCGAGCTGTTTTCAGCCGTGATGACGCTCCCCTTCTTCGAGCTACTTGAAAAGCTTCCCCTGCCGTTTAACTACCGCTTCCGCGCGGCACAGGCACGGTTAGATCGAACCGTCTACCGCATCATCGAAGAGCGTCGCCGCACTAACGAAGACCGTGGGGATTTGCTCTCTATGCTCCTTATGGCCCGGGATGAAGAAGGGGACGGGAGTGGCATGACAGATGAGCAGCTCCGCGATGAAACGATGACACTTTTCCTTGCCGGCCACGAAACCACAGCAAACGCACTTACCTGGACGTGGTATCTGCTGTCGCAGCATCCTGAAGTCGAAGCTCGTCTGCACGCTGAAGTCGATGCCGTCCTGGGTGGGCGCCTTCCCACGGCGGCTGACTATGGCAAGCTTAAGTACACGGAAATGGTCTTTGCCGAGAGCATGCGGCTGTATCCACCTGCTTGGGTTTTCGGACGGCGCGCACTTGAAGCCTTCTCTCTCGGCCGCTACCGCTTACCGGCACGGTCCCTGATTCTTCTCAGCCCCTATGTAGTCCATCACCGGGCGGACTTCTATCCCGATCCAGAGCGTTTCATTCCAGAACGCTGGACCCCTGAAGAGAAGGAAAAGCGTCCAAAGTTTAGTTACTTCCCATTCGGCGGCGGACCGCGGGCGTGTATTGGCGAAGGATTTGCTTGGATGGAAGGGGTACTGGTTCTAGCAACCATAGCGCAGAAGTGGCGTCTGCGGCTTGCTCAAGAGGCACGTGTTGTGCCAGAACCCCTGATCACATTACGCCCGAAGTACGGCATGCCGATGATCCTAGAAGCCCGTGCCTGATGCGGTTGCACTTGTTCCGGCCGGTGGACTTGGCGTTCGTTTTGGTGCTGATCGCCCGAAACAGTTTCTCTACCTTGCCGGCTGCCCGATTATCATTCACACCCTGCGCCGGCTGGCCGCTTGTCCCGACATAAGTCACATCGTCGTGGCGCTGCCGCCGGCCGTCCAGTCGGTTTTTGACGCCCTTGTAGAAAAATTCCCGGTTGAAAAAACCATCACGGTGGTTGCCGGCGGAGCTGAACGGCAAGCATCGGTGCGGCTAGCGCTGGCAGCCGTACCGGAGAGTGCCTCTTTCGTCGTTGTTCACGATGCTGTGCGCCCCTTTGCCACAACCGAGCTTATCGCGGCAACAATTGCAGCAGCCCGCGCCGAGCGCGCGGCTGTGGTTGGCCATCCGACTACTGACACCATCAAGCTCGTACGCGAGGGGCTTGCTTATGAGACCCTTCCCCGGTCGGCCCTGTATGCCGTACAAACGCCGCAAGCTTTTGAGACGGCGCTGCTGCGGCAAGCCCACGCTCGCGCAGTAGCCGACCAGGTGACGGCAACGGACGACGCCATGCTGGTCGAACGATTGGGTGTGCCGGTGCGCATTGTCCCCGGCCCGCGCTGGAATCTGAAAATTACGCACCCGGACGACCTACCGTTGGCCGATTTTCTCTGGCAGCACCTTGGAGGCAAACCAATCTAGCTGCTACCTTCCAGTCCCTTTTCGGCCGCGGTGTGCACGTGGCGGCGCGCACTGGCAGCAGTGGTCAGCTACAGGCTGGCGAAGTTGTGAAGCAGACGCAAGCCGACACGGTGACTTTTTTCAGGGTGAAACTGCACACCCATAACGTTGTTGCGCGCTGCAGCGCTGGCATAACAAATCCCGTAGTCGGTCTTCCCTAGAACGTGCTCCACAACTCGCGGGGCAGCATAGTAGGAATGCACGAAATAGAAAAATGCACCATCGGGAATGTCTTTCCACAGCGGGTGCGATTGGGCTTGAAAAACCTGATTCCATCCGACATGGGGTACAGGTCTGACCTCTGCCGGAAAGCGCAGCACTTCTCCATCCAACAATCCCAAGCCGGCATGGCAGCCAAACTCATGCCCGGTCTCAAAGAGCAACTGAAAGCCCACACAGACGCCGAGCAGGGGGACACCGGCCTGGGCAACCGACCGGACAACCGGTTCAAGTCCCCGCGCCCGCAGTTCGTGGATAGCCGCACCAAACGCACCTACCCCTGGCAACACCAGATGCGTTGCTTGACAAATAACATCAGGGTCGGATGAAATCCGGGCTGTCACCCCCAGATAAGCAAAGGCACGCTCTAAACTACGCAGGTTGCCAACGCCATAATCGAGAAGAACAAGCCGGCGATTGCGCATCAGTCACGGGTGCCGGATGGGGCTGGTAGGGCATTTCGCCGCGCCATCTGCTCGGTCACCATGTAACCAGGACGCGCCCGTACCTTGGCTTCGGGGTGGTTGACGCGCACCCGGACTCGACGATAGCCAGGCTGATCAAGTCCGCGCGTGGGGTAGTACCCAAGGACGTAAACGTGGCGCAGTTCCTCGGCAAGGTTTCTGAAAATTGTCCGTGCTGTGCCGATGTCGGTAAACGTGTTGTGAGTCCCGCCAGAAATTGTGGCGATGTCCCGCAGAAAGGTCTCTTCGGTCCCTAACACGGCTGGCCATTGCTGGTTGATGCCTCCTCCTTGAGAGGCATCCAGCGGCAAGAATGGACCGCGACGCGGACGGGGTGGACGGGGTAGAGGTAATGGGAAAGGAAATGGGAAGGGAAACTGGAGTGGCGGTTGAATAAAGCTTGGGTCGGCTGAGGGATACTGTACGGTATAGACTAGCACATCGGATTCGGCGACTCGCTTGAGAACGTCTCGCGGGTTATGGTGGCGGCTTGTCGTATCTTCGCCATCAGTTAGCAGCACCATTGCCTTGCGGCCTTCGATGGGTGCCAGGTAGGTATCCAGGATTTGGTAAGTTGCATCATAAAGACGGGTTCCGGCTTCAATCTTAGCACGCGCCACAGCTTGCCGGAGTGTTGCTTGATGACTTGTGAACGGACAAAGCTGCCGAATCTTGTCCGAGAAGGTAAAAATACTGACCCTGTCCTCTGGGCGAATGTAGTCAATAAAGGCGTTGGCAGCACTACACATGTCGTCAATGCTCAAGCAAGCGCTGCGACTGACGTCAAGCACTATGGCTACGTGGAAAGGTACCCGCTCAGACGCAAAAAACGTGATTTCTTGCGGTACGTTGTCCTCAAACAGGGAAAAGTGGCTTTTCTGAAGGAACGGCAGGTAGCGGTTGTAGTCATCACTAACAACGACGGGAATCGTCACCAGCGTTGCCTGAATCGTGATGATGTCATCATCCACATCGGTGGCCGGCGCTGGTACGGACGGGCGTGGGGCATCTTCACCGCGCCGCCCCAAAATTGGACGGGAACGTGACGTAGAAGATGGGACATTATCCTCTACTTCCACATCTTCTGTAGAAGTTGGTGCAGCCGGTGGACGTGGAGAGACAACCCGTGGCCGCGTGACAGTTCTTCCTGCCTGGGCCAAGACAAGAAGCGGCTCTCCAACCATTCCCAACAAAGCAAACAGGGCTACTGCATAACGAAAGGCGCACCTTCTGACGTATCCTCTGGTTCCCATGGCACGTTCCCCCGCGATCGGAACTGATTGCGCAAGTACGTATAACAGACGGAAGAAACGCTTATTCCGTTGCAGAAACAGCGGCAGGTTGTTTTACAAATTTCCAGGCCGGGACAGCGCTAGCTGGTAAAACTGCTCGAGCCTTGTTACGGCATGGGTGAGAGTATACTGCCTAACCGACTGTTGCCCACCCCTGACCAACCGTTTGTACAAAATTGTATCACAAGCCAGCCGACACAGGGCAGCCGCCCATCCCTTCACATCCCGCACGCCCACTCGCAAGCCATTTTCTTCGTGGACGACCAACTCCGCCAACCCACCCACGTCGGAGACGACCACCGGCACACCGGCGGCCCAGGCTTCAAGGACGCCCAGCGAAAACGCCTCATTCCGGGAGGGAATGGCCACGACATCGCAGGCGAAAAGCAGGGCCGGCACATCTTCGACGAAGCCCAGAAAGCTCACCTGAGCCGTCAAACCGGCCTTCCGGGCCTGCTGCTGCAAGCGGGCAAGATAAGCAGCATCGGCGTTTCCGGCCAGCGCCAGATGAAGCTGTGGTATCCGGCGACGGGCCAGTTCCAGGGCAAAGAGCAACGTCGCCTGTCCTTTGTCTGGTTCTAGGCGGTTAAGACAACCAACAACGAAGCTATCTTGGGGAAGACCAAACCGCCGGCGGCAAGCTGCACGGTCAAACGCGGGAGAACGGCGAAAACGTTCAGCATCTACCCAGTTTGGAATGACCACAAACCGCTCGTCATCCCATTCAAGCGCTGTCTTGAGTTGGTCACGCACGTAGCCCGATACGGCAATAAACCGTTCTGCCACTTTCAGCCACCACCTATACAGCCAATGCCTACTCAAAGGGGCGTAGTGGTGGCGGGTCAAAAACAGCCGTGGGCGGCGGGCTCCCAACCCCTGCTGCCAGCGGATGACACCAGCCGCTACCGGATAATCGCGTGCGTAGTGGGCATGGAGAATATCAATCCGATGGAAACGCACTAGGCGTGCTAGGCGATACATTGCTTCAAAGTCGAGTGCATGACGCACGCGAAGCGGGTGCAAAGCAACAGCTTGCTGAGTCGCTTCGGCAGCTTCACGAAGCCGCCTTGCCAATTCTCCTTCAGCCGGCGTGGCAACATGCAAGTGATGCCCACGCGCCGCCAGTGCTAAGACAAGTTCCAAGACGTGCCGTTCACCACCGCCGAAAGCATCGCCTGAGCTTACGTGCAAGAGCTTCATTCACGCCGCTTGACCATGTAGGGGTTCACCCGTGGATCGAAGCGGAACTGGTCATGTCCACCGACAAAGACCACGCATCCCACCAACAAGGCAACCAGGTAGTGAAAGTGGACGGCTTCCCAGCGCATAAGAGGGTAGACCTGAATGGTGAGCAGACGGCGTGACAACGAGGCGTGGTGGGTGTTGAGCTGGGCGCGCTCAAACTGCACTTCCAGCAAGTCTCGTTTGTAGAACTCCCGCCACACGTGTAGCGAGAAATCGCCTGGCCGGTACTGATCCCGCTGCAGCCGGACAAAGAAGCGCCCGGCCGGCAACTCAATGGTCATCCGCGCGCGATGTGGGTTGCGTCGCCGATTGACACGCAGTCGTGAGAGTCCTTGGCTACCATCGCGAACGGTTATTTCGTACCCCATGCGTCCAACACTCACATCGAGCGTCAAGCCATCGGCCGGGGCCACATACTGCCCTGCGCGCCGCCGTTGCCAGACCAAATGCGCCAAAACATGGTCGCCTTGCCGCAGGACAAACACTGGACGCCGGATACCCCTTCGTTCGACAATGATCGTTCCAGCCTTCCACTCATGAAAGTCCAATCGGGGTTCGTGCTGCAGGGTCGAGGTTGACAGTGCCTTCATGCGTTATGTGCTGAGTTCTTCTGGTTTCATGAGGTGGCAACCAACGCCGCTGGTTTCATCAGCTTCTTGTAGCCGTCTTCGCTTTCTATCCACTTGAGAATCTCCGAGACTCTCCAGATGGGGAAGGGATGTGTTCGTCCACTGGCAATCTGCCACGTCCAGAAGCGGTCAATGAAGTTGCTTTCGTTGCGTTGGTCAAAAGCTCGGGCCTGGGCAATAAACTCTTCATGGTTGAGTTTTGAGGTTAGCGTACCGCCAGCCAGCTTCATCATCAACTTAGTCAACACGTGGGGTTCTTGGACAACAAGCTGGGCGGCTCGGTCACAGCTCAACTCAGCTTTCTGATACCACGTCAGCAGAGCGCTGCGCACAGGCCATGTCAGCAAGTCTGAAACGCCCGGCGGGAGTGGCATCCGCGCCAAGGCATAGCTTCCCAGTTGGAAGAGCAGTTCGGCGGCCACTTTGTAAAGCAGATGGCTACAATGGATATGCCCTAGTTCGTGGGCAATGACAGCTAGGACCTCAATGTCGTCAAGCCGCTCGATAAGCGGTGTAAACAGGACAATGAAGGGCCGTTCGACGCCGCTAGTAAAGGAGTTAAAGCCAAGCCCGCCCGAGCTCAGCGGGTTGGTTACGCTGAGGTAAAGTTCCGGTAACTCCTTGATGCCAAGGGTTTGACAGGCAACTTCCAGTTTGGCGTGCAGGTCGGGACACTGTCTTTCTGAAACCTTGACGCCATTGGCCGTAAACATCACCCGCAGGTAGGTTTCGCCCGTGACTTCCAGTGCCTTCTTAAGCAGTGGATCAATGCCTGGAATGAGCTTGAGTGTCTCAAGGGCTTGAGCATCGAGTGGATGGATGTATTCGTGCGGCGACAGTCCGGGGAACTTGCGGTGAACTTCTTCGCTGAGAGGAAGGCGACACCGCCCGCAACGTACGCCGGCGCGTGGTGTCCAATCAGGGCGGACACGATTGCGTTGGCCGCAGTAGCGACAGCGTACCTGCCGCTCGTGCGTACCATTTGCGGACAGGCTGGATGTTGTAGGCGCGGCAGCAACAGAACCATTCTCTGCCGCACGGGTTACGCCGTCAGCAGAAGGCTCTGCAGAGGCTTGGCTGGCATCCGCGTCCGGCGCCGCGGCAGCTTCGGAGTGGGATGAGAGAGGATCATCGGGCGACATGGCAAGCGTCCTTGAACTCAAAAGGTTACAGAACAACTTTCAGGGAATGTTGAGCTTGCTTGATTTTGCCCGACCGGGCAACTCAAGCTAACCGACCTCACGGCAGCGGTGTGGCCCGCCGTGGATTTGGCAAATCCAACCCCCTAGTAGGCCCGCGCAAAGATGGCCTGCGTCCGGGTTGGACGCCCGGTCATAAAGCACGTCCCGGTTCGGTCAGGCTGGTCGAGCGGAATGCACCGCAGGGTTGCTTTGGTTTCTTCTTTGATCTGGCGTTCAAGGGCAGCATCACCGTCCCACCACACTCGCGCAAAGCCTTTCTCAACGGCTTGCTTGAAGGATTCGTAGTCGGTTACGTCATGAAGATGTGCATCCCGAAAGGCCGTTGCCTTCTTGAGCAGAGCAAGCTGGATGTCTTCCAGCAAAGAGGTAATGGTCGCTATTGCTCCTTCGCGGCTGACAACAATCTTGCCCTCCTTGCCAGGACGGTCCCGGCGTGCCAAAACCACCGTGGTCTTTTCAACATCCTTTGGTCCGATTTCGACGCGCAACGGCACACCGCGCATTTCCCAGTCATTGAACTTGAAACCGGGTGTTAGACCATCCCGTGCATCCAGCTTGACCCGGATACCTGCTGTCACCAACTCACGGTGCAGGCCGGTTGCAGCTTCCATCACTCGTGTGCGCTCGTCTTCATTTTTATGGATAGGAACAATAACCACCTGGATGGGGGCAAGGCGCGGGGGCAGGACCAAGCCCTGATCGTCGCCGTGGACCATAATGATGGCCCCTACAATCCGCGTGGACATTCCCCACGAGGTTGTCCAGCAATATTTCCGTTCACCATCGCGGTCAAGAAACTGGATGCCGAACGCCCTGGCAAAGTTTTGCCCCAGGTTGTGGGACGTGCCGGCTTGAAGCGCCTTGCCATCACCCATCATGGCCTCAATCGAGTAGGTCCGGTCGGCGCCGGCAAAACGCTCGGACTCAGACTTGATGCCGGGGATGACCGGAAGTGCCGCTTCGTTCACCGCAAAATCGGTATAGACATCCAGCATTTGGCGCGTTTCGGCTTCAGCTTCCTCAAAGGTGGCATGGGCAGTGTGTCCTTCCTGCCAGAAAAACTCCAGCGTGCGCAAAAACAGCTTGGTCCGAAGCTCCCACCGGACAACGCTACACCACTGGTTAATCAGCACCGGCAGGTCCCGGTAGGACTGAATCCACTTAGCATACGCATGCCCAATAACTGTTTCCGAGGTTGGACGTATCACCAGTGGCTCTTCAAGTTCTTTGTTGCCACCGATGGTGACGACGGCCAGTTCGGGCGAGAAGCCTTCAATGTGCGCTGCTTCGCGCTCTAGAAAGCTTTTCGGGATCAGCAAGGGAAAGGCGGCATTCAAATGGCCCGTAGCCTTGAAGCGACGGTCAAGTGCTGCCTGAATGTTTTCCCACAGCGCCCAGCCGTAGGGGCGGACGATCATACAACCGCGCACCGGGGCATAATCCGCCAGTTCAGCGCGGAGTACGACTTGGTTATACCACTCATTGAAGTCCTCGGCGCGCGTCGGCAGTTTTTGTTCAGACATGAGCAGTCCCAGCTTTGAGACAAAGGGTTAGCAGGGCCACGCAGCCCTTTACGCGGGGTATGTGTTTACCTTGCCCGTGCCGGTAGGTCAACGGGCGTTCAGCTAAAGCGTTCATAAGCTCGCATTCGTAACCAGCGAAAACCACTAGCTTAGGAAGCCACATTGCGCGTATCGTTTGTTTCCATTTCAGTCAAGAACCAACCACAAAGCCCCCTGGCTGACCAGATGGGATTGCTGTTACCGAGTTTACGCTATGAAAGTCATTGTTGTTGGCGCCGGCCTGGCAGGGTTAGCGTGCGCCGTTGAGCTGGCCGATAATGGCTACGAAGTGGAAGTGCTAGAGAAGCGTCCGGTGTTGGGGGGGCGAGTCTCCTCGTGGCTGGACAAGGACGGCGACTGGGTTGAAACTGCTCCGCACGTCATTCGGGGCAGCTACAAATCTCTGCTCGCCCTTATGGAACGCGTTGGTATTGCTGACCGCATCCAGTGGAAAAAGCAGCAACTGGTGTACGCCAGCAAGGGCGGGAAAATCTCCAGCATCACGTTTTCCCCTTCGGCCGGACCGGTTGAAATCTTACGCTCGATGATCGGGAGCGAACTGCTTGGTTTCGGCGACAAGCTCAAACTGCTGACCGGGCTACTGCCGGCCTTTACCGGTGACAAGAGTTTCATTGAAAACCAGGATGTCAAAAACTTCAGCGACTGGGCAGCTAACCTTGGCGTCAATCGGGAGGCAATTGGGCGCTTCTTCGATCCACTGTCGCGGACAGTGAGTTTTTTACGTCCAGACGAAGTTTCAGCGCGAGTCATCATCTTCCAGATGGCCTCCATTGCCCAAGGGCTGAATGCCACACGCATTGGCTTTCTCGATGGCGATCCATGTCAGCGCCTGTTCCAACCTATCCAGGCTTACCTTGAAAAGCGCGGTGCCCGGATTCGGACCAACGCGCGTTTAGCGCGGATTGACTTCTCAAATGAAGCCCCCCGCGCCCTGGGCCTGGAGCTGACCAACGGCGAATATCTGACGGCTGACATCTATGTCTCGGCCATGGAGCTACACGCCCTGCGCGAGGTCCTACCAGGCCAGGCCTGGAGCTATCCGTTCTTCTCGCGGCTTTGGCAGGTGGAAGAAATTCCGGTCATTACTGTTCAGCTTCGTTTCGACCGCCCGGTGGTGACCATAGACAATGCCGTCTTTGCCATCGGCACGGTGATGTCGCTTGTCGTCAACCTGTCGGTTACCAGTCCGGGCTATGCCGATGACGTGTGCCTTATCGAGATGATTGTTGCGCCGGCCAAAGATATCTTCCATCTTGACGATGGTGAAATCGTCCGCCTATGCCTTGATGATCTCACCGAACTCTTTCCCGAAGTAGCTCAGGCGAACCTCGTCAAAAGCACCGTCGTGCGTATTCCACAGGCCCTATATCGCTGTGAACCAGGCGCGGAGAGCCGGCGTCCTACGCAGAAGACGCCTATTGAGAACTTCTTCCTCTGTGGCGATTACACCCACCACGGGTACACACCAAGCATGGAAGGCGCAACACTGTCTGGTTTCCGTGCTGCACAGTTGATTATGGACATCTACGGGCGCAACCTGCAGTGGCATGGCGGCACTCCGCCAAGCTGATTTCCACTTAGCTGGACGCGCCCGGTTGGTCGCGTCAACGTACGGCAACCATGGATGTCACCATTGTCGGCGCCGGGCTGGCTGGCCTTACGGTAGCTTATCTACTGACGAAGCGTGGCTTCAACTGTGAGGTTTTGGAAAAGAGCCGCGCGCTAGGCGGGCGCATGGCCACCCGTCGTCATCAAGACCTCAGCTTTGACCACGGGGCGCAGTATTTCACGGTTAAGACAACAACCTTTGCCGACTTCCTCCATGAAGTCGGTGTTACTGAGGCTATGGTTCCGCTAGCCGCACCGGTCGTGAGTTATCCCTTTCAAGAATTTGCCACTGCATTAGCCAACGCTAGCCACGTCGAAGTCAGCACTGTTCCCCAGTTCCCGCACCGCTACATGTTTCGCGCCGGGATGACCACCCTGGCTAAAGCCATCGCAGCGCAAATAGGTGAATTTCGGGTCGTGCGAGAATGCTTTGTTGAAGCCATCGCCTGGGACTCTAACGCACGCCGGTGGAACATTTACACTCGTGGAGACAATACGACCCTCGGCGGTATTCGCTCGGCAGACTGGATTATCCTTGCCCTTCCGGCGCCACAGGCGGCACAGCTTTTGGCGCGTAGCCAGCCGCTTCCAACACCTTTCGCCGCGTTACAAACAGCCCTTGCAGGCGTGATCTATCACCCGTGTATCACTGTCGTTTGGGGTGCTGCACCAAGTACAGCGTATCCCGGCGCCGGCGCTTTGCGGGCTACTTCGGAGACATATCCCATTGGCTGGCTGGCCTGGCTTGATCGGTTAGCACCGTACCGAGTCCCCGCCGGAAGTAGCGTTGTCATTACCCAGTTTAGTCCGACGGCGAGTCACCACCTGCTTGACCAACCAGAAAGCAAGGTTATCCAAACTTTAGCAACCACCCTGGGTGAGCAACTTCAGCTTGATCTGCCGACGCTCCAGTGGGTTGTTGTCAAACAATGGCGCTACGCCAATCCGGCCGTCTGCTTATCTGACTTGAAAGCTGTGACGGATGTCGCCGAGTTCAACCTCGATCTCTGCGGCGACTATCTACTAGGTGGACGGGTCGAAGCCGCTTTCCTCAGCGGCTTGGCTGCGGCTGAACGCTTTCTGCAAAGGGTTTCTCGACCGTGATTCATCCAAGGGGGCAAAACCCTGCCGACTGCCGGGCCTTTTTAGCCGGTGAGAGCATTGATTTGGCGGGCTAATTCCATATCCCGCATGGTGAGCCCGCCCACTTCATGCGTCCAAAGGGTCAACGTGACTTGGTTCCAGTTATGCAGCAGGATGTCTGGGTGATGGTCAGCGTCTTCGGCCAGTTTTCCAACCCGATTGACAAAATCCAGCGCCTCTGCGAAGTTGCGAAAGGTCATGGTTCGCACCAACCGGCCAGATTGACACTGCCAAGACGACAGGGTACTGAGTTGTTTCTCTAGCTCAGCAGCTTCAAGTACTGACGGACGTGTCCGAGACATACGGCGATCTCTCCTTTGTCTTAGACTAAAAGCTCGGAAAGCACTTGGAGCAACTGCTCACGCCGGAAGGGCTTTGGAATGAAGCCATCGAAGCCATGGAGGGCGATTCGCTCCCGTTCGGCAGCGCCCGTGTAAGCTGTCAACGCCACAATTTTCGCTTTGGCTAAAGCCGGCTCAGCCCGCAACACGTTGAACGTAGCAAAACCATCCATTCCAGGCATGCCAATATCGAGCAGTACAACATCTGGGGCCGTCGCGCGTGCCGTTTCAAGACCTTGCGCGCCACTGGTCGCTAGGTATGGACAATATCCGGCTGCGCTGACAACCGTTTCGAGCAACTTCAGTAAGTTTTCATCGTCGTCAATGACCAACACCTTCTTGGCATGGGGAGCTAAGGGCGGTGCTGACTCACTCTTGTCCGGCGTGTGGCTTGCTGCCGGAACGGCTGTCGGAGAGGCCACAAAACCGGGCAGTTGGAAGGTTATCCGCATCCCTGTATCCTGGGACTCAACGGCCAATCTCCCTCCTTCACGCTCCGTCAAAAGACGTGCCAGCCGCAGTCCACTGGTTTTGACATTTTCATAAAGTGCTTGGGTGCTTTCTATCACGACCTGCCCGGCAGGCTCGAAGCGTATTCGCACGGTGGCTCCTTCTGGCAAGGCTCGGAGCGCATGGTAGACTGTCAGCCACATAGCCTGTCGCACCGTGGGTGAAATACGCACCGACGAAGCAGCTTCCTCCACCTCCATCAGAAGCATTTGTTGTCGGGCGCGAGCAACAAGTTCCAGCGCCTGGCAAATACGGCCTAGGACTCCCCGCAGGTCAGCGGCCTCCGCAGCTAAACCTTCTGCCTCTTCAAAACGAAACAGCTCACTGTACTCATCGAGAAGTTGCAACATGCTTTCCGCCGCCGACCGAATATGGCGAATACCTTCTTGTTGTTGCTGTGGGTCGGCAGTGCCTTCTACGAGACACTCCGTCCAACCGAGGATAGTCGCCAGCAAGATGCGCAAGTCATGTGACAAGCTCTCAAGCAGAGACGATAACCCAGTTGCTCGTACATAGGTCCTATTTCTGTCGGCCGGCGGTTGGGCCCGGGACATACGTACTTCCCTCTCCGTAGCTAGAACTCTCCCACAGTGACAACAGACGACCTAGTTTGTAAAGACAGATCACAACGCTCAACAAATGTGCTACCCCTACCTAGGCTTGTTTCATTTCCTTCCAAGGGTAGCGCCTGCTGAATGGTTTGCGTCAGCAATATAACATTGGGCTTTCACCTATGCGACAGACTCCGTAGGTGCTTTTTGACGCCCAGGCGGGTGCCTTCTTTTACGTGCAGATAGCCTCGATTCTTCACAACAAGCTGCAGTGTAGTGCATCCACCGTTAGCTTTGTGCTTCCATGAGCAGGGCCGGTTACTGCCAAACAATGAAAGGAAGGTTGGCATGACAGAGCACGAGGCCCTTATGCGCGAAGCCCTACGCCTTGCCGAGTGTGGGCGGGGACGTGTTAGTCCTCGCCCCTTGGTTGGAGCGCTTGTTGTGCGCGAGGGGTCCATCGTAGGACGTGGTTTTTACCACGAACCAGAGCCAACCCACGCCGAAGTCTGGGCGCTGCGCGAAGCTGGACTGCTGGCCCGTGGCGCAACCCTATATGTCAATCTCGAACCATGCTCTCACTACGGACGCACTCCGCCATGCACTGAAGCCATTATTACTGCCGGCATCAAGCGTGTCGTTGCCAGCATTCGTGACCCCAATCCCCAGGTCAATGGGCGTGGGTTTGCCCAGTTGCGTGCTGCCGGCATCGAAGTTCTCACAGATGTTCTTCCTGTGGAAGGCACGAAAATCAACGAAGTATTCCTCATCAATCAGATCGAACACCGCCCGTTTGTTCACCTCAAAGTGGCTATGAGTCTGGACGGACGCATAGCTACTCACACCGGTGCTTCCCAATGGGTGACAGGCGTGGCTGCCCGCGCTGCCGGGCAGGAGCTACGGCATCGCTATGATGCCATTGCCGTTGGAATCGGTACGGTTTTGGCTGACGACCCCCAACTTACTGACCGAACCGGGCAAGAGCGCCACCGCCCCCTGGTGCGGGTTGTGTTTGACTCGGTGCGGGTACGTCTTCCTTTGACGGCTTACCTTGTTCGGACAGCCCGTATCTTTCCGACCTGGTTGATTACAGTCGCCTCTGATCAGCGGACAGAAGCTTTAGCCCAGCTCGAGCAACACGGGGTACATATTCTCAGCGTAGAAGGCGACGCGCGCGGCCGTCCGCGCCTTGAAGCTGCGCTAAACCAGCTTTATGCCGCAGGAGTAACCAGCTTGCTCGTCGAAGGTGGCGGCACGCTAGCCGGAGCCTTTGTAGATGCCCGGCTGGTTGACAAGATCACATGCTTTCTTGCGCCACGCATCATTGGCGGCACAGCAGCACCACAAGCAATTGGCGGAAAAGGGGCAGCTACCCTTGAAGATACCCTCAACCTGACAGATTGTACCATTGAGCAGGTTGGCCCTGATTTTGCCATCACCGGTTATGCCAGTCAGACTATGGCGTATCTCTTAGCCCAAGCCCGGGCCGCTGCCGAGCGGCATTACGCTCGGACGCCGAACACGTTGGCAAGCCACCGGAGCCCATCCGGGGTACCGCTGGATTCAGGATGAAACAGTACCCCTTCGCAGGGCTGCGTACGGTGACGGAAACCGAGCAGCGCACCGCTTGGCGTCGTTGCAGTGACTTCCAGGCTTGTCGGCAAGGACTCTTGTCCAAGCCGGGGAAGGCGCGGCACCCAGGCGCGAAAGCGGTATCTGAGATTGCCAAAGGCCAGACAACCATCGTGACAGACTTCAACCAAACCCGGACCGATTGGGCGCTCAGGTGGGACTGTCAGGCCCAAGGCAGCGCCCAAGGCCAAGCCCCCTTGGCCAAATCCAAGCAGGGCAGCACGGCCAAGCCAGGCGGCAACTATCCCATCTATGACTTGCTGAGACACGGCTGGTGCCTGCCCGGTCACAAACACCAAGTGCGTTGGTGCAAGTGTGGCTAGTCTGCTCACATCCATCTCAGACAAGGGGGAGACCAAAGGGCTCCAGCCCAAAGCAGCAACGCTGTGGGCTACATTGAAAGCCACTGAGCTTTCATCATCAAGAATGATGATGGTTGGTGCCATAAGGCTGGAATGCGCCGAAAACGCTACTGGTCAGCTTTACTGACCGGGACCAACACCAGCGTCTGAAGCAGTGGCCGGCGGTAACGCTGTCCCCATGCACTGCCGGACGACCGACTTCAGGTTTTCGTCCTGACTGCGGGCTAGCACTTGGTCGAATACTTCGTTAGCCGTGGTCGTCTGTCCGTTAAGTCGTAGCATAAAGCCGCGAAATGCCAGCGATGACATGTCGTTGGCATCGTAGGCAACGGCCTGCCGGAAGTCCTCTTCAGCCAAAGCATACTCGCGCTGCTCCCAATGCGCACGCCCCCGGTAGTTCCAGGCGAAGTTCTTGCAAGCTTCGTCATCACACAAGTACGCAGCTTGGGCAAAGCGATCAAGCGCCTCGGTGAGCTTTCGCTGATGATACAAAGCAATACCAAGGTTGAGATGTGCCTTCCCGAATCCAGGGGCAACATCGAGTACGTCACGGAAATGACGTTCTGCCGTGGCGTAACTTTTTTGGGCAAGTGCCTGAATACCCCTGGCAAAGGCTTCTCTGGCAGCAGCTTGTGCAGCATCGGCTGGCGCATTCTTGCCGAGATCGCCAGAAGAGAGAGTGGGCATCCCTTCTTCACCTTGCCAGGATGCCTCGCCTTGCCGGGATGGCGTCCCTTCCTGCACATGTCGCCCGTTATCCTGTCCCCGCAGAAAGAAATAAGCGCCCAACATTCCACCTCCCACGATAAGAACCCCGGCTAGGGCTGCTATTGCCAAAACCATACCCACCTTGCGGCTCGACTTGGTGTCTGCTGGCATCACATGCGGCGGTCCTTGTTGGGCCGACGGATAACCCGGCGTGGTGGGGGCTTGAGGAAATGCCGGGGGTAGCAGGGTTGCAGCTTGCCCTGGCACAGATTCCGGTAGGCTCATTGAGCCAGAAGCAGCACCCGGCAGTTGTGCCGTTTCCCCAACCAACGGCGGTGGGCTGGCTGCTGCGGTGGACAGTTGACCCGCACTTTCTGTGGCAACTGTTCCTAAAGGCACGGTGGCGTCTTCTGACGCTGTGTCTGGCGTCGTACGATGTGATTCCTCAGTTGGAAAAGATGATGTGCCTGACACGAACGGCGAGGTATTCCCCGCAGCAAGCTGAGGTTGTGTCGCTCCAAGAAACACCGTGCCTGCTGCACATCCGGCTTCTAGTTCGCCGATGAAATCCCGTACGGTGGGCGTTCGATGCTCCCGCTTGCGTTGTAGAGCGCGCATCAGAGCTGCCTCGACAGCGGGCGGAACCGCCACATGGGGGTTGACCTTCCACATCGGTAGCGGGTCCTCTGTCAGCCGCTTGACCATGACGGACTGCATGTTGTCGCCAGCAAAGGGCAACTTTCCCGTCAACATCTGGTAAACGATGATGGCCAAGCTGTAGATGTCTGACCGTGGATCGAGCTGCTCCCCAGCCAACTGCTCTGGCGACATGTAAAGTGGCGTCCCTACCACAAATCCGGCTTGGGTTAAGTCCTGCCCGTGCTGAAGGGACTCACCAACCCGTTTGGCGATTCCAAAGTCGAGTATCTTGACCCAGTCGCCATGATTCCGGCGGGAAAGCATGATGTTGTCCGGCTTGAGGTCGCGGTGGACGATGTTCATGCGGTGGGCGGCATCCAGGGCATCGCAAGCCTGCCGGGCAATTGTCAGCGTTCGTTCCAGGGGCACGACACCCTCCCGCCGCAACACGGATGACAGTGTTTCTCCCTCAACAAACTCCATGGCAAGGTAGTGCAACCCCTGGTCGTCTCCAAAGTCGTAGATTGTCACCGCATGAGGATGATTGAAGGAACTCGATAGCTGCGCCTCACGGTTGAAGCGGGCTAGGGCATCTGGGTTAGAGGCAAAAGAGGCACTGAGAATTTTGATGGCACACAGGCGGGCGATTCTGAGCTGCTCTGCCTTGTACACTGCGCCCATCCCACCTTCGCCTAACTTGCTGATGATCCGGAAGCGTCCCGCAATGGTCCGTCCGATCAACGGATCGTTGGCAGGCGACGGCGGCATCATAGCCCTGGTCTCGCTCACGGTAATGTCCTCCTGGGCTCAGCGCAACGGCTTGCGGGTTCGCTCTAACTCTCCATTGCCCGATGTGCCTTGAAGCCCATGCGGCAGGTCTGTTTGGCGCGCCATGAACGCCCGGAAGCGTTCGGCTTCTGCATCCCGGTTGTAGAACTCAAGGAGCGATTGGCGAACTACGGCGCGAATGTCATACACCATCGTACCTACCAGAACACACAGCAGTAGCCCGCAGATTAGGAAATACCCTACCAGTTGGAATGGTTGGAACAGTTCGCGAAACTCAAGCCCAAACCCCACCAAGGCAGTCACAAGAATCAGCAAGCCGGCGCTGAGCAAACGGCGCCCCAAACGCGCCCGCACGGCATCAGACACTTTACCATCCAAGTGTGCCCGGCCGTAGCGTCGCAGCTCGAGCCACACCAAGGGCAACAACACTATCACGACCAAAATGAGCGGAACAAACCCCATGGTGGATATGTTTTACTGGCGAGCACTGTAGGCGACCGTTACCTGACCCTACATGAACCTCCCACTGGTCGCAAGCAAGTTGTCGCAGAGGCAGTATCCGTCGCATGATGGGCAATGTGCAAACCCTCGTAACAATGGAGCCCTAGCAGATGATATGGACAGACATCCCACGGCGTTTCTTCACCTTTTCACTCGTTCTTGGCTTCACTGTTGGAGCAGCCTGTCAGGCCAGCTCACCTCCTCCCGAACCGCCACCGCCTATGGACTCCAAAACAGCCCCACCGGCAAAAGTTTACCGGGAAGCCCCTAACTTTGCCGTTGAGACACTCAATGCCGGCAAATTTGACCTGCGGGCGCACCGTGGAAAGGTTGTGGTTGTCAACTTCTGGGCGACATGGTGTCCACCGTGTGTTGCTGAAATGCCCGGCTTTGATGCCACTTACCGTCGGCTCAAAGGCGATGGATTTGAAATTGTTGGCCTTTCACTCGACCAAGAAGGGCCGGAAGTCGTCAGGAAATTCCTTGCCAAGCACCCGGTCAGCTACCCCATTGGCATGGTAGACGGTATCACAGCCGCCCGCTTTGGGCTTGGTAACTCCATTCCCTACACCGTTTTCATTGACCGGCGCGGCAATATTCGGGATACCGTTACCGGTGGCATCAACGAAGGCCTTTTTGAGCAAAAGGTCAAAAAACTTCTCCAAGAACCAGCCTAGCCTGCCAGTGCGCCGGCGGCTGGCGCCCGAAGGGATTGCGGGCATAGCGTTTGGCAGCCAGCCGCCCCCACTGGCCATGAGGATCGGCCAGAAACTCCTGGAATGCCTGTGCCTCGCCGGCTTGGGCTGTGTCCAGGTCCGGCGGGTTGTTGACGCCTAGGTAGCGAAATCGCTCCCGTGGCCAACCTAGGGTTGCCGCATGCCACTCGAAGCGCTGCTGTTTGAATGCCCACCCGACCACGTAAACTTCAGCCGGCCACTCGTGCAAAACATCGCGAAAGAGAAAGAGAGCAAAGCGCAAATTTTCGTAGGAATCCCGCGCAAAGGTCTCTGTCAGCGTCCGCGCGGCAACGCCCGGACAATCCCACCAGCCTTGGGCCTCGGCTACATGGCGGTAGCTTTCCGCTTCGCTTTGAGTTGGGTACTGCCGGTAGGTATATCCACCGGAGAAGACAAGCCACCGATTGTCCGCCTCAGCCGCCCGTCGGACGCCTTCCCGGATGTGCTCCAGATAATACGCCCCTTCCCCACGTTGGTGGGGCTGAAGCGCCCAGGCTGCATCTGTCGTCAAATCCAGCGCGTGAGGCTTTATGCAAATGGCATGACCCGGAACCAGAACCAAGACCTTCACAGTTTGCCTATAACTCCTCCCAAAGCAAAGCCCAAGCCTTTAGTGGCAAAAGGTCATCCTAAGAAACAGCGCACAAGCTCTTGTACCACGGAGGCAAGGCTTGCTGTTGATAAAGGCGGCTTTCTTTCGTATGTTGCCTGTCTTGGAAGCCGTAAAGCGACACCATACTCTGGCTACTTCAGAGCGCAAGCGCTCATGGGCACACAAGCCAACGGCATCCTTAGCTTCTGCTCCAGGGCTTTTGTCTGCCAGACAGCCTCGAAAAGGAGCCCACATCGCCGATCTAGCATAGTTCCTGTTGCCGGCGAGCATACCTGATTGAGACGATGCCTGCACCCTCGACGAAGCGACCCATCATCGGTATTACCGTTCGGATTGACCCCGACAAAGACACGTACCATTTGCGCACAACCTACCCACGCGCCATTTTGCACGCGGGTGGAATTCCCTTGCTCATTCCGTTGCTGACCGAGCCGGGCTATCTCGACACCATCGCTCAACTGCTCGACGGCGTTTTACTGTCCGGCAATCCGGGCGATGTCGATCCGTTTCGCTACGGTCAGGCACCGCATGTAGCACTCGGGGCGGTTCACCCAGAGCGCGACGAAACTGACCTTCAGTTGTTGCGTATTGCCGATGCCAGACGGCTTCCTATCTTTGCTATCTGCTACGGAATGCAGATGCTCAACGTACACCGTGGTGGCACGCTGTTTCAGGACCTCCCCTCGCAGGTCGAAAACGTTATGCAGCATCAGCAGCGCGGTAGCTTTCGCCGGCTTGCCCATGGCATCCAGATTGAGCAGAACAGCCTGCTGGCTAACCTGGCTGGGGGCGTCACGGCGCGCGTCAACAGTCATCATCACCAGGCAATTGACGAACTCGGTCGCGACCTCCGAGCCGTTGCCTGGGCAGCGGATGGTGTCATTGAAGCCGTTGTCGGCACTCAGCCCAATCACTTCGTGCTCGGCGTGCAGTGGCACCCTGAAATCAATGCCGACCACGATCCCTTTTCACAAGCCCTGTTCAAGCACTTCGTAGCCGAGGCAGCACGGCATCGCCAAGGCCTACCACTTGAGTAACACAGCCATCTGCACTTTCACCCAAGCCCCCTGATACGCCATGGCGATTGTTCACCCATTTCGCGCACTCCGCCCGCAGCCCCACCGCGTTGCAGACGTAGCCGCAGTTCCCTACGACGTTGTGAGTCGGGACGAGGCCCGCGCGCTTGTTGCCAACAACCCATACAGCCTACTGCACGTCACCCGGCCGGACGCAGACCTACCGGATGACCTCCCGCCGGAAGCTGAACTCCAGTACCAGACCGCTCGGGCTAATCTGGAGCGGCTCATCCGGGAGGCACCGCTACTTACTGACGATGAAGCCAGCTTCTTTGTCTATCGGCTCGTCATGGCAGGACGGGCGCAAACCGGCATCGTCGGCGTCTGTGCCGTGGATGACTATGACCGGGATGTTATCCGGAAGCATGAAAAGACGCGCCCAGACAAGGAAGACGACCGCACCCGGCATCTGTTGGCGCTGGGCGTCCACACAGAGCCGGTCTTTCTGGCCTACCGGGACGTACCGGCACTGGAGACGCTCATGGCACAGGCCTGTTCTGGCGCGCCGCTGTATGACTTCACAGCCGATGATGGCATTCGGCACACGGTATGGCGGATGCCGGATGCCGATCAGGTTCGCACGGCCTTTGCGACGGTCCCGACGCTCTATGTCGCCGACGGGCACCACCGTTCGGCTAGCGCCAGTCGGGCGCGCGCCGTATGGCGTACGCAGGACCCACATCCGTCGGCAGAAGCGCCCTACAACTTTTTTCTAGCGGTGCTTTTCCCGGCAGGCCAACTGCAGATATTGCCCTATAACCGCGTTGTCAGTGACCTCCACGGCTACGCGCCAACAGACTTCATCGCGGCTTTGCAAGCCAGATTTGAGCCACGTCCGGCCACGCCGATGCCCGCTGCAGAAGGTGATTTTTCCGTCTATTGTGCCGGCCGGTGGCACAGCTTCCGCTTCCGTCCAGCCGAAGACGGGAACATTCTGGCGCGGCTGGATGTCAGCCGCTTGCAAACACAGGTGCTAGAGCCGCTGCTGGGCATTAGCGATCCCCGTACGGACAGGCGGCTGGATTTTGTCGGCGGGGTTCGTGGCACGGTTGAACTCGAACGCCGGGTCAACACCGGACAGGCAGCAGCCGCCTTTTCTCTTTACCCAACTTCGCTGGAAGCACTTTTTGCCGTTGCTGACCGTGGAGAGGTTATGCCCCCGAAGTCCACCTGGTTTGAACCGAAGCTCCGCTCTGGCCTGTTGATGTATGCCGTCCAACCTATGAACTAGGTTTATGCCAGTGCCAAGAGGCAGACCGGAACAGCTCAAACGTCACCGCAGATGCAACACTCAGCAAGCCCCTCTGGCTTGGCCAAAATCTGTATTTCAGCAGCGCTTAGGTTCGGGCTTTTACTGCTAACGCAGTCGTTGCACATTTATGCTCATCTATCCACAACTTGCACCTGCCAACGCCGGATGGTCAGTATCCACAAAGCGGCTGAGTTCCTGGGTGTTTCAGCGCAGCCCCTGCGACGCTTTGACGGCGTGAAGCAGGCCGTTGCAGAGGCACAGATATGTTGACGGCCCATCGGATGGCGCTTGATCCGAACAACCGGCAGGTCACTTGGCTGGCCCGCGCGGCTGGCACGGTGCGCTTTGCCTGGAACTGGGCGCTGGACCAGTGGCAAAAGCAGTGTGCGGCGTGGAAGGCTGATAACCGTCAGCCCAAGCCCTCTGAGACGGCCCTACGCCGCTAACTCAACGCCGTAGGGGAAGCGAGCAGCGAGTAGCGAGTGGTCATTCGCTACTCGCTACTCGCCATTCACCACTTGCCAGTGAACCACTCGCCATTCGCCACTTGCTGCCGTGAGTTCCGGCGGCAACTGGAGTACAAGGCGGCACGGCGTGGCGGGCTAGTGGTAGTGGCTGACCACTTCTTTGCCAGCAGCCGGACGTGTTCGGCTTGCGGACACCAACCGGAGGTGTTGCCGCTAGCTGTACGCCGGTGGGCGTGTCCAGCTTGTGGCGCTTCGCACGACCGGGATGTGAATGCGGCGCGGAATCTGCTGGCGTATGGTCTTCGTACGGCGAGTTCCGCCGGAGGTCAGGCCTGTGGAGAGGAAGGCTTTGGCGGCAGCCATAAGGCTACCGTAGCCGCAAGGCTATTGTGAAACTGGCCTCAATGAAGTAGGAAGTCAGCTTTGTTCCTGGTTGAGCAGGAATGAGTAAGTCTGACAGAACGGTATCGTCAGCCAACGGCTGCCACACTACAATGCGTCCGCGGTTGCTTTGGGATACTGTCGGTAGAACCCGCATGCCCAAGTAACACCGCTAGTTTGGTCGGCCCGCTTCTAGCGGCCTGAACCGAGAATGGCTTTTCTGTGAGGATTCAAACGATGAAAAAGGCATTCAAACCTGCATCACTACTTTGCACGTTGGTAGCTACACTGTTCGTTATCGCATGTACGGCAGCAAACACAGCAACGGTGGCGCCACCGGTTGGGAACCCGGCTCCGCCGTTTACGGCTGTAGATAGCAATGGCAAAAAACATTCGCTCAGCGATTACAAGGGCAAATTCGTCGTGCTTGAATGGGTCAACTTTGATTGCCCCTTCGTGGTGCGGCACTACAAAAGTGGCAACATGCAAGCGCTCCAGCGCAAATACACAGCCAAGGGCGTGGTTTGGCTTTCTATTAACTCATCTGCTGTCGGCAAGCAGGGATATTTCAGTCCTTCTGAAATCAATGCCAAACTCAAGGAACGGCAGGCAGCGCCAACAGCGTATCTGATTGACACCGATGGCACTATCGGCAAGGCTTACGGTGCCAAAACCACACCTCACATGTACGTGATTGATCCAGAAGGCAACCTGATCTACCAGGGGGCGCTGGACGATTCGCCATCAACTGACCCAAATGAAAAGGCAAAGGTCAACTACGTCGAAGCAGCCCTTGAAGCAGCCCTGGCCGGTAAGCCTGTGGCTGTACCCGTGACAAAGCCCTATGGATGCAGCGTGAAATACAAGTGATCGGCATATCACGGTGTCGTGCTAGCTGGCCGGGACAATGCTGTGTGCCGGCCGGTAGACAACAATCTAGTAACCCAATAAGGGGCAGGCGTTTGAGGTTATTGCTAGCTTTCCCCCAAGGCAACATCAATCGGACACTATGGGTGTGAACTTATAGCGCCAGTGCCGGAGAGAAATCCCCCATGAGTGAAGAAGGGCAGCTATCATTCAAAGTCAGTGACCGTCGGTTATTCAATCCGGATGGGACCTTACGTGCAAACATCGAACTACGTGAAGCAGAAGGGGCAGCCTCACCTGAAACCAAAGGGACAGCCGATGAACCCACAGCAATGTCTTCCCAGAAGGCAGCCCCTCATGCGGAACGAGCGCCTGAACCTAAGGAAGATCCCTTGTTCAGTGACTTTGTTCTTGAGCTGGCAACCAATGCCATGGTGATGCTCGGTCTGATTGAGCATCCACAGTATGGACGCCTTGCACCCGACATTGAAGGGGCACGGCACTACATTGACATCCTTGGCATGCTCGTTGAGAAGACTAAGGGTAACTTGACCCCCTCTGAGGAGCGCCAGCTACAGGATACGGTTTCTTCCCTGCGGATGCAGTTTGTTGCTGTTACAAAGCGAATGGCAACCCAAGTACGCACTAAGGAAACGTAACCTAGTGGCAGTGTCAGTACATCAGCACAAAGGTGCTGTAGGAAGCTGAAGCCCTGCAGCACCACGGAATTTGCGTACTTTAGCTAAGTACGTAAGGGCTTTAGCTGCCAGTGAGGAAAGCAGACGGCTGCCTGTCCTCGCAGACTGTTCAAGCCTTTCAGTAGGATGCTTGGATTCAAGCTTGCAGGGCTTGTCGCGCCTGTGACACAAGCTTGGCAAAGCTGGCCTCGTCTGTACAGGCCAAGTTAGCCAAGATTTTGCGGTCAAGCATGATGCCGGCTTTCTTGAGGCCGTGCATAAACTGGCTGTAGCTGAGGCCACTACGCCGGGCGGCGGCGTTGATCCGCACAATCCACAATGCCCGATAGTCGCGCTTTTTGATGCGCCGACCAATGTAGGCAAACTTTAACGCCCGCTCAACGGATTCCTTTGCCGAGCGATAGAGTTTGCTTTTGGTCATTTTGTAGCCTTTGGCCAGTTTGAGAATCTTCTTCCGTCGCTGTAGTCGTTTGTTCCCACGTTTTACACGAGGCATGGTGTTTCTGACTCCTTAATCAAAAAGCCTATCGCCTTGTGTTCATCTTCAACCGGCCGGCCATTACCGGGTGCTTGCAGTACTTGTCAGCCGAGGCTTGGTCTTGGGCCGCTGCTATTACCGATTACTGTAGGGGAGCATCTTGCGAACTATCGCTTCGTCTGCCCGTGAAACATAGGTGTCTAGATCAAGGCGACGCCGGCGTTTTGGAGATTTTTTGGTGAGCAGGTGGCGACAGTGAGAATGTCCGCGTTTGAACCGTCCGCTGGTTGTTGCGCGGAAGCGCTTAGCCGCCCCCTTGTGCGTCTTCAGCTTAGGCATCAGGTTACTCCTTATCTTGATGAAAAATCTCAGTTCTGTTTCTCAGTAGGACGCTTTGCTCTGGACCATTGGCTAACTGGACAAAAGCCACGAGGCTAGCCTAGGCGCATGGTAGCAACAAGTCATTTTTTAGGCGCAAACACGACAAACATTATCATCCCTTCCATCTTGGGGCGGGTTTCGACTGTTGCCACATGCGCTAGGTCTTTTTCGAGCCGTGCCAGAAGTCGCTCACCCAGTTCTCGATGCGTAATTTCACGCCCGATGAAACGAACTGACGCTTTTACCTTGTCTCCTTCTTCTAGCACCCGGATCGCATTGTTTTTCTTGACCTCGTAATCGTGCTCCCCGATGTTAGGTCGAAGCTTAATCTCCTTGACCGAGATGACAGTCTGCTTTTTCTTGGCTTCGTGTTGCTTTTTCTTTTGCTCGTACTGCCACTTGCCATAGTCAATGATACGACACACCGGGGGGTTGGCCTGGGGCGCTATCTCAACGAGGTCAAGGCCTCGTTCGTGCGCAATAGCTAGGGCCTCCTGCGAGGACATGATCCCAAGCTGGGTTCCATCCTCATCAATGACCCGCACTTCGCGATGCCGAATCTGCTCGTTGATGGGCACCTGCGGGCCGCGGTCACGAGTACTTCGATTCGATGAGACGGCGATACGACGACTCCTTTGCTAGGGCAACGTCCATGTCGGACCATGCCGAGTTGGCGTTTGACTGTGCACCGTGCACAGCCATCTTCTCAAGGGGTGAGGGCGCGCCGGCGAACTTCCTCGGTGACACGGCTAACAAAGTCTTCCATGGAAAAGCTCCCAAGGTCACCTTCACTCCGTGTCCGAACGGCGAGGGTTCCCGACTCCACCTCGCGATCACCTAGGATGACCATGTATGGGATTTTGCGCAACTGTGCTTGGCGAATCTTGGCGCCAATTTTTTCGCTGCGGTTATCCAGCTCAACGCGCAACCCCACCTGCCGCAGCGACCTAGTAACTTCTGCTGCGCGGTCATTGCATCGGTCGGTAATGGGCAGCACTGCTACCTGTACCGGTGCTAGCCATACAGGGAACTTACCTGCAAAGTGCTCAAGAAGCAGTCCGAAAAACCGTTCAAGTGAACCTAAAATCGCCCGGTGCACCATAATCGGCGGATGCGGGCGATTGTCGGGACCAATGTACTCCAGGCCAAAGCGCTGGGGTAGATTGAAATCAACCTGAATCGTTGCCAGTTGCCATGTGCGCCGAAGGGCATCGATCACCTTGATGTCGATCTTCGGGCCGTAAAAGGCTGCTTCACCCTCAACGCGGGTGTAGGACAGCCCCAGCTTATCGAGCGCCTGCGCAAGCGCGGCTTCAGCCAGAACCCAGACTTCAGGCTCACCCAAGTACTTTGAGGGATCCTGAGCATCCCGGACCGAGAGCTCAATCTTGTACTCGAACCCAAAGGTGGCATAAACCTTCTGGGCAAATTCCAGACAACCGATGATTTCTGCTTCGAGGGTTTCCGGCGTGCAGAACAGATGGGCATCGTCTTGAGTAAAACCGCGCACCCGCAGTAGGCCGTGCTGCACGCCAGACCGCTCGTAGCGATACACCGTGCCCATCTCGGCATAGCGTAGTGGTAGTTCACGGTAACTGCGTGGTTGGGATTTGTAAATTTGGATGTGAAACGGGCAGTTCATCGGTTTGAGCTGGTATTCTAGGGGCTCGTCCTCGAACTGCATCGGGGGATACATATCGCCCCGGTACTTGGCTGTATGCCCTGACGTTTCCCACAGTCGGCTGGAGGCTACGTGGGGCGTACGAACGAGTTGGTAGTCGCGTGCAAATAGTTCTTCGTAAAGAAACTCCTGCAATAGGTGCAGAACCAACGCGCCTTTGGGATGAAACAGCGGCAGCCCGCTTCCGACTTCATCCGTGAAGCTAAAAAGGTCAAGCTCCTTGCCTAGCCGACGGTGATCACGGCGAGCTGCTTCTTCACGTTGCTGAAGCCAAGCGTCGAGTTCTTCTTGGGTGAAAAACGCCGTGCCGTAGATGCGCTGCATCTGCGGATTTTTTTCATCACCAAGCCAGTAGGCACCGGCAATGGACAGCAGTTTGAAGGCTTTGATGCGGCCTGCGCTGGGAAGATGTGGCCCTCGGCAGAAGTCAATAAACTGATCCCCAAGGGTATAAAAGCTCGGCTTGTCGCCGCCCTTCTCGCTGATGAAGTAGCACTTGAGCTCATCGGCACTAAACTTCTGGAGGGCTTCTTCCCGCGTCATCTCAACCCGGCGAAACGGAGTATTGCGTTTGATGATTTCGCGCATCCGTTTCTCGATGCGTACGAGGTCGTCGGGGGTAAAGGGTTTTTCTTGGAGAAAATCGTAGTAAAACCCACCCTTGGGATCGTCCTTGAGTGCTGGACCAGCGCCTAGCTTTGTCCCTGGGAACAGATCAAGCACCGCTGCTGCCAACACATGCGCTGTTGAGTGGCGGTAAATTTCCAGGGCTTCCGGGTCTTCCGGGAGTACTGGCTCAACAGTGTCCGTCGCCGAAACTTCGCAGCTTATGTCCCGTAGATCGCCGTTGACTCGTACCGCAATTGCACGCTTGGCCAACTCTGAATCGCGGGCCTGGAGGACATGGAAAGCCGTAAGGCGCGAGTTGGCAGAAGCCTGAGCCTGATTTGATGACACTTCCATAACCAAACAATGACAAAGCGGGCAATGCCTTTGGCGTCGCCCGCCCTTCGCCTTGTCGTTCCCGGCTCTGCGCAGCACACTGGTGTGCTTGTGCCAGGCCTTTTCGCGCACCGGCAAACCGGATGCCTAGTAAAGTGGTAGTCGCGCACGGATTTGAACCGTGGACCCCTACCGTGTCAAGGTAGTGCTCTACCCCTGAGCTACGCGACTGCAAGCACCTAGACATCGGTTGGCGGTGCAACAGTAAGTCGTAAAAGATACCGGTTCAACCAAAGGCTGTCAAAAGAAATCTGCGGTTGGTTCTTTGCCGTTCAGTTTAGTGTCCTTGGCCACGGGCGGCAAAAACATTGCCGCCGGATTCACAGCCGGGCTTCGTAAGAGAAGTGTTTCTCTAAGGGGGAATGTCAGTCAACGGCACAAGTTGACGACGGCCTGTTTTAGGCTAGAACAGGCAAGGAGAACGGTCCGGGCCGCTGGGCAGGCGATCAACAGGAGGACACATAGCGGCATACCGAGGTTTGGCCGGCACCGGAGAAGCTTGGTTGCCTGGGAAGTACACTGGGAACAAGACGTGTGACCACAAGGTTCACGCCGGCATTGTATGCTGGCTACAAGAAAGCTGACAAACTAGGGGTGGCAAAACCATGGCGATTCAGAAACGAACGGTAGGTGTGATAGGCACCGGCAATGTCGGCGTGGCTGCGGCATACGCTATGTTTATGCAGCGGACGGCAAGCGACCTCATCCTGCTCGATAAGGACCAACGCCGCGCCGAAGGCGAAGCTCTCGACCTGATGCACGGGCAGACTTTCGCAGGTCCAACGCAGGTACGGGTTGGTGAGTATGCCGACCTGGCCGAAGCTCAAGTTATCGTCATTGCTGCTGGCGTTGGCCAGCGTCCTGGCGAAACTCGGCTTGACCTGATGGGGCGCAACGTGGCTGTCTTTCGCTCGATTTTGACGGAACTTGACCGCCACGCACCGACGGCCCTGCTGGTCATTGCAACCAATCCGGTAGATATACTCACCTATGTTGCGCAGGCGCTTTCGGTGCGTCCACCACAGCGCATTATCGGGACAGGTACGATGCTTGACACAGCGCGCTTTCGGAGCCTGCTTGGCGAGCACTACGGCGTGGACCCGCGCTCGGTACACGCCTACATTCTCGGCGAACACGGCGACACGGAATTTCCGGTCTGGAGCGATGCTAGCATTGGAGGCCTGCGCTTGGTGGGAAACGTCATCAACGGTCGTCCCTACGACCGTGCGGCGCTGGATGCCATCTTTGAGCGGACGCGCCGCAGCGCCTATGACATCATCGAGCGGAAAGGTTACACC